>JACXTT010011598.1_pt1 | contig 11780 bp, 11 predicted proteins | sample 9270951 | NCBI WGS metagenome assembly JACXTT01 (sample SAMN15532306, study PRJNA645909) | rock metagenome | isolation source: weathered quartz diorite | place: Puerto Rico | collected 2017-06-21 | reverse complement strand
GGGGTGGCGACGGCCTGGCCGGGGTGGGGCGGGTGGTTCAAGGTCGGGCCGTGGATGTGGGCGAACACCGGTGGGGCGCCTTGATAGACGACCGCGTTCGCGGTGGCCGCGAACGTGAGCGGTGTCGTGATCGCCTCGTCGCCGGGGCCGAGCCCCGCGGCCCAGCACGCCGCGTGCAGCGCGGCCGTACCGTTGGCGACGGCGATCGCGTGCTTGACGCCGGCGCGCTCGGCCAGCGCGCGCTCGAAGCGGGCGACCAGCGGGCCCTGGGTGATCCAGTTCGCGGTGAGGGCCGCGTTGACCGCGGCGAGGTCGTCGGGCTCGATCGTCTGGTGCGCGTAGGGCAAGAGCGTCGGGCGCACCGGGCTTCCACCGTGGAGGGTGAGCTTCTCTGCGTTCATGGTCAGACTAGCGACTCCGGGAGCGCCGCGCGCCCTCGATGATGAAGGCCAGCAGCGTACCGGCGAGAAGGCCGGCGGCACCGGTCACCGCCAGATTGATCACAAAGCTGGGCCGCACGTGTCGGCTCGCGGGAGTCGCGGGGTCCAGCACCTGTACGACGGGGGTGTCCTTGGCTTCGCCGATCCGGGCCTGCTCGAGCTGCTGGGTGAGCAGGGTGACGAGCGTCTCCTGCACCTTGAGCTCGCGGGTGTATCGCGCGAGCTCGAGGCCCACCTCCGGGACCTTGGAGAACGGCACGGAAAAATCGCGGCGATCAGCTCCGCCGTGATTCCCGGCCGGATTCCGGCCCGGGTTCTCGCCGTACTCGAACTGGGCGAGCTGCCGCTTCATCTGGTCGATCCGCCGCATGATCACCACGATGTCGGGATTCGCATCCGTCGCGAAGTTCCTCAAGACCTGCAGCTGCACCTCCGAGGCCATGATCTCGCCCTTCAGCCGCGCCGCGACGTCGATCGCGCCCTTCGTCTGGTCCTGCAGTACCACGGCGCGGTTCCGCTCCTGGAAGGAGCGGAGCGCTTCTTCGGCCGCCCCCAGATCACCTTTGGCGCGCGCGAGCTGCTCGGTGATGAAGCCCCGCTGCCGGCCGGCCTCACCAGTGTTGAATCGAGCCACGAGGCGGTCGAGCTGATCGATGTAGAAGTTGGCCATGTCGGCGGCGACCTTCGGGTCGGTGTCCTCGATGCGAACGACGATCACGCCTTCCTTGGTGACGCCGATCTGGGTCAGGTCCTGAAGTCGGCGGATCGCGTCCTCCGGAAAGCGCGCGCCGTACCGTGCCGCCAGCCCGAATCGGTCGACGACCGCCTGCGCGATACGCCGGCTCTTCAAGATGCTGACGAACATGTCGCGATTCGGCGCCAGCGACGGGATCGCGAGCCCCGAGGCCTGCTGGACGAGCGCGCTGGCGGCGAGGCCGCCGAGGAGACCGGTGGGCCCGGCTTCCTTCGGCACGAGGATCGACGCCGACGACTCGTACCAGCGCGGCGCCCGGGCCGTGACGACGAACGCGACGACCAGAGCGATCGCCCACACGCCGATGATGAGCCAGCGGTGACGCGACACGATGGCGAGGTATTCACCCACTCCGGCCTCGTCACGGGGACGACGTGATGGTGACATGCCACTCCCTGTCTCGGTGCTCACCGTCAATAGCGAGCGCTCATCGAGCGGAGCTGCTCGACGGCGCCCTCGGCGTCGCGGGCGGCCACCAGGCGCCGCAGCTTCTCGAGGTCGAGATGGAACGCCCCGGCGTCGAGCACCGGGCTTCGAACCGTGAAGACCTTCGGATGCTCCGTCGCCCGAAGCTCCTCGCGGTCCATGACGAGCTCTTCGGTCAAGCGCTCGCCCGGCCGCAATCCGATCATCTCGATCGGAACGTCTTCCCCGGGATGGAAGCCGGACAATCGGAGGAGATCGTGCGCCAGGTCGAGAATCCGGATCGGCTCACCCATGTCGAGGAAGAAGATCTCGCCGCCCTGCCCGATCGTTCCGGCCTGCAACACCAGCTGGGCGGCCTCGGAGAGGAGCATGAAGTATCTCGTCGTCTCCGGATGTGTGACGGTGACCGGCCCGCCGCGCGAGATCTGCCACTGGAAGAGCGGGAGCACGCTGCCGTCGCTGCCCAGGATGTTGCCGAATCTCACGGCCACCAGGGTGGTCGGCCCGCCGCCGGCGGCTTGCAGCAGACACTCGGCCATCCGCTTGGTCATGCCCATCACGCTGATCGGCGTCACGGCCTTGTCGGTGGAGACCAGCACCAGCTTCTTCACCCCGCCGTTCAGGCTGGCGGTCAGCACGCTCTCGGTGCCGAGCACGTTGTTCGTGATGGCGTCGAGCGGATGCTCCTCCATGAGCGGCACGTGCTTGTAGGCGGCCGCGTGATAGACGAGGTCCGGCGCGTGCTCGCGTACGACCTCTTCGAGCCGCGCCACGTCGAGGATGTCCCCCACCACCGGGACGATGCGGCACGCCCCCTGCCGCCGTTTCAGCTCGAGATCGAGAAAGTACAGCCCGCTCTCGGCTCGATCGAACGCCACCAGCACCTCGGGCTCGAGCGTGACGAGCTGCCGGCACAGCTCCGAGCCCACCGACCCCGCCGCACCGGTGACCAGGATCCGCCGGCCCCGGAACTCGGGACCGAGCTGCTCCGGCCGCCAGGTCACGGCTTCGCGGCTCAGCAGATCCTCCGGCGTGACGTCCTGCAGCTGCACGCGACGCGCGCGCCCGTGGAGGAGCTCACTCAGCGCCGGGACGGTCTTGGCCACGACTCCGCCCTCTCGGCAGCGCTCGAGGATTCGCCGCTGATCCCCGAGCGTGAGCGCCGGAATGGCGATCAACGCTTCCTGCACGGCATGCGAACGGCAGAGCGCCGGTAGATCATCGATCGTGCCGAGCACGAGCGTTCCGTGGATGCGCCGCCCGTGGCGTTGCGGATCGTCGTCGACGAAGCCCTTGATGTCGTAGCTCAGGGTGAGACTCCGCCCGAGCTGTCGCAGCAGCATCTCCCCGGCGTCGCCGGCCCCGACGATGATCGCGGGCCGCGGCGGCGCATCGTCGGCCGCACCGCTCTTCTCGCGAACCACGCGGAGGGCGAGTCGAACTCCAACCACGAGAAGCACGCAGTAGATCGCGTCCAGGAGGAAGACGGACCACGGCGGACGACGGCCGAGCAGCACGAACGACGCGGCCAGGAACATGGCCGAGCTGACGCCGACGGCTTTCGCGATCGCGACCCCGTCCCGCAGGCTCACGTAGAGCCAGAGCCCTTCGTGAAGATGCAGCCAGGCGAACACGGCGAGCCGGATCGTCACGAGCAGCGGCAGCGACTGCCGGATGAACGTCCGCCACTCCGGCGGGAATTCGAAGTCGAAGCGCGTGAGATAGGCCGCCCCGTACGCGATGACCGTCAGCAGGAGGTGCACGAGGACGATCAGCGGCCGTCGAAACCGCACGACTCGCTCGAGCAGCTCCACCACGCGCGAGACCGACGTCGGCACCACGGCTCTCATGCGGCCGCCTTCCGCGCCGTCGCAAAGATGATCTTGTGATCGCCGGCGCGGCCGGACGCCGCGGCGGACGTCAGCGGGCCGGCGATCGCCATGCCCTCGGTCACCTCGGCCGGGATCGGGGCGAGCGGTCCGAAGAAGACGCGCTTGAACAGTCGTTTCCCGTTCATGGTGCGCGGCATGGCGCCCGTCGCCACCGCCGCGCGTTTGATCAACGAGATCGCCCGGGCTCGCAGCGAGTGGCGGACGACCGGGAACGCCACGTGGATGTCGACCTCGAATCCATGACGGGCCAGGAGCTCTCGCAGGTCACGCGCCGTGAAATACGTTCGGCTCAGCGGGCTCGGATTGAAGTCCGACCACTCGGGATTCACGGTGCACACGAGCAGGAGCCCGGACGGCCGAAGAAGGCGCCACGATTCCCGAACGAACTCGTCGGCGTCCTTCAGGTAGTAGACCGCCTCATAGAGAATCACGACGTCGAACGCGCCCGATCGAAACGGGAGGGCCTCGGCGTCGAGCCGGACGAGCGGGATCTTCGTGCCGTAGTGTCGACGGGCGACGCGAAGGAGATTCTGCGTGTAGTCGCCGCCGACCACGCGGGCCGCCCTCGAGGCCAGGTACCCGAGCCCGGCGCCGGCGCCGCACGCCACCTCGAGAACGTGGCGCCCCACGCAGAGCGACGCCGCGACGGCGTAGCGCGTGTAAAGCATAGCGAGCTGCTCACGCGAGGCGCCGATCCCGGGAATCTCGGCGATGGGCGTGTAGTCGACGCCGACGTCGCCGATGCGAGCGAGCATCGCCTCGCGGTTCACGCTCACGCGAGCGACTTCCGCGTCTTCATCAGGAGTCGTCGAATCGACAGACCGAGTCGGACGTAAGGGTGCGTCTCGAGCCTCGCGAGTCTTTCTCGGTACGCTTCGAGCTGAAACCGGAGGGTCGAAAGCACCGCCGGGTTCGCGAGGGCAGAGACGTGCCGGCACGACGGGTCCGTGATGGCCAGCCACTTCTGATCGTAGAGATGAGACCAGCCGATCGGTGTACACCGCAAGCCATGCTTCTCGACGAGTCGACTCATGAATTCCATCTGGTAGGTGACGCAGCGGGGATAGCTCCAGGCGTGTCCACGGTAGTTCTCCTGGCCCTCCGCGAAGGTGGCGGCGAACAGGGACGTGCTGGTCATCACCTCGCGTGCTTGGGCCAGGCACCGTTCGATTTGCGGCACCGGCGCGTGGGAAAAGACCGACTGCGCCAGCAGGAAGTCGAACGTCCGATTGAATCCGGTCAGCGTGAAGTTGGCGTCGTTGCTGAACACTGGTCGTCGAGTTTTCAGCAGGCCGCGATCGAGGTGCCGCGCGATGCCCTCCTGGAGCAGCCAGGTCAGCGGCTCGATCCCGTAGTACCGATCGGGCAGGAGATACATGATGAGGAGTCTCCCCGCCCTGAGCGAGCCACACCCGATGTCGAGCAGCGAGTGGTGCTCCCTGAGACCCAGGCTCGTGAGCAGGTTGAACTGCATCGCGCCGGCGAGATCATAGGTTTCCGGTGGGCCCACGAAGGCGCGATAGTGCCTGGCGCCGGGTGGCAATGCCGTCCCAAGGTCAGATCCGATCGATGGGTGCGGGTCCATCTGGCATCCCCCTACGAGAATGTCGTAGTCGATCCGGGCCTGAGCGAAGTGAATCGGGTCAGGCTCGCGCCCTCTGCCGTTCGCGCGAACCGGGACACTCGAGGTCATCGCCCCGCGGACTTCCGGCAGGCGGGGTTAGCCATAGAACTCGCGGACGACGTCGCTGACGTAGTCGACATCGCGATCTTCCAGCTCCGAGTGGAGCGGGAGCATGAGCACGTCGCGGAAGAGCTGGTCGGTCCGGGGCAGACGGTAGTGCGTCAAGCCGAGCGCCTTGAAGTGATGAATGCCGCGCCCGCCCCACGGGATCAGGATCTCGACTCCGCGTGTCGTCAGCCGCTCGACCAGGCGATCGCGATCGACGGCCTCGACCTCGTAGTTCTGGAAGACGTCGAAGAACGGGCCGGCCGCGGTCGGCGGGGGCGGCAGGCGCAGCTCGGGCACGGCGGACAACCGCGCGTGATACCGCGCCGCGAGAGCACGCCGGCGCTCGATCCAGCCCGGGACTCGAGTGAGCTTGAGCTGGAGCAGCGCGGCCTGGAGGTTGTCCAGGCGGCTGTTGAATGACCATCCCGCGATCTCTCCGCCGGGAGCGCGCCCGTGATCCCGGAGCGACCGAAGCCTCCCGGCCAGCTCTTCGTCATTCGTGGTGACGGCGCCCCCGTCCCCGTAGGCGCCCAGGAGCTTCGCCGGATAGAAGCTGAAGCACCCGGCCAGGCCGAAGGAGCCGCCGCGCCGCCCGTCGTACCCGCCTCCGAGTGCCTGCGCCGAGTCCTCGATGACGATCACGCCCCGCGTCCGGGCGATCGCCATCAACCGGCGCATGTCGCAGAGGCGGCCGTTGAGATGAACTGGGACGATCGCGCGCGTCCGGGAGGTGAAGGCCGCCTCGAGGCTCTCGAGGTCCATGTTGTGGTCGTCGGCGATGTCCACCAGCACGGGCACGGCGCCGGTGTGATGGATCGCCGCGGCCGTGGCCACGAAGGTGTGCGCCACGGTGATCACCTCGTCACCGGCGCCGATGCCGGCGGCGTGGAGCGCGAGCTGGAGGCCCTCGGTGCAGTTGCCCACCCCGACCGCGAAGCGCGCGCCGACGAACGCGGCGAAGCGCGTCTCGAAGTCGCGCAGCTGGCCGCGCAGCATCAGGTCGCCGCGCGAGAGGACCTCGCGGACGGTGTCCATGATCTCCTGCTCCATCGCCCGGAACTGTTTGGGGTAATTCACGAACGGTACGGTCCAGTCCACGGCGTCGAGCCCCACTTTCAAGAGGTGATGAGGTCCAGAATCGGCTTGAGCGTGCGAATGATGCCGTCCTCGGAGAGCCCGTGGACGGCCAGCAAGTGCTCGCGGCTTCCCGCTTCCGACGCGAAGTTTCCGGGCAGCCCGAGCCGCTTGAAGGCGACCGGGCCGACGCCCGATTCGGCCAGCGCCTCGGCGACGGCGCTGCCGAGACCGCCGATCACGCTGTGCTCCTCCAGGGTCACGATCGCGCGCGTCTCGCGGGCGGCCGCGAGCACGGCATCAGTGTCGAGGGGTTTCACCGTGTGCATGCTCAGCACGCGCGTGTCGATGCCGTCATGGGCCAGGCGCTCGGCGACCGCCAGCGCCGTCGCCAGCATGGAGCCGGTCGCGATGATCGTCATCCGGCCGCCGGCGCGGATCTCGATCGCGCGGCCGAGCTGGAATTCGATGCGCCCGTCGTGCAATCGCGGCTCGCCGACGCGCCCGAGCCGGAGATAGCATGGCCCCCGGTGCGCCACGATGGCGCGCGTCGCGTGCTCGACCTCGAGCGGATCGCCGGGCGCGACGACGAGCATCCCGGGCAGCGTACGCATGAGCGCGATGTCCTCGGTCGCGTGGTGCGTCATCCCGAGCGCGCCATAGGCGAAGCCGCTGCCGACCGAGACGATCTTGACGTCCACACCGTGGTAGCAGACGTCGTTTCGGATCTGCTCGAGGCACCGAATGGTCGGGAAGTTCCCGATGGAGTACGTGAAGACGACCTTGCCGGTGAACGCCATGCCCGCGGCGATGCCCGTCATGCTCTGCTCGGCGACACCGGCGTTGACGAACCGATCGGGGAAACGCTGCGCGAACGCCTCGACCACGCCGAACCCGATATCGCCGACGACCAGGGTGACCCGCGAATCCGTCGCCGCCAGATCCAGGAGCGTCCGGAAGAAGGTCGTTCTCACGCGTCCCGGTCGATCTCCGCCAGGGCGAGCCGCAGCTCGTCCGGATCGGCGGCGCGATAGTGCCACAGCACGCTTCCCTCCATGAAGCTGACGCCCCGTCCCTTGACGGTGTGCGCGATGACGCAGGTGGGGCGCCCGCGCTCGGACGGCAGCGAGCCCAGGACGTCGTCGATCGCCTTGACGTCATGGCCGTCGATCTCGTGCGCCGCCCAGCCGAAGGCGCACCATTTGGCGGCCAGCGGCTCGAGGCGCAGAACGTCGTCCACGCGGCCGAGGCTCTGGATCTTGTTGTAGTCGACGACGATCGTCAGGTTGTCGAGGCCGTGGTGCGCGGCAAAGAGCGCCCCTTCCCACACCGAGCCCTCGTCGCACTCGCCGTCGCTCATCAGCGCGAAGACCCGCGCGTCCACCGCGTCGCGGCGAAGCGCGAGGGCCATGCCGCAGGCGATGGGCAGGCCATGCCCGAGCGAGCCCGTGGACATCTCGATCCCGGGCACGCCGACGTGGCTCACGTGGCCCATGAGCCGCGAGCCGTCGGCGCAGAACCCGTCGAGCCAGGCGGCCGGGAAGAATCCGCGCTCCGCCAAGGTCGCGTACAGACCGGCGCACCCGTGGCCCTTGCTGAGGATGAACCGGTCACGGCCCGGCCAGTCGGGCTCCTGCGGCCGCACGCGCAGCACGCGGCCGTAGAGCACCGCGAGGAGATCGGCCATGGACAGGCACGTGCCGACGTGCGAGGCGCGGGCCCGCGCCGTCATGCAGATCGCGTGACGGCGAATGCGCCGCGCGAGCGCCGCGCAGCCGGCGAGGTCGAGGGCGCCGGCGTCGGTTCTAGTCGACGATGGCATAGGCGATGTAGGGATCCCAGCCGAGCCGCCGCAACGGCAGGCGGCCGAGCCCCAGGGTGTCGAGCACGGCCTTGGTCTCGCCGGGCCAGATCGGGTTGTCCAGCTCGTCGAACGCGAGGACCGCGCCCCTGGGCATGCGCGGCACGAATTGCTCCAGCGCCACTCGGGTGGGCGTGTAGAGGTCGAAGTCCAGGAAGAGCAGGCTCACCACGAGGTGCGGCTGATCCTCGATGAACCTCGGGATCGTCTTCTCGGCGTCGCCGCGCACCAGATGGACCTTGTCGACGTGCCCGAGGAAGCGATTGGCGTCGTAGATCCGCACGAGCCGCTGTAGCTCGTCATACGCGTCGGCGCGAAGCTCGCCCGACTCCGCCGTTCGCCGGCTGCTCCGGTCCTGCTCGCTGACCGTCGGAAATCCCGTGAAGCTGTCGAACCCGTAGATGCGCCGCGTGAGGTTCGCGGGCTCCAGCACGGCGCTGAAGTTCGCCCACGCCATGAGCCCGAAGCCTCGGAACACGCCGCACTCGACGATCGAGCCCTTCACGTCGAGCACCTGCTTGAAGATCTCGTAGCGCGCGAGCAGGCGCGTGAGGTCTTGACGCCGGATGTATTTCGCGAAGTTCGCGAGCTTCGTCTGGACGTCGTCGGGGCTCTCCGCGAACACCTGGGCGTACGCGGCCGCCGCGTCGCGCTCGGCCGTCGTGCGCAGCGGCGCCTCCGGTCCGGGCTGGGACGTCACGCCGCGTGCCTCCCCGGTCGGCGCGCGACGAGCCGGTCGACCAGGTGGCTCTTGATCGTCTTCATGACGATGACCGTGTCGACGGCCAGCGACCGCGAGCGGATGTATTCGAGCTGCAGGCGCCGCTTCTCCGGCCAGATCTTCTCGAGGTAGTCCCGGTCGGGATCGGCGCTCCCGCGCAGCCGCTCGCCCTCGTCGCCCACCCAGAGTGACGCCCAGTCGGTGATGCCCGGGCGCACCGAGAGGATCACGCGCTCCTCCGGGGTGTAGCGCTCGACCGCCCACGGCACTTGGGGCCGCGGCCCCACCACGCTCATGTCGCCGTTGAGCACGTTGATGAACTGCGGCAGCTCGTCGAAATTGAGACGCCGCAGCGTGCGGCCGATCGGCGTGATCCGCGGATCGTCCGCGGCGGTCGACGAGGGGCCCATCCGGTCCGCGCCGACGACCATGGTCCGGAATTTGTACATCTGGAAGGGCCGTCCGTTCAGTCCGACGCACGCCTGCCGAAAGAACACCGGGCCCCGTGACCCGAGCTTGATCGCCACCGCCGCGGCGGCGAGGACCGGCGCGGCCAAGGTCAGGGCGATCACCGCGACGGCGACGTCGAACAGACGCTTGCTCATTTTCCCCGCGGCCCGGTGAGCACGAACACCGTGATCCACGCGTGCCACTTGAGCCACGGCAGGCGCAGCAGAATCGCGTCGGCCGCCGCGAGAATACCGAGGAGCGGACGGAAGATCGCCGACTTCCTGAACGGCACCGCCGCCAGGGTCGCCAGATGGAAAAACCGCAGCTCCACCTGGTGAAAATGGCAGCCCATCGTGGCGAACGCGTCCTTGCGGAGGATGTGCTCGACTTCCCACTGCGTGCGCAGATCCGGGGTGCGCCGCCGGTACGCCTGAATGATCGGATTGTGACCCAGCGCCTCGGTGCAGATCATCCGACCGTTCGGCCGGAGCACGCGAGCCAGCTCGCGCATCGCCGCCTCGAGCTTGACGTGATGCAGGACTCCGTATTCCATGGCCACGTCGAACGTGCTGTCGGCGAATTCGAGCGCCTCACCGTCATTGACCCGGAAGTCGACCGCGCGCGCCAGGCCCTCGCGGGCGGCGCGTTGCCGGCAGTTCTTGATCGAGACCTCCGAGATGTCGATCCCGACGACGCGCGTGGCCCCGTGACGCGCGGCGAACAGCGACTCCTCGCCGTTGCCGCACCCGTAGTCGAGCACCGTGCGGCCGGCGACTTCGCGCCGGAGCCACTCCCGCGCATAGTCGAGACTCCGCCGCTCGACGGCGTAGTACTTGAAGTTCGCCCACTGCGGATCGGTTTCGGTCCGCGCCTCCGCCTCGGGTGTCCAGCGCTGCTCGAGCGCGTTGGCTCGAAGCCGGTCGTGGAACTCCTGCTCCTCGCGCTTGCGGAGACTCATCCGCGCGGCTCCGAAGAACGGCGCAACGCATGGGCGACGACTCTGAGCGCGATGACCTGCGTCGCGACGAGAAGCTGCGGCGCGCTCAGGTGTTTCAGGCCGAAGCGCAAGCGATTCACCGTGAAGCGGCGGAACGAGGCTTCCGGGGTGCCGCCCGACTTCGCGCCGACGTGCCGGACTCGCGCGCCGTGGTAGACCGCCGACCGATGGCCCAGGCGCCCGGCGCGGAAGCAGAGATCGGCCTCCTCGACGTAGGCCGGGAAGAACTCGGCGTCGAGACCGCCGGTGGCCTCCAGCACCTCGCGGCGTACGATCATGGCCGCGCCGAGCACGTAGTCGACCGTGTCGTAGCGGTCACGCCGTTCGTACCGCTCTCCAGACCCCAGGTAGGCGAAGTCCAGGGTCCAGGGACCGATGCGACCGCCGCGACACTGAACGGCTGCTGGATTCTCGGCGTCGACGATGACCGGCCCGACGATGCCGATCTCCGGGTGCTCGTCGAGCACGCGGGCGCACGCGTCGATGAACGGCTCGTCGATGACGGTGTCGTTGTTGACCAGCGCCACGGCATCGCATCCGTCCGCCAGCGCGCGCGCCGCCCCGACGTTGCTGCCTCCCGCGAATCCGTGATTCGCCGGCAGCTTGATCAAGGTGACCTCCGGGTGAGCCGTGGCGAGGATCTCGGGGGATCCGTCGCTGGAGCCGTTGTCGACGACGTAGACCGGCGACCTCGGCTCGTGACGCCGGAGACCCGCGAGGCACGCTCCGATGAATTCCCGCGAGTTCCAGCTCAGGACCACGATACCGACCTTCATTCTAGCTGGCCCCCGCTTCGAGGGCCGTCGGGCCGGAGAGCACGGGCGCGGGACGAATCGGCTCGGCACTCTCGAGGTGCGCGAGCACGGCCATCAGGAGCACGATGAAGAAGAGCCCGACGCCGCCCGCCCAGATATAGGGATTGCCGGCGGCGGCGATCATGATCGCGGCCTGCGACAGGGCCAGGACCTGGACGGTCGGGTGGCTCCGCGCGATCACGAATGCGTTCGTGATCGGGAACAGGTAGATGAACGCGTAGCACGCGAGCCCCAGCAGCCCGGTCGACGCCAGCAGCATCGCGTACGAGACCTCGACGAAGAGACCCTCCGACGAGCTCAACGCCGGCACGCGCAGATCCGAGTACCTGAACCCCAGCCCGCGGCCCAGCACCGGGTTCTCCATGAACAGCTCGAGGGCCTGCTGGCCCTGGCGACTCTTCTGATCGAACGACTGCCCCTTGCTCTCGAGGATGTCCGAGGGCACCAGGGCAACGTCCACCGCGAAGATCGCGAACAACGCGACCGCCAGCACGATGCCTCGCCGCCGCGTCCGTGCCGACAGAAGTGCCCACGCCGCCGCCACCGCCGCGGCCGCGACCACCTGCCCGGCCGTGAAGCTCACGGTCACCGCGAAAGCGAACACCGCGAGGTGAACGA
>JACXTT010011597.1_pt1 | contig 11781 bp, 11 predicted proteins | sample 9270951 | NCBI WGS metagenome assembly JACXTT01 (sample SAMN15532306, study PRJNA645909) | rock metagenome | isolation source: weathered quartz diorite | place: Puerto Rico | collected 2017-06-21 | reverse complement strand
AAGGCTGTGCGACGGCTTTGTTAAATCGCGCGAGTCTCGCCAAGATGCGAACCAATGGATGGAGGGATTTCCCAGGCCCAGGCCGCACGCGCGCTGCTCGCCTTCTGGCGCGCCGCCGGCGTCAACATGGACGAGGCCGAAGCGGTTTTCATAGGAGCCGCGCCGCAGGCCCAGCCCCGCATGGCCGTTGGGGAACCGCTTCGATCTCCCCCGGCGCCAGCAAGACCAAAACGCCCATCCCCCGGTCCGGACGCCCCGGTTGAAACCGCCCGAGCGCTCGCTGCGGCGGCGGCGACAATCCCCGAACTCCAGGCGGCTGTGGAAAACTTCGACGGCTGTGCTTTGAAGGCGACGGCGCGCAACACGGCGTTCGCCGACGGCGTGGTGGGCGCCCCGGTGCTGCTTTTAGGCGAGGCGCCGGGCAAAGATGAGGACGAACAGGGTAAGCCGTTTGTCGGGCGCTCGGGCCAATTGCTGGACCGAATGCTTGCCCAAATTGGGCTCAGCCGACGCGTCAATGTCCTGATTTCAAATACGATTTATTGGCGCCCGCCCGGCAACCGCGACCCCACCCAAGGCGAAGTTGTGGCATGCCTTCCGTTTGTGGAGCGGCTGATCGAACTTGCCGCGCCAAAACTGCTCATGCTGACGGGCAAGGCGGCTGCGCACACCGTGCTGAAACGCGAAGACGGCGTCATGAGGCTCCGCGGCCGGCGTCTTCTTTATGATCGTGAAGGCTTGCCTGCCCCCATCAACGCAATGGTTATGCTTCACCCGGCATACCTTCTGCGTCAGCCGCAGCAGAAGCGGCTGGCTTGGGCGGACCTGTTGGCAAGCGAAGCCTGGCTCAAAGAGTTAGGCGTCGTGCTTACCGCCCATTCCTGAGAACCGAGGATCGGCTCCGATGACGCTTCGCACCGCCTTCGCCGCCCTCTCCGCCGTGGCCTTGGTTGCACCCATTGATGCGGGGGCCCAGCCGCGGATCATGGCGCTCTCGGCGCGCGACGAAGCATTGTACCGCCAAGCCTTCAACGACATTGACGCCCACAATTGGCGCGGCGTCACGACTGCGCTCGCCCACGTCGACGACAACACGCTCGAGCAAACCGTCCGCGGCCGGATGCTGGCCTCGCCTGCCTATCACGCGAGCTATGGGGCGCTGAGGCAATGGCTCTCCCAGCACGGCGAACTCGCGGTCGCCGGCGCTGTGTATGAGCGCGCCGAAGAGGCGCGGCCCCATCGCGGCCGCGGCCGGCATAGACACGCAATTGGCCCCGAGCCGCCATCGCCGGATCCGATCGCGCGGCGCACGCTGCCCGGCACGCCGCCCGACATCGTTGGCGACACTGCTTACGCGCGCTCGCAGCTGAGCGACATGGCCGAACGCGTCGGCAATGGCGACGACACAGGCGCGCGCGCCATCGGCGCTGAACAGCTGACGGGCCCCCGCGCGGGACAGGCCGCCTGGTGGCTTGGGCTCGTCGCCTATCGTTCGCACGATTACCCCGAAGCGGTCCGCCAGTTTGAAGCGGCGGCGCTTTGGCCTTATTTCGGCGGCTGGGCCTCGGCGGCGGCGCATTATTGGGCCGCGCGCGCGCGGCTGGCGGCGGGTGAAAGCAGCGGCGTCACCCAACATCTCGAAGCCGCAGCGCTTCGGCCGTGGACCTTTTACGGGCAGCTTGCGGAAGCGCAGCTTGGACGAGGCAGTGCGCTCAACTTCACACCGCCCGACATCGATGCGACGGCGCTGCGGCTCTTCATCGACGCCCATCCTGAGGCGCGCCGCGCAACCATGCTCGCGCAATTGGGAAGACTTTCGGAAGTCGAAGGCGAACTGCGCCGCCTGCACGGCGAGCTTTCTTCGCGCGACGACCACATCTTTTTGGCGCTCGCGCTCGCGCTGCAGGCGCCCAGCGCGCAATTGCGCGCAGCCGAGTATGGCGGGCCCGCAGAAGCGGCGGGCTTTTGCCCGAACACCACGTTTGAACCGAGCGGCGGCTTTGCGCTCGATCGCGCGCTCGTTTACGCGATCGTGCGTCAGGAGAGTTATTTCAATCCGACCGCAAAAAGCGTGTCGAACGCTCGCGGTCTGATGCAGCTATTGCCTTCGACAGCACGCGACATGGACGCCTCGGTGAATTATCGCCGCAGACCGACAGCGCTCTCCGATCCAAACCTGAACCTCAGCATCGGGCAGGATTACGTGCAATGGCTGATGAATGAGTTTCATGCCGACCGCGATCTGGCGCGTGTCTTTGCATCTTATAATGGCGGGCCAGGCTGGCTGTCGCGCTGGCTTGCGACCCAACCCGCCGACATCGACCCATTGCTGATGCTGGAAACAATGCCGCGCGAGCAGAGCCGCGATTATGCCGAGCGCGTGCTTTCGCACATGGCGCTCTGCCGCAAACGCTACGGACAAGAACCGGTCGAACTCAATGCGATGGCGGCGGGGCGCGCGGCCATCTATCAGCCGCAGGACCGTCCAGCCTCGAACACGCCCACAAGCACGGCGCGCTAGGTTCCGGCCTGAGGCGCTGGACGCGGCGGGGCGTTGACGCCCGCCGGCGGGCTTGGCGCAGGGGCATTGGGTTGGCCGCGCGCCGATAACGTTTCATGGGACGTTTGTTGAGGCGCTTGCTGGGCGGATGAATTTTGCGCCTGTGCGGTCATCCCCGCGCGCATGCGCTGCATGAAGCGATCGAGCAAATCGGTTCGCGCAACGGCGCGCGCGACGTCGCGGATCGCTGCGCCGTCGGCATTGACGCCCGAGGCGATCACCTCGAAGGCGTCGGCCTCATCGGTATGCGCCATATCGCCGGCGTATTGGCGATAGGCGGCGCGCACCGCGTCGTCGTCGCCGGAAAGCGTCAGCGCCACCGCCAAGCGGAGCACTTCCTGGCGGCCATCCTCGTCGAGCGGCGCCGAAGCGCGGCGCATGGCGATGAGTGTGCGCAACTCCGCGGCCACGCGATCCCAATCGTGCGACCGCCATGCCGCTTCGGCGCGCACTCTCTGGGCGTCTTCGCTGCGGTCGCGTTCGACGAGTTCGGTTGCAGCGTCGAGGCGCCCCAGATCGAGAAGCGCGCGCGCCTCGAGGATATGACGATCGGCGAGCAGAGCCGCCGGCATGTTGGGCTGACGCGAGGTATCGATGGCGACAAGCGCTTTGTCGGGCTTGTGATCCATGAGGTAAATGGCGGCAAGGTCGGCGGCGACTTGCGCCTTGCCGACGCCCTGCAGACGCTCATCGACCTGGTGCTGCAGCAATTGCGCGGCCTGCTCCAGAAGATCGACATTGACGAGACGGCCAGCAAGCAAGCGCACGATGCGGTCGCCGTTGGGGCCGACCGGCGTTAAATCGGCGAACTCGTAGAAGAGCCCCAGCGCTTCGATCGGCTGCATCTGATCGGCCTGGCCGTCGAGGAAGAGCCGCTCGAACAAGGTCGACATGTCGGCGCGCAATTGGCGGGCGGCGGGGTCGTTGGGAAAACGGTCGGCGGCGACGCGCATGGTTGCGAGCGCATCGCGCCAACGCCCGAGCTCGGAATAGACGTCGCCGAGCATCGAAACCGTCTGCAGTTCGACGGAATCGCCGCGCCAGCGGAAGCGCAGCGCCTCCAGCGGCTCGGCCGCATCGAGCGCGCGCATGGCGCCGCTTGCGCGGCGGATGCGGATCGCCTCGAGGTTTGCCTCAACCGCGGTTTGCTCGTCGCGGCTACGCGACAAATCGTCGAGCATGCGCAAGGCGTTGGGGTTGTCGCCTTGCGCGGCGGCCAGACGCGCTTGGATGAATTGCGCCTCCAGCCGCATCTGCTGATCGGTCGCCTGCCCCATGGCGGCGCTTTGTGCAGCTTGCGCTGCGGCGTAATCGTTCAGTTCGAACGCGGCGCGCGCAAGCGCAAGCTGAAAGCGTGCGCGCCATGACGGCGGCAGCTCTTCCATGGCGCCGGCGCCGGCTTCGAGCTGCTGGCGCGCGGCGCTCCAATCCTGGCGCTCAGCGGCTGCATAACCGCGCCAAAGCTGAGCCGCCGGATTTTGCATAAGCGCCGAGGCGCCAAGGTCGGCGTCGGCGTCGCTATAATGGCCCATCATCACGCTGGCCTCGCCGCGCATGAGCCGGTACTCGGGATCGATCTCGACAAGATCGCCTTGGTTGACGGCGGCAAGCCGCAGCGCCCCTAGCGCCTCGGGCGCGAAATCGTTCTGCAGAAGAAAGCGCGCCAATTCCATGCGCGCGGCGATCGGCGCGCCCGCCATCACGCCTTCGTTGGCCGCGCGCCGTTCAAGCTCGTCGATGCGGCGGCGAACTTGGGCGAGCGAGAGTTCGGGCTGGGGCCGATCGGTCGCCGTCGCATTCGACGTCGCCGACTGCATGAGCGCCGCGCTGAGCTGGGCTTGCGTTGCAGTTTGGGGCGCAGGCGCTCGCGCGAGGAGGCCCGCCCCACGCGTGACGGTGAGATCGCCGTTTGCAAGTTGAACCGTGACCCCGTCCGCGCGCGGCTCGACCACTGCCCCGTGCGCCGTCGGCAGCATCTCGGCTTCGACGGTGGCGCGTCGGATATTGATCGCTTTCGCCGGGCCGCCGAAGAGCGCAACCGCTATGCGGTCGCCGATTTCGGGATCGTTGATCCACCTGACCGCACCGTCGCGGCCGAAACGTGCAACGAGGCTGCCGCGCCCATCGGCTGCGACCTGGCGTTCGAGCGCAGCGGTTTCGGCGCTCGCCGCCCGCGAGCCCAGCGTGAATGTCCAGGAATTTTCATTGGCCGCAGCCGACACCAGAATGTCCGGCGGCGCGGGAATGCGTAGGCCAATGACCCCCTCGCCATGCACAACCTCCATGTCTTGGTGGCGCCGCCCAGCGCGCGCAACGCCCGTCAAATCGATGCGGCCGGTGGCGTCGAACAGAACCCAGATCGCCTCGCCGCGGCGAAACGCAGCCGCGCGCGCAGGCGCAGGCCAAGTCACCGTGATTTGGGTGTCGTTTGCCTCTTCGACCAATTGCACCCGCGCCTGCCCGCTCACCGGCGCGCGGTTCGGCGCCGGCGCCCCGGCTGCGGCCTCGGTGCTCGCCGGCGGCAAGAGATCGACCACGACACGATCGCCGTCGGTAAAATGGCGCTGCTGCACGCCGGGATCGACCGTGATCTGCAAGCGTAGCGGCGCGCCCGCGCCGCCGATGCGGCGGATGTCGCGCATAAGATGGGGCGGCGCTGCGCGCAGATCCGAGATATCGATATCGGCCGCGCGCGAGAAGCGCAGGTCGAGGCGATTGCCCGCAAGTTGCGGCGTAACGTTTGTATCGCCGCCATTGAAGCGGAAGACGAGGCGCGTGTATTGCGGTTGCGCGCCGACGGTGACCGCAGCGGTAGGTAGCGGCGCAATGCGCGCCGGTGCGGCGGGCGCGGAGGCCGGTGATGCGGGCGCAGCCGATGCGGCCGCAGAAGGCGCAGAGCCAGCTCCGCTTTGCGCCGCCGGCGGCGCGGCAGCGGGCGCAGGCGTTGGCGGCGTCGAAAGCGCAAGCGTCGGCGACAGATCCTGCGGCAATGGACCCGACGGCCCGCGCAAATCGATTGGACCGCTCACCGCCACTGGCGCACGCGCCGATGTCTCTGTCGACGTGGCCGCTGGCATGGGAGTTGGCGCAGCGGGCGCGGGCGTCTGCGGCCGGGCGCCTGCTCCGGGTGGATGAACTTGCGCTGGCTGCGGGGGCGTAACGACGTGCGGCGGGGTCAATGCAATAGGCTCGCCCATCGCCGGGGGCGCAGCGACGAGCGCTGCAGCGGCGATCGCCAGCGGGGATTTGCGCAGCGACTTCATGTGATCTTGGCCCGCATCCTCCGCGTTGCCGGGTTAAGCGTCACGTTCAATGGCCCGCGGCGGCGCCGGGAGCGGCCGCCGGCGGCGCGCTCGTCGCGTTTGCGAGCAATTGCTGCCCGTTCGTCGGCGGGCGAGCGCGGTCGGCCAGCATCTGCGTGAGATGGCGCGCGCGATCGGGCTGCATGTGCCCCATGATCTCGGCGAGGTTGGTGTTGTTCATTCGGCTTGCGACCTGCACCATCACGACATCGTCGAGGCCGTTGAAGACCGTCGCGGCGTCCTTGGCGCGCATGCGTCGGTACACATCGACAAGCGCAGCGAGCCGCTGCTCTTGGGCCTGATCGAGCTGGCCCAGCAAACCGTTCACCGTGGTTTCGAGCTGATGCAGTTCGGCCAGGCGCTCGTCGATGCGCCGCTCCGCGGCGGTCATGACATCGTCTTGGGTCTCGATTTGCGTGGCCCGCTGGTCGAGCGCTTGTCGGCGCGCCTGCAGCGCTTGCAGCACCTCGACCTCGGACTGCGAGAGGCCGGCCATTTGCGCAATCGTGGGCGTGCACTGATTGGGCGATTGTGCGCCCAGCGACGAGGTCCCATTCGAAGGCGCTGGCTGGGCATCGTGTTGGGCTGCGGCGGGTGGGTTGTCGGCGGGCGAGGCTGTTTGCGCCAAACTCTCAGCCATTGTGAACGCCTTGAGGCCGAGTAAGGCTGCGCTCGTCGCCATGATCGCGGGAAAGAGGCGCACGCCTTGGCGCGAAGGGAGCTTTGCGCGCTTGGCCGGCTTGGATTTGGAGATTTCCATCAGAGCCTCGTGCGCGCGCCGACATCGGCGCTCGATCGAATACGGCCCGCGCTCAAGCCCAACCGATCGGCGGTGGCGCGCGCATCAATGATCCGCGCCTGCAGATCGCGCCCGGCCTCCAAAGCCGTCAGCTTCAGCGTGCGGATTGCGGCTTCCGCTTGCGTCGTCGCTTGCACGAGCTCGGCGGCGGCGGCGCGAATGCCGTCTTGGCCGGTTCGCAGCGCGTTCAGCTTGCGGTCGAGACGCCAGAAGTAAACCAGACAAATGCCGAGCATGATCGCAAGAGCGCCCTCGAGCACGACGGTGATTGGGCTCATGATCCGCCTCCAAGTTTCATCAGTGCGTGCTGCGACGCCGGCGAGATGCCGTTTTCGATCCGAACGGCGAGCGAATGGCCCATGCGCCCGACCCGGCCCTGGGAAAGCTCCACCGCGCCGCATTTCAAGCGCACCGGCGCTTCTGGCGCTGCGTCGAGCATTAGCGTGTCGCCGACTTTGAGATCGAGCACGTTCTTCAGCGGCTGCTTCATTTCGTCGAGCACGGCGCGCACTTCGAGCTTGGTGTTCCAAAGCTCGCTGGCGAGGTGGCCCTCCCAGATGTTGTCGCGGCCGAATTTCTCGCCCATGAATTGCTGCAGCAGCATTTTGCGGATGGGCTCGAGCGTCGCGTACGGCAACAAAAGCTCGACGCGCCCGCCGCGGTCTTCCATGTCGATGCGCAATTTGACGACGATGGCCGCGTTTGGAGGACGCGCGATGGCCGCAAAGCGCGGATTGGTTTCGATGCGATCGAGCTTGAAGTCGACTTCCGTCAATGGCGCGAACGCCTGCTTGGCGTCAGCCAGGACCACTTCAATCATGCGCGTCACCAGCGCGCGCTCGATCGTTGTGTAGGGGCGACCTTCGACGCGCGTTGCGCTGCCGCCGCGGCGACCGCCGAGCAACACGTCGACGATCGAATAGATCAGACTGGAATCGACCGTGACCAGCCCGAAATTGTCGAGCTGTTCGGCCCTGAACACGGCAATGATCGCAGGCAGCGGCACCGAATTGAGATAATCGCCGAACCGGATCGAGCTAATCTGATCGAGACTGACCTCGACATTGTCCGACGTGAAATTGCGCAAGCTCGTCGTCATCAGCCGCACTAGGCGGTCGAAGACGATTTCGAGCATCGGCAGGCGCTCGTACGACACCAGCGCCGAGTTGATGATGGCGCGCACCCCGGTGCGGCCGTTGCCGTCTTCTTCGCCTAGGCCGAACCCGAGGAGGCTGTCGATCTCATCCTGGTTGAGGATGCGCTCCGCCGACACGTCGTTGGCGACAGCCGCTTCGCCTTCCTCAGTTTTCCATTCGGCGCTTTCGGGAGCGGCGTTCTCTGCCGCGTCGGCGCTCATCTACTGCACCATCATCTCTTCGATGAGAACAGCGTTGGCCTGCGCCGGCGCAATCGCGAGATTGACGCGGCGCAGGAGTTCGAGGCGCAGCCGATAGGCGCCGGCCGATCCAGCGAGGTCGTCGGTGCGCAATTCGCGCAGAAAGCCGTTGAACTCGTCGCTCACGCGCGGCAGCTGGCTCGTCAGCGCAGCGCTCACCTCGTCGTTGGGCGCTTCAATCGTAAGCTTGAGCTTCAAGAATGCGGGCCTTCCATCGGGGCCGCTGATGTTTACGAGCATTTCCGGCATGGTGACGAATACGACGCCTTCGCCTTGCGTGATCGTCGTGCCGTTCGGACCTGGCGTCGATTCCCCCGAGTGATCGGCGCCCTTCGCCTTGGCGTGACCCCCATCGGCGTGCTGTTCGGGGTGGGCGCCATTGAACAATAGCAAATAGGCCGCAGCGCCGCCCCCGCCGAGCACGAGCACCGCAGGCAGGATGAAGAAGAGCACGAGCTTTTTGCCCGACATCTTCTTTTTCGCGGGCGCCTCGCCTTCGGCGTTCTCGTTGGCGGCGTCCTCAGGCTTCGGCGCATCCAAAGCGTCGTCTGGCGGAGCTTCCGCCTCTTCTTTCTTCTTCTTCTTTATGCCCAGCATGACGGAATCGCTCGCGTTTTTGGTTCCTGCCTTGGTGCTCGGTCGTGGTTAAGGATTGGTAGCTACTCGGCAAAACTTGCCGGCAGCGGGCAGAAAAGTCCCCGCGCGTTCACCAAACCGGGCGCCTGTGGGCCAGTAAATTCAATCGATTAACCCTTGGCCCGGCGTTTGCATCATTAACGCCTGATGGATAACGCCCTCATGCTTGGCCTGCAGACGCAGCGCGTTTTGCAGCGCCGCTTGGATGTCGCCGCCAACAACCTCGCCAACGTCAACACGGCCGGCTTCAAGGCCGACGATTTGCTGACAGAAGAAGTGGACGACACCGGCGCGAGCGCGGACGCCGATCCAACTGACATCCGTTTTGTGCGCGACATAGGCCTTGGGCGCGACATGCGCCAAGGCGAGATCGCAAGCACCGGCAATCCGCTCGATGTCGCCATCGAAGGCAATGGCTTCTTCACGGTGCAAGGCCCCAACGGGCAGACACTCTACACGCGCGATGGCGCGTTCAAGCTAACGAGCGAAGGACAATTGGTGACCGCCGACGGGCGCCCTGTCCTTGACTCGGGGGGAGCGCCGATCACGATCGATACTGACACGGGCCAAAGCCCCCAGATCGGCCGTGACGGCGCTATTACCGTGGCCGGCAACGAAGTCGGCCGTTTGGGCGTGGTGATGTTTGCCGCGCCCGGCGCGCTCTCAAAGGTCGGGGACAACCTTTGGGACGCGCACGGTCAACAATCCGAACCCTTCGATGGCGTGCTTGTGCAAGGCGCGATCGAGGGCTCGAATGTTCGGCCGGTCGTCGAGATCACGCGATTGATTGAAATTTCGCGTGCGTATCAATCGGCGGCGCAATTCGTTGCGAATGCGGATTCGTTGCGGCAGCGGGCGATCCAAACGCTCGGTCAGGCATAAGGAAAAGTCCCCATGCAAGCGCTCTCGATCGCCGCAAGCGGCATGCAGGCCCAGCAGACCAACGTCGATGTCATTTCCCACAACATCGCGAACATGAACACGACGGGCTATAAGCGCCAGCGCGCCGAATTCGAGGACATGCTCTATCAAAACGTCGAGCGTCCCGGCGCGACGTCGTCGTCGAACGGAACGGTGCTGCCGACGGGCATTCAGCTCGGCGCGGGCGTGCGCACCGCCGCCGTCGGACGCATCACCGAACAAGGCGGCATGAGCCAGACCGGCAACGCCTACGATCTGGCCATCGACGGGCGCGGCTATTTGCAAGTCACCATGCCTTCGGGGCAAATCGCTTACACGCGCGCTGGCAATCTCTCGGTCAACGCCGACGGCCAGATCGTGACATCCGACGGCTATCCGATCGAACCGGCGATCACGGTGCCGCAAGAAGCCACCGCCATCCAAGTCTCGCGCGACGGCATCGTCGAGGCGACGCTGACGGGCCAAGCGGCGCCCCAACAGCTCGGTCAATTGGAGATCGCCAACTTCCTGAACCCTGCAGGTTTGGAAGCGATCGGCGACAATCTCTATCTCGAAACGCCCGCATCGGGCTCGCCGCAGACGGCCACGCCAGGCTCGCCGGGCTTTGGCACGTTGATGCAGGGCTATCTCGAACTCTCGAACGTCAACGCGGTGGAAGAAATCTCATCTTTGATCGTCGCTCAGCGCGCTTACGAAATGAACGCGCGTGTGATCACCGCAGCGGACGAAATGCTGCAAACGACGACTCAGGTACGCTGAGGGCTCTTTTGGAGGGAGCCGCTTCCATGGTGCGCTGGTTTTGCGTTGCGACATGCTTCTGTTTGGCGCTTTCCGGCGCTGCGTCCGCCGACACGGTCACGTTGCGCAATCGCATCGAAGCGAACGGCGCCATGGTCACGCTGGGCGATGTGTTTCAAGGCGCAGGAGCGCTTGCGGGGCGACCGATCGCACCGGCGCCGGCGGCCGGACAAGTCGGATCGTTGCCGATGGCGGTGCTGACCGCTTCAGCGTCGGCGGCAGGACTTGATTTTACCCCACCTGCGGGCGTCAACGCGGTGGCGGTCGTCCATCCAGCAGGCGCGCGCGCCACAATAGCTGCGGCAAGCACGAGCCCTGGCGTGAGCCCCGGCGCGAGCACGACCTCAAACGCAATTCAAAGCGCAGAGCCCAACGTTCCCGCAGGCGCGCCGATCGCCGGCGCTGGCGCGCAGAATATCAATGTCTATTCAGGCCAAGTCGGCAGCGCCGTCATTCGGCGCGGCGATGCGGTCATGCTGATTTACCAATCCGGCGGCGTGACGCTGACGATGCGCACGCAAGCCATGCAAGACGCCGCAATCGGCCAGAGCGTGCGGCTGTTGAACCCCGCTTCCAATCGTGTCGTGCTTGGCGTCGTCACTGGCCCCGCCGCCGCGAGCGCCTCGCCTTGAAGGAGCCCCTCATGCGTTCTCTCGCCCTTGTCGCGCTCGCCGCTGGCGCCGCTGGCTGCGCAAGCGTCGACCGCGCGCAGATGGCGCAAGACGCGCTCGCAGCGCCAGGTGTGGCCTATAACGCCGCCCGCCATGCGCTGGCGCCGCCGCAGCTCGAGCCCGTATCCAATCCAGCGGGCCTCACCGGCGGCGAGCACCAGACCATGCCGCAGCCGACGCAAATCTCGATGGACGCCCCGCACGCAAATTCGCTGTGGCGCACGGGATCGCGCAGCTTCTTCAACGATCAACGCGCCTCGCGTGTCGGCGACATTCTGACCGTCAACATCGAGATCGACGATTCAGCATCGCTCTCCAACTCGTCCAACCGCTCGCGAAGCGGCTCAACCACAGCGGGCGTAAATCACTTCTTCGGTCTTGAGAATACGCTTGGGCGGGTGCTGCCCGGCGGCTTCGATCCAACTCAGATGGTCGATACGAGTTCGCAATCCGCTCACAGCGGATCGGGCGCGATCGACCGCAAGGAAAAGATCCGCCTGACGGTCGCGGCCGTCGTTGTGGATCGCCTGCCGAACGGCAATCTCGTGATCGCGGGCCGCCAAGACGTTCGCATCAACGCTGAAATGCGCCAACTCACGGTAAGCGGCGTCATCCGACCCGAAGACATCAGCGCCCAGAAATCGATCAATCACCCCCAAATCGCCCAAGCGCGCCACTCTTACGACCCCCCAAGGCAA
>JACXTT010011596.1_pt1 | contig 11781 bp, 8 predicted proteins | sample 9270951 | NCBI WGS metagenome assembly JACXTT01 (sample SAMN15532306, study PRJNA645909) | rock metagenome | isolation source: weathered quartz diorite | place: Puerto Rico | collected 2017-06-21 | reverse complement strand
CATTTTATATTTACACCATGACCGGAGAAACAAACCTTAATACCCTGCTCAAAAACATGACGCCTGTGCTCAATGAAGGCGATTATGTGTATTGTACCGTATCATCTATCCCCCAAATTGATACCAATAATATTTTAGGTCTTTTTAAAGAGACAGAGGGCTTTACCGTTATTCTCAAAAAAGAGATTGCCGATCAGTTTCAACTGGAGTATAGCTATATAGCTGCCTGGATAACCCTCAGCATACATTCTTCATTAGCAGCTACCGGACTGACAGCCGCATTTGCCACAGCACTGGCACAGGAAGGCATCAGTTGTAATGTTGTTGCAGCTTATTACCACGATCATATTTTTGTGGCCAAGGAGGATGCGGCAAGAGCCATGACTGCGCTTAAAAAGTTATCAAATCCATAAAAGTATCCCCTATTGGAGGAGATTTAGAAGATGCTTTTCAAAACTATTTACTATTTTTGCCCAAATCCACCCATACGATGCAAAATCTTACACTGCTCGACGGACAAAAATTTCAGATCACCATACAACGTTTATGTCGCCAGTTGATTGAAAATCACGATGATTTTTCACAATCAGTACTTATTGGTATTCAGCCCCGGGGCATATACCTGGCTAAACGTGTAGCTGAAGAATTAAGAAAAATATTACCAGGCAAAACCATTTTACAGGGCGACCTGGATATTACCTTTTATCGCGACGATTTTCGCCGCCGCGAATCGCAGCTGGTGCCCAATCAAACTAAAATAGATTTTATTATTGAGGGGAAAAAAGTAGTGATGATGGACGATGTACTCTGGACCGGCCGAACCATTCGTGCCGCCATGGATGCCATGCAGGCTTTTGGCCGCCCCGAGAAAGTGGAGCTGCTGGCCCTGGTCGATCGCCGTTATTCGCGACATATACCTGTATCGGCAGATTATGTAGGCATTGAGGTGGATTCCATCGCATCGCAAAAAGTAGTAGTAAGCTGGAAAGATACCGATGGCGAGGATAAAATTGTGCTGGTATCGGAAGCAGCGGAGTAAAGTTTGATAATATCGAACACTGAATTCTGAATATCGAATATTGAAGTTTAAATAAGGAATGGATGAACAACAGTAAATATGACTTAGAAGAAAGGCTTATTGATTTTGCTGTTATGATTGCTGATATTATTGAAGCTTTACCTAATACACGACTTGGTAATTACATTGCCGGACAATTAGTACGATCAGGATGTTCACCCGCTTTGAATTATGGTGAAGCCCAATCTGCTGAATCAAGGAACGATTTCATTCATAAAATGAAAATCATATTAAAGGAATTACGAGAGTCAATGGTTTCCCTCAAAATTATTAAAAGACGAGACATACATAATCTGGATAATACTGAAGCAGCAATAAACGAATGCAATCAATTGATAGCGATTTTTGTAAAAAGTATAGAAACAGCGAAGAAAAACAATTTAAAACAACAATAACGAAACAAAGGGATATCGAATAACAAAGTACTTCTTACCTACTTCATTATTCGACATTCAAAATTCAGTGTTCGATATTATATAAAGATCATGGCAGGACTAAGCACAAGGCATTTATTAGGCATAAAAGATTTGAACCGGGCAGATATTGAACTGATATTTGAAACTGCCGATACTTTTAAATCGGTTTTAAACAGGCCGATCAAGAAAGTGCCTTCATTGCGCGATGTAACCATTGCCAATATTTTCTTTGAAAATTCCACCCGTACCCGTTTATCATTTGAACTGGCCGAGAAACGCCTATCCGCAGATGTGGTGAACTTTGCAGCTTCTTCCTCATCGGTAAGTAAGGGCGAAACACTGATTGATACCGTGAACAATATCCTGGCCATGAAGGTGGATATGGTGGTGATGCGTCATCCTTATGCAGGCGCGGGTATCTTCCTGTCTAAACATGTAAAAGCCCAGATTGTGAATGCCGGCGACGGCGCTCATGAGCACCCTACCCAGGCCCTGCTGGATGCTTTCTCTATCCGCGAAAAATATGGTGATGTGGCCGGTAAAAAAGTGGTGATTGTGGGTGATATTCTGCATTCGCGCGTGGCGCTTTCCAACATACTTTGCCTCAAACAATTGGGTGCCGAAGTAATGGTTTGCGGCCCTACTACACTAATCCCTAAATACATTGGATCCTTAGGTGTTAAGGTTGAACATAATTTAATAAAAGCCCTTAACTGGTGCGATGTAGCCAATATGCTGCGCATACAGCTGGAACGCCAAGACATTAAATATTTCCCTTCCCTGCGGGAATACACCATGCTCTTTGGTCTCAACAAAACCATTCTGGACTCATTAGATAAAGAAATCACGGTAATGCACCCCGGTCCTATCAATCGTGGTGTGGAGATCACCAGCGATGTGGCCGACAGTAAGCAATCCATCATCCTTGACCAGGTAGAAAACGGCGTAGCTGTACGCATGGCCGTACTATATCTACTGGCCGGGCAAACACCTTAATTATCAGCAAACAGGCACGGTAAAAGTTTAATTTCTTAGCCCCATTTATATAACAATGCTTGTTATCAGCGTTGATAATCAAAGTAAAATGATAAAGTTTAAGAATGTTTGCTGTTTATCCCTGTTCATACTATTTGTAATTTATTCGGCACCTGCACTTGCTCAAAGTCGTCAGCAGGTAAAAACAGATTCGGTATTCGCGCTGGTTCAAAAATTTTTTAACGCGCAAAAAGCCGATTCGCTTTACGCGCTTGGTGGCGAATTATTCAAAAAGACTTTAACACCAGAAGGTTTCCGGTCTGTAGCCACCCAGCAACTTTTTCCGATGGGCGATATTAAAGGTTCATCGCTCATTAGTTTCGTCAATAACAAAGTAAGTACCTATAAACTGATATTGGGTGCGGTTACTTTACAGCTGCAAATGAGTCTTGATCAGGACAATAAATTGGATCTTTTCCTGTTTCAACCTTTTACCCAGGTAACTGCCGATAAACTGAATCAGGCCGTCTCAACCAATAAGCTACAAACCTCCATGGACAAAGTGATCGAATCTGCTGTACGCCCATACATTCAAAAGGCCAATACCGTTGGTTTAAGCGTGGGTGTTTTAAAGGATGGTAAAATAACCACTTATAACTATGGCGAAACTACCAAAGACAATAAGCAACTGCCCACACTTCATACTATTTACGAAATAGGATCCATCACCAAAACGTTTACCGCCACGCTGCTGGCCTATTATGTAAACGAAGGCAAAGTAAAACTAACCGATCCTGTTACCAGATACCTGCCCGATTCTGTTGCCAAAAACCCGGAGTTAAAACTGGTCACACTGGAGTCATTAAGCAATCATACCTCGGGTTTAGCCCGTATTCCTGACAACCTGGAGGCTAACGCGACGGATGAACTTAACCCTTATAAAGACTATACCAAACAGCAGCTATTTACCTACCTCAAAACCTGCAAGTTAAACAATCAGCCTGGTGAAAGGTACGATTACTCCAATTTGGGTGTAGGTTTGTTGGGCACTATCCTATCAAAAGTAAGCGGTGAAACGTTTGAACAGATGGTTGCCGAGATCATCTGCCGTCCCCTGGTCATGTCGAGCACCACACAGCGGTTAAGTCCGGCCAGGCTGAATAACTTTGCAACAGTTTATAATATTACAGGCAACGAGACCCCAGCCTGGAATTTTGACGTTTTAGCCCCCTGCGGGGCGCTGCATTCATCCGTAAATGATTTACTGGTATATGCAAAGGCCAATATGAACCCGGCGCCAGACAAGCTCGGAAAGGCCTTTGAGCTAACCCACCAGATCACGTTCAGCAAAGATGCTAAAATGGGACTGGCCTGGCATATTATTATTGTCGATGGCGTAGAGTACTACTTTCATAACGGCGGCACCTATGGCAGCAGCAGTTTCCTGGCTTTTAATGCGCAAAAAAATCTGGCTGTAGTGATATTATCCAACTCGGCCGAAAATACCGATCTTATAGGCGTTAAAATGCTGCAGCTGCTGCAAAAGTAAAATTGGTACAAGTATTAAATCGATGTCATTTCGAACGAGCAAGGGGACGAAAGGATGTCATGCTGAGCTCCGTCGAAGCATGGTGGGTTGGCCTCTGCGCTCTGCCCTTCGACGGAGCTCAGGGTGACACCCCCGCTTTTCGTTCCCTCAAAGTCTCCCGAAAGGGGCCCTGAGGTTCCTTGTGAACATGCCTAAACCTCAGGGTCCTCTGCGAGAGACCCTGAGGGGACAAAATGTAAAATCAGTACAAGTATTAAATCGATGTCATTTCGAACGAGCAAGGGCGGGATCGCGCATTGGGGTGAGGAGAAATCTTTTTCGAGCGACAAGCAAGCTGCAATGCATGATGTAAAAGATTTCTCCTCGCCCCCTCTCTCATTGCCCCTGCTGCTCATTCGAAATGACATTCGTTTTAGGCAGCAGTACTTCATCCATAAAAAAACATCCCACCTTGCTACTGCAAAGCGGGATGCAAACAAAAGTAATCAGTCAACTGAATTAACTCAATCCTTATCCTATCAACTAATTATTTATCTTTTACTGTTGATCCGTCCCTGATCTCGTCCGAAGCTACTTTTACCAGTTTATCATCTGGTTTCAGATCGCCGTAAACTTCCATCATATCGCCCGATGTTAAGCCTTTTTTAGCATCAACCCATTGCGCTTTGTGGTTTACCACTCTTATTACAAACACCTTTTCGGTTGAAGTATATACAGCAGTTTTAGGTACTACATAAGCGCTATCGCCACCAGGCAGCGGTACGCTTACCTCGGCAAACATATGAGGCAAAAGCTTTTTGTCTTTATTGTATACGTCCATTTCTAAACGCTCAGATCTTAGCTTTTCATCCAAAGCACCGGCCAAACGTTTCACCTGGGCGGTAAATTTTTGGTTAGGCAATGCTTTCACTGTAAAATCCACTTCGCTTTTATTGCTTAATGAACCTGTAGAGTTTTCTGGTATGGATACTACTAAACGCAGCCTTTTCTGATCCTGCAGGGTAAACAATGGATCGGCACTTTTACCACCCGGACCTACATAGGCACCCAGGTTTACGTTACGACTGGTGATAACACCATCAAACGGCGCGCGTATTTCCAGGTAAGCCAGGTTAGCGGCTACTTCCTTATAGGCAGATTTTGCAGCTTCTACGTTTGCCAGGTCAGAATTTTTCTTGGCTTCGGCCTGCTCCAGGTCATTTTGCGATACAGTACCAGGAGTTTTGCTGGTGCTTACCAATCGGTCATAAGTAGCCTTGCTGGCGTAGTAAATAGCCTCCTGTTGTTTTATTCTGGATTGCGCGCCTGCTAATTGTGAGTTAATTTCCGGGGCTTCCAAAACAACCAGTAATTGCCCCTGATGAACTTCGGAACCAATATCCACCAACAGTTTTTTCACATAGCTATTCACCTTAGCATACAGGTCAACCTGTTGGTAAGGGATCAGCTCGCCGGGAATAGTAACCGAGCCGCTCAGCTTTCCTTTTTTAACCGCAACCAGCTCAACAGACGGGGTTTCTACCGCTTCCTGTTGTTGCTCTTCGGCACTTTCTTTCTCTTTTTCTTCTGAATGACACGCACTCAGGAAACTTACAGCCACCGCTAATACGGCAAGCATAAGGATCGATCTATTTTTAAGCTTTTTCATGATGATGCAAAGGGACATAAAATTTACTTTCTTTATCTTCTGGGTCTAATGATACTGATTGTGTGCTGGCATTACCTTGTACCCAGGCAAAAACCAATGGTAATATTAACAGGGCTGCAAATGTGGAAGCAATAAGTCCGCCAATAACCGCGCGGCCTAGCGGCGATGTCTGGTCGCCACCTTCACCCAGGCCGGATGCCATCGGGATCATACCTACAACCATCGCTAAACTGGTCATTAATATAGGGCGCAAACGCAAAGCTACAGCTTCGCGGGCGGCTTTCAATGCGTCGCCGTTATGTTTACGTAACTCTTCGGCGTTGGTTATCAGCAATACCGCGTTGGATATGGATACACCCACCGACATGATCATACCCATGTACGATTGTAAGTTTAGCGTTGCCCCGGTTATTTTAACCAGCAGTAACGATCCGAACAATACCGCAGGTACCGTTGATAATACTACGAATGACATTTTGAACGACTGGAAGTTAGCTGCCAGCATCAGGAATATCACGATAATAGCTACCACCAAACCCGATTGTAAACTATCCAATGTATCGGTTAGCGTTTGGCTCAGACCGCGCATTTCAATAGTTAAACCGTGCGGTAATTTGCCGATGGATTTAATAGCTTCCTGCACATCATGCGTAGCTGTACCCAAATCTTTTTTGTTGATATTGGCAGTAACCGACAGTGTAGGGATGGCGCCGATGTTGTCATCTTCGCCATTAGCCAGACCGGTTTTTACATCAGCTACATCGCCTAATGTTGGTCGTGCCTGGTTAGCTAATACAGGAATCTCCTTTACATCATTCAGGCTGGCCATTTGATACTCAGGTATCTGTACCTGTACCAGGTAGCTCAGGCCGGCACGCTCATCAATCCAGTTATTTTTTTCGGTAAACCTTGATGATGAGGTCGAAGCGATCAATGAGCGGGAAATATCATTTAAACCCACACCCAGTTGTGCCGCTCTTTGCCTGTCGATAGTAATATCCAATGATGGATAGTTAAACGACTGACCTATCTGTGCATCGCGTAAATATTTAATCTGTTTTAATTTATCTAACACCTTAAAGGCATATTCCTGATTCTGCTTTTTGTTTTTACCAGTTAAAGCCACCTCAATAGGCGTAGGCGATCCCTGGCTCAGGATCTTGTCTGTCAACTCTATCGGCTCAAATGATATTTTTATGCCGGGCATTCTTTGTGCTATGGAATCTCTGAATTTTTCTTTCAAATCGTCCAGATTCACTTTATAATCTTCGGTTAAGCTCACCTGCATAACCGCTTCCTGAGGCCCGGCCATGAACATATATATCGGGTTGGTAGAGAACGACGAAGGGTGTGTACCTACCATAGTAGAGGTAATAGCAATATGGTTTTTACCTACAATGTTACCCAATATACGCTGAGCTTTCACCACTTCTATCTCGGTACGCTCCAAACGGGTACCATCAGGTGCACGTAAACGTACCTGGAAGGTGCCGGAGTTTACTTTAGGTAATACGTCGCGGCCAATAATGTTCAGCAGTAAAAAGGCTAAACCGCAGGCAGCAATAACATAAATGGTCACCAGAATTTTCCGGTTAGGCATCATCCTGTCCATCAGGCGCATAAAGCTATCCCTGAACTTATCAAAACGGGTTACTTCCTTACCAGTATGTTCCAAAGCCCTTTTCATGGCCTTTTCTTTTTGCTCCCATGGTTCGCCTTCATCCTCCAAAGCAAAACCATCGGGATGACTATGATCTTCGTGCTTGTTGATCATGATCCAGTTGGCCATAATAGGTACAAAGGTTTGCGCCAGGAAGTATGATACGATCATGGAGAAACCAATAGCCAATGCCAGCGGCAGGAACAACGCTCCCGGAATGCCTTTCATGGTAAAGGCCGGTGCAAACACCGCCAGGATACAAAACAGGATCAGCAATTTAGGGAAAGCGATCTCCTTACAGGCATCCCATATAGCCAAAGCTTTTGGTTTACCCATATCAAAGTGCTGGTGAATATTCTCGATCGTTACCGTCGACTCATCCACCAGGATACCAATGGCCAGCGACAAACCGCTCAGCGTCATGATATTGATCGTCTGTCCAAAAAGCGAAAGGAAAAATATAGCCGATATAATACAGGTTGGTATAGTTAATATCACGATCAATGCACCGCGTTTATCACCCAGGAACAGCAATACCATTAAACCGGTTAGTACCGCACCTATGGCGCCTTCTTCGGCCAAACTTTTCACCGCGTTGATTACATAAACCGACTGGTCAAACACGAACGACAGTTTCACGTCATCAGGAACCAAAGCCTGGAAACGAGGCAATGCTTTCTTCAAATTCTGAACCACATCCCAGGTTGAGGCTGTGGCCGATTTGGTAATAGGCAGGTAAACCGAACGCTTTCCGTTAATAAGCGCATAACCGTTGGTGATATCCGCACCATCTTCCACAGTAGCCACATCATGTAAAAAAACCGTTTGTACACCGTTTTTGTATAATGGGATATTACCAAAATCTGGGATCTTTTTAATGGTGGTATTTGCCGGGGCCAGGTAGTTATAGTCGCCTATACGTACGTTACCAGCCGGGGTATTCTGGTTATTTTCGCGTAAAGCGGCCACGATCTGGTCGGGCGTTAAATTGTGCGAGCGCAGCAATCCGGGATCAACCTTGATCACCACGGTACGCTGGTTACCGCCAAAAGGAGCCGGTGCTACCAGACCGGGAACGGATGTAAATGCCGACCTTACATAAACCAATGCAAAATCAAGCAATTCGTTGTTCGATCGCGTTGGGCTACTGAGTACCAACTGACCAACGGGTAGCGTGGAGGCATCAAACCTCAAAATAAACGGAGGCTGCGAGCCCTGCGGGAATGCCGACTGGGCCCTGTTGGTGAACGCCGTGACCTCCGCCGCGGCCTGTGCCATATTGGTACCTTCGTAAAAAGTAACTTTTATCAGTGTTAAACCCTGTACGTTTTTGGTTTCGATAGTTTTTACACCCGAAACAAAGAGCAGCAGGTTCACATATTGCTTACCAAAATAAGCCTCCATCTGGTCGGGGGTAAAACCTCCGTAAGGGTGGGATATGTAGATAACCGGCAGGTTCAAATCAGGAAAGATATCTATCTTGATGGTACGTACCGCATTGATCCCGAAAAAAAACAGTCCGGCAACTATAACCAATATGGTAATTGGTTTTTGTAGCGCCCCTTTGATCATTCCCATTATAAATGTGTATTACTGTTATTAAAAATTATTAATGAATATGCCGAAATCGCCTGTAGCTGCCGATTTAAACAGCAGGGCCTGCCATACATTGTTTAAGGCAATGTAACGGTCAACCTCGGCACGGTTCAGTGTATAAAGGGCCTGGGTAAAATCAACAATGTTGGCCAGCCCATTTTTATACAAAGTATATTTTTGCTTGTAAGCATCGCTCGCGGCCGAAACCTCAACCGGTACTTCGCGGTAATTTTTCAAGGAGTTACCAATACGGGTTTGGGCCAGTGCCAGCTGTGCTGTCAGTTGCTGCTCCACCAGGTCGTAATCATTTTTAAATTGTTCTGAAGTGTACTTTTGTGATTGCACCTGGTAATGCACCCTGAACGGACTGGTAATATTCCAAACCATGGCCACGCCAAACAGGTAATTGTACCTGGTTGGGTTGGCACCAGCTCCGTAACTGCTGTTAACGCTGTTGGGGTTGGTGGTATAATCATAATTAAAGCCAGAGCCTCTGCCCTGGTATACGCCAAACAAGGTAAATGTAGGGTAACTGAAAGTTTTTAAATATTTGGCTTGTTCATCGCTTACGCCAATGCGGTTTTGCAGGTAGCGTAATTGCGGGTGATCAGCCAGTTGTACCGAGCTTAAGGCTTCCAGCGTAGTAGGCAGCTTGGTAACAAAAGCGCTATCGAGCAAAAAGTCCTGCGCCGGGATACCCAGGTACACCGAAAGCTGGTTACTCTGATCCTGAACTGTTTGCTGCGTGTTGGTCAGCGAGATTTTGGCGTTGGATACCTCCGCGTTGGCCAAAGCCGAATCGACACCCGGATTTAAACCATTCCGTACACGGGCCACTACCACTTTTTGCAGATCCATGGCCCTATTCAGGTTATCCTGTTGGGCTTTTTCTAATTGCTGGGCTGCCAGTAAGTTTAAATAAGTACTGGCCACACGAACTTCGTGTTGAAATTGCTCTTGTGTCAGGTCGGCTTGTTCACGGTTAACGATGTTCTTTTGAACCTTGATACGTTCATGTGATTTGCCAAAGCTGAAGAAATCCCAGCTTACATTGCTTAAATACAATGATCCGAATGCCGCGTTCCAGTTTTGTTTGGCTTGGGCCGGGCCTGATGATGCTACGGATAAACCACGGTAACCATACAAAGGTCCGTTTTGGCCGTTGGCGGTTCCGTAATCCTGTTGTGCCGAGATGCTTACATCTGGTAAATATTCTGTACGTGTTTCTTTTAAGTATGCCTTAGCAGCGTTTAACTGATTAGCTTTGGATTTGATGGTACCGTAGTTAGCGAGTGCCATTTGTTCAGCATCTTTGATGTTTAAAACTTTTTGCTGAGCCTGAGCCTGGTAGACAAATAAAACACCTAAAAACAGAAGTAGTTGTTTTGAAGGTAGATTATACATATTGTGTATTTTATACACGGCAAAGGTAGGGCTATAGGATCTATGAAAAAAATGAATTAATTTTGTCATAATCATTAGTAAAATTCATAATGAATATAGCACTCCACCATTTCCGCTTAGTTGATACCATATCAAAAGAGGGAACTTTAACTAAAGCAGCCGCTACGCTGCACCTTACACAGTCGGCGCTGAGCCACCAGCTAAAGGAACTGGAAAAAGAGCTGGATATCGAAGTTTTTCATCGGGAAGGCAAAAAATTACATTTGTCTGAGATTGGCTACCGCTTTTTGCGCAGTTCGGAGAAGATCATCGCTGAAATCCGGTCGATGGAAGAGGATATCCGCAATTACAAGAATGGTAAAACCGGCAAGCTGAATATCAGCATGCAGTGCTACACGGCTTACCATTGGTTGCCGGGAGTTATCAAAGATTTTAAAAGCCAATGGCCCGATATTCAAATCAACATTGTATCCGATGCCACCCGTCGCCCGCTGGAATACCTGATGCGTGGCGATCTTGACCTGGGCATCGTACGCACCCAAATGATAAATACCAAGATAACCTATGAGGCTATTTTCGAGGACCGCCTGAATGTTATATTACCGATTGATCATCCGCTTGCCAAAAAGGATGTGATCAATATCTGCGATTTTCAGGATCAGGACCTGATCCTGGCTCTTTACGATCCCAGCTACCAGGATACCCCACTTATTGAAACCCTGATACAGGACCAACACGTAAAACCCAAAACACTCAACCGCATCCACTATACCGATGCCACTATTGAGATGGTGAACGCCGGTTTAGGCATCAGCGTAATGGCCGATTGGATAGTAAAACCTTACCTGGCCAACAGAAACGTAGTAGCCAAACCCCTACACCACAGCGTGGCCAAACGCACCTGGTATGCCGCTACCTGTAAGGACAACCCGGTTATCCAGAATTTCCTGTCGTGCTTAAAACTATATTTTGCCGAGAACCAAATGTGCATGGAAGAAGAGCATTTTGAAGAATTACTGGAACAGGTGGTTTAATACAACACACAGACGACTCACCCCGTCTATGCCCCGCTGGACGCCCCTCTCTTCCGCTTCGCGGCAAAGAGGGTGGGGAATTTGTTTGTTTTTATTTTTGTTTACGATCATTCTCAAATCCCCTCTTTCCGCCGCGGGCGAAGAGAGGGTGACCAAGCGCAGCGATGGTCGGGTGAGTCAACCCGCTATGCCCTTTCCTCAGCATTATCCCTACACCAAAGGCACCATAAAACCCAACCACCTATCCCAACAACAACTGGACAAACAGGTAGAGGCGTTTTACGATCAGTGGAAAAAACGCTATGTAAAACCCGCCTGTAGTCCAGATCAATGCTATATATGGTTTGAAAGAAAGGGAAAAGAGAGTGTAACCGAAAGCCAGGGTTATGGGCTGGACATTACTGCGGTGATGGTGGGGTTT
>JACXTT010011595.1_pt1 | contig 11781 bp, 8 predicted proteins | sample 9270951 | NCBI WGS metagenome assembly JACXTT01 (sample SAMN15532306, study PRJNA645909) | rock metagenome | isolation source: weathered quartz diorite | place: Puerto Rico | collected 2017-06-21 | reverse complement strand
GGAGGCATTGGGCGGACGTGCCGCCAGCGTGGCACACAAAGCAACCGAGTCCTGACACAATGCCGCGCCCACAATCATACTACCACAGGAGAAATCGGTACACGGTAACCCGTCGGCCATGATCCGCCTGGTGTTCGAAGCCAGTTACGAGGATTATTTGCGGGAGCACTACACGAACTACCGCGCACGACAACAAGACCTCGATCAACTGGCCGTTTTCTCCCGGCAGTTTACAAGCAACGAAGAGTTCCTCGCCCAACTCGCATTGCTCACCCACCTCGAAGCCGAGGAGGACCGGCCGGTCGCCTCGACGGTCGAAGAACTCCGGCTCTCGACAATCCACCAGGCCAAGGGTCTCGAGTTCCCGGTCGTCTTTATCATCATGCTTTGCGACGGATTGTTTCCATCGGCACGTTCAATGAAAACACAGGCGGATGAGGAGGAAGAGCGGCGCTTGTTTTACGTCGCCATCACGCGGGCGAAGAACGAGCTTTATCTGAGCTACCCGTTGGTGCGCCTCGCCCAAGGCCAGAACGGAGATTCGCAGCAACAACCGTCTCGGTTCCTGAGCGAAATCCCGGCGGCATTGCGCGACGAGTGGAACCTGGGCCTGATCCGTCCCCACAGCTGAAAGCGGTTAACGAGGCGATTCCAAAATCGAGCGCACCTCTTCATCCGTTGTCTGGGGAAAGCTCCGATAATAGCGCCCCACAGCGTCAAACTCCGGATCGACGACGAGCGCGATCACTTTGTCCGCTGCGCGTTCGAGTCGGTCGACGGCATTGTCCGAGGCGACCGGCGCGGCCACGATGACCTGAATCGCCCCGCGGTTCCTGGCTGAGCGCACGGCCGCTTCCGTGGTGGCTCCCGTCGCCAGGCCATCATCGATGATTAACACGATCTTGCCCGTGAGCAACGGCCGATGGGCGCGGAGAAATCGGGCCTGGTACTCGATCAGCCGCTCCGATTCTTCCGCAAGCACTTCTTCTAGATCGGCCGGCGACACGCCGGTGCGGCGGATCACCTCTTCATCCAACACCAGCGTGTTCTCCTCCGCCAGCGCGCCCACAGCGAATTCGCGGTGCCCCGGATGACCGATCTTGCGGACAACCAAAACGTCGAGCGGACACTTCAATATCGTGGCGACCTCGGCCGCAACCACCACGCCGCCGCGGGGCAGGCCCAAAACGAGATCGGCTCGAACGTTTTGATCGGCCAGGTACCCGCCCAGTCGCTGTCCGGCTTCGGTGCGCGAGGCGAAAGTCATCGAATGCTGGAGGAGGAGTCTGGCACATCCCGCGGATTTGACCATGACGAAAGACGAACCGGCGGCGCCAGTCGCGCTATTTCTTTGGGAGCGCCGGCCTCCTCGACGGCGAGAGGCCGGCGCTTCCATGATCGGAGGATCGCTGTCGCGCGCCCGTTCCAAAGCCGGACGTGATTTATAGCTGTCAACTTGGACGCCGAACGATACTGTGGCGAGCAAACGACAGAAAACCTTCCCGAACTATGAGCACAATGCACGAAGTGGACTACAACGTTTACGGCGACGATATGCAATACGTCGAGGTGGAACTCGACCCAATGGAGGCCGCCGTCGCCGAGGCGGGCGGCATGATGTACATGGATGACGGCATCGAGATGGAAACCATCTTCGGCGACGGTTCGCAGCAGAGCAGCGGATTTCTCAATGCACTGATGGGCGCCGGCAAGCGCCTGCTCGTGGGCGAATCGCTGTTCATGACCGTTTTCCAGAATCGGGCCTCGGACAAGAAACGGGTGTCCTTCGGCGCGCCGTATCCTGGGAAGATCATCCCGGTTCATCTGGCTGAAATCGGCGGTGAGCTGATCGCGCAAAAGGACGCGTTCCTGTGCGCGGCCAAGGGTGTGAGCGTCGGGATCGCGTTCAACAAGAAGATCGGCGCCGGTTTGTTTGGCGGGGAAGGCTTCATCATGGAGCGGTTGCAGGGCGATGGCTGGGCGTTTCTGCATGCCGGGGGGACGATTTATCAGCGCGACCTTGGCCCCGGCGAAGTGTTGCGCGTCGACACCGGTTGCATCGTGGCGTTCCAGCCGCACGTGGACTTCGACATTCAGTATGTAGGCAAAATCAAATCCGCACTCTTCGGAGGCGAAGGGCTCTTCTTTGCCACGTTGCGCGGGCCGGGCCGGATCTGGCTCCAATCGCTTCCGTTCAGCCGCATGGCCAACCGCATTATCGCTGCGGCACCCAGGGCCGGCGGGAGCGCGCGCGAAGAAGGTTCCATCCTTGGTGGCCTGGGCCGTTTGATCGATGGAGATAATTCATGATTCCGGACGAGAATTGCGTCTTGTCGACCGGCTTGTTACTTTCACCGCCCGGTGAACAAAGCATTGGGCATCCTCGCGGGCGTCCTCCTGACGTTGGGCATGCCGGTCTCCTGTTCGCGGAACAATTCCTCTGGCGGTTGGGTCTCAGGAACCATCGACAGTGACGAAGTCCACGTCGCCTCGCGCTACGGCGGGCGCATCGAAAGAATTCTGGCGCAGGAAGGGGACACGCTCAAATCCGGCCAGGTGATTGCCGAACTGGACGCAGCCGAATTGAAGGCGCGGCGCGACCAGGCCGCCGCCCAACTCGCGGAACTCGAGGCGGGACCGCGAAAAGAGGAGATCGAAGCCGCTCAGCATGATTGGGAAGCACTGGTGGCCTCGCTCGCCCTGGCCCGCGCGGACGCCAAACGCGCCGACGAATTGTTCGCCGACAAAACCATTTCCGAAACGGAGCACGACGGCGCGGTCCGCCGCGCCGAAGCCTTGGAGAAAAACGTGGCGGCGGCCAAAAGCCGCTACGATCTGCTCCTTGCCGGCACACGGCCGGAACGGATCGCGCAGGCCCGCGCACAATTGGCGGAAATCGACGCCCAGCTCGGCGAGATGCGCGTCGGGGCGCCGGCCGACAGCGTGCTTGAAGTGTTGGCGGTGAAGGCGGGCGACGTGCTCGCGCCCAACCGTGAAATCGCAACACTTGTGTTGCCGCAACATCTCTGGGTGCGCGTTTACGTTCCGGAGCCGTGGCTGGGCCACATCAAACTGAACGACCGTGTAAAAGTGCGAGTGGACTCGTTTGCGAACAAGGAATTTCAAGGCACGATCGAGCAGATCGCGCGCTCTGCGGAATTTACGCCCCGCAACGTCCAGACGGTGGAGGACCGCGTCAGGCAGGTGTTCGGCGTGAAGGTGCGTCTGGACAATCGCGAAGGCCAGTTGCGGGCAGGGATGTCTGCCGATGTTTCTTTCTCTGGCGTTTCCGGGCCTTGATGAACCCGCTCCGGGTTTGACGCGTCAGATGAGCTCCTTCACTGGCTCACGGTCGTCCAACACGTATTGAGGCCGGCCGTTGTGATCGGGGATGGTCGCCGAGGGATCGATCCCAAGCACGTGGTAAAGCGTCGCCAGGACGTTTTGCGGCGTGTAGGCGCGGGTGACAGGATATTCTCCGGCGGGGTTGGTCGCCCCGACGTATTGTCCCATTGTCAGCCCGCCGCCCGAAAAGAGCACGCTGCCCGCTGAGGGCCAGTGGTCGCGGCCGCCGAATTTGTTGATCCGCGGCGTGCGACCGAATTCGCCCCAGACTACAACGCAGACGTCCTTGTGCAGGCCGCGCTCGTGAAGATCGCTGATGAGCGCGCTGAGGCACCGGTCGTAGAGTGGAAGGAGCGATCGGTACGATTCGAAGAGGCTCGGCAGGCCCTCGGCGCAATGGTGGTCCCACAGCCCTACCTGCATCGAGACGAACGGCACGCCGGCTTCGACCAGGCGCCGCGCACGCACAAACGCTTCCCAGTCCCAGGCGACAGGACTTGGGGAATGTGAATACATGAACTTGTTGTCTCCCGCTTGATACCGGTCGAGTGTCTGAGGTTTTTCGTCAGTCAAATCAAATGCCCGGCGCGCCTTGCCGCTCGTCAACATATCCAAAGCCTGAGCCGAGAAGGCGTCGAACGCCCGCATTTCACCGCTCGCGTCAACCTCGCGTCGCAAGGTGTCCAGCTGTGTGAGCAGGTCCTTCCGGCTCCGCAGGCGTGACAAATCCACCTGGCGCGTCAGCTCCAGCGTTTTTAATCCTCTTTTGTCGGGCACAAAGGGACGGTGCTGTGCCCCGACCCAAAGCGGCTGTTCCGCTTCTGCGATCTCTTGATCCTCGCCCTTGAGGCTCACAAATCTCGGCAGGGAAGCATCCCGCCGTTGCGCGAGGCGACTGACATACGAGCCAAACGAGGGACGCCGCTGACGCTTGGGGAACCCGGTAAAGATCTCGATCCGTTGGTGATCCGGCTCCTGCCAGGTCACGCTGCGCACCACTGCGAACTTGTCAGCGATTCGCGCTTGTCGCGGCAGCATTTCACTGAGTTCCATCCCCGGCACATTGCTCTTAATAGGCCGGAACTCGCCTCGGATTTCCGAAGACGCTTCAGGCTTCATGTCATACGTGTCCACGTGGCTCGGCCCGCCACCCAGGCAGATCATAATCACGGATTTCCCCCGGCTTTCGGGCATGGCCGCTCCTTCTGCGCGGAGCCGGAGTAGGTCTGAGAGTGCCAACCCGCCCACCGCGAGCCCTCCCGTCATCAGAAAACTGCGGCGCGAAATCCCATCGCAGAAATGCCCGCGATCCCCATTGAAGAACGTCAACATACGTGGCTAATGCCGGACAAGATAAGCGCGCCTCGTCCGATCGTCCAGTGGCGATCTGAATTCTGGCTTTTACGCGGCTTCAGCGCCTGTGGATGCGCTTCGCCGCCAATCACGCCTGTGTGCTGTCGTCAGGGTTTTGACAGGCGATAAAATGCACCTCCGCCGACAACATCAACTGAAACGGTGTTTTGATCGCCGACGACCGTGACGGCATTCGTGACAGGATTCCAACTGGGCGGCGAAAGAGTGCTCGTAGACTCCAGAGCAAAACCAATGGCAGAGGTCGGCCACGAAAACGTCGCTTTCGTCCCGACCAGGCCGCCGGAGACTCTTGGCCGTGGACTGATGAAAAGCTGGTCCAGGTCCGCTTGCGAATAATACTCCATCAAATTCGTATGCGTGCTGAACAGGAACAGATCAATCGCACTGCCCCCTTCACGATAGGAAACGGTAAAATTGCGCAAGCGTCCCACGATGCTGGGTGTGACTTCGTACTTGTAGCGAACGCCCGGCTCACCGGACACACCGGAGGTCAGGAATTGACTCGATAACAAGTCGTTCCAATGGAAGATCCCTTCCCATTCGTTGGTGTCGGTGGTATGGGCGATCCGAACTCCGCCTCCTCCGACCTCGGGAATGTAGAGGAACCCGGCGGTACTGCAGCAGCCTTCGCAGTAGCCGCCGTTTCTCCCGTTGGCCGGATCCGTGAGCGGCCAGTCCCTCTCAAAGTGGTTTGAGCGGTTAGCCCCGGAAAAGCATAGAGTATTTGCCATAGTGAACAAAGTGTTGCGGAGGTGGCAGTAGGCAGTGAAGCGCCAGATGGGTTCGTGGTCAAGAATTATCGCGGAATCATCGCCGTTCTTGATAACAATTCCGAGCTTCCTGAGGGACCACTCCGAGACCAATCCGGAGTGGGACTTCAGCTGCTGGAGAATGCGCTTCGGTGCTGCCGATTCCCAAGGGTCTCAACGTCTCTGAATACTGTTTGGAACGGCGAAGGTAGCAGCTGATAAGTCTTGCCATCGACTTTTATTCTATCTTAGAAGTTTGTCGCAGTGATGGATCACAGCGGGATTGCAGTTTTTTCAGACCGACGCGCTTAGCATATCTGTCAAGCGCGGGTTTGCCACGGTCCTTGGAACCTTGTGGTCGCTTTCGCGGTAGCTTCGTGGCTTGATAGCCAAGAACGGGCGCGGCTGGCGGCAGAGGTTTTTCAAGTGGACCCTAGTGGCCGCCGCTTATGACGGAGCGCATTTGGAAGGGTCCTTAGCGTTGCCTCGGTAGCTCAATTGGTAGAGCAGTTGACTCTTAATCAATTGGTTTGGGGTTCGAGTCCCCACCGGGGCACCACCTAAGTCCGATCGCGACGACAGTGAGGAATCAAATCTTTTTGCTTTTGCGCCAGCGATAAAGCGTGGTGGGATGAATCCCCATTTGCGCCGCTACCCACGTCAAGTCGTTGCCGCTGGCTTCCAATAGCTGTTTGGCCACTCCGAGTTTCTGTTTTCGGTTAAAGGCCACAGGACGCGGGTCGGTCGACATCGGTGTCGCAGCGAATGGTTTGGAGAGGTCCGCGGGCCGGGTACTGACTCGCTGTGGCGGATCCCACCAAGCCACGCGCAATACTGGGCCATCATAGAGGATGACCATCCGGTCAATGGCATTCCTGAGTTCACGCACGTTGCCCGGCCAGTCGTATTGTTGGAACTTACGGATCAATTCCGGCTCGACACTTTCGAAATGCTTACCGAGCCGTTCGCCAGCCGCTTTCAAGAAGGAGATTGTCAGTTGCGGGATGTCGGTCGGTCGGGTCCGCAGCGGTGGCACATGCAGGATGACTTCCGACAAACGATAATAGAGGTCGGAGCGGAATTTGGCTTCGGCGATTTCGCTTTCCAAGTGACTGTTGGTGGCTGACAGGACGCGGACTTCGGAATGGATTTCGGTGTTTCCGCCGACTCGACGCGCTTTGCGAGTCTCCAGAAACCGGAGCAGCTTGGGTTGAAGCCGGATGTCCAACTCGCCGATTTCATCCAAGAACAGCGTGCCGTCAGCCGCCTGCTCGACCAAGCCTTCCCGTGTTTTCGATGCTCCAGTGTAAGCGCCTTTTTCAGCCCCGAATAATTCCGCCTCCATGAGTTCTTTGGGAATGGCTGCACAGTTCACCGCGACGAACGGTCCTCTGCCGGAAGCACTGTGCAGCGCATTGGCAACGCGTTCCTTGCCAACGCCGGACTCGCCGAGAATGAGCACGCTGGCGACGGTCGGGCCGAGCCGTTCGATCGCTTGTCGGAGCGATTTCATGGCGGTCGATTGGCCGATGAGCAGGTCATTAGCGCCGAGCGGCGCGCCGCCATACAATTGAATCCAAAGCTTTTGCGAATCCACGACCTTGGCGATCGCTTCACGCCACCGCGGGTCGCTGTCAGCCTCGAGCAGTACATCATAAGCACCGTCCCGGGCGGCACTCATGATCTCGGCAGAGCTGAGGGTCTCGCTCACAACGATATAACACCGATTAGCCTGTGCGAGCCGGACCCGTAAATGCGGCCAGTCGGATTCCAAAAGCGCTTTGAAGGGGAGCAAATAGATCAGTTCCACCGTGTCATGATTGAGATCGCGAATGGAATCCTTGGTAAAGTGCTGAACTCGAATTCCCAACTTCGAAAGTCGGGGCTCGACGAACGACGCTGACGCATGTGCATTGCTTAGTAAATGAATCACCATAAAACGCGATACAACTTAACCAGAGTTGCATTGCGTTTGCAATGCCTTTATTCAACTATCTTTTGCGAGGGGTGTGAGCGTTCCAAGCAGGAGAGCTTCGGACTGACTTCGTGTCGGGATTGGCAGGCTGCTCAGCCTTTCGGGCGATGAGGAAACGCTTGCTGCCGGGACTTCAGATTAGCTGTTCAGTTTTGGCTCTCTCGATCGCTAATGCGTGGCAAACCCGCCCAAATTCGATTTCAATCTCTCGGATCAGCGGGGTGGACACTTGCAAGGCCCTGCGTTCAGCGTTCTCTTCCAGCTTTTGGCAGAGATTGGCCAATTGAGTGGCGCCGATGCTACTCGCGCAACCGCGCAAGTTGTGAGCGATGGCTGCCAGGTCTTCAGCACTGTACTGAGCCACGGCGGTTCGCAGTTGCTTGAGACGCTCCGGAGTTTCGTGAATAAACATGTCGATGAGTTCAATCACCGGATCCGGTTTATCGGGGCGGCGCAACTGGCGAAGCACGTCGATAGCCGCCGGGTCAATCGATGCCCCCGCCACAGACGGGGGTGGCAGAGAAGCGGGAGGCCGGATAGAATCCATGGCGCGGCGCAGGACTTTTTCCAGCGCATCCAACTGGATTGGTTTGCTGATATAATCATCCATCCCCGCATCGAGACACTTTTCTCGCGCTCCGCTGACGGCGTAACTCGTCATGGCAATGATGTGAGTGCGGTGGGATGAGCCATTGGATTGGTTTGGCTCGAGCTTACGAATCTCCTGGGTCGTTTTGAAACCGTCCAACTCCGGCAATTGGCAATCCATGAAAATGATGTCGTAGGGCACCAACTCCAAGGCCGCCAAGACCTCCTTACCTGTGGCGGCGGCGACAGCGCGGCAGCCCAGCTTCTCGAGCAGACCGATCGCTACCTTCTGGTTGATAGGGTTGTCTTCGGCGACGAGGATGTGAAATGGCGGAAATCCGCTGAGGGCCAATTCTGTGGCAGAAGGCGAGGTCGGGGGCTTGCGTTGGTGCCAAAACCGGGTTTCAGAAGGCGCCGAGGCGGACATCACGTTCAGCACGCAGTCGACGAGTTGCGCCTGTTTGACGGGCTTGACGAGAAAAGCGCCCACGCCAGCGGCGCGTAACACGGCGGTATCGCAACGTGGCCCCAACGACGTCATCAGGAGCAGCCGTGTGCCTGCGATATCCGAGGCTTCTTTGATGGCGCGGGCCAGGCTCAGGCCGTCCATGGCGGGCATTTGCATATCCAGGATCGCCAACGCAAACGGATCGCTGCTGCTGGCTTCCTGCCGCAGTTTGGCCAGCGCCTCCGGGCCGCTGGATGCGCCCACCGGCCGCATGCCCAGAGCCGCGGTCTGGTGCAGGAGAATGTTTCGGTTCGTCTCGTTGTCGTCCACCACGAGCAACCGCAGGCCCGTCAGGCGGGATTTGATTTCAGGAACAACCGCCGTTCGCTTTTGTTTCTCGAATCTGGCGGTGAACCAGAAGGTGGTGCCCTTGCCCGGGGTGCTTTCAACGCCGATCTGGCCGCCCATCCTTTCAACCAGTTGCTTGGAGATCGCCAGGCCCAAGCCGGTGCCGCCGTATTTGCGAGTCGTCGAGCCATCGGCCTGCGAGAAGGCTTGGAACAGATACGGCAGCCCATCGGGGGCGATACCAATGCCAGTGTCGATCACGGTGAAACAGACCGTCACGTGGGTGGGGGCCTCACTTTCCCGCGTAACTCGCAGGGCGACTTCCCCTCGGTCGTTAAACTTTATTCCGTTCACCAGCAGGTTGATGATGACCTGGCGGAGCCGGCCCGGATCGCCGCGCAACAGCGTCGGCACGTCATCGTAAATCGCGAAGGCGAGCTCGATCTGCTTGGCTTGCGCGCGCTCAGCCAGCAGTTCCACCGTGTTTTCGACCGTGCTTCGCAGGTCAAAGTCCAGCGTTTCGAACTGCAATTTGCCGGCCTCAATTTTCGAGAAGTCCAGAATGTCGTTAATGATGGTCAGCAGGGTGTCGGCGCTGCTGTGAATGGTCTTGATAAACTGGCGTTGTTCGGAGGTCACCGGGGTGTCCTGCAGCAGGACCGTCATGCCCATGATGCCATTCAAGGGGGTGCGCACCTCGTGGCTGATGTTGGCCAGGAATTCTGATTTGACCCGTGCCGATTCGAGCGCTTCGTCCCGCGCCTTGGACAGTTCGATCTCGAACCGTTTCCGGTCGGTGATGTCAACGATCAGCGTCAGAATGCAACGTTCACCGTTCAACTGGATCAACTCAGCGGCGCCGAGGCCTTCGCGGATTTCGCCCGATTTGGTGCGGAACGCGCATTCATAGTTGCGGACGAAGCCGTGCTCGCGCAATCGCTCGGCGAAGCTGGAGCGGTCCTCCGCACTGAGCCACATGTCCATTCCCAACGCCGTACGGCCGATGATTTCCTCGCGGGAGTAACCCATCAGGTGCAGAAAGCTGTCATTCACGTCGATAAAGCGGCCTTCCGCGAGCGTGGCGATCGTGATGGCCGCCGGGCTGGCCAGAAATGCCTTGGAAAACCTCTCCTCCGATTGGCGAAGTTTCGCTTCCGCCAGCATGCGTTCGGTAATGTCCCGGGCATTGATGACAATGGCCTGGACGCTCGGTTCGTTCAGAAGGTTCGTGGCCGTGCCCTCCATCCAATGCCATGAGCCATCCTTGTGACGGACGCGAAACTGAGCCGTGCGGGCGTTGCCCGGTTTTTGAAGCAATTCGGCGAGCAGCTTTCGGAGGCGCCCGGCGTCCTGGGGATGGGTCAGTTCAAAGGCGTCGCGCCCGGCCAGTTCGTCGCTAGTGTAGCCTAGATTCCGGAACGTAGCCGGCTCCGCGTCGTAGAGGATGATCCCTTCGGGGCTGATGAGAGAAATGCAATCGGAGCTCTTTTCGATCAGAGCGCGGAACCGTTTCTCGTTCTGCTCCAGCACCTGCTCGGCTGCCTTCCGCTTGGAGATGTCCTCGATGATAGCGATGGCATAGAGCGGCTGACCGTCGTGCCCGCGAACAAACGTCGTCGTCACGTTCGCCCAGATGACTTGCTGGCTCTTCGTGACGTAACGCGTAGCGAGCTGGTAGCTTGCGATTTTTCCCCCGAACAGTTCGCTGCCCAAATGCAACGTGCGCTCGGCCTCTTCCGGGTGGGTGATATCGGCGAAGCGCAAGCCCGTCAGTTCTCCTTCGCAGTAGCCGAGCATGTGGCAGACGGCGTGATTGGCTTTCAAAATCCGGAAATCCGGGCTGCCCAGCAGGATCCCAACGGGTCCCTCTTCAAAGATTTTTCGAAATCGTTCCTCGCTCTGACGCAGCGCTTCTTCGGAGCGCTTGAGATTATCTGTCAAGACGGTTAACTCCCTTGCGCGTTCCTCGACGTGACGCCTTCGCAACCAAAGGTAGACCGAGGCCGTCGAAAGGAGCGCCAGGGCCAGGGTGATGGCGATGACCTTGTAGGGCGGCAGAGGGTGGAAGGCAAAATCGCCCGGGTCCCGCGGCAGCAGCCGATAACCGGAATTGAATGGCGGTTCCTTGCACTCCTGGCTGGCGATGCCAACCAGTTCCGCTTTGCCGCCTTGCATGAGCCGGTTGGCGAAGTGCGGATCGCTGAAGAACCCGTCTGCGACCATCACGGGGATTTCGCCCGACCGATCGCGCAAGGCAAGCCCTTGTCGCGTGTCGAGCAGATCCGGTGGGACGACCAGTTCGCCGACAACGCGCACGAGTTGGCCCGAGTACCGTTCACTGCGCACGTCCGCCGTCAGCACATCGCGGGGCTGGGGAATGGTCCCGTCGCCCAAGCGTCGAATCTCGACAAGCAGCAACTCCTCTACGCCGTTGTGCTGGGAGAGTTTTCCACGAGCCTGAACCGCATCGCCGATTTTGAAACCGCTGGCCAGGAGCGCTGTGTTGCGCGTGAACAGGGCGATGCCACCCGTGGCGTCCTGCAAGTTCACCAGGGATGCAGGCTCCGTCGAATCGGGTCCGAAACCGCGAAGATTCACCGGATTCGAAATCAGGACGCCTGAAACGGTAAACGTTTCGCCCAACCGATCTGGAACGTAATTAGCGTCGTTGTCGCGCAGGACCTCTCGAATGGGAGTAACCTTTTCCGCGGCATTCGCCGATAGCGCAATCAATAGCACGAGGGCGGGCCAGAAACCGGATCGGGCAGAACGATCTATACCATGGCAATAGGGTATTCGCGCAAACACGTCGAGTATGTCAGCGAGACCGCTTCGGAGCGTCCGCTCAGTTGAAATCAGCATCGGCATGGCATGTTTCGCCTCATGAACGGGTTGGGCTAACCATTGGTCGCTGCCATTGCTCGGTCGCCGAAACGTTGTGCTTTTTTGAAACC
>JACXTT010011594.1_pt1 | contig 11782 bp, 10 predicted proteins | sample 9270951 | NCBI WGS metagenome assembly JACXTT01 (sample SAMN15532306, study PRJNA645909) | rock metagenome | isolation source: weathered quartz diorite | place: Puerto Rico | collected 2017-06-21 | reverse complement strand
ATCGGCACCGCTATCGCACGCTACCTCGGCGCACGGCCGCAAGCCGTGATGCCTGAGCTTGGAGACATCGCATGAACGACAAGGTCCCGCTCCCCGATCTCGACGGCAACGCGCCGCCACCGGCCGACGCCGATCCGACAGTTGTCGCCCAAGACCCCGAGAGCCTGACGCGCGGCGCGGCCGACCTCGAAGCCGTGTTCGATGTGCCGGTGCAGGTGTCGGCGATCCTCGGCCGCGCCCGCATGGACGTCGGCGAGCTGCTCAAGCTCGGCCCCGGCACGGTGCTGGAGCTCGACCGCAAGGTCGGCGAGGCCATCGACATTTACGTCAACAACCGCCTGGTCGCCCGCGGCGAGGTGGTGCTCGTGGAAGACAAGCTCGGCGTGACGATGACGGAAGTCATCAAGGCCGACAGAAACTAAGGAAAGGGGCGAACCATGCGACTCCTGATCGTCGGAACGCTCAAGGGCCAGCTCACCACTGCAACCAAGATCGCGATGGACCGCGGCGCCGCCGTCACCCACGCCGAATCCATCGATCAGGCGCTGGCCGTGCTGCGCAACAGAGGCTCGGACCTGCTGATGGTCGACGTCGTGGTCGACATCCGCGACCTCGTCGAGCGGCTCGAGCTCGAGCACATTCATGTGCCGCTGGTCGCCTGCGGCGTCGAGAACAACGCCCGCGCCGCGGTCGAGGCGATCCATGCCGGCGCCAAGGAATACATCCCGCTGCCGCCCGATCCGGAGCTGATCGCGGCCGTCCTTGCCGCGGTGACCGATGATTCCCGCGACCTGATCTATCGCGACGAGGCGACCGCCCAGGTGATCAAGCTTGCAACGCAGGTCGCGGCCTCCGAGGCCTCGGTGCTGATCACCGGCGAATCCGGCACCGGCAAGGAGGTGCTGGCGCGCTACGTCCACGCCCGCTCCAACCGCTCGAAGAAGCCGTTCATCTGCGTCAACTGCGCCGCGATCCCGGAGAACCTTCTGGAGTCCGAGCTGTTCGGCCATGAGAAGGGCGCTTTCACCGGCGCCATCGCCCGCCGCATCGGCAAATTCGAAGAGGCGAGCGGCGGAACGCTGCTGCTCGATGAAATCTCCGAGATGGACGTGCGGCTGCAGGCCAAGCTTCTCCGCGCCATCCAGGAGCGCATCATCGACCGCGTCGGCGGCACCCGCCCGGTGCCGGTCGACATCCGCATCATCGCGACCTCGAACCGCAACCTCGCCGAGGCGGCGCGCGCCGGCACGTTCCGCGAGGACCTGCTGTTCCGTCTCAACGTCGTCAACCTGAAGCTGCCGCCGCTCCGCGAGCGCCCGGCCGATGTGATCGAACTCGCGCAGTTCTTCGCCAAGAAATACGCCGAGGCGAACGGCGTGCCGGCCCGGCCGTTCTCGGCCGAGGCGCGCAAGGCGCTATCGCTGCATCGCTGGCCCGGCAACGTGCGCGAACTGGAGAACACCATCCATCGCGCGGTGCTGCTCGCGACCGGCACCGAGATCGGCGTCGACGGTATCCTGACGCCGGACGGCGCCAGGCTGGACCAGGCGCGCTCCGGTCCCGCGGCGCACGCCGCGCAGGCCGCCGAGCAGGTGACGCGCTCGCTGGTCGGCCGCACCGTCGCCGACGTCGAGCGCGACCTCATTCTGGAGACGCTCAAGCACTGCCTGGGCAACCGCACGCATGCGGCCAATATCCTGGGCATCTCGATCCGCACGCTGCGCAACAAGCTCAACGAATACACCGCCGATGGCGTGCCGGTGCCGCCGCCCGGCGGCGGCGAAATCCGCGGCGCGGCCTAGCGCCAAGAGATATCCGCGAGGAGGAGGAGGCCGGCTCGCGAGAGCCGGCCTTTTTCTTGTCTCGCGGTATCCGGCAACCTGTAGCCTCGCCTCACGCAGCCGTGAAGCGGGCCGCTGCATCCATCTCCGCTGTCCGCTCCGTACCCCTGATGCAGTCACGCCTGGAGGGGCGATCAGAGTCACAGGAGATCAAAATGCAACGCTTCCACTTCGCCGCCTTGACCACCATTGCCGCGGCAGCGCTGGCGCTAGGCCTTGCCGCACCGTCGTTCGCCGGAATGAACGGCATGCAGGCCCGCGCCGAGAAGACCGTGCAGGTCGGCGGCGCGCCGATGTACCCGTCGAAGAACATCGTGCAGAACGCCGTGAACTCCAAGGACCACACCACGCTGGTCGCCGCCGTAAAGGCCGCAGGCCTGGTCGACACCTTGCAGGGCCCCGGCCCCTTCACGGTGTTCGCGCCGACCAACAAAGCCTTCGACAAGCTGCCGAAGGGCACGGTTCAGACGCTTCTCAAGCCCGAGAACAAGCAGACGCTGACCAATGTGCTGGCCTATCACGTGGTCGCCGGCCGCTTCAGCGCCAACGATCTGATGAGCGCCGTCAAGCGCGACGGCGGCCGGACCAAGCTCAAGACCGTCGAGGGCGAAGAGCTGACGATTGCCGCGAACGGCAACACGCTCACGGTCTGGGACGCCAAAGGCGGCCGCTCCACCATCACGATCCGCAACGTGTTCCAGTCGAACGGCGTGATCCACGTGGTCGACAGCGTGCTGCTGCCGGGCTGATCCGGCAGCGTCACCGGCCGGCGGGTGCCCCCGTCCGCCGGCCGCAAGTCACTCAAGGCTCGGCCCGCCGTGCAACCCGCGGCGGGCCAACATTTTTGGATTGCGCCATCCGCCCGGACCTGAGCAAATCCGGCGATGACGACCATCTATAAAATCTGCACCAAGGCCGAATGGCACGAAGCCGAGCATAACGGCGCCTATCGCGGCTCCGCGGCCGACCGCAAAGACGGCTTTATTCACTTCTCGACCGCCGCGCAGGCCGCCGAGACCGCGGCCAAATGGTTCGCCAGCCAGCGCGATCTGGTCCTGGTCGCGGTCGATGGCGATGCACTCGGCGGGCGCCTGAAATGGGAGCCGTCCCGCGGCGGCGCGCTGTTCCCACATCTGTACAGCGAACTCGAACTAAAGGCTGTGCTTCGGGTTGATCCGCTGCCGCTCGATACCTCCGGCAAGCATGTGTTTCCAGGAACCATCGCGTAACGGCGTGGTTGCTGGACTTTCAAGCAGACGCGATATTGTTCTCTTGGACGGGCGCTCGACGGAAAAAATGGCGGCACCATGGATCCATCCGCGCTGACATTCGCGATCGGCGACGTGCACGGCTGCTTTTCCAAGCTCGAAGAGCTGTTGGATCGCTGCGCCGCCTATGCCGGATCGCGGCCGCACCGCTTTGTGTTCGTGGGTGACTATATCGACCGCGGCCACGACAGCCGCGGCGTGATCCAAAGGCTCCGGCGCCTCGGCCAGGAACGGCCCGGCGACATCATCTGCCTGATGGGCAATCACGAGGAGATCCTGCTGTCGGCGGTCGACGATCCGGCCGATATCCCGTGGTGGATGGACAACGGCGGCGGCACCACGCTCGCAAGCTACGGCGTCAGGTCGGTCCCGGAACTGCCCGCCGACGACATCGCGTGGATCCGCAACCTGCCGCTCTGTCACGACGACGGCCTGCGGTTCTTCGTGCATGCCGGCATCGATCCGGACGTGCCGCTCGACCGGCAGGACCGAGACGTCATGCTGTGGACGCGCAAGCACGCTCCCGACGCGTTCGATCCCGGCCGCTTCATCGTCCATGGCCACACACCGCTGCAGTCCCATGTTCCGGAGTTGCATCCCCACCGGCTGAACCTCGACACTGCTGCGGTCTATGGCGGACAGCTCTCGGCAGCGGCCTTCACGGCCAGACGCGCCGGGCCGGTTGCGCTGCTGGTCGGGGCCAAGATCGTCAGCCTCGGCGAAGCGGCGGTCTGAGCCGCGCCAGCTGAAGCCTGTCGCGCCGCGACAAAACTTTTTTCCTCACTCGTCCGGTTCGGCTGTCACGTTTGGCCCTGCCCGCGTGTCTTTGTTCATGAAGCCCGATGGAGGCCATCATGAACGGTACGATGATACGAGACAGCCAATACGACGTTGCGATCCTGGGGGCCGGCTATGCCGGCCTGATGGCGGCATTGCATCTCGGCGGATCGCGCCGAAAGCCGCTACGCATCGCGCTCGTGAACGCCGATGACCAGTTCGTCGAGCGCGCCAGGCTCCAGGAAAGTGTCGCCCGGCCGGTCGCGCCGCGGATCCCATCGATCGCCACGCTCGTCGCCGGAACCGGGATCGAGTTTATCCAGGGCCAGGTCGCCTCGCTCGATGCCAATGCGCGACGCGTCGATGTCGCAACCGCATCCGGGCAACGGGGCATCACCTTCGACCGCGCCATCTATGCGCTCGGCAGCCGCACTGACGTCGAAGCAGTTCCCGGCATCAAGGAGCATGCCTATCGGCTCGACGCGGGCGAAGGATCGCGCTCGGCGGCGGCGCTCCGTGCCCGACTGAACGAGAATGCCGGAAGGCCGCTGCGCATTGTTGTTGTCGGCGGCGGTGTGACAGCCATCGAGGCGGCCGGGGAGATCAAGGCTCGCGCACCGCAGATCGAAGTTGCCATGATCTCGCGCAGCCGGTGCGCCGCGTTCAAAGGGCCGCGGATCGAGCACGCCCTGCGGACCGAGCTCGACCGGCTTGGCATCGCCATCATCGATCATGAGACCGTCGCCGAAGTTCAAGCCGGCGGGATCGTCACCGCAGCGGGCCGGACGATCATGGCCGACGTGATCGTGTGGTCAGGCGGCCTGCGTTCAGGCCCCCTCGCCCGGGATGCCGGTCTCGCCACCGATCCGCGCGGCCGTGTCTTCACTGATCCGCAGCTCCGCTCGATCTCGCATCCCCACATCTTCGCCGTGGGAGATGCGGCTCACCCGATCGCCCCGACCGGAGCGCCCTACCGCATGTCGGTGCTGGCGGCGCTCACATCCGGTGCCTATGTCGCGGAGGTGATCAACGACGCGCAGAACAGGAAGGATCACCGGCCGTTCAGCTTCTCGACCTTTGGCCAGGGCATCGCGGTCGGCCGAAGCGGCATCGGCTTTCCGGCCTTTCCCGATGACCAGCATCGCTGGTTCGTGATCGGCGGCCGCACCGGCTTCCACACGCGAAACCTTTTCGTGTGGTTCAGCACTTATCTGCTCAAGAACGAGCGCAAGCATCCGGGCTTCTTCTCGTGGATCTGGTCCGGCCAACGGCGGGTGTCATGGCAACGAGCAAACGACGCGATGCAGAGACTGAGCCCGGTCCAGCCGGCCTAGAGCTCGACGCAGCCTTCGCCGAATTGCGGCCCGCGATGTTCGGCCTCGCCTACCGGATCACGGGCAGCCGGGCCGACGCCGAGGACATCGTGCAGGACGCCTTCCTGCGCCTGCACGATGCCGAGCCGGGCGGCGCCATCCGGTCGCTCAAGGCCTATCTCGCGACGATCACGGCGCGGCTCAGCCTCAACCGCGTGCGCGACCTGCGTGCGCGCCGCGAAACTTACGTTGGCGAATGGCTTCCCGAGCCGCTCTTGACCGGCGGCGAACCCCAGGTCCGCGCCGAGGATGTCTCCTTCGCGCTGCTCGTGGTGCTCGAGCGCCTTTCGCCGGAAGAGCGTGTCGTGTTCGTGCTGCGCAATGCGTTCGATCTCACTTTCGAAGAGATCGCCCCCGTGGTCGGGCGCGACGCGGTCACCTGCCGCAAGCTGTTCAGCCGGGCGCGCGAACGCGTGGCCGCCGAACGGCCGCGCTTCACGGTCGATCGTGCGCGCCACAAGGAGCTGGTCCGCCGCTTCCTCGAAGCGGCCCGAGGCGCCGACATGGACCGGATGGTCGCGCTGCTCGACGACAAGGTGGTGCTGCACGGCGACGGCGGCGGCAAGGCGTTTGCCACCAAGCGGCCGGTGATGGGCAATGTCGCGGTGGCGCGCTTCATCATCGCCGCGACGCGGACGCTGCCGCCTGGCGCGTCGGTCGAGGAGACAGAGATCAACGGCGAGCCGGCGCTGGTTGGAAAAGCGGGAGGACGCGTCCTCGTTGCGATCATGATCGACACCGATGGCGAGCGCATCCGCAGGGTGTTCGGCGTCGCCAATCCCGACAAGTTGCAGGCGCTGGCGCCGTAGGCGCCGGGGCCGGTTCCAGCCTCCTCACAGTGTGTTGATTGATTACTGATGAATATTGACTTTTATCAGTCATCATGTATTTGTGCATCACGAGAGGTGCCCAGATGTCCGTACAAACGATTTTCTCTCGGTTTTCCAATGGCTTCTTGCTGGCGTCCCTGTTGGCGCTGGCTTTGGCGGGGTGCAACCAGATCACCGCCCAGCAGGTGTCCCCGGCCCGCCCGGTGCTGGTTGCCCCCGTCCATTACGAAACCCAGGTCGCCGACCGCAGCTTCGTCGGCACCATCCGGCCGCGGATCGAGAGCGATCTCGGCTTCCGGGTCGCCGGCAAGGTGTCGAAGCGCCTGGTCGAAGTCGGCGCGCTGATCGAGGCCGGGCAGCCGCTCGCCACGCTCGACGAGGTCGATCTCAGCCTCCAGGCCGAGCAGGCCGAGGCCGAGCTTCGCGCCGCGACCGGCGTGCAGGCGCAAGCGAGTGCCGCTGAGAACCGCTCGAAAGAGCTCAAGCAGAAGGGCTGGACCACCGACGCGCAGCTCGAGCAGGCCAAGGCCACGGCCGACGAAGCACGCGCGCGGCTCAACCGCGCCGAACGTGCGCTCGAGCTCGCCAAGAACAGTCTCGCCTACGCGACGCTCGTCGCCGATGCGCCGGGTGTCGTCACTGCAACGCTCGTCGAACCCGGCCAGGTGGTCGCCTCGGGCCAGGCCGCGATCCGCGTGGCGCGCCTCGCCGAGAAGGAGACCGTGGTCGCAATTCCCGAAACGCTGCTCGCTCGCGCCAAGTCTGGCGAGGCGCGGGTCTCGATCTGGTCCGAGCCGGACAAGCGCTATGTCGCGAAGCTCCGCGAACTCGCGCCATCGGCCGACGCCATGACGCGCACCTATCTCGCCAAGTTCTCGATGCCCGAGGCCGGCGGCGAGGTGCAGCTCGGCATGACCGCGACCCTGACGCTGTCCGATCCGGCGAGCGGAAAGGTCGCGCGGCTGCCGCTGTCGGCGCTGTTCGACCAGGGCCAGGGACCCTCGCTCTATGTCGCCGACGAAAAGACCGGCGCGCTGACGCTCAAGCGCATCACCGTGAAGGCCTATCAAAGCAACGAAGTGCTGATCAGCGGCGGCGTCGACGAAGGCGAAAGCGTCGTCGCGGTCGGTGTGCAAAAGCTCGATCCGGCCCAGAAGGTCCGGGTCGTCTCCTCGCTGTCGTTCTGAACCCAAACGGCCGAAAGGCCCTGGATCGCCTAGGAGGACTGCAATGCGCCGCTTCAATCTCTCGGCCTGGGCGGTCGCGCATCCCGCGCTGATCCTGTTCCTGATCGTGATGTTCGGCGGCGCCGGGCTCTTGTCCTACCAGCGCCTGGGCCGCGCCGAGGATCCCTCGTTCACCATCAAGGTGGTCGTGGTCACCGCGCAGTGGCCCGGCGCCACGGCGACCGAGATGCAGGCGCAGGTCGCCGATCCGGTCGAGAAGAAGCTGCAAGAGCTGCCCTACTTCGACAAGGTGACGACCTACACCAAGCCGGGCTTCACCGCGATGCAGGTGGCGTTCAAGGACTACACGCCGGCGCGCGACGTGCCGCAGCTGTTCTACCAGCTCCGCAAGAAGCTCGTCGATCTCAAGGACGATCTGCCCGCCGGCGTGCAAGGCCCGCAGGTCAACGACGAATACGGCGACGTCGATTCGATCCTCTACATGCTGACCGCGGACGGCGCCGATTACGCACAGATGAAGAAGGTCGCCGAGGGCCTGCGCCAGCGGCTTCTGAAGGTGAAGAACGTCACCAAGGTCAATCTCTACGGCACCCAACACGAAAAGATCTTCATCGAGTTCTCGAACTCCAAGCTCGCGACGCTCGGCATCACCACCGACCAGATCTTCCAGTCGCTCGCCCGGCAGAATGCCGTGGTGCCGGCCGGCATGGTGGAAACCGGAGCGCAGCGCGTGCCGCTGCGCGTCACCGGCGCGCTCGACGGCACCAAGGCCGTGGCCGAGACGCCGGTCGAGGCCAACGGGCGGGTGTTCCGGCGCGGCGACATCGCGACCGTGACGAATGGTTATCTCGACCCACCGGACTTCCAGGTGCGACAGGAGGGCAAGGCCGCGATCGGCGTCGGCATCGTGATGGCGAAGGGCGCCAACATTCTGGAGCTCGGCCCCGCGGTTGCCAGCGCCACCAAAGATTTCATGAAGGCCGTGCCGCAGGGCTTCGAGCTCGAGCAGATTGCCGATCAGCCCGTCGTGGTCGAGCACGCGGTCGGCGAGTTCGTGCATTCCTTCATCGAGGCGCTGGCGATCGTGCTGTTCGTGAGCTTCCTCGCGCTCGGCTGGCGCACCGGCATCGTGGTGGCGCTGTCGGTGCCCCTCGTGCTCGCCATCGTGTTCATCATCATGAACGCGATGGGCCTCGACCTGCATCGCATCACGCTCGGCGCGCTGATCATCGCGCTCGGCCTCCTGGTCGACGACGCCATCATCGCGGTCGAGATGATGGTGGTGAAGATGGAACAGGGCTGGGACCGCATCCGCGCCGCGTCCTTCGCCTGGGAGTCCACCGCCTTTCCGATGCTGACCGGGACGCTGGTCACCGCGGCGGGCTTCCTGCCGATCGGCTTCGCCAACTCCTCGGTCGGCGAATATGCCGGCGGCATCTTCTGGGTGGTGGCGCTCGCGCTTGTGGCCTCGTGGGTCGTGGCCGTGATCTTCACGCCTTATATCGGCGTCAAGCTCCTGCCGAACTTCAAGCGCGCCGCGGCAAGCCACGATCCGCACGCGATCTACGAGACGCGGATGTATCGCGCGCTGCGGCGTATCGTCGAATGGTGCGTCAACCGCCGCCTCACCGTGGTGCTTGCGACCGTCGGCGTGTTCGTCGCCTCGATCGTGGCCTTCGGCCATGTGCAACAGCAGTTCTTTCCGCTGTCGGAGCGGCCGGAATTGTTCTTCCAGCTTCGCCTCCCCGCCGGCACCGCCTTCGGCACGACGCTGAAGTCGGTGAAGACCGCCGAAGGCTTGCTCAAGGACGACAAGGACATCGCGACCTACACGGCCTATGTCGGCCAGGGCTCGCCGCGGTTCTGGCTCGGGCTCAATCCGCAATTGCCGAACGAATCCTTCGCCGAGATCGTGATCGTGTCGAAGGACGTCGAGGCGCGCGAGCGCATCAAGGCGCGGCTCGAGAAGGCCGTCGCCAATGGCGTGCTGTCGGAGGCGCGCGTGCGCGTCGACCGCTTCAACTTCGGCCCGCCGGTCGGCTTCCCGGTGCAGTTCCGGGTGATCGGCCCCGACACCCAGAAGGTGCGCGACATCGCCTATCAGGTGCGCGAGGTGATGCGCGCCAACGACAACGTGGTCGACCCGCATCTCGATTGGAACGAGCAGGCCCCGTTCCTCAAGCTCGTGGTCGATCAGGACCGCGTCCGCGCGCTCGGCATGACGCCGCAGGACATCTCGCAGTCGCTCGGCATGCTGATCTCGGGCGTGGCAGTCACGACCGTTCGCGACGGCATCGAGAAGGTCGAGGTCGTGGCCCGCGCCGTGCCAGCTGAGCGGCTCGATCTCGGCCGCATCGGCGACCTCTCGATCTACACCCGCAACGGCGTCGCCGTGCCGCTGTCGCAGATCGCCAAGGTCGAATACTCCCACGAGGAGCCGATTCTCTGGCGCATCAACCGCGACATGGCGATCACGGTGCGCGCCGACGTGGTCGACGGCGTGCAGCCCCCCGACGTCACCAACGCGATCTGGCCGAAGCTCAAGGACATCCGCGACAGTCTCGAACCCGCCTACCGGATCGAGATCGGCGGCGCCATCGAGGAATCCGCGAAGGGCAATGCCTCGATCTTCGTGCTGTTCCCGGTGATGCTGATCGCGATGCTGACGCTCTTGATGATCCAGCTGCAGAGCATCTCGCGATTGATCCTGGTCTTCCTCACCGCGCCGCTCGGCATCATCGGCGCGTCGCTGGGGCTCAACGTCGCCAACAAGCCGTTCGGCTTCGTCGCGCTGCTGGGTCTCATCGCGCTCGCCGGCATGATCATGCGCAACGCCGTGATTCTGGTCGACCAGATCGAATCGGATGTCATCCACGGGCTCAGCCGCCGCGAGGCTATCGTCGAGGCCACCGTCCGGCGCGCCCGGCCGGTGGTGCTGACCGCGCTCGCCGCGATTCTCGCCATGATCCCGCTGTCGCGCTCGGCCTTCTGGGGCCCGATGGCGATCACCATCATGGGCGGGCTGTTCGTGGCGACCTTCTTGACGCTTCTGTTCCTGCCGAGCCTCTATGCGCTGTGGTATCGGAAGCGGCTCGACGAGCATGGCGGCGCGGAAGTTTCACCCGCCGGGCCTGAGCACAAGTCACAGCCTGCTGCGGCGCCGCTTGCGGTGGCAGCCGAATAAGAAGATATAAGGCGAAGGAAACGCCTGATGATGAACGTGGCAGAACAGGTCGAAACCGACGTCCGGGAGCGGATCCTCGTGACCGCCGAGCGGCTGTTCCGCGAGATCGGCTACCAGAAGACCACCGTGGCCGACATCGCCAAGTCGCTCAGCATGAGCCCGGCCAATGTCTACCGCTTCTTCGACTCCAAGAGGTCGATCAACATGGGCGTGGCCCGGCGTCTGATGGGCCAGGTCGAGCGGCAGTCCCAGGCCATCGCGGACGGCAAGCAGAAGGCGGCCACGCGGCTGCGCGAGCTGCTCACCACCGTGAACCGGATGAACTCGGAGCGCTATGTCGGCGACTCCAAGATGCACGAGATGGTCGCCGTTGCGATGCAGGAGGACTGGGAGGTCTGCAAGGCGCACATGGAATGCATCGTCGGCATCATCGGCACCGTCATTGCCGACGGCGTCGCCTCCGGCGAATTCCATGTATCCGATGTCCCGCTTGCCGCGCACTGCACCTGCACCTCGATGGTCCGCTTTTTCCATCCGCAAGTGATTGCGCAATGCGCCGACAAGCCCGGTCCGACAATCGATCAGATGATCGATTTCGTCATCGCTGGCCTGAAGCAAGGCGCCGGACAAGCCAAGGCTTAGCGAATACGGCTCAATGTCCCGCCATGTGGCGGCCGATACGGGTGAGATCGGCGTTCTGCGCCGGCGTCTCGTAGACGAACGCGCCGTGAAACATCACCACGATGCGATCGGCCAGCTCCAGCAGCTCGTCGAGATCCTCGCTGACCAGAAGCACCGCGGCGCCGCGGTTGCGCACTGCCATGATCTCGGCGCGGATCTGCGCCACCGCCGCGAAATCGAGGCCAAAACAGGGGTTGGCCGCAATCATGATGTCGACGTCGCGGCCGAGCTCGCGCGCCAGCACCGCGCGCTGCACATTGCCGCCGGACAGTTCGCCGATCGGCGTGTCCGGCGTGCGCGTCTTGACCTTGTAGCCCTCGATCTTCCGCCGCGCGTTGGCGGTGAACGCAGCACGATCGAGCCACCAGCTGCCGCGGGCGAAGGGCGTGTAATCGAAATCGCGGAACGCCAGATTGTCGGCGACGCTCATGCGCGTGACGCAGGCGTTGCGCAGCGGCTCCTCGGGCAAGCATGACAGCTTGTGCTCGCGCATCTCGGCGCGCAGCGCCCGGTAAGGCTCGCCGTGCAGGGCGATGGTGCCGCTCTGGGCCTCGCGCTGGCCCGCCAGCCCCCCGACCCGCTGGCCCTGGCCATTGCCCGACACCCCGGCGAAGCCGCCGGTCCCGCCCCCGCCGAACGGG
>JACXTT010011593.1_pt1 | contig 11782 bp, 12 predicted proteins | sample 9270951 | NCBI WGS metagenome assembly JACXTT01 (sample SAMN15532306, study PRJNA645909) | rock metagenome | isolation source: weathered quartz diorite | place: Puerto Rico | collected 2017-06-21 | reverse complement strand
GACGAGTTGCTGGTGCCGCGCGACCTGACGGAGAGGATGCTGGCAACCCCATGGAACGACACCTACTGGTTTTCCCGGGAGGACCTCGATCGCCTGGGGGAGACGCAGGCATGGTTCGAGGATTTTTCGGCAGCCAAGTGCGGTGTCGAGCCACGCCTGAAGCAGCGCCTGGAGAGCGCCCTCGCTGCCGGGTTCGAAGCCGAGGCTCAGGCGCTGCGAGCTGAACTGGACGCAGCAACGAACTGCGTTGCGAAGCTGCGCAATTGGCAGCGGCGGCAACTCATCGAGAAGCTGACGAACGATTCGGGAAGCAGATAGGGGCCGGAACGGACTTGTAGCTTCAGAACGGTGGGCGCCGCTGCGCCCACGGTCGGGCCTGTTCGAACGCGCGGGAAGCCTGAAGCACGCGCATGTCCAGGTTTCGTGCGGCGACGATCTGCAGGCCGACCGGCAATCCCTCCGGGGTGAAGCCGCAGGGACAGGTGGCCGCCGGCAGCCACGTCAGATTGAACGGATAGCTGAAGCCGGCCCAGCGCAACCAGTCCCAATCGTGCTGGTCCCAGTGAGCGGGGATCAGGCGCTCCGCCGGAAACGCGGCAACTGACAGCGTGGGCGTAAGCAGCAGATCGTAGCGCTCGAAGAAATCACGCACCTTGTCGTAGTAGGCAAGCCGCTGCGCGTACGCTTTGCAGTAATCCACTGCACTGTAGGTCATGCCGTGGCGGATGATCGCCACCAGCCCTGGATCCATCTTGTCCGCCCAGCGTTCGAGAAAATCGCCATACATGCCGGCGATGTGCGAGGCAAACAGGCAGTGTTCGGTTTCTATCGGATCGCCCCATCCTGGATTCACCTCTTCGACCTTGCAGCCGAGTTCTTCGAAGGCGCGCGCCGCCGCGTTGACCTGCCCGGCGACTTCCGGATCCACCTTGAGATAACCCAGATCCGGGCTGTACGCGACCCTCAGGCCGGCGATGCCCCGGTCCAGATTCGCCAGGAAGTTTTCCGGCTCGGCAGCGATGCTGGTCATATCGCGATCGTCGGGGCCCGCCATCGCCTGCAGCATCAGAGCGGCGTCGCCGACGGTGCGCGTGATGGGTCCGACGTGGGAGATCAGGCCGTTGGCCGGCAACGGGTGGTAGGGCACGCGTCCGTGCGAGGGCTTGAGACCGTATACGCCGCAGAACGACGCCGGCATGCGGATCGAACCGGCGCCGTCCGAGCCCTGGTGGATCGGGCCGATTCCCGCCGCCGCGCACACCGCCGCCCCGGCACTCGATGCGCCAGCGTTCATGCCGTGCTTCCAGGGATTGTGGGTAATCCCGGTGAGCGGACTGCGGCTCACGCCGGTCCAGCCGAATTCGGATGTCGTGGTCTTGCCGATCGAGATCGCGCCGGCCGCGCGCAGCCGCGCAACGTGAACGTGATCGAAATCCGGAACGCGCTTGCTGAAGACGTGCGATCCCGCCATCGTCCGCACGCCCCTGGTGAAGGCGAGATCCTTGATGCTGGTAGGGATGCCGTGCAGAAGGCCCAGAGCAGCACCACGCATCACGGCGGCTTCCGCGTCGCGCGCCGCCGCCATCGCCATATCGTAGGTCGGCGTGCAGATGGCGTTGAGCCTGGTATTCAATTTCTGGGCGCGCTCGACCGTGACCTTCATGACTTCGGCAGGCGAGATCAGCCTGTCGCGAATCATGCGCGTCAGTTCCGTCGCCGGGGTAAAGCAAAGTTCTTCGTCGGTCATCTTTGTAGCTTTTATTGCGTATCAGCGTGGCTCGTTGGCTCGGGTAGAGCTACCCTCATGCGAGCAGGTCCTGGTACTCGCGATGCCGGCCGATGAAGCCCTTCGCGAACGGGCAGATCGGCAGTACCTTCAGATTCTGCGCGCGGGCGTAATCGAGTGCGGTGCTGACCATCCGGCTTGCCAGGCCCCGTCCCTCGAGCGCCTCCGGCACCTCGGTATGCTCGATGATGATCTTGTCCCCGGCAAGCAGGTACTTCGAGTATGCCGTCTTGCTGCCTATGGTAATTTCGAAACGCTTGGCCGTCGTGTTGTGCACGACGGGAATTGCGGCGGGGTCGGTCGTCATGGAAACATGATACCTGCGGCGCAGATTTGAATGACGATACCTCTCTCCGGAATGGGATTCGCAAGTCCGGCCGCATTCCCGGCTAGATCACGTCGGAGGCCCCCAGCCGTGCGATTTCCTCCGGCGACATTCCCAGCAGATCTTCGAATACTTCCCGGTTGTGTTCCCCCAGCAGCGGCGGCGGCAGCCGATACTCGACCGCCGATTCGGAAAAACGCAGCGGGCTGGCGACGAACGCGGCCTTGCCTGCCGCCGGGTCCGGCAATTCGACCCTCAATCCGCGGTGCTGCACCTGGGGATCCTCGAACACCTGGGCGATGTCGTTGATCGGTGCGCAAGGCACGCCGGCCGCGGCAAGTTCTGCGTTCCACCAGGCGACCGAATGCTTGAGGAACATCGCTTCGAGCAGCGGCCGCAGCGCGTCCCGGTTTTTGACCCGCGCCGAATTGACGGTAAAGCGCGCGTCACGGACCAGATCCGGCCTGCCAGCCGCCTGGCACAACTTCGCGAACTGGCCGTCGTTCCCCGCGGCGACAATCACGTAACCGTCCTCGCACGGGAATACCTGCGAGGGCACCACGCTCGGATGAACGCCGCCATTGCGCCTGGCGATCACACCCGCGCCGAGGTAGGCCGATGCGATGTTCGCCATCGAGGCGACTCCAACGTCCAGCAACGACATGTCTATGTACTGTCCCCGGCCCGTGGCCTGCCGGTGGTACAGCGCCGAGACCACTGCGATCACCGCGTAATGCGCAGTCATCAAATCAATTACCGCGACACCGACTCGTTGCGGCACTGTACCCGGCATGTCCTCGGCTTCGCCGGTCACGCTCATCAGTCCGCTCAACGCCTGCGCGATCGGGTCGTAGCCGGGGCGCGCGGCGTAAGGGCCGGTCTGGCCGAAGCCGGTGATCGAGCAATAGACCATGTCCCGGCGCGCGTGCTTAAGCTGGGGGTAGGCAAGCCCGTAACGGGAAAGCGTGCCGGCCTTGAAATTCTCGATGAACACGTCGCATTTTGCGGCCAGCCTGCGCACCAGTTCCTGTCCCTCGCCGCGGGTGATATCCACGGTCACGGATTTCTTGCCGCGGTTGGCGCCGGCAAAATAAGTCGTCTCGATGGTGTCCCGGCCTTGCGCATCCTTGACGTATGGCGGACCCCAGCCGCGGGCATCGTCGCCGGCGCCGGGCCGCTCGATCTTGATGACTTCCGCGCCGAGATCGGCGAGCGTCTGGGTCGCCACCGGCCCCGCCAGCACCCGGGTCAGATCCAGCACTCGTATCCCGCTCAACGGCCCTGCCATGATTTCTCCTTATTGTTATTTTCCGAATTCAAGAGCCCAAGCTTTCACCGCAAAGGACGCCAGGGACGCAAGGGAAAAACAGATCCACAAACGGTCACTTCTGCGAGTAGTGTTGAGCTAGCGTCTGGACTTCATCAGACCAAGTTTTCGTGTCGTCCCGCATGTTTGTTCTTGCCGTTCCCTTGCGTCCCTGGCGTCCTTTGCGGTTCAAAGCCTCTCGTCCAAATTCTAATCGGGCGTGGCGCCGGAGATCTTCACCACGGACCGCCACTTCTCCATTTCTTCCCTCACCAGCTTTGCGAAATCCTCCCGGGTGCTGCTCTTCGGTTCGAATCCTGCCTCGACCAGGCGCGCTTGCGCTTTTGGGTCGTCGATGGCGGCGGCGAGATCGCGTTGCAGACGCTCGACGACGGATTGCGGCGTGCCGGCCGGCACGAAAATGCCGAGCCAGGAATGCGCGCTGTAGCCCGGGAGCTCCGACTCGGCGACGGTCGGTACGTTCGGCAGAAGAGATGAACGCGTGTTCGATGCCACCGCTATTGCGCGCAGTTTGCCGGCGCGGACGTGCGGAAGGGCGGAGGCTATGCTGTCGAACATGACCTGCACGCGTCCGCCGATCAGATCGAGGATTGCTGGCGCGCTGCCGCGGTAAGGCACGTGCAACATGTCGATTCCCGCCATGTGCTTGAGCAATTCGGCCTCGAGGTGCGAAACGGTGCCGCTGCCCTGCGAAGCGATATTGAGCTGGCCCGGGTTTTTCTTCGCCAGTTGAACGAGCTCGGGCACCGACTTCACCGGGACATCGTTGTTGACGAGCAGCACGTGCGGCACGTTGGCCACCAGCGAAACCGGGGTGAGATCCTTTACCAGGTCGTAGCCGAGTCTGGGATAGAGCGTGGCTGAAATCGCGTACACCGATGCCGGGCCCATCAGCAGCGTATAGCCGTCGGGCGCCGCGCGCGCGGCGATCTCCGCGCCAACATTGCCGCCGGCGCCGGCACGGTTGTCGATCACCACCGATTGTCCGAGCTTCGCGCCCAGCCTTTCACCCACCAGCCGCGCCAGCAGATCGGTCGCGCCCGCGGGGGTGAACGGCACGATCATCCGCACCGGGTGATCCGGATACTCCGCCGCAACTGCCGGGACCACGAGGCAGAACATTGTCGCGAGAATGCGCCTTGCCACCCGTCGCATCTTCTCTCCTTGTCGACGCGGCGCCTAAACTACACCCCTTAGCCACAGAGGACACAGAGGGCACAGAGAAATCGAAGACGAGCAAATATTCAGGAGTTGAAGTCAAAGGGGTGACACTGTTCGCGAGGCTGCGTGTTTCACTTGTCCGCGCCGGTTGATCAGCTAACAAACCCCCAAAATACCTTCTTTTCTCTTGCCTTTGCTCTGTGACCTCTGTGTTCTCTGTGGCCAATTCTGCTTTTACGCAAGGATACAGCGAAGCCGATATCATGTCCTCGGAGGAGGAGAAATGACCGTCAGAACAGAACAAGCGGCGGCAGCCCTGGTGCGCGACCACGCCGGCAAGCGCAAGATCGTGCCCTTTGCACGCGACTACGGGGCGACCGATCTGGATGGCGCGTATGCGATCCAGACGGCGTACCTGAAGCGGCTCGATTCCACCCACGGCCGGCGCGTGGGCTACAAGATCGGCCTCACGTCGAAGCGCATGCAGGAAATGTGCGGTGTCGACCATCCGAATTCCGGCGTGGTGTTCGAGAGCCGCCTGCACCGCAGCGGCGCCACGCTGTCGTTGTCCAAACTGGTTCACCTCGGGATCGAATTCGAATGCTGTGCCCGGCTCGGGACCTCGTTGCCGCCGCGCGGGAGGCCTTACGAGTTATATGAAGTCGCCGCCGCGGTGGAGGCGGTCTGCCCGGCCTTCGAAGTCATCGACGACCGCGACTCGGACTACCCGCTCGACCTGCTTTCGCTGGTCGCCGACAATTCCTGGAACGAAGGCAACGTGCTCGGCGAGTTCAAGAGCACCTGGCCCGATCTCGGCAAAGCGACAAGCGTGCTGGAATGCAACGGCAAGGTGATCGACGAAGGCAAAGGCTCCGACGTGCTCGGGCACCCGTTCGAACCGCTGCGCTGGCTCGCCAATAGCCTGAGCACAAGAGGCCAAACGCTGAAGAAGGGCGAGATCGTGCTGACGGGGAGCTGGGTGACCACGCGCTTCCCCAAGGCAGGGGAGCACTATCGCTACACCATCGACGGCGTCGGCTCGGTGGAAGTCACGCTTACTGACTGAAATGCAAAACCAATTTGCCAGAGGATACAGAGAAAACACGAAACGTATCCCTTTCTATTCCGGTTCGGCAGCCATTCGTCGGGGATGCGCGCCGCCGTCCCCGTGCTTGACAAGGGAAAAGCGCGGTGCGATAAGAATTGGACAGAACAAGGAAAGCGGGAAGCCCGGAAAACCATATTCTGTAGGAGGACAATCATGTCACTGCGCATCAATGACGAAGCCCCGAATTTCACTGCCGAAACCACGCAAGGCACCATCAACTTCCATCAATGGATCGGGAATGGCTGGGCCATCCTGTTCTCCCATCCGAAGGACTTCACCCCGGTGTGCACCACCGAGTTGGGCTACATGGCCGGATTGCAATCCGAGTTCGCGAAGCGCAACTGCAAGATCATCGGTTTGAGCGTCGATCCGGCGAGCAGCCACAGCAAATGGGCCGTCGACATCGAGGAAACACAGGGCCATAAAGTGAACTATCCGATGATCGGCGATCCGGAACTGAAGGTGGCCAAGCTCTACGACATGCTTCCCGCCGATGCCGGCACCACGTCGGAAGGCCGGACCGCCGCCAATAACGCGACGGTTCGCACCGTGTTCGTGATCGGTCCGGACAAGAAGATCAAGCTGATGTTGATGTACCCGATGAGTACCGGGCGCAACTTCGACGAGGTGCTGCGCGCGCTCGATTCGATCCAGCTTACCGCCAAGCACCAGGTCGCCACACCGGTGAACTGGAAGCCGGGCCAGGACGTGATCATCGTGCCCTCGGTGTCCGACGAAGACGCCAAAAAGAAGTACCCCAATGGCTGGAAGGCGCCCAAGCCTTACCTGCGCATCGTGCCGCAGCCAAAATAGCTTTGGGGACAACGGATCGCCTGTCGGAAACTCTGGCCGAAGGCGCTGGACCATCGATCATGAAAGAGGAGAAGAATGAAGATTCGCAGATTCGCTGTTTCGGTCCGGGCACTCGCGCTTGGCGCACTGTTCGCGGTTTCGCCGCCGTCTTTTGCGGCCGACACCCCGGCAAGCAAGACCACGGCGAAGGACGTTTCCCGGAGTGTCGACGAGGCCGGCCTGGCGATCAAGAATTACACGGTGGCGCAGCGAGACGAGGCCATCGGGAAGGCCAAGGCCGCGCTCGATGCCTTGGACGTGCGCATCGGCCGCATGGAAAGGAAACTGGATAACGAGTGGGATCGGATGGATCAGGCCGCCCGCAAGAAGACCCGGGCGACGCTGAACGCCCTGCGCAGGGAGCGCAACGAGACGGCAGAATGGTACGGCGGACTCAAGCACAGCTCCGCGGAATCATGGGAGCAGGTCAAGGAGGGCTTCGCGAAAAGCTACGAAGTACTGAAGGAATCCTTCGCCAAGGCAAGGAAGGAGTTCTAGCCTAGATCGGGTGACGGCAAGACAGCTGGCGAAAAGGGGCGTTCTTGCCTGATGTATTTTCGTTGGGCCTGCACATCATCGGGCTCGGGTCTTGTTTCCTGGATGCTGTTATCCTCTGTGTCCTCTTCGGCGAACGCTTTCAGACTTTGATCCAGGTTTCGGAGAAAGCGAGAAACGCGGTCGTGCTCTTGCGTCCGGCCCAGTCGCGCGAGAACGGCTTGCCGGCGACACTCTTGCCGTTGATGGTCGCCCTGACCGCGGAGGCTTCGAGAAAAAGCGAGAACATCTCGTGCGCGCCGGTGGCGGACTGCTCCTTCATGAACTCCACCATGAAGGGCGCGGAGAGCTGCTCCCAGGTCAGGCTCACCTGTCCTATCGCGCTCCTGAACCATTCGGTGTGCGAAGTGCGGCCGTTGCCGCCCGCCATGAAATCCCAGGCCGGTTTCATCTGCACGCTGGCAAGACCCTTCACGCCCTTGAATGCGCCAAAGTGGGAAACGAAACCCCGCTTCACGTAATCGGCGAGCGGCTCGTTGTCGGTCAGGCAAACGTTGGGCTTCTCCGGATTGCTGCCGTCTCCGTGCGGATCCAGCAGCATGAAAGCGGCGTGGCCCTTACCGTGTAGCGACGTAACCACGCGGAAGAAGCTGATCAGCGTGACGAAAGGACCGTCACCGGTTTCCTTGAGGTACATCCCGGGGTTTTCCCCGGACCAGTCCACTTTGTTGGGATTGAATGGTGGTCGCGCCATTTTTTTCTCCTCCTTCATGTTGTATCTGAATCAAAATATTGAACCACGGAGAACACGGAGGAAAGACCAGAGCAGAGAAATTGCGGGGTTCAAGGCCTTCATTGGCTGACGATCTCCTGCGGTAAGAGTTGGCCGCGCAGGTTCGTGGACGGTCACCTCGCTTTCAGCCTCCAGCGCTCTTCCTCGTTTCTGTTCTTCCTCCGTGTTCTCCCTGTCGTCCCTGATTCGCTTTGACTTGGCTATCCCCGGACGGCCTCGAGGTACTCGGCTGCCGTGCGCGCGAGCATGATGTAATCGGTGCAAAGACCGATGACCCGGTAACCCTGTTCCAGGTACGCAGTCGCGTGTTTCGGCGTATGTGCGTAAATGCAGCGCGCTATATCGCGCTTCTCGCAGGCCTTGATGACCTTCCTGATTGCTTCCTGGACCTGCGGGTGGTTGATCTGGCCGGGCAGGTCCATGCTGCCCGACATGTCGAAGGGACCCACGAACACGCCGTCGATCCCGGGGACCTCGAGTATCGCGTCGATGTTCTTCACCGCCTCGACGTGCTCGATCTGCACGATCACCGCGATCTCGTCGTTCGCGCGCTTCATGTACGAATCGAAGTCGAGGTCGAACCGCTGGCCACGGGTGATGCCCACGCTCCGGAATCCGGATGGCGGGTACTTGCAGCGGCCTACCGCGAGCTTCGCGTCCTGTGCGTTGTTCACCAGCGGCACGATGATGCCGGTGGCGCCGATGTCGAGCGCCTTCTTGATGTTGGCCTCGTCGTTCCACGGCACGCGCACCACGCAGGGTATGCGGGTGTCCACCGCGGTGAGAATATCCAGCGCATTGCGTGCATCCATCGGCGAGTGCTCAAGGTCCACGAACAGCCAGTCGTAACCCGCCTGCACGAAAGTCTCGGCGATCTCGGGAAGCGGCATTTGCACCAGGGCGCCGATCAGGACGTCGCCTTTCTGCAGGCGCTTGCGGAAGGAAAGGGTCATTGAAGCTTCGCCGGTGAAGGAGTGAATGGTAGTCGCTGCGCGGGTGAAGGGTGAAGGCGTGAAGGGTAATGGCTTCGCCGGTGAAGGCGTGAAGGGTGAAGGGTAATGGCTTCGCCAGTGAAGGTGGATGAGCAAATGTGTGAATGCATGAAATGCCCTTACCCCTTCACTCATTCACCCTTCACGCCTTCACTCATTCACTTTTCACCTAGTCATCCACCGTCCGAAAATCAGCCGGCATCACAATTTCAATCAACTCCAGATCATCCGAATGCCCCAATTCAGTGTGCCTGATCCCAGGCGGCTGGTGCACACAGGAGCCGGCCTCGAGCGTGACCTCTCCAACGCCTTCGTAGCGGAACTTCACCCAGCCCTTGAGCACGTACACCATCTGGAAATGGACCTCATGGTGGTGCCGTTCCGGCTCCGCTTGCGTCCCTGCCTTGGCGCGGATTACGTGGGCAAGCACCAGGCCATTGGTTGCGTCGCGTATGCGGAGATCGCGGTACTGGAAGAACGGCCGCAAGCCGTCGTCCTCGAATTTGCTGCTCCCGACATGGCTTACCGAAAACTTGAATGCGTGTTCCATGGCTGTTTCTGCTCCGTCAGGGGATGCTGCTTATGAATAGAGGTTGTGATTATCGTGAGAAGGTGAGAACGACCGACTTGTTGGCGCTCTCGAGCACCAGTTGCCGGCCGTCCGCATGGTAGTGGGCGGTGCGGCGCAGCGAATCGAGAAACGCCCGTTCCTGTGCCATGAGATCCGCCGGCCCCGCCATCCTGGTCAAGGTGAACCCGGCGCGCGGCCATTGCAACCTGCCTTCGGCGTCGAAACGGAAATTGCCGGTGAAGGCGTTGATCGAGGCATTGCCGCTAAGCTTGCCCGACGGATCGAAGGCAATGGTGACATTCGAATCGGTTACGAGCTGACGCTGCACGCCGTTTACGATCCAGTCGGTAAGCCGCCATTCGTCGCTGCGCCGGACGGGCGCGCGGAAATCCGCAGGTGCGGGAGGCGGCAATTCAGCGGGCTCTATGACAGCGGGCTGTTCCGTGGTCATGGGCACCGACTCGGCTACGTTGGCTTCCTCTGTCCTGGTCTCGCTTTTCGGCGCGGCCGCAATCGCCGGCGGCGCCTCCACCTCGCTGGCAAACGCGTTCAGTTCCTGTTCGCGGGCGATGGTCACGCGGATCTGGCAGTCCTTTACGTACTCGGCAGAGTTGCTGCCCGGCGCGGCGTGGATCCCCTGCCATGCGCAGTGCGCGTCGCGGTAGGCATTGAACTTGCGCTGGCTGTCCACGAACGCACCCAGCACGGGGCGCCGGCCGTCCTGTTGCAGTTGCTCGATACGCATTTGGGCCGCCTTCAGCGTCGCATTCAGGCGCAGATTGGCCTCTTTGAGTTTCACATCCAGGCACGCGACCGGCACAGCGGCGGTCGAGCATTCCTCGAGCGGGGTCGCCATCAGCAAACCCGCCTGTCCGCCGAGCGCGACAATCATAGCGATCGCTGGTATGCAATTCCTCGCCACTTTTCCTCCTTAACTGTTCAACACCGAAAACATTGCTGAACCACGGAGGAAGAACAAGAGAGAAGAAGATCGATGTGGGGGTTAACAGCGGGGTGACTGTTCGCGAACCTGTGCGGCCAACCCTTACCGCGGGGGATCGCTAGTCAACGAAGGCCCTTAACCCTGCAATTTCTCTGCTTTTGCCTTTCCTCCGTGTTCTCCGTGTCCTCCGTGGTTCAAAAGTCTTTCCGAAATTTACTGCGACAGGACGCGCTCACACCAGCGCGCCGTGCTCAACACGCTGGCGTCGGCACCAGGGCGGCCGACGATCTGGATGTTCACCGGCAGGCCGCTTTTCGATTGGCCGCAAGGCATGGACAGCGCCGGAAAGCCGCAGAAATTGATCGGCGAGGTAAATCGCGTGAGCGTCGGGGCCACATGCTGGTTCTTGCCGCCGAGCTTGATGGTCGCAGTGCCGCTCTTCGGAGGCAGCACCGGCATCGCCGGAACGATCATTACGTCGGCCTCGCCGAACGAAGCAATCATCGATTGCCGGACCTGCGCGCGCAGTCGCTGGGCCTTGACGTAGTCCACCGCGAGATAGAACTGGCCGATCTCGAGTCGTACGCGCACGTCGTCACCCAGCTTGTCGCCGCTTTTCTCCAACAGATGGCAGTGGGCCTGGCTCGCCTCACTGTTGAGGGTGATGAGCTGGATGCCTGGAGCCAGCTCGATTCCCGGCACGTCCACCTCGCCAACCGGCGCGCCGGCCTTGCGAAAGGCAGACAGCGCATTCTCGACCACGGCACCGACCTGGTCGTCGAGCGCGTCATAGAAAAACTTGCACGGCTTCATGATGCGAGGCGGCATCGCCCGAGTGCCGGGCAGCATAGAGTGCGTCGGCAGTCCGGCCATGACCTCGAAGGCGACTGCCGCGTCCTCGACGCTGCGGCTGAGCGGGCCGATGTGATCCAGCGACCACGCAAGCGGCACCACGCCGTCGCGCGGCACGGCGTCGTAGGTCGGCTTGAAGCCGACGATGCCGCAGCACGCGGCCGGCTGGCGGATCGATCCGCCGGTGCAGGATCCCACCGCCACCGCTGCGAGTCCCGCGGCAACCGCCGCCGCCGAGCCGCCGCTGGATCCGCCCGGGATATAGCCTGGATAGCGAGGATTCTGCACGTGGCCGAAATGCGGATTGGCGCTGTTGATGCCGAATGCCAGTTCATGCAAATTGGCGGTGCCGATGATGAGCGCGCCCGCCGCGCGCAATCGCGCCACCACCGGTGCGTCGCGTTCCTGGATCCTGGCCGCGATCGCCCTGGTTCCCGCCGTCAACGGATATCCACGCACCGACATGAGATCCTTCACTGCGACTGGCACGCCGGCAAGCGGTCCGGGATCCTCGCCGCGCTGCGCTCGCTGCGTCAGCGCCTCCGCCTCCCGGGGCACAAGCTAGCGATTCAAGGTG
>JACXTT010011592.1_pt1 | contig 11783 bp, 11 predicted proteins | sample 9270951 | NCBI WGS metagenome assembly JACXTT01 (sample SAMN15532306, study PRJNA645909) | rock metagenome | isolation source: weathered quartz diorite | place: Puerto Rico | collected 2017-06-21 | reverse complement strand
GCCGAGCGCGTTCACGAAGCTCGCGGGCGAGCTCGGCGTGCGCGCGTACGTGGGCCCGGCGTTCCGCTCGGCGAGCTACGCCTTCGACGGGAGCCGCATCGTCTGGGAGTGGGACGAGGCCGCGGGGGTGGCCGGGCTCGAGCGCGCCGTCGCCTATATCAAGGAGCACGACGGCGCCTACGGCGGGCGGATCAAGGCCATGCTCTACCCCGGCCAGCTCGACACCTGCACGCCCGATCTCCTGAAGCAGGCGCGGCGCTGGGCCGACGACCTCGGCGTGCCGATGCAGCTGCACGCGGCGATGAACCAGCGCGAGTTCCATCACATCCTGGAGCAGCACGGCCAGACGCCGATCCAGCTCCTGCACTCGATCGGGTTCTTGAAGCCGAAGACCGGCCTTGGGCACTGCGTGTTCCACAGCGAGCACTCCTGGTGCCACTACCCGTACGCCGACGACCTGAAGCTCCTGGCCGACAGCGGCGTCACGGTCGTCCACGCGCCATACAAGTACGCCAAGATGGGCGTGATGCTCGAATCGTTCGAGCGCTACCGCGCGCTCGGGATCAACCTGGCGCTCGGCACCGATACCTATCCCCAGGATTTGATCCACGAGATGCGCTGGGCCGCGCTGATGTGCCGCATGGCGGATGGCAGCTTCAGGGTCGGCCGGCCGCAAGACGTCTTCGACGCGGCCACGCTCGGCGGCGCGCGCCACCTCGGACGCGACGACCTCGGGCGTCTGGCGCCCGGCGCCAAGGCCGACATCATCGTGGTCAACCTGCGCCACCTGCACTACGGCGCCGTGCACGATCCGATCAAGGCGCTGGTCGAGTGTGGCAGCGGGCGGGATGTGGAGACGGTGATCGTCGACGGCCAGACGCTGGTCGAAAACGGGCGCGCGATCCGAGTCGACGAGCCGGCGCTCCTGCGCGACGTCCAGACTGAAGGCGAGCGGCTCTGGAAGGCGATCCCGCAGTGGCACTGGACCGGCAGGCCGCTCGATGAAATCGTGCCGCCGAGCTACCCCGTGCGCGAGGTCTCTTAGCGGTCGCGCGAGCGCAGGCGGTCGGCCACGCGGGCAAACGCTGCCTTCAGCTCGCCGATCGCGCGGGTGAGCTCGAATACGACGACGCCGAGCGCGGCCAGGTAGCTCCCGTGAGCGAAAACCATGCCGAGGGCGGCCACGCCGATTCCGGCATCGTGGGACGTGCCGAACAGCCAGAGCGCGATCGGCTTGGCGAAGAGCGAGGCCACCGCCAGGATCGACCCGACGACCATCGCGGCGATGCTGAGGGGCCTGAAGAGCGGCAGCGCGACGTAGCCTTGCAACGCTCTGGGCCGCACCAGCACGAACACGAAGCGCGCTGCCACGAGCAGGAGGGCAATGATTCTGTAGAGGCTCAGCTCGCCTTCGCTCGTGTACAGGGCCGCCAAATGATCCGACCCCGGGAAGACCGCGAGGGAAAAGAAGGGCGCGATCAGCGCCAGGCAGTAGACCAGCCTCAGCGCCCAGGACGCTCGACGACGCGGCGGCCTTCTCGGCTGGAGCCGAGCGGCGCTCGCGGGTCTCGGCGCCTGGAAGACCGTGGCGCTGGCAGGGGGCCGTGGCGGCGGCGGAAACGCCATATCACCAGACTAGTCGAGGCGCCCTCCCGAGCCGCCAAACTGCGTCGCGGGCGCCGACCCCTTTATCGATCGACCTTTACAACCCCTACCAGCAGCGAAGCGAGTCGCGAAGAATCGCGGCGATGTCGGTGGCGCCGACCGCGCGGGGTGATCCGCTGAGGAGTCTCGGCTGCTTCAACGTGCCCTCGACGAGCGCCGCGATATCGCCTTCGCCGTAGCCGAGCGGGCTGATGCCGTTGGGAATCCCGACGTCGCGCATCAGGGCCAGGAGCGCACCCGGCAGCGCCTCGCGCGCCTCACGCTCGGAGAGCCCCGTGGTCGAGACGCCCATCAGCTCGGCGGCGCGCAGGTGCCGCTCCGGCGAGCTCGCGTAGGTGAAGCGGAAGGTCGCCGGCGCCGTCACCACGACCGAGACGCCGTGCGGCACCAGCGCGTGCGTCGTGCGATAGCCGCTCGGCACGTAGTCGCGCACGAGGCCCGCGATCGGATAGGCCAGGGCGTGCGGGATGTGCACGCCGGCGTTGCCGAAGCCGACTCCGGCGTAGTTGGCGGCCAGCGCCAGGTTCACCCGCGCGTCCAGATCGAGCGGGCTCAGCACCGCGCGCCGCAGGTACCGGCCGACGTACTCGATCGCCTTCTCGCACCAGATGTCGCTGGCCGGATTCGCGCCGATGTACGCCGGCCGATCGGGCGGATGATGCTTGGCGCGCGCGTTGTACGGGCGTGTCGTGTAGGACTCGATCGCGTGCGTCAGGATGTCGCAGCCCGCTGCGGCCGTCACCTCCGGCGGCGCCGTGAGCGTGTTGAGCGGATCGACGATACCGACCGCCGGACGCAACAGCCGGCTCGACACGCCGGCCTTCACGTGCTGGGCCAGCACGTGGCTCACCGCCACCGCCGTCGTCTCGCTGCCGGTTCCGGCCGTCGTCGGCACCGCGATGAGCGGCTTGAGCGGGCCGGGGATCGCGCGGCCGCGCCCGACCGGCTGGTTGATGTAGTCGAGCAGCGGCGCCGGGTACGTCGTGAGCAGATTGACGGCCTTGCACGTGTCGAGCACGCTCCCGCCGCCGACGGCGATGAGGCCGTCGAGCTCGCGCTGGCGCGCGTACTCGGCGGCTTCCTCCATCGACCGATCGGTCGGCTCGATCTCGACGCCGTCGTAGACGTCGGCCTTGATGCCTTCCTCCTCGAGCAGGGTTCGAACGCGATCGGGAAGCCCGAGCTCGCCGATGTGGCGGTCGGTGACAATCAGCACCCGCTTGAGCCCGAGGCGGCGCGCGTCGTAGGCGATCTCGTCCATCGCGCCGAGCCCGAACTTGATCGGTGAGGCTTCCATCACGAAGACGGTCTCGGTCGGCAGGGTCACGCCTTTCATCCGCTTCCTCTCTTATGGCGTCGGATACGGGGATTATAATCGTCTCGGTGAGTCGATCGCCGCTCCCCGCCCCTGGCCCCCCGCCGGGTACGAAGTTCGGGGCGCTCCACCACCGGGACTACCGCCGCTACTTCGCGCTGGTGCTCCTCAGCGCCACTGCCGACAACATCGAGCACGTGATCAGCTACTGGGTCATCTTCCAGGCGTTTCACTCGCCGATGCTGGCGGGGTTCGCCGTGATCAGCCACTGGGTTCCGTTCCTGCTCTTCTCGGTGTACGCGGGCTCGCTCGCCGATCGCTTCGACTGCCGCAAGCTCATCCAGATCTCGCAGGGGCTCTTCGCGCTCGCCTCGCTCGCGTGGGCCCTCCTCTTCCTGACCGGCAGCCTGCGCGTCTGGCACGCGGCGGCAATCCTGTTGATTCACGGCGCCGCCGGCGTGATCGGCCTGCCGGCCTCGCAGCTCATCGTGTACGACATCGTCGGGCCCGAGCGCCTGCCGAGCGCGATCCGGCTCAACGCCACGAGCCGTTATCTGGCGATCCTGCTCGGCCCGGCGGTCGGCGGCGGGCTCATGCTCGCGCTCGGCCCGGGCTTCGGCCTGCTCGCCAACATCGCCATCTACGCGCCGTTCTCCATCTACCTGCTCGTCATGCCGTACACGGGCCACCGGCGTGACGCGGGCGGCCGGCGATCGACCCGGTTCGGCCTCACCGAGATCCACCGGGTCCTGTCGCAGGCGCGCGCCGATCCGCGACTGCTCACGATGATCCTGCTCGGCGGAACCACGTCGTTCCTCGTGGGCAACGCTTTCCAGGCCCAGATGCCGGAGTACGCCCACCGTCTCGGCGCCGACGAAGCCGGCGCCTGGTACAGCGTGCTCCTCGCGGCCAACGCCGTCGGCGCGATCATCGGCGCGGTGCTCCTCGAGAGCGCGGCAATCATCCCCATGAGCGCGCGGGCCGCGATCGGGTGCGCCGTGGCGTGGGGCGCGCTGATGGCGGTGTTCCCGGCCGCGCACAGCTATTCGGCGGCGGTGACGGTGCTGGTGCTGGCGGGGATCTTCAACGTCGCGTTCACGTCGATGGCCCAGACGATCGTGCAGCTGCTAGCGCCGCCGCATCTGCGCGGCAGCATGGTCGGCCTCTTCAACACGTCGATGCTGGGACTGCGCGCGGGAAGCGGCCTGACGGTCGGCGTGCTCGGCGCGCTGATCGGTGTGGGGTGGTCCTTGACCCTGAGCTCCGCCGCCGTCGTGCTGGTCGCCCTGGGCCTGCTCGCGATCGAAGCCCGCGCGCGGCCGCGGCTCGCCGGCTAGACCGGCTCGCCGTGGCCGCGCGCGCCGTGACTAGACCGTCGCGGTGGCGCGGATGCTCTTGAGGTGCTCGTCGATGTGATTGAACAGGATGCCGTTGATGACCTGCTCGACCGACATCGGCGGCATCCCCGACAGCACGGTGCCGCTCTTGCCGAGATCGGCATCGCTCAGCCCGCGCACGACCGCCGAGGCGGCCGCCGCGCTCTTCTTGTGCAGCGCGAGCGTCTCGGCCTTGGTGGCGGCGGCGTGCTCCTGGGCGTGCTTGGCGTTCATGTCGTGCAGCATCTGCATCGTGAAGTTCCCCATGGACTGCCCGCCGACGACGGCTTTGAGGATGTTGGCGATGCCCTCGTGCGCGCCCGCCATGTGGTGCGCGACCACGCCGACGGTCCACTTCTCCGAGTCGGTCGTCTTCTTCCAGTCGGCGTCGCTCAAGCGCTCGAGCACGCCCGTCGCTTCCTGTACCTTCGCCTCGAACTGCTTCGCCAACGCTTCGGATTTGCCTGCCATGGGGCCCTCCTCGTGGTGGTGGTTCGCCGCCAGGTGTCCTCACCTCGTATGGTACCGCCGGGCTCAAGCCGCAAGCCCTCCGCGCGCCGCCGCGCGCCGTTCTTGACAGAGGTCGGAAGCTCCACGATCTTCTGTCCCATCCCGGCATGGCGCCGCGCGACCACCACCGGGCGGGGAGACGATCATGCAGGTCTACGCGTTCGATCTGATGCCGTGGCCGCACCTCGCGGAGCCTTCCTACTACCCCGACTCGAATCGGCTCTACGATCCGGCCCTCGGCCGGCAGGTCTACGACGAGCACTTCCGCCAGATGGAGCTCTACGAAGAGCTCGGCTACGACGCGATCTGCATCAACGAGCACCACGCCAAGCCGTACGGGCTCATGCCCTCGCCCAACCTGATCGCCGCGGTGCTCACGCAGCGGACCCGGAAGATCAAGATCGGGATCTTCGGCAATCTGCCGGCGCTGCACGCGCACCCGGTGCGGCTGGCGGAGGAAGTCGCGATGCTCGACGTCATGTCGGGCGGCCGCGTCATCTCGGGCTTCGTCCGCGGCGTGCCGCAGGAGTTCCTGGCCTACAGCCTGCCGCTGGCCGACGCGCGGCCCCGCCTGACCGAAGCGTGGGATCTCGTCGTCAAGGCGTGGACCGAGCGGGAGCCGTTCGCGTGGCACGGGAAGTACTTCAGCTACGAGCGCGTCTCGATCTGGCCCCGGCCGCTCCAGGAGCCGCATCCGCCCATCCTCCTGCCCGCCGACAGCGACGAGGGGCTCGAGATCGCGGCCAGCCGCCGGGTGCCCACGGGCTCCGCGTACCGCTCGGTTGGCCGCGTGCGCACCGTCTTCGATCGCTATCGCGAGCTGGCGCGAAAGCACGGCTGGGCGCCCGGCCCCGAGCATTGCCATCTCGTGCGGCACGTGTACGTCGCCGAGACGAGCGCGCGGGCCCGCGAAGAGGCCGAGCCCCACCTCGACTATTTCTGGCAGAAGCTCCTCAGCTATCACCGTGGCTCGATGGCGCTCATGGGACAGGCGCCGCCGGCGCGGCCGGCCAAGGTCGAGCGCGCCGAAGACCTTCCGCTCTACGAGTTCGACTTCGATCTGTGCCAGAAGGAAGGCCTGTCGATTGTGGGCGATCCCGACTACGTCGTCCGCGAGATCCAGGCCCAGACGCGCGAGCTCGGCGTCGGCGTCCTGGTCGGCCTGTTCCAGTTCGGCTCGCTGCCGCACGCGCTGGCCGTGAAGAACATCCGGCTCTTCGGCGAGAAGGTCCTGCCGGCACTCAGGCGCGGCTGAGCGCCCGTGACCTTCTGGGTCACCCAGGCGCTGAACGGGATCTCGTTCGGCATGCTGCTGTTCCTGCTCGCCGCCGGGCTCTCGCTGATCTACGGCCTCATGCGCATGCTGAACCTGGCGCATGGCTCCTACTACATCCTCGGCGGCTACGTCGGGCTCGCGGTCGTGCGCGCGACCGGAAGCTTCGTGCTCGCCGCGGTGGCGGCGACCGCCGCCGTCACCCTGGTCGGCGTCGTGATGGAGCGCTTCTTCCTGCGGCGGTTCCCGGAGCAGGAGCTTCCGCAGGCCCTGCTCACGTTCGGATTCCTCCTGATCTTCGCCGACCTCTCGCTGTGGCTCTGGGGCGGCACGCCGCAGACCCTGCCCAAGCCCGAGATCTTCGAGCGCTCGATCCGAATCGGCGCGATCGTCTTTCCGACCTATCGCCTCTTCGTCATCGGCATCGGGCTCCTCGTTGGGCTCGGGCTCTGGTGGCTCCAGGAAGGCACGCGGCTGGGCGCCATGATCCGCGCCGGGGTGGACGACCCCGAGATGGCGCGCGGCACGGGCGTGAACGTCGGTCTCCTCTCCACCGCGGTGTTCGCGTTCGGGGCGTTCCTGGCCGGGCTCGGCGGCGTCATCGGCGGGCCGTTCGTCGGCGTCTATCCCGGCGCCGACTTCGAGATCCTCGAGATGGCACTGGTCGTCGTGATCATCGGCGGGCTCGGCAGCCTCAAGGGCGCCTTCGTCGGCGGCCTGATGGTCGGGCTCCTCGACAACTTCGGCAAAGCGCTCTTCCCCGAGCTGGCGCTGTTCACGGTGTTCGCGCCGATGGCGGTGATCCTGGCGCTCCGGCCCACGGGCTTGTTCGGCGTCCGGTGAGCACGCGCGTCGCGGGTGGCGCGGTGGCACTCGTGGTTCTCGTCGCGCTGCCCGTGCTCCTGTCGTCTTATCAGCTGAGCCTCTTGACCAAGATGCTCATCTTCGGCATCTTCGCGATGAGCCTCGATCTGCTCCTCGGCTACGCCGGCTTGCCGTCGCTGGGTCACGCCGCCTACTTCGGCGTCGCCGCCTACACCGTCGGGCTCTTGGCGCTCCGGGTCGCCAACAATTTCTGGCTCGACTTCCCCGCCGGTCTCCTGATGGCGGCGGGCGTGAGCGCGCTGTTCGGGCTCTTCGCCCTCCGGACCCGCGGCAGCTATTTCCTGATGATCACGCTGGCACTCGGTCAGGTGCTGTGGGGCATCGCGTTCGGCTGGCGCTCGCTCACCGGCGGCGACGATGGGCTGCCGAGCGTGCCGCGGCCCCGGCTGCCGCTGCCGTGGTCCTTGACCGAGGGCGTCCCGTTCTACTACTTCGTGCTCCTCTGCTTCGCGCTGGCGCTGGGCCTCCTGGCGCTGATCGTGCGCTCGCCGTTCGGCCGAGCGCTGGTCGGCATCCGCGAGAGCGAGCGCCGGATGGAGGTGCTCGGCTACGACGTGTGGCGCTACAAGTACGTCGCGTTCGTGCTGGCCGGGCTCTTCGCCGGGCTCGCTGGCAACCTCTTCGTCTATTTCAACGGCTTCGTGAGCCCAAGCTACCTCAACATCCTCTTCTCGGCCTCGGCGCTCCTGATGGTCATCCTCGGCGGCGCCGGAACGCTGGTCGGCCCCGCGCTCGGCGCCGCCGTCATCGTGGCGCTCGAGAACGTGATCAGCGCCTACATGGAGCGCTGGGTGCTCGTCCTCGGCGTCATCTACGTGCTCGTCACGCTCTTCGCGCCGAGTGGCCTCGTCGGGCTCGTGAGGCAGCGGCTGGGGCACGCGCGGCCGTGACCGCCCTCGAGATCGACGCGCTCTCCCACCACTTCGGCGGGCTCACCGCGCTCGACCGCGTGAGCCTGGCGGTCGCGCCGGGCGAGCGCCTGGCGATCATCGGGCCCAACGGCGCCGGCAAGACGACGCTCTTCAATCTCGTCACCGGGATCTTCCGGCCGACGGCGGGGCGCATTCGCCTCCTGGGCCAGGACGTGACGCGGCTGCCCACGCACCGGCGCGCCCAGCTCGGGCTGGCGCGCACGTTCCAGATCACGACGCTCTTTCCGCGGCTCACCGTGCTCGACAGCGTGCTGCTCGCCGTCCAGGGGCTCGATCCCGCGCGCTTCGCGCTCCACCGCAGCCAGGCGAGCTACGCCCATCTGCGGGCGCGCGCCGAGTCGCTGCTGGCCGACTGGGGGCTCGCCGATCGCGCGGCCCAGGTGACCCGCCAGCTCTCGTACGGCGAGCAGCGCCAGGTCGAGCTGGTCCTGGCCCTTGCCGGCGCGCCCAAGGTGCTGCTGCTCGACGAGCCGACGGCGGGCCTCTCACCGGCCGAGACGGCATCGGTCGCCGCGATGATCCGGCGGTTCTCCCGCGACACGACGATCCTCCTGATCGAGCACGACATGGACGTGGCGCTCGACCTCGTCGACCGCGTCGCCGTGCTCTTCCAGGGGCGCGTGCTGGCCGAGGGCAGCAAGGAAGAGATCAGAGGCGATCGAGAGGTCGCGGCCATCTATCTCGGGACCGACGATGCTTGACGTCGAGGACATCCACACCAACTACGGCGAGAGCTACGTCTTGCAGGGCGTCTCCCTGCGCGTCGCGCACGGTCAGGTCGTGGCGGTGCTCGGCCGTAACGGCGTCGGCAAGACCACGCTCATCCGCTCGATCGTGGGCTTCACGCCGCCCCGCCGCGGCCGCATTCTGCTGCGGGGCGAGGACATCACGCGCCTGCCGGCGCACGAGATCGCGCGCCGCGGGGTGGGCCTGGTGCCGCAGGGCCGCCGCGTCTTTCCCTCGCTCGGCGTCGGCGAGCACCTCGAGATCGGCGAGCGGGCCGGGAACGGCTCGGGCTGGAGCTTGGCGCGCGTGCTCGACCTCTTCCCGAGGCTGCGGGAGCGCATGCACAACCGCGGCAACCAGCTCTCGGGCGGCGAGCAGCAGATGCTGGCCTGCGGACGGGCGCTGGTCGGCAACCCGGACATCCTCCTCATGGACGAGCCCTCGGAAGGGCTGGCGCCGCTGCTGGTGCGCGAGCTCGGCCGCATCCTGGGCCGGCTCAAGGCCGGCGGCGCGTCGATCCTCATCGTCGAGCAGAACCTCGCCTTCGCGCTCCGGATCGCCGACCACGTCTATCTCATGAGCAAGGGCAAGATCGTCCACGAATCCGGCCCGGCCGAGCTCTACGCCAACGAGGAGATCAAGGCCCGATACCTGGGCGTGTAGTCCCGCCCGCCCCGAGGCCGGCGATACGCTCCGGGGCTTTCCATCGGCAATCCCGATTTGCAAAATGTCCGCTTACCTATAGGCTTCGCTCTGCCGGCTAACGACATCGAAGGAGACGGATCACGACCATGCGCTCCCTACGGACATCGCTCGGGCTCTTCGCACTCGCTGTCGCGCTGATTTCCTGGAGCGCGCCTTCGACCATCGCCGATGCGCAGAGCGGCAAGCTGCGATTCGGCGTCGGCCCGCTACAGCCGACGCCCTCGGAGACGAAGAAAGCCTACGAGCCGTTCTTCGCGTACCTGGCCAAGGAGCTCGGACGAGACTTCGATCTGACCGCCACCACCGACTGGGCCGGCATCTCGGTGGCGCTCGCCAACAAGCAGGTCGACCTCGCGTGGATGGGGCCGTGGGGCTACGTGCTCGCCAACGACGATTCCGGCGCCCGCGCCATCGCCACCGCGAAGTACGACGGCAAGCCGATCTACCACGCGATCGTCGTGTGCAAGCCGGGGCTCGTGACGAGCTGGCCGGACGGTGCCAAGGGCAAGCGGGTCTCGTTCGCCGACGTCGGCTCGACTTCGGGCTGGCTCATCCCGACCTCGTGGTTCAAGCGGCGCGGTGTCGATCCCAAGCAGCTGTTCAACTACTCGGACGGCGCGACCCACGCGGCCAACGAGATCGGCGTCGCCAGCGGCCAGGTCGACTGCGCGACCGACTTCGACCGGAACCGCAACGCGATGATCGAGGGCGGAAAGCTCGAGAAGAGCGCGACGGAGGTCGTCTGGACCTCCGAGCCGTTGCCCAACGACGCCATCGCCGTGCCGAGGGACTTCGACCCGGCGCTGGCCGACCGGGTCCAGAAGCTGCTCGTCGGCATCACCGAGGCGCAGGCCAAGACGATCCTGCCCAACCACTACACCGGCTTCGTGGCGGCAACTCACGAGAACTACCGCATGATCGAGGACGCCGGGGTCCTGGTCGGTCGTCTCAAGAAGAAGTAGACGTCCATGGCGACAGCGGTGAGGCGAGCCGGGGAATACCCCGAGCCCGTCGAGGCGTGGTGGTCGGGGCGCCGGCTGCGCTTCGCGCTGATCCTGATCCTGCTTGCCGCGTTCTATTCGACGAGCTGGCAGCTCGCCAAGGTCGACCCGGGCCGGCTCCTCACCGGCCTGCCCAGGATGGCGGGCTGGGCGGTGAAGGCGTGGCCGCCGGCCACCGACGAGCTGCCGGTGCTGCTCCTGCGCACCGCCGAGACGATCGCGATGGCCGCGATCGGGACGACCGCGGCGGCCCTGCTCGCGCTGCCGCTCTGCGTGGTGGCAGCGCGCAACGTGACGCCGAGCCTGGCGCTCTACTATCCGGCGCGCTGGCTCCTCAACGCGCTGCGCGGCGTCGACTCGTTCGTCTTCGCGCTGCTCTTCGTGGCCGCGGTCGGCCTCGGCCCGTTCGCAGGAGTCCTGGGCATCGCACTCCACACCTGGGGCAGCACGGCGAAGCTCTGGGCCGAGGCGATCGAGAACATCCCGCCGGGCCCGCTGGAGGCAGCCGCCGCCACCGGCGCCTCGCGCGTGAAGGTGATCGCCTACGCGCTCTTGCCGGACGTGGCGCCGAGCATGGTCTCGGTCGGCCTCTTCTGGTGGGAGTTCAACGTCCGCGCCTCGACCGTCCTCGGCGTGGTGGGCGCGGGCGGCATCGGTCAGGAGCTCAAGAATTCGATGGACCTCTTGCTGTTCCCGCGATTGCTGACGATCATCCTCTTGATCCTGGTGACGGTGACCGTCATCGACCACACGAGCGAATGGCTGCGAAGGAAGCTCGAATGATCGAGATGGCCAACGGCAACGGCGTGGTCGCGCGCGCCGACGGGCTGACCAAGCACTACCCGCCGACAGTGACGGCGCTCGCCGAGGTGTCGCTCGCGGTGCATCCCGGCGAGTTCGTGGCGGTGCTCGGCCCGAGCGGCGCCGGCAAGACCACGCTCTTCCGCTGCCTCACCGGGCTCACGCGGCCCGACCGGGGCACGGTCACGGTCGCCGGTCGCGACCTATGGCAGTCCCCCCGCGACCCCCGGCGCCCCCCCCGCGAACTGGCCCTCATCTTCCAGCAGTTCAACTTGATCCGCCGCCTGTCCGCGCTCGAGAACGTCCTGGTCGGCCGGCTGGCCCACGTGCCGGCGTGGCGTGTGATGCTGCGCCGCTTCACGCGCGCCGACCGCCAGCTGGCGCTCGGGTGCCTCGACACGGTGGGGCTCCTCGACCGCGCCGCGACGCGCGCGGACGAGCTGTCGGGCGGCCAGCAGCAGCGCGTCGCGATCGCCCGCGCCCTCGCGCAGCGCGCGAAGGTCATCCTGGCCGACGAGCCGGTGGCGAGCCTCGACCCGGAGTCGTCCGCGACCGTGCTCGAGTCGCTTCGCTCGGCCGTGTCGGCGGGCGTGG
>JACXTT010011591.1_pt1 | contig 11783 bp, 1 predicted proteins | sample 9270951 | NCBI WGS metagenome assembly JACXTT01 (sample SAMN15532306, study PRJNA645909) | rock metagenome | isolation source: weathered quartz diorite | place: Puerto Rico | collected 2017-06-21 | reverse complement strand
GCGCAATTCGGTGCAGCGTCGATAAAACGGCTCGAATATTATCTCGTTTTCTTCGGGCGGAATGCCGTCGCCGCAGTCCTCGACCCAAAGGCGAACGGAGGAACCCACGCCGGACCCTTGCCAGGAGGGGAGGTCTTCCGGGCGCCGCCAAGGTGCTGCCGGCATCTTGCCGGCAGTGCTGTGCTCCGATGGGTCTGCCGGCAAGATGCCGGCAGCACTCTGAGGCGTGTTGGCTGTGGCGCAGGCACCGTTGTAATCAATGCCTACGATGACGGATCGGCCGGCGGGCGAGTGTTTGATGGCGTTGTCGAGGAGATTCACCAGGGCTTGTTGAATGGCGCGGCCATCCATTTCCGGTTGAGGATCGAGCGTTCCGGGTTGAGATCGCTCCGTGGCGACGCGCAGCGCAACCTGTCGTTCGGCGGCGCAAGGTTCCATGAGCTTCACGGTTTGCTCGACCAAGCAGGCCAGATCCGTCGGCTCGAACTCGTACTGCTTCCGACCCTGGTCGATGCGGGAGAAGTCCAGAACATTTTCGATCAGCGCGGTCAGCCGCCGACATTCCTGCACGATGAGCCGAAAATATTCAGCCTGCCTGGGCGCATCGGCAATCTTACCGCGATCGAGGCTCTCGGCCATCAGGCGGACCGAAGCAATCGGGGCGCGGAGTTCATGTGACACGCTGGAGACGAAGTTGGTTTTCATTTCGGCGAGACGCTGCTGACGGGCGAACGAGCGCCAGGATGCCAGCAGGCCCACCAACGCGGTCGAAGCAGCGACGATGATGATGGCGCCAAACAACCGCACGCGCTGGCGATGGCGTGCGAACAGGAGTTCCGCGTCCACCAGGCTCAATTGAAGAGTAAACGGAAAATATCCACCGGCCCAACCCCCGGAGATTCCATCGACCACCGTCGCCAAGGTCTGCCCGGGATGATTTGTCGCTCCGATCCTCCTGAGCGAAGGGTCGTCGAACTGGAGACCGCCAACACTCAACTGGGCCGAGGCATAATCCGGAAGCCGGACTTGACCCGCTTGCATCGCGCCGTGGAAGGCCTTCTCGATCACGGAAATGGGCACGAGCGAAAGGGTACTATCAGCGATCGTCGACACATTGGTCATTGTGGGTGTGAAATTCGTGGTGATGGAGGTCGAGGGGCGACAGAAGGCCAGAAACCGGTCTCGTTCGGAGGTCAAAAAGAGCGCACCTGGCTTGATCAGCTCGGCCCGGAGTGCAGTGCGCACTAAATCCCTGGCCCGCTCCTGCATCGCCCAAACGGCTCGGATCGCTTGAAGCCTGTCCTGCGCATAATGCCCTTCGGTTTTCGCGCGCGTCGCGATTTCATCCAGCAATCGGGAAGTCAAAATCGAAGGGGCGTTTTGCATTTGAAAGACCAGCACATCAAGAAGTTCATCGAAGCCCTCTCCGGATGGAGCAGACTGGATGGCCTGATAGCAGGCAACGCCGCTCAGCGGAAGCCCGGTCTCGGTGGCAACGCGAGGATATTTCCGGATCAAGTTACACCAGTCGCGGAATGCGTCCGGCGAACCGGACCTGCCCGGGTCAATGAGCAGCAGTTTCAGCTTCGCATTCACACACAAAGGATCGTCCGATCCCTCTCGCGTGCGCACCAGGGATTCGAGGACAGCGCGGGCAGCGACCGCATCGTGACGCTGATTCAAGGCTGCCTCGGCCTCCGTCCATTGAGCCGGCAGGTCGGTCAACCAATCCGGTGGCTGAGGAACGCGGCTGTAGTCAACTGGGTCGAGCAAACGGCCGTCGCGAATAAGACATCTGGCCTTCGGAAGCGCCGCCAGTTGAATTTCCGGATGGAGCTGTTGCCAGCGCACGACCGCGGCCTGGTCCTTGAGGCCTTTGTCGCTCCCTCCTTCTTCCGGACCGCGTTGCAGTGTTCCCGCGGTGAGAGCGATCAGCTCTTGCTGTCTGGCACAGACCTCGGCGAACTGATCGATTTCAGCTCGCAAACGCGCACCGCATTCGCGTGCCAAGGGCCACGCAATGGCCTGAGCTTGCTCACGCCCTTCCTGTTCGGCCAGCACCTTGTCCTGACGCAGAGAAAACAACCCGGCCGCGGCCAGCACCGCGACCGGCAAGACAATCAACACCGCCTGCCAGACGAAGGTCGGTTTTCGATTGGACCGCGGCTTGGCCATTGGCTGTTTTTCAATTGTGACGAGGCTAGCCAGTGCCGGCGAGGCGATTTGTCATGGATTTGTAAAATCGAACCTGAGCCATGCGATCGACCTTGCTCCGGAAGCCTATTCTCCGTAGCAGCCGAGGTGAGTCGGCTCAAACATCATCGCTTTCGAAAAGCCAGAGCGGACTCACACTGCTGCGAGCGAAAAGGCATTGCCGCGCGGCGCGAAGCGGGAGATAAGTGGGAAAAACGAGCGGATGAGATTCGCTTTTGATCGCCCTTTACTGGTTGTCTGTCTTCTGCCTTTTTGCGCGACGCGAACTGCGGGTGCAGACGCGCCAGAGACCGCGCCACTGTGGAAGGCCGCCGTCGGTGCGACGAACGATCGGCCTTACGGAATGGAGCGACGCATCCCATGGACCCGCTCTCGCCTGTCGGGCTCTCCGGAACCGCCGCTGCCCTACGTGGTGACGCGCGTTTTTCCCAAGCTAACGTTCAAGGAACCGCTGGACATGGCCAGGACGGCGACCATCGACCGCCTCTTCGTGGTTGAGCAGTCGGGAAAGATTTTTTCGTTCAAGAGCGATTCGGTCGAGCAACCGGACGTCGTCATCGACTTGAAAAAGGAAATCCCCGGTTTTGCCCAGGTTTACGGTATGACGTTTCACCGCGGCTTCGCGACCAACCGGTTTGTTTATCTCTGTTACGTCCTGAAAGATGGTTTGCCCGACGGCTCGCGGCTGTCGCGCTTCACGATGACGCGGACCGAGCCGCCCCAGCTCGATCCTGCCAGTGAGAAGATCATTCTCACCTGGATGTCCGGAGGTCACAACGGCGGCTGCATCAAGTTCGGCACGGACGGATTTCTTTACATTTCGACCGGCCACGCCGCTTCGCCCGATCCACCCGACCCGCTCAACACCGGCCAGGACCTCGGTGACCTGCTCTCCTCGGTCTTGCGCATCGACGTGGACCATGAGGACAACGGCAAACCCTATCGCGTGCCGCCGGACAACCCGTTTGTGAGCACGCCCGGGGCGCGTCCGGAAGTCTGGGCGTATGGCTTCCGGAATCCGTGGCGGATGAGTTTCGATGACTCGACTGGCGCGTTGTGGGTCGGCGACGTGGGCTGGGAACTGTGGGAAATGATTTATCGCGTCGAACGCGGCGGTAATTACGGTTGGAGCATTGTGGAAGGCCCGCAAACGGTCAAAAGCAACGGCAAGCTTGGCCCGACGCCCATTTCGCCGCCGATCACTTATCATCCTCACTCAGAAGCGGCGTCGATCACCGGCGGCTGCGTCTATCACGGCAAACAGCTGCGCGAACTCGGCGGTGTTTACCTGTACGGCGACTGGGTGACAGGGAAGATCTGGGGCCTCCGACACGACGGCCAAAAAGTGACCTGGCACCGCGAACTGGCCAACAGCACGATGCAAGTGGTCTGTTTTGGCGAAGACAACGCCGGCGAGGTTTACGTGGTGGACTATCGTGGCGGCATCTTCCAGTTCAATCCTAATCCGGTGCCCGACAGCAGCTCGAGCTTTCCTCGGCTGCTCAGCGCCTCGGGTCTGTTTGCGTCGGCGAAAACCTATGAACTCGCTCCGGGCGTCATCCCGTTTTCCGTGAACGCCGAGCTGTGGTCTGACGGCGCGGTCGCCGACCGATTCATCGCCCTGCCGGGAGTATCGGGCGTCGCGAAAACCAATGACGCCACCTGGGGATCGGCCCGTTGGGGATTTCCGCCGGATGCGGTTTTGGGTAAAACGTTGTCTCTCGAAATGGAGTTCGGGAATCCGCGGAGCCGGCGGCGGGTCGAAACTCAACTGCTGCACTTCGACGGAGTTAATTGGAACGGCTACAGCTATCGCTGGAACGACTCACAGACCGATGCCACGCTTGTGGACTCTGCGGGCGCGGACCGCACGTTTGAAATCACCGATCCCCAAGCTCCCGGGGGTCATCGCCGGCAATCGTGGCGTTTTTACAGTCGGGCCGAATGTTTACGGTGTCACAATCCCTGGGCCGGCCCGCCGCTCGCGTTCAATCTTCTTCAGTTGCACAAGGACCATCCTTATCCCGTCCCGGGCGCGTCGGAACGCGACCTGAACGGTCGTGACGACTCCAAGACGACACACGGGGACGGGGATGAGAGAATCGACAACCAGATTCGCGCTTTGACTCATGTCGGTGTCCTGCACGAATCGCTCTTTTTCGGACCCGTGCTCAAACTGAGGAACCCCCATGACGCGAGCGCGGATGTGACCGAGCGGGCACGTTCGTGGCTGCACATCAATTGCGCGCATTGTCACCGGTTCGGCGCCGGCGGCTCGGTCGCCTCGTTCTTCACCTACGACCAGCCCTTGGAGGAGACCCGGACGATCAACGCAACTCCATCGCAAGGTGCGTTTGGCCTTCCGGGCGCACACGTTGTCACTCCCGGCGACCCGTTGCGGTCGGTGTTGTACTATCGAGTGTCCTCGCTCGGCCCGGCCCACATGCCGCGCATCGGCTCCCGCATCATCAGCGTAGCCGCGGTGAACCTCTTCTATGACTGGATCAACCAGATGCCCAAACGGCCGGCCACAAACGGAACCGACGAAGCGGCCGCGTGGAGCATGGAAGAATCCGTCGGTAAACAGTTGCACGCACTTCGCGCCGGGGATGTTTCCCTTCCCAAGGAACGGGGAGAAGCAATCAACCGTCTCTTGAACTCGACCGTCGGCGCGCTGGCGTTGCTTCACGAAATCAACGTGAAATCGCTGGGCGCGGTTTTGCAAAATGAAGTCATCGCCCGCGGCACGTCGCACACCAACGCGCTGGTGCGCGACCTGTTCGAGCGGTTTGTTCCTGAAGAAAAGCGCGTCAAACGGCTCGGTTCGGACATCAAGCCCGACGAGATCCTGGCGCTCAAAGGCGTCGCCTCACGAGGCGAAAAGATCTTCTTCGCCGAAGGCGGGGCGCAATGTTCCCAATGTCATCGGCTCAATGGCCAGGGCCGCGAGTACGGTCCTGACCTTGGGCGAATCGCGCAGAAATACACTCGCGCGCAACTTCTCGACAACATTCTCAACCCGTCGCAGGCCATCGATCCCGCCTTCACCACGTACCAGGTGGAAGCGAAGGACGATCTAAGCCTCTCCGGTTTCATGGTGAGGAAGACGGCCACTGAAGTCGTCTTGAAAGATCCAAATCTGAACGAGGTTCGCCTTCGGCTGGAAGACGTGAAAACGATGCAGGCGTCGAAGACTTCCGCCATGCCGGAGGGGTTACTGCAAAATCTCACCGCGCAGGAGGCAGCGGACTTGCTCGAATTCCTGGGCTCGCTCCGGTAGTTAGCGCCTCTCTCAGCTCAGGCCTTCGTAGCAGCGAGCGTCAGTCCCCCCGCGCTCCAAGAAATCCCTGGCGTTTGAGCCGACTCACGTCGGCGGATACGGCGAATGGGTGCTTTTGGGCCCGAAGCAGCATCGCTTCAAATCTGCGGTGGGAATTTCAAGGGACCTGTGCCCACCAACCATCCTGCGGACCTGGCCGCGCAGACGGAAGACCGCGCTCCATTCGCTCACGGAAGCTCACGTCCAATGCGTGCCGGTCCGCGGCTTGGGCCTCTTCGCGGCTGAGAGACTGGGAACACACGCGTTCGCTTTTGGGAGATCAAGCTGCAAGGCAGAGGGCACACTCCCAATCTCACGGGAAACCCCGTTGCAACTCAGGACAACTTGCGGTGGACATGTCGCAGAATTCATCATTCAAATCTTTCCGTTTGCAAAACTGACTCTACAGCGAGGGAGGACACCGGCTTCCGTCTACAACGGATTCGCAAAGTTCGCTTCCAGACGACCAATTTCGCGTCAGGGCGCCCCGCTATCGCCTCAAGACTGCAATTGGTCCGCTGGTTGCTATGCATCGCCTGACTGTGAATGGATTGGTCGGCAGGAATTGAGACAGCTGTCCACGGCGCGATCAGGCTGCGTCGAGTGCGCGGAATATGACAGGTTGCTCAATCGGGTCAGCCACCAAACAACCTCAGTTTGCGTTCCCAAATGATGTACGCCGGAAGAACTATGTATCGATTCGAAGACAGATTTTTGACGGGCGCCGCGATGAACTCGCGACGCCAATCACTCCGCCATTCCCTCAAACTCTCCGGAATATGAACCACCCTCGACATTCAACCAATCGAACTGCCCGAAGGTACGGCCCGCTGTTCTGCGCCACCCTGTTCCTGCTGGCCGCGACGACAAGATTGCCGGCGGCAGACGTGACGTTTTCGCCGGGCGCCTACATCATCGACATGGGCGTGATGCCACAGACCGCGGCGAACGGCTTGAAGCCTTTTGGCTTGCTGTACAGCCTCGTGATCAGCAACCAGGTTCCCGTCGCTTGGTCCATCAACCCGAACAAGGTGAGCGACAAGAATCCCGCCGTCACGGTTGAGGGGGTGGATTTTACCCTGGGTCGCAAGAGTTACCGGGGCGGTCCGTTCATCATCCCCGCCGAGTACGTCACACCGGCCGTCACCAACCTGATTGCCACCTGGCGCGCGAAAGGCGTCATCGTGGATGGGCCGACCAAGACCAGCTTCACGGCTCCTGTCTTCGACGATATCACTTCATTTCCCAACACCGTGCTGGACCAGTCGAACGGAGGCAAGATTGTCTCCGCCTTTTACAATCCGTCCGAAGTTCCCGCCACATCGTACATGACCGGGACGCCCTATTCCCTGCAAACTTGCGACGACGTCTATGGCCTGCCCCACGCCGATCCGCAAAACTGGAGCGCGGCGACCCGGGCAAAATTTCTCAAATTCATTCTTCAGGGCGGTTCGTTGTTTGCGGCATGCCATTCGGTGAGCGGGATCGAAGCGTACGCGCCCACTTACCTTGGGTTCAATTTTTTGACCACCTCTTCGTTGATCCGCTGGGGCGGGCACATCAACAAAAACACCACCCCGTTCGCCTATAACATGGTCCGGCCTTCAATGTGGGCCGATCCGATGATGCAATTCATGGGCAAGGTGGACGACGCGCTCCAGGGCGGGTCGGAAGAAATCTTTGTCCCGGACAGCCGGGGCTGGGCGCCTCACGCGAACGTGGCTGTCTTCGACAAGTTTTACAATGATCCCTCCTATCCGTACATCTCCCATACCAATCCTTCGATGGCGGGTGCGATGGTCGTTTTCGGACGGGCTTACAACAACCCCAACTATGGCTTGGTGCTGTACGTTGCTTCCCACGCATTCCAGGCGGATGGCGAGGCGCAAAACACCTCCGTCGCACGACTGTGGGGCAACCTGCTCCTGCGCGCCGGAGTCGAACGACGCCCGAAAATCACCGCAAACATCCCCAGCACGATCGAGGGTGGCGACACCGTAGTGGTCAGTGCCATTGCCGATGGTCCGGGCGGCCCTTTTACCTATCTCTGGACCAGCAGCAACGGAGGCGTGTTCGCAGACCCGACCGCCGCGCTCACCACCTTTACGGCGCCGACCCTGCCGGGCACCACTGTCGTTCGTGTGACGGTTCATGACTCCTGCAACCGGTCGGTGTTCAGCGCGCAGGTCGTTATCGTCAGACCCGAGGGTGGTTTGGCCCTTTTCAAGACTGCGAATTGGACCAACGCTCCCGCCCCGATCCAGGCCGGTGGCAAGATCGATTACCAGATTAAGATTGCCAACGACACCAATCAGACCTTGTTGGCCGGCGCCCGAATCACCGACTTTCTCCCTCCCAACACCACGTACCTGGCGGCGAGCGCCAACCCGCCCGTGAGCTCTGGCCCCGACCCGCTGGTGTGGAACCTGGGCACGAACACCGCCGACATACCGGGTGTCGTCAGCTCTCTTTCGACCAATACTTTCAGCGCGACGACCAACACCTTTGACACCTATCTTGATGAAGACAACAAGACCAGAAACTATGGCGGCGCCACCAACCTTGTCGTGGGCGGCAACAACGGTCACGAACGAAGGCCGTTGGTCCGCTTCGCACTGACCTCCATTCCCGCCAATGCGACGGTCACGAGCGCCCGGCTGACGCTGACAAAAATCGGAGGCACGGCCACCGCCGTCCGAAACGTTTCGGTTTACAGACTGACCAACAGTTGGACGGAGAATACGTTGAACAATGCCAACGGTGAAGCCAGCTGGAACAGGCGCCAAGCGGCTGTAAACTGGACCAAAGCGGGCGGTGATTTCGTCAGCACCGCCGAGAGCACGAACAGCGTTGGAACCAACAACACCACCTATACCTGGAACGTCACCTCGGCGATTTCCAATGCTGTGGCCGCGCCCAGCGCCACAACGACCAACGGGTTTCTGCTCGATTACACTGGGAAGCAGAATGACACCATCCTCTTTGGCAGCAGTGAGAACGTCGCCGGGAACGGACCCAAACTGGAGGTGATCTACCTGGGGGGCATTGCCACCACAACGCGGCTTACGGTCTCGCCCTATACATTGATCGGCTCGCAAGCGAGTTTGCCCACAGTGGACGCCACGATGAAAGTCACGGTGCTCGGTAATCCAACCAATCTTACCGTGACGCCCCCAGCGAGCCTGACCGTGTCGGCTTCCAGCGGCGCGACTGTGGCCTTGCAGGGAGGTTATCCTTCACCCGCTTCGGCGATTGTGCCGGCGGGCGGCGGAACGGTCACCTTCGCGTATAAATATGACATCACCAGCTTAGGCACGGCGCCGGGCTCGTTGCGTTTTGTCGGGCGGCCCGTCAATGCAGGTGGCGCCACGTACGTCGACGCGACCTCACAGTCCATTTTGACCGTGCCCACGTTGAACTACAGCGTGCTTGTCAACAGCCCGCTGCCGCCCTTGGTGCAGGAGGTCCCGAACACGGCCATGTTCAACGACAACGTCGCTTTTGCACCCGGTATCAACGATGTAGTTTCCCCCGAAGTCGACGTGCCGGTCGACAATAGCAACCCGGACATTGGGGTCTCCAAAGCACTCACTTCGGTTGTGAACCTGGGCGATGGACGATACACAGTCACGTTCGATTTCGGCGTAACCAACTTCGGTTCGGTTCAAATCAAGAGCGTTCAAGTGGTGGACAATCTGAATGCCGCTTTCCCAGGACGACCGTTGAGCGGTCTGACCCTGACTGCCACGCCAGGACTCACCGTTAACCCGGCTTACAATGGGATCAGCGATACCAATCTCCTGCTCGGAACAGACACCTTGGCCGCAAAGACCGGTGGCCGGATCACTCTGACCGTCACCGTCCGTCCGGGAAGCACGCTCAGTTATTCGAATCAAGCTCAGGCTTCCGCCACGGACATGTCGGGAACCCTCAACACAACGGATTTGTCCGATAACGGCACCGATCCGGACCCGAACCACGACGGGGATCCGACTGAAGCCGGGGAAAACGATCCCACGCCGGTGGTGTTCACCGAGGATCCTGGTATTGACATGACGAAAAGCCTGGCTTCTTTGGTGAAGAACCCCAACGGCACCTTCACACTCACGTATTCGATCCAGGTCGCCAACATCGGTGACGTGAGTGTTTCGAATGTTCAGATTGTCGATGCGCTGAGCTCCGCTTTCCCGGCACCGGCCACATTTGCCGTGAACAGCATTTCGAGCGGAGAGTTCATTGTGAACGGTGGTTACAACGGCAACAGCGACGCGAATCTGCTAGCCCCGGCTCAGACCCTCGCCGTAAACGCCCAGGGCGCGGTTACGCTGACCGTGACCGTCAACAAGAACGGCAGTCTGACGGTGAACTCCACCAATCAGGCAACTGCCAGCGCCATCAGCCCGGCGAGTCAGAGTGTCAACGCGACGGCATCTGCTTTTGCCATGCTGGAGGTCCCTGCCATCGAAATCACCAAGCAAGTGACTTCCATCGTTCCGAACGGCACGAATTTCACTGTGACGATGCGTATTGACGCCCACAACAGTGGCGATGTGACCCTCAAGGATGTGCAAGTGACGGACGATTTGGACAGCACGTTCAGCGGCGTTCAGAGTTTCACCATCACTTCGAAGAGCGCATCCGGTTTGACCCTGAACACGAACTACAACGGAACCAGCGACATCAACTTGCTCGTCGGCACCAATACCCTCGCGGTCGGAGCCACCGGCAGCGTTTTCCTGACAGTCCGTGCCGTCCCGGGGCCGGGAGTGAGCTTCAACAACCTGGCCGAAGGCACCGGCACGAGCACGAGCCCCGGCGGCGAAACCGTGACCGGTTTCAGCGAACAAGTGCTCATCCAGCCGAGTACGGTTCAGGGAACAGTTTACCTGGACTACAACACCAACGGCGTTGTCGATCTCACCGATGACATCCTTCCTTACGTTGATGTTTTGGTCACCACGTCAAGCAATACCACCTACACAGTGACCACGGATGTCTCAGGACATTTTGTCGCCGTGGTGCCCCCCGGATCCACGACGATCAATATCAACGAATTGGATCCGCAATTCCCGACCAACGCCACCCTGACCGTGGGCAGCAGCGATCCTGCGACGGTGATCGTGCCCGTAGGCGGGACTGTAACCCACGACACGGGCTATGTTCTCCCGCCAGCCACGGGCATTGTCAGAGGCTACCTCTTCCTGGACAACAACGGCGGCGACGGGCTTTTCGGTGAAGACGACACCCCGATCGCGAATGTGGATATCCAGATCATCGACAAGAATGGCGTCACCAACACTGTCACCACCGAAAGCCATGGCTACTACTTAAGGGCCCTCCCCGCTGGCCCGGCTATTGTGGACGTCGTTACGTCTGACGCCGACTTTCCGGCGGGCGTGGTCTTGACATTCAACGATTATGGTAATGGCAGTGACCCGACCATGGTCACTGTGCCTGCAGGTGGATCCGTCACGGACAATACGGGCTACCGCACGCCGGATCCGACCACGGGTGAAGTGATCGGAATCGTCTTCGTTGATTGGAACACCAACGGCGTCTTCGACGTGGCCGACACGCCGCTTGCAGGCCTCACGCTCGCTATAACCGATACCAATGGCGTGACCACCTTGGTCACAACCGATCCTAGTGGCTTTTACAGCCTGGTTGTGGATGCGGGCCTGACGACGGTTGACGTCGTGAACGCGGATCCCCAGTTCCCCGCCGGCGCGACGCCGACCGTGGGCACGACTGACCCGACCACGCTGAACGTGCCAGCTGGCCTGATGGCGCGAGACGACAACGGTTACATCCTTCCTGCTCCGGGAGGGCTGGTTCATGGCATTGTTTATATTGATAACGATCACGACGGCCTCTACGCGATGGGCGTCGACACGCCGATCGGCAATGTCACCGTCTCCATTACGGACGCAAATGGCGCGGTGCATCTGGTGGAAACGGATGCCGGTGGTTTCTACAACCTCGAGGTCACCAACGGCGTGACGACCATCAAGGTGGACACGACCGACACCGACTTCCCGGCGAATCTCATCTTGACGACGGACGCGCATAATCAAGGGAGCAATCCCACGACGCTATTCGTGCCCGCGGGCGGCGCGGCCGAGGACAATACAGGCTATACCTATTTGAACCTCATGCCCTCCCTGGGGGACGACACCGCTTACACAAAACAAGGTGTCCCGGTCAGCGGGAACGTTCTCCTTAATGACGACCCGGGCGAAACTCCCATTTC
>JACXTT010011590.1_pt1 | contig 11784 bp, 12 predicted proteins | sample 9270951 | NCBI WGS metagenome assembly JACXTT01 (sample SAMN15532306, study PRJNA645909) | rock metagenome | isolation source: weathered quartz diorite | place: Puerto Rico | collected 2017-06-21 | reverse complement strand
TCGACCATTCAATCTGCATCTCCCTGCTTAACAGAAAGATACCAGTCTATTGCGGCGACACAACACTCACAATCCTCCGGACATTGTCCGAGATCCGAAACAAAGGGTTCGAGAACGACTACGATGGAATTGACTTCAAAACCTTCAGAACAGGAGACAAGATCCAATTCGGAGACATCGAGCTTGCTCCTGTACACGTCGACCACAGCGTTCCGGGATCCTACGGATTTCTTCTCCACACATCAGCTGGTACCATAGCCTACAGCGGAGACTTCCGAGCCCACGGGTCAGTGTCGAATCTCACTTCAGACTTTGTCAAAGCAGCGAGAGACTCGGAGCCTGACATGTTTCTCTGCGAAGGCACAAACTTGGTGAGGGGAGACCTGCGCACCGAGCAAGAAGTCTCTGAGAAATCGGATCACGTGATCAACAAGACAAGGGGATTGGTTCTCGCTAATTTCTCTTCAGCGGACATTGATCGACTGCGAACGTTCCACGAGTTGGCAGAAAAAACGGATAGAATCCTTGCAGTATCAATGAAACAAGCCTACCTTCTCCGAGCCCTTTCAACAGACCCGCACCTCGACGTCCCAGATGTTCTCAAAGACCCTCACATTTCCGTCTACCAGAAGGCGAAAAAGATCTACTACAAATGGGAGAAGGACATACTAGCCGCAACTAGCGTGAAAACCTCGAAGGATGTACGCGAAATGCAGGACAAGATAATTCTCGCCTCAAGCTCATACGACATGAACGAGGTTCTCGAAATTCAACCCGGCCCCGGAGGGGCTTTCATCAACAGCAGCTCGGAACCCTTCAACGAGGAGATGGAAATCGACCATGACCGCTTCATCAACTGGCTAGACCATTTCGGACTGCCAATGTATCAAATTCACAGCTCTGGTCATATGATGCCGACCGAGTTGCGAGAGGCAATAAGCGACATTGCACCGAAGCGGCTACTACCCATTCATACCGAACAACCAGAGCTTTACCGCCTGTTCGTAAAAGACTTGACTAGAGTCGAGTTGGCGATCAAGGGCGCGACTATACAGCTACAACCCGACTGAATCAGCTCTCATATATTCCAAAAAACTGTCAGAATGCAACTGAACACATCTGCATCATCTCGTACTTGCTAAAGTCTTATCTTCGCTGCATTCTGCCCAATTCCTCTTTGAAAATAAAATGACGAAACATTTCTTCAGTCAGTCAACCGTCGTAACTGCTTTCATCGTCTTTTCTTTCCTAGCAAGCGCGGCGGCATCTCCAGCCTCCCAGATCACCCTAGCTCCACGAATTCAGGAAGCTAGTAGCCAGAGTACGAACTGGAGCGGCTACGCTGTCACCGGTTCGTCCGGCTCAGTAAGCGACGCAAAAGGTTCGTGGATAGTCCCAACAATACAAGGTACCTGTCCGGGCACCAACCAGTACTCCTCATTCTGGGTCGGCATAGACGGTTTCAATTCAGGGACCGTCGAGCAAACAGGAACCGACTCCGACTGTCAAGGCGGTGCTCCGGTCTACTATGCTTGGTACGAGTTCTTCCCACATGCATCGGTCCTGATTAGTAGCTTAGCAATCAGCCCTGGAGACCACATGTCAGCTGAAGCATCATTCGCCGGGCGATCCTTCACCGTCACCATTACCGACACAACGACCGGACATTCCTTCAGCACATCCTCAAGCGTGAAACGAGCACAGCGATCATCCGCAGAATGGATAGCCGAAGCACCATCGTCTAGCGGAGGAATCCTCCCATTGGCCAACTTCGGGACAGTCTCCTATGGAACCGACAACACCGGAATAGCAAACACTTGCTTTGCAACTATCAGCGGAACCACCGGAGCCATCGGCTCTTTCGGCGCCAATGTACAGCAGATAACGATGGTCACCAATACCGGCGTAGTGAAAGCGCAACCATCATCGCTCTCTAGCGACGGAACCAGTTTCTCCGTTACCTGGAAGAGCGCGGGTCCATAACTGGACCCATACCCCTTTTTCTCAGATTAACGTCCTTCGTATGTCAGTGCCCCGATAGACCCCTTTCAGATTGTGTTATATTGAAGCGCTAGGCAGTTAGAACTGGTTATGTTGACCGCGACCGAAACCGTAACCGAGTCACCGTTAGAAGTCGTCGAGTTCTCGGATTCGATGAAGAAACCGCTAGCCGAAGTCTTGCCCGAATTAGTAAACCAACTTGGAATTGTTTACGTTACCTCGATAACTCGCACCGGCTGTTCGGGCTGCGAGACCCAGAAACCTCTCTTCGAGGCGCTCGCCTCAAAGATGACTCTCGAAAATCGAAGCAAAGTAAAGTTCCGCAGAATTCATGTCAACTATCAGGAAAACGACAGACGAGACTCTTGGGACAGCAAGAAAACCTTCGGACACGCAGCATACCCGACTTACATGATTCATGTAAAGTCCCAAGTTGGCCCGCTGGAGATTTATCGTGCAGTCTATCCTTCGATGGATGAGATTGAGAAACAGGTCAAGGAAAACCTAGAACTGTCGGAATTCTACAAGGCCGAAGCCGAGAAACAATAGAATTCCTGCGAAGTCATCCGTTCTCAACTCGGACCTCGCCTCCTATTACGTGAATGGGTCCTTCGGAGTCAAGCTGTTCATTGGCTTTCAATGAGGCCTCGCGGCCGATCCTTCTCAAAGATGGACGCAGAGTGGTCCTTCAACCTTACAAGGAATCGGACAAGGAGGACCTTGTCCAAATGTACTCTGAACTTTCGGACGAGTCGTTGCGGTGGAGCATGCCGCCGTACAATCGACAGAGAATTGAACGTTGGACAGCCAATTTGGAGAACTCGATCATTCTGATCGCCCGAGACAAAGGGAGAATTGTTGGGCATCTCCAGATATCTTCGGGCACCAGTCCAAGATTTTGCGAAATGGGCGATCTATTCATTTACTTGCACCAAGACTTTCAAAATGTTGGACTGGGAGCTGCGCTAATCAGGAGGGGACTAAAAGTGGCAAAGAATCGAAGATTACACCGAGTCGAATTGACTGTTGTCGCAGACAATCAGCGCGGGGTCCACCTTTACGAGAAGATGGGTTTCCTAAAGGAAGGATTGAAGCGAGAAAACTATCGGGCCGAAGACGGCACTTACCACGACGAAGTCGTCATGGGAATCCTCATTGGATGAAGCTTGGTTCTGCCCGGTAGGGCCCTTGAGGGTTGCCTTGCAAGCCGTCTAAAGCATAGAGCCTCGATAGAGAGGAGACTAAAGGACGTGAGCGTATAATGCGCTGAGATGACCTAGTTGTGTCGCCGCTGTCTTCGAGCGTGAGCCTTGCCGTGCTTCTTCTGGGTCTTGGCCCGGTCTGCCTCGATGGTTACTAGGAGAGTGTCTCCCCTCGCAACACCTAGCTGCTCGAAGTATGACTTCGGAACGACCAGTCGAACGTTGTCTCCTTCGTTGATCATCTTTACCTCAAGAACACTGCTCATAGAGTACCCTACGCTATCTCACGCTATAAGAACTGTGGATATGTTGTGATGCAAAATGGTTGAGATTTCAACTGGACCTGTCATTAGAAAAGTCGTACTGAGACAACGCAAAATAGTATGCGTGAACCTGCCTTTGTCGAGTAGAAATAGTAAGGAATCCTTGGCCCTAGTTAATCGGCTTGAGCCCCAAATACAGTCCTCGACCCATTAAGCCATTTTTGTCGAATCTGACCACTAGACCCGCCGCCTTCAAAGCCTCCCGATACTGTTCATCGGTGAACAGTCCTAGCTCGAGATGTTCCACGAAATACTCGACCTTCTGGGAGGATGCGACCAAGTGATGCTCATCATTAATCGAACATCGGCCTCTGCGCTTGCTAACGCTCATCCGAGCCAATTTCAGATCCGGTTGATTCACAAAGTTTGCAGACAATCGTCCTACGGTCCATCGGCTGGGCGTAAACCACGGTTCTAACGCCAATAAACCGCCCGGCTTCAAATGATTAGCCATTTGTGAAATTGCTTTACGGAGTTTGGATTGAGTCTTCACGTGACCAATTGCGCTGAAGAGACAAATAACTACGTCGTAACGTTTGCCAAGTTGAAACTTGCACATGTTTCGTTGATAGAATTTGATCTCAGGATGTTTTCGTCGGGCTTGCCGAAGCATTGAGAGTACCGCGTCGAGGCCTTCTACGGTGAAATGCTTCTTGAGAAATAGAATGTGATTGCCGGTTCCGCAAGCGACGTCGAGCAATTCCTTGCCGTGAGATTTCTTGTATCGTCGTATGAAGTGTTGGAGATTGTCTGATTCTTTCTTGTAGTTCTTCCAACTGTAGATGGCGTCGTAGTAGACGGCCGACTTATTGTACAATCTAGCCCAACAAGAGGTCGGAGTTGTTATTTTTACGATCTACTGGTGTATGGGAAGTACAATCGCTTCTTCAGGTTGGAGCAAGCCGATTGTGATCAGCTGAGTCACAACTTCTAGGACTTGAGTTCTGATTTCAGCGGGTGCAAGGTTCTTCTCATTGGCAACGTCGAGAATTATTTCTTCCAGTGTTTTCTCTCCGAGGCTCTTCTCCCAGAGGTTCGCGATGTCATCGCTTCCCAAATATCTACCGTTTGCTTCGTTTATCAGAACAACTTTGCCGTCGGGATTCTTTGCAATGTGTCCCTTTCTTTTCGGTTTGAATGTTGCTGGGTTGAATTCGATTGTGATCTGTTCTTGCCCCGCCTCTAGGCGTTTCCTCGCCTCTGGACTCATCTTGTCAGGAGTCCAGGGGGGCTCCCAGACTATCTCAACCTCAGCCGTCTTCACGCCAGGTATCTTTTCGATTTCCGTCTGAACCTGGTGCATTAGATACGCATGAGCTGGACAGCCCATTGTAGTTAGAGTCATCCGCACCTTGACACTATCATCAACGATTGCAACCCCGTAAATCAGTCCAAGGTCAACAATGTTGACGGGTATCTCCGGGTCGTAGCAGTTACGGAGCGCGCTCATCACTCCGTCAACCGTCAAAGCTTCAGCCATCTCTTCGATACCTAAGGATCATTGCATACGCGAGCTAATAGATATGTCCTGACGGTTCTGTCAAGTCTGCGGTTGCTCATCTATGGAGCTTCCGGGTTTGACTTCGGAATATCGACTCTGAGGATTACCGTAGGCGTCGGGTTCCCCTTCACAGCTTCAACTACTCCGCCTTGCGACCCTATCAGGGTCTGTGAACGGTCGAACCTCAACCGTCCACGCCGTGACAGGTTGACTGCTGCAACCACGTCCCGGTCCATCATCATACGACATTTTCCACACCAGAGCTTTCTTCCGAGTCTCTTGTCCTCTTGGAGTCTCTCCCCGCATCGAGGACACGTTATGCTAGTACCTCGAGTCTCGTTTCTGCCTAATCGGATGACAGGCAGGCCTATAGCACAGAGCTTGTAATAACTTGGAATATTGTATTCTGAGAGCTGGTTGTAGGCTAGAACAGAGAGTCTCTTCAGTGACGACGCATTGTTGAATAGACCTATTCGTATGGAATCGTTGACCATGGTTCTGAACAATTCGAGCAGTCGAAACACCTCGGCTGGCGGAGTATAGTGTTGCCAGACACTCTTGACCGCTCGTAAGCCTAGAAAACGTCTAGAATCATCCATCTATTTACCATGACTGTAGTGAAACTATTCCAAGAAAAAGCAACCGAAGACTTAGCAGAACCCTGAAACTCATGAATTTGGGCAATCGAGCTGAAGCAAGTGCTAGGAGACGGTCTACTCCTTCTCAGCTTCGAGCCCGAGCCTATCTCGAATCTCGCGGCTAACTCTGCGCTTTTCTTCGGCGGTCTTAGCCATCATCCATTCCATCTTTAGCCTGAACACTTCTTCCTCGAGACTAGGTCTCTGTTTCTGAACAGTGCTAGTGTCACCTGAAGCCATCAGAGATCAAAACGCCTTGTTGAAAAGGCCCGGATTTAACAAGTTCTGAACTCTAGACACCAATGACAGCACCAAGAACGAATCCGAGAATCGCGAGAGTTCCGAAGGTTAGATGGAGAATTATCGTGTTGGCATTTGCTGGGATGATTGCATGCGGGTCCCTGTAGTTGGCACGAAGCACTCTAACAGCCTTCAGCGCAAAGGGTAGACTAAGCAGCGCAATGAGCGAAACGACACTGGCGATGGGTACAAGGGAGACAGTCGCGAATATGGCGTACGCAATTAGAAGGAGATAAGAGGCGACGACCATTCCAATGTAGACACCGATGGACCGTGAATAGCCTAGTCTAAGGACGAGCGTTTTCTTTCCAACCGCGTTGTCTGCTTCCATATCTGGAAACTCGTTGATCCACAGGATTGCAGCAACTAAGAGTCCCACAGGGATCGACAGGAACAATGGTTCCCATGCGATTGCTCCTGTTTGGACATAGTATGCTCCCAATGTCATGATCGGTCCAAAGTTGAGCCCTACAATGAATTCTCCTATCCCCCGGTACGCGAACCGAAAAGGGGGTCCGACGTAGAAATAGGATGAGATAACTCCGATCAGTCCTAATATCAATAGGTACGGCAGGGAGTCAGCTATGACGAGGAATAGTCCGATGAGCCCGCCGAGGATGAGACAAACGGTGGAGACGAGCAGATGGGTTGAAGGTTTGACTAGTCCAACAGTCAGTATTCGTCCACCGCCTGCGAAAGGATTTTGATGTTTTACCTGAAGATCGTTGCCGCTCTTGAAATCGAAGTAATCGTTGAACATGTTGGTCGCGATGTGAATTAGACTTGCGCCGAGAAGGGTGAGAAGGAAGGTTGACCAGTTGAAAACATGGCCGATCTGGTATGCAAGGACGCCTCCTAGAACAACAGGCACGAGACTCGCCTGCAGGAAAGGGACGCGCATAGTCTTGAGCCAGAGTACTAGAAAAGGAGGTTTCGCTGCACCCGAAATTGGCGCCGTCAACTAACGTATTCTCCGAGTTCGGGGCAGTTCAAGCCGGAGACGATATAAACTCTTATTGCTAATAGTTTCGAGAAAGAGACGAAAGCCTAAAGTTGGCTCTCAAAAGAAGTCGAGGAACTATTTGAGTGGAGTATTGTTGGAAGAGCGAGACGTAGTCGTAGTCGGTTCTGGAATCGCGGGCTGCATGACGGCGGCAACCATTGCACTCAAGTCAAAGGGTAAGGTCGACGTGTTGCTTCTCGATCGAAATTCGCAAGCTGAAGTTGGAAAGAAGACAACGCTAGGCTGGGTTTGCGGTGACGCGGTCGGAGAGCACCACATCAAGTTCCTTCACGATCACATCGGAGCTAACTACGATAAGCCGGAACTGGAAAACCGAGTAACTGCAGTATACGTCTACTCTCCCGACATGAGTGTCAGGGTTCCCTTCGAGGGACCCGGCTATGTTTTGGACAGACCAAAGTTTGGCAAGAGATTGCTTGAAGACGCATTGAAGGCAGGCGTTGAATTTCGAGGAAGCGTCCAAGCACTAGAACTCATTGAAGACTCAGGCAACATTGTTGGCCTTAAGGGCCAGACGGTTGGTGAAACCGTTAATCAGCCGTTCGAAATACGATCAAAACTCGTAATCGACACTTCAGGGATGTCGACCAAGCTCAGACGCAATCTGCCGATTCCAAGCCATATTGAAAAAGAGATCGATAAAGACGATATCGAACCGACCGCACGGCTCAACGCTAAACTTCGCGATGGAGTTGAGGTTGAACCTTTTCACTGCGACATTTATCTCGACCAAGAAAAGGCGCCCGGCGGATATCTCTGGCTATTTCCTAAGAGCGAGGACAAGGTCAACATCGGCCTTGGTATACAGCAGAAACGGAGTTCGAAACCTCTCAGTGCCTTATTGAAAGATTGGTTGGCAACCGACGACCGATTCAAGGATATGCAACCCCTTAGCGACGACAGCAATCTTACTGGTAGCTGGCAGGTCTCCGTCCGTCATCAGAATGACTGTCTCGTAGCGAATGGTTACATGATCTGCGGAGACACCGCATGGTTCCCCAATCCGATAAGCGCCGGTGGAATCGGCCCTGGCCTGATCGGCGGGGTTATGGCCGGTGAAACAGCGGTAAGAGCTGTTGAGTCAAACGACTTCTCAGAGAAGAACCTCTGGCAGTACAACATCGACTTTGTCAACCATTATGGTAACAAGACCGCTGGGCTCGAAGCGTTCCGGATGTACCTCCAGACTCTGACCAACCAGCAAATCAACTATGGAATGCGCCACTTTCTCTCAGCGAACGAAGCTACCGATATCTCGCTTGGTGAAATGCCCCATCTCTCACCGTTCGAGAAACTTGTGAAGCTGTTCCGGGGTCTTGGATCCTATAAGGCCTTTCGTGGACTAGTCTACACGATGGGTCAGATGGAAACTCTCAACAATCTCTACCAGAGCTATCCTAAGGACCCGGCACAATTCGAGCAGTGGAAACAAAGAGTGGACTCGATCCTGTCCACAACAAGAACTCGGTTCAACTAAGGCGTAGGTCACATAGTCAATAAATAGCCTCAAGTCCGGGTCGACTCTCCTGACCCAGTTTGTCTTCTCCAGAGATTGCTCCGTTCGATCAACGTCCGGCTCAGGATCAAGACTTGGTTATGGAAATGTTATCCGCGGAGTCGGATGCAACATACACTTTCCAAGGTCTCAAAAGAAGGCTCGGGCTTCACCAAGAAAAACTGACAAGAATTCTTCGAAGGCTAGAAGACGACAACCTCGTTACGAAGACAATTGATGGATACCGATCCCTGAAACAATCTCGAAAACAAGCCCATCACCTAGTTGAGGGTGAGCCTATCATCAGAGGCCAAATACCACCCGGTACAGACTCGAACACTTTCTCGGAAAAGATCAAAGGTCGATGGTTCAAGAATTTCCGCTGGGTGGGTTATTCCAACGCACCAGACGGACCCTCACTGTACTGGATTACAGAAGACAATAAGTTCGAAGTACGCGTCCAACTCTCCTCGATCGGGATCCTAGTCTGGTCCCAGGCAACAAGTATGGCCGGGACAGAATCGCCTGTGGTCCCGGCATACGAACTCTTCGACCGGATAAGCCGGATATTACCTGAACTAGGCGAGAACAGCTAGACTCTAACCAGGGGACCGACTGGGTAGTCACTTCCTCAGTCAATATGCCTCACCCATGTACCTCTTTTACATGAGGAAAAAGAATTGAACAATTTCAACATTCCAATCGGATATCCAATGATGCTGCGGAGCCAAGACTGGCGTCCTATGGAGCGACACCCGAGACCCTTGCGGAGACGGAATCCCGAAGAAATAGGCCTTTCAGTGACGGGTCTTCCGAACGCTTCCCGGCTCTGCTGACCAAGCAGCATAGACAAGGCTGGATTTTACGCCAGCCTAACCTGAGACTCGCGCTTGATTCGAAACCCTTACACGGTTCTACACCAACTTCTTTGTTGGGAAGTTGTCTACGGCACGCTCCGGGCCAATTCTACTCTACGACAACGATTGTGGAGTCTGCTCAAGATTTGCCTCCTTAGCTAGAAAGAGCTCTAAAGGATGGGTGCGGCCAATCGGATTATTCACGGAGCAAGGTGCGCAGGTAAAGTCTGCATTTTTCTCATCGAAGGATCGCCCCGACGAAATGTTCTGGTTGCTCCTAGGAGATACCGGGTATGGCGGAAGAAGTGGTCTTCTGCCGCTAGCACGAGAAATTGTCCGAGGTCTAGCCCGTTGACCGAGAGAAACGAGGAAGCTTGCACCAAGCCAAAGAATGCTTTTAGCAGAATTATCGGCACTCTACGTCAGGGAAGAGTAGTAAAGCGAAAGACCGTTCGTTAAGACGAACTATCGATTAGGACGGCCGAAACTTTTCTAGTTTAGTCTCAGGCTCTTGTCGGCGTCGAATCCTCTAGTTCGTCCCCAGGCCTTTATGCCGTCAAGGATCTTCTTTGATCCGAACCAGCATAATGTTGTAAACACTCCTTTGAGTACCGGATTCAGCTGAATCAGGGAGGGAGGCATTGTGTGTAGTTCGAGGACAGTGTGCCTCCAGCTTCTGTAGATTACCCAGAAGCGTGCCTCGTCGATTTGATCGTCAATGTTGTAGAATCCGCTCTTCTTCAGCACTCCCAGTGGGACGAAGCTCAGTGGTGTTACCGTGAAATGGGCTTTCTCTCCGACGTCTTTTCGTAGTCCGTGTTCCATCCGATCTATCAATCTTACAGTCTCAACCGCGTCCTCTGTCGTTTCGCCGGGCAGTCCCACGATGATCGTGTATGCGGGGAACCAGTAGTACTCGTTGAAAATTCGAGTGCCATTATAGATGACGTCCTGCCACTCGTCTGGACTGAAAGGCTTCACTTTCAACGGCATGTACTTTTTGATCAGCTCACTCGAGCCGGTCTCTAGTCCGGATTGTATTCCGATATGGCGTTTGTGTCCTTTGCGGACGACTTCAGAAATATCTCGGATCAGCTCGGGGTCTGCCCATGCAGGGGCAGTCGTCCCATGTGTCGGATTCGCATATGTTATTCCCTTCTGAGACATGACGTCAGAGAAGAGATCTAGCACGGCGTCATGGTTCGGCATGAAACCACGTTTGTCCTCTAGCTTGTAGAGGAAAATATCCTCGCTGTGAACCCAGACGTTCGGGTTCTTGATCTTGCGATTGACCGCGATCTCTCGCTCGATCTTGTCCTTCGGATAATACTTTGCTATTCTGAGGTTAGGCTCACAGAACTGGCAGTTGCGGCCGCATCCACGCATGACCTCAACAAGCCCGTGTGTGGTCGGACGGAGAATATCGGGGATTTGCTCGAGTTTCGGTCCGCGGGGAACGTGAACAAACTCGGGGGCACTTCCCGATTCGATGTCGTTGTAAATATCCTGTATTACATGGTCGCATTCACCCACTACCACATGGTCGACTTTGAGTGTTTTCGTGTCCCGGTCGCGTACTTCCATCTGCCATGCGCCGGATCCTCCGATGACGAACTTTGCTTTCGGAAACTTTTGCCGGGTCTTGTTGATCTCTCCAGCTAGCTCGAGAAACTTCCTTTTTGAGTAGGCTGTGAGCTTTCCACCGTCTGTGAACATCATGCTGACGGGACCCAGTCCGAGAGGGTCCATCGTTGACATTCCGATGATAGTGGTTTTCTCGTCGACGAATTTTGAGACGTGGTCCGGGTGGGCGACTACAACCTCGTCGGGACGATAGTTTCTGAGAATGGCTGACTCGAGCTTTCTCAGTCCATAAGGTGCTTTGATTGCTACACCGTTGTCGTGTGGGACGGAGGGTGATAGGAAGTCGAAGACGGGACGGGGAACTTTCTCGGCGGGTGCGCAGCTGAAGAATGGTAGTAGTGGTATGCCCCAGTATTCACTCATCTGAGTGGGGTCTGCGGTAAGGACAATCCTGCTCATCTAAGCCGTACTCCTCATAATCCGGAAGCTTTCCTCAGATATTCTCCTAAAACGATCTATTTTCCGCCTGTTGAATATTTCAAGCTATTGTACGTTTTTCCGGACAATCATTCGTGCTCACCATGAGCCACAAATATGGTTTCCGGGCATGGCACAAATTTCATACTTTTTCTCACCTAGAAAAGTATAATCTTCCGCTAAAACAGCAAGTTCTCTTCCTGCCACTTCGTGTCGCGAGGATCAACTGCTTTGTTTGTTTTTTGGGGATACCATCCTGCCGCATAGCTTGTTTTCACGCCTATTTTGTTAGATCAGGGCTTAAAATGGACGACCTCACGTATCAAGAATACGCAAGAAATCGAGCCGGCTACCAGGATGAGGTTGAAAATCCTCGATCAGA
>JACXTT010011589.1_pt1 | contig 11785 bp, 12 predicted proteins | sample 9270951 | NCBI WGS metagenome assembly JACXTT01 (sample SAMN15532306, study PRJNA645909) | rock metagenome | isolation source: weathered quartz diorite | place: Puerto Rico | collected 2017-06-21 | reverse complement strand
ACCTTTTAAAAAGAGAGTTTCGCCGACTTCATTCAAATCAAAAAGAATATTGTGTTGATGATCTCTCACCACAGTTCCTGGAGGAACTTCTAAAATAAGATCCTCACCATCGAGACCCGACATGAGACTTCCGCCGCCTTGAGCGCCGTCTTGAGCTGAGAATTTCTTTTTAAATCTAAAATTAAGGAGAGTGTTAAGATTAGGATTCACTTTAAAAATGACGCTGCCACCATGACCGCCGTTACCGCCATCTGGTCCGCCTCGAGGAGTTCCGGAAGCTCGCAAAAAACTCACGCAACCGGGACCGCCGTGACCGGAGTTCACCGTAATACTGATTTCATCTACAAATTTCATGAAAAATTCCTTCGATCAGGCATATGAAATCAGACAAATGATCTCAATACAAAAAAGCTTAGCTCCTGGAAAAGATCCTAGAGCTAAGCCATTAAAGAATTATGTAACGGAAGAAATGATTTAATCGAGATGAACAAAAGCGACTAGGATGTGATCTTTCTTTTAAACTAGAGATTAAGCTGCAGTTGCAGGATAAACGCTAATTTTCATCTTCAATTTATCAATACGCTCAAATTTCACATGTCCGTCGATAACTGCATAGATTGTGAAATCACGACCAATGCGAACATTATTACCAACATGAAACTTCGTTCCTCTTTGGCGAACGATGATTGTACCTGGCTTAACCAATTCACCACCGAAACGCTTTACACCGAGTCTACGACCAGCACTATCGCGACCATTTCGTGAACTACCTGCTGCCTTTTTACTTGCCATACTCTACTCCCTTAAAAAACTCGCTTATGACTTCTTAGCTGAAGTCTTCTTTGATGCTTTCTTAGTTACTTTTTTCGCGCCTTTTGCTTTTGAAGCTGTGCTTTTTTTGCCAGCCGCTTTTTTCTTAACAACTTTTTTAGTCGCTGGTTTTTTCGCAGTCGCAGCTTTTTTAGCCTTTGGACTGTCAGCAGCTTTCACCATCTCTTGAATTTTCGCCATGCGATCTTGCTTCTTAGCAGGATTAAACACATTTGCGCTCTTATCTGTTTCAGTCATTTTTCCTTCTGGAGAAGTGATTGAAGCAATGAAAAGCTCTGTGTAAAGTTGTCTGTGGCCCTGCATACGGCGGTAGCCTTGACGTCTTTTCTTTTTGAAAACGATAATTTTTGGAGCCTTCGCTTGTTGAGTCACAACAACACTAACTTTTGCATTTTGCACAAGTGGCGCGCCGATAAAACTCTTATCTCCGCCAACAAATAAGACTTCAGTGATGTCAAATTTATCGCCAAGATTTTTGTGTAATTTTTCAACCCGAACAGTATCACCAGGTTGAACTTTATATTGTTTTCCGCCAGTGCGGATAATTGCGTACATCGTCGCCTCCAAAAAAATTTATATGCCAACCCGCAAATTCAAAAAACAGCACCTGCAGAAGTTGTGAGTTGCTCTAAGTGCCACGCCGCACTGTCAATTGTCAATGATTTCGATACTAAATTCTTGTTTTTAGAACCAGAATTTGACCGCCGCTAAGAAATTCAGGGTATTGAAGCTATTCACTGCCACATTCACGCCACTATAGGTCGTCGATGAGCTCGCGACATTGATGTATGAGAATTCGCCACCCAGAGAAAGAAATGAATTCAGCATCTTGTCATATCCAGCTAAGACTCCGAAATGTGTGGGAGAAGTGTCGACCAGGCCAACGTGAACTTTTGAGATTCCGACTAAAGCGCCAAAGTATGCACCCTTTGCATCGCCTTCAAAGTGGTAAGTGCCCTTCACGCCGTAAAGCTGGTAATTGAAATCAGTGGCGACGGCGTTCATCGTTTCATTTTTACTTGAAGTCAGGTAGTAGCCGCCCAGTCCCCATTCGCTGCCGAGTTTCGCCGTTCCTTGAAGGCCAAGGATGGTTCTTGAAGTTGAGCCCGAAAGATCTGGAACTGAGAGACCGAACTGAGCGCCGACGTTACCGGCATAGTCCTCAGCCGCAAAAGCCGCTTGACAGATTAAAGTAATGGTCAAAAGAGCGAGTGGTATTGCGATTAATTTTTTCATTAGGTGATCTCCTTTTTAAGATTCGACAATCTTGCCGAAATTGTTTTGGCTTGCCAAGCGCTTTATAAAGTTACGAGTTCATATTGTTCGAGGTGATAACTCGGTTCGAGCTTGAGAACGACCGAGCGGCCGATTTTTTTCTCTACAAAATCGAGCATTTCGGATTCTTCTTCGTAAATCCAGTCTCCGACTTCGGGGTGACAATGCACAACGGTCGTTGAATTCGGTGAGTCTTTTTTGCCTTCACGCTCAAGGTCACGAAAGATCTCGTGGGCAACTGTTGCTTTTTGTTTGATATAGCCTCGGCCCTCACAATAGGAGCAAGGTTCGCATAGAGTTTTGACCAAACTTGGCCGATTTCTTTTGCGAGTCATTTCGACGAGTCCAAGATTCGACATGGCCAGAACTGAAGTTCGAGCGCGATCTTTTGCAAGTTCTTCTTTGAGGGCCTCAAGAACTTTGTCTCGATGGGCTTCTTTCTCCATATCGATAAAGTCGATGATGATGATTCCGCCGCAATTGCGGATGCGAATGCTGTGGGCGATTTCACGCACGGCTTCGAGATTGGTTTTGAGGATGGTTTCTTCGAGATCTTTTTTGCCGACATAGCGACCGGTATTGACGTCAATGACGACCAGAGCTTCGGCTTCGTCGATGACGATATAGCCACCCGACTTGAGCCAAATTTTTCGCTCCATCGAGCGCGAAATTTCAAGGTCGATGTCATATTGATCAAAGAGTGGTCGTGTATCTCCGTACTGTTGGACACGGTCTTTGAAGGCTGGCATAAACTGATTCGTGAAGCTCAGTACTTTTTTATAGACATCTTCATCGTCAATAATGACTCGATTCACTTCTTCGCTCAGCAGATCTCTTAAAGCGCGAAGCTCAACGCTGAGTTCAGCATGGACAAGGCCGGTCTGCTTTTTCTTATCATAGGATTTCGAAATGTCCTGCCAAAGACGCTGCAAATAATCGAGGTCATTCTTCAGGCTTGCTTCGCTGGCACCGTCTCCTGCGGTTCGAACGATGACCCCACCTGGGGCTTTGATGCTTTCAATGATGGTTTTGAGGCGTTCGCGCTCTGCTGGATCTTCGATACGTCGAGAGATTCCGAAATGATTGAGCGTCGGCATATAGACCAGATTACGACCCGGGAGAGAAATATGGGTGGTGATGCGCGCACCTTTTGAACCCAGAGGGTCTTTCGCCACTTGCACCATAATATATTGGCCTTCGGTGAGAAGCTCTTGAATTTTGGGTTTGTTGGGCGCTGCTTTTTGCTCTGAAATTTCTTCGATCAGTGGCGTATTACTGTTAGACGGCTGATGTGATTCGAAAAAATCATGGGAGTCGGCTTCCATGTCTCCACGAACGTCTCCAACGTATAAAAAACCGGCGCGATCGAGACTAATGTCGACGAAGGCGGCCTGCATTCCGGGGAGAACTCTGATGACTTTTCCGCGATGGATGGACCCGACTAAGGTCGGTGAAGTTTTGCGATCGATTTTTAAATCGGTGAGCATTCCGTTTTCGATGTAGGCGACTCGAGTTTCGACTGGACGAACATTGATTAAAATTTCAGCAGACATCTTTTACCTCAAATAAGTTTCAAATTAGACCGATAAAGCCTTGGGGGCAATCAACTATGGCAAAAATCGATCAACTATTTAAAATCATGTTTGATAAAGGTGCATCAGATCTTCATTTATCTGCCGGTGCATCCCCAAGTTTACGCCTTAATGGCGAGATGGTCGCACTTGAATTACCAGCGCTGACTAATGAAGAAGTGCAATTTTTAGTTTTTGAAATTCTCAACGAAAAATACAAAAAAAACTTCATCGAAAATTGGGAGTTGGATTGTAGTTATACTTTGCCGGGTGTCGCAAGATTTCGTTGCAATGTGTTTATGCAGAGAAAGGGTCTCGGCGCCGTTTTTAGAATTATTCCTGAGAAAATAAAAACCATGGAAGAACTGAGTTTACCCTCAGCCATTCATCAGCTCTTGGATTGTCAGAAAGGCCTGATTTGTGTCACGGGTCCAACAGGTTCGGGTAAGTCGACAACCTTGGCGGCGATGATCAATCATATCAATCAAACTCAGCAATGTCATATTTTGACTATTGAAGATCCAATCGAATTCGTACATCCGAATATTAAAAGCTTAGTCAATCAACGTGAAGTTCATGGTCATACCAAATCCTTTTCGAATGCCCTTCGCGCGGCGCTAAGAGAAGATCCAGATATTATATTGGTGGGTGAGATGAGAGATCTTGAGACGATTCAGCTGGCACTTACTGCCGCCGAAACCGGTCACTTGGTTTTCGGAACTCTTCACACGAATAATGCTCATAAAACGATTGATCGAATTATTGATGTGTTTCCACAAGAGCAACAAGCCCAGATTCGCGTGATGTTGTCAGAGAGCTTACGTGGAGTTGTGGCACAAGCACTTTTGCCTCGAGAGGACAAGCCCGGTCGAGTGGCTGCTATTGAAGTGATGGTCAACACCAAAGCGATTTCTAATCTCATTCGTGAAGGAAAAACCTTTCAGATTCCGTCGACCATGCAAACTGGACGTCTTGAGGGTATGATCACTCAAGACAATGCTATCGAAGAACTTGTTAAAAAAGGTTGGATTTCAAAAAAGACCGGCTCTGAATTTTTAGGAAAACCTGTGATCACAACAGGTGGAACCGCCGCTGCGCCAACGGGAATCCCAATGGCGCCGGGTTCGCCACAAGGCTCGCTCAATCCTCCGTCCACTAAAACTGGTACATTTTCGGGGATCGTCAATTCTATTAAAAAAACCGGAAGTTAAAAATTGAAACTGTAATTCATTTTCAAGGGTGTCGAAGTTTCGGCCCCCGCAAAGTGAAGAGCTTTTTCAAATGAGTCGTCGGGTCGGTATTGGGATCCGTAGAATTCAGCCGGATTGGTTGCCGCACGATAAGTCACGATGACGGTTCCGGTAATCACTCCGACTGCAAAACCAATCGCAATATTTGAAAGATTGTCTTGAGGCCGACCATAAAAACTCAAGGTACTCAAACCTAAAACGGCGCCGCCAAGGCCAGCAAAAATAATTGTTGCGAGCTGTTTGCGTGGGCCGCTTTTTGTTTTTTCTTCTTGTTGAGAAGAGCCTGCCGGTGGCGTCTGAGCGAAGCTTGATGAAGCTACAAAAATACTTAACAAAATAATTAGAAAATTTTTGCTCATGTCTTTAAGCTCCATTCGTTTTCTCCATCATCCAGTAACAAAAAATCAGGGCCGGTCAGAACTTTGCCGAGAATGGACTTCGAATAAACCACTGACTCTATTCGTTCGATCTTTGCATTTGGCGGACCAATCCGAAGGAGAGCCTCGAATTCATCTTTTTTAGATTTCAGACCTAAAACCAAAACTTCAACTCGGCCATCTGATAGATTTCTGACCCATCCAACTAGTCCCAAAGTGCGTGCGGCTCTCTGAGTGTAGGCGCGAAAGCCAACCCCTTGCACTTTTCCAGAAATGAGATAGTGACAGCCAATCATTCTTCGATAATCCTAGCCAACGTCTTTGCCGATGACCAGAAGAAAGAATGGACCTATTATGCGCGACACCAAAATTCTGAGCGAAGCCGCTCAAAATATTTTATCGGAGCCGAAAAAGCTCGCCGCCTTTATTGATCACACTCTCTTAAAACCAGAAGCTTCGGCGACAGACATTCAAAAACTTTGCGAAGAGGCGATTCAATTTTCTTTTAAAGCCGTCTGTGTTAATCCCAATCGTGTGGCTCTTGCTCGAACTTTTCTTGAAGGCTCTCCAATTTTAATTGCATCAGTGGTTGGATTTCCATTGGGTGCGCACTTATCTCAAGTTAAAATTTTTGAAACTGAGCGGGCGTTTCAAAACGGATCCAATGAGATAGATATGGTGATTGATCTGGGACTTTTAAAAGATAAAAATTATCTTGAGCTTGCAAAGGACATCGCTGGTGTTGTCAAAACTGCACCAAAATGCAAAATCAAAGTGATTTTAGAAACCGGTTTACTGAATGCAGATGAGATCCGAGTCGCCTGCAAAATTTCGGAAGACAGTGGTGCCCACTTTGTTAAAACTTCGACCGGATTTCTAGGTCGAGGCGCAAGTCTTGAGGATATTCGGTTGATGAATGAGAGCGTTTCAAAGCATATCGAAATCAAAGCAAGTGGTGGTATTCGCGATCTCAAATCTGCTTGTGAACTCATTGCCGCGGGGGCTAGTCGGATCGGCGCAAGTTCTGGCGTCCAACTCGTGCAGTCTCTTCCGTCGCAAAGCGCTTACTAGGAGCAAGAATTTATGTTTTTAGCAGCTGAAATCATTCAAAAGAAAAAATCTGGAATCATCCTGAGCTCAGAAGAAATTTCTTTTATGGTGAATTCATTTACCAGTGGTGAGCTTCCAGAATATCAAATGTCGGCGTGGCTTATGGCAATTTACTTTAAAGGTTTAGTTGAAGTTGAACTCTCTGCCCTCACCGATGTCATGATCCATTCTGGACGTACTCTTGATTTTTCGCATCTCAAAAATTTAGCAGTCGACAAGCACTCGACTGGCGGAGTGGGTGATAAAACCACGCTCATCATTTGCGCGTTAGTGGCTGCTGCGGGTGTTGCCGTTCCGTTAGTCGCTGGTCGCGGTTTGGGTCACACCGGTGGAACTCTTGATAAGCTGGAGTCAATTCCGGGGTTCAACGTGAATATTTCAATTGATAATTTTCTCAAGCAGGTCGCTCAAGTAGGAACAAGTATTGTCGGTCAAACCTCAGAATTTTGCCCAGCTGATAAAAAAATATATGCACTTCGAGATGTGACGGCGACAGTTGATTCTATTCCGCTCATTTGCGCGAGTATTATGAGTAAAAAATTAGCCCTCGGCGCGGGAGCTATTGTTCTCGACGTAAAAGTGGGCTCGGGCGCTTTTATGAAAAATTTAAATGACGCCCGAAAGTTGGCTGAAATGCTTGCTGGAATTGGTCGACGAGCTGGTCGAAAAGTTTCAGCATTCATCACAGACATGAGTCAGCCTCTCGGTCGCTTTGTCGGAAACGCACTTGAGCTTGGAGAGTGTCTGGCGATTATGTCTGGCGAAAAATTTATGGGAGAAGATCGCTTCGACGATACGCTCGAGCTCAGTTTGGTTTTGTCTGCTGAAATGATTTTTTTGGGTGGCAAGGCCTCAAGTTTTGAGTCTGCTTATGAACTTGCGAAAAAACTTTTGAAAGATGGCTCCGCTCTTAAAAAATTTAAAGAATTTTGCGCCGCTCAAGGCGGAGATTTATCAGGGGTCAAACAGAGTCAAAAAAAATATGAAGTGCTCGCGCCAAGCTCAGGTTTCGTAACATCTTTTGATACTGAAAAAATTGGTTTAGCAGCACTTTCTCTAGGCGCCGGTCGTGTAAAAGTCACTGATCAAGTCGATCATACGGCAGGAATTCACATGCACGCAAAAATTTCGGAACCTGTCGAAAAAAATAAAGTTTTATTTACAATTTTCGGCGAAAATGAAAGGCTTTTTGAGCCGGCCGAAGCGATGCTATTGACGGCGACAAATATTTCCTTGCAAAAAACTAAATCTCCAAGTCTTATAGCAGACAGGATTTAGGCACCGGAGATTATTGATGATTCAGGAAAATCTTGAGCAAACAGTTGATCATATTCGCAAGCACTCGAAGCTCAAGCCTCGTATTGGAATCGTATTAGGTTCAGGTCTCGGCGCTTTTGTGAAACATATCCAGATTGAGACCAGTCTGCCTTACGACGACATTCCATCCTTTGCACCACCGACTGTCGATGGTCATCAAGGCAAATTGATTCTCGGTCATTGCAAAAATATTCCGATCGCTGTGCTCCAAGGTCGCATCCATTATTATGAGGGCCATAAAATGGAGACCGTGGTTTATCCCACGCGAACTCTTGCGATGCTTGGAATTGAAACTTTGCTTCTCACAAACTCTGCTGGTGGACTCGATCCAAAAATGAGCCCTGGTGATTTTATGTTGATTGATGATCATATTAATCTCATGGGAGATAACCCGCTGAAGGGCCCTAATATTTCTCAGTTGGGCCCGCGCTTTCCAGATATGAGTGAGCCCTACGATTTAAAGCTTACCAATAAAATGGAAGAAACTTTAAAAGCATTAAAATTTTCATACTGGCGTGGCACCTATTGTGGAGTCAGTGGACCAACTTATGAAACACCCGCTGAAGTCAGGTATCTACAAATGATGGGCGGCAAAGCTGTCGGCATGAGCACTGTTCCTGAATCGATTGCAGCTAACCATCTTGGTCTTCGCGTGTGCGCACTCAGTTGCATTACCAATCCCGCAGCTGGAATTTCAAAAAATAAATTATCTCATGCCGAAGTTACCCAAACCGCTCATGCTGTTGAAGATAAATTCTGTGAATTCTTAGTCGAATTTATCGGAAGCTACACTTAAAAAATTTTCATCTACAATAAAAAATCCCGTTTGCCGGCAGCAGAAATCGGTCTTCGGTTTTGCGGTCCCCGTGGCTGAAAAACCGTCCGCTGGGGCCGTGCTGCCTGCAAACAGAATTTGCCCCCGTGGTCCCGTACCTAAGCCAAATCGGTTAATAGATTATATAAAATATTTTTCAAAACTCGACCCGTCCTAAAGACCATTTCGATGCCCGCAAAGCCCCTATTTTAAAGGCTCTCAGCTTTTTTCTCAAAATTGGACTAACCCAAAGCTCTCCACCAACCGACAATAGTATATGCACTTTGGCTCGACCATAGTGCGGAGCTCAAACGGATTTTGAGTTCAACGAATCTTTCTCGAAAGATTCCCCTTTAGGGAGGCCCGACATGGATGTCGCTAATAAAATTTTTATCTCTGCTCTTTTTGTTGCACTTCTTTCAAGTTGCAATAGCGATCAATCAACTCCTCCGACAACTCAATTTAGTAGCTCAAACAAAGCCGGTTGCACAGGCGCCGAAATAAAAAATCGCTTTATCGTGAAATGGAAAAACGGCAATGTCTCAACTGAAAATGCACAAGATAAAGAAGAGTTCACTCGCGGCTTTGTCACTGCTTTTTCAGATCAAATTGAATATGTCGAACCCGATCATATGATTCATCTCGATGTTCGCGAATCTTCGCAAAATACGGCTCGCTCGCAGTCGGCACCGGCGACAGATTGGGGTCAACAAATGGTGCAAGCTCCAGCAGCTTGGAGCCAGGGAATTAATGGTGGGGGCGTCGTTGTTGCCGTTGTTGATTCGGGAGCCGATTACAAACATCCACAACTCGCCGATCAAATTGCAATGAATCCTGGAGAAATGGGAACCGATGCTAGCGGTAAGGACAAATCTAGCAACTCTGTCGATGATGATGGTAATGGATTCATTGATGATGTTCGCGGTTACAACTTTGCTGACCCCGATGAGTCTGGACCGGCACAAGCTGCCAATGACCCAATGGATACCAACGAACACGGCACTCACGTTTCTGGAATTATTGCTGCCAAACATAGCGCCGGCCCAATTCTCGGAATGGCTGAGGGTGCGAAAATTCTTCCTCTGCGTTTCATCAATGCCAGCGGTGGCGGTTCTGTCAGTGCGGCAATTAAGGCGATCAACTATGCTTCGATGATGCATGCAAAAGTGATCAATGCGAGTTGGGGTGGAAGTGATTGTAGCAAAGCCCTTCAAGATACGATTGCTGGCCTCGAGGCAAAGGGAGTTTTATTCGTAGCTGCAGCCGGAAATGACAATGAAAACCTTGATAATACTCCTTCATATCCAGCAGCTTACGCGATTCCGGGCCAAATTACTGTAGTCGCGACGACTGAGTTAGATGCCCAAGCTGAATTTTCAAACTATAGCTTCTCACTCACGCAAATCGGCGCTCCGGGATTAGGAATTGTCAGTACGGTTCCGGGCGGTAAAATTCTGTCTTTGGATGGCACCAGCATGGCGACGCCTTTTGTTGCTGGAGCGGCGGCCCTTTTATTTGGAATGAAGCCTCAGGCTAGCGTTGCCGAAGTCAAAGCGGCTCTGTTGAAATCCGTCGATCAAACTCAGATTGCGGTTTCTTCGGGCGGCCGAATGAATGTCAAAAAAGCCACCGATCTTTTTCACTAAATTTCATGGGTGCGGCGCACCCAAATCAGCTCACCCATTTACTTGATTAACACATAGCGCGATCGATAGTTTAGTCACTTATCGTCCACTTATAAAAAAATTTGAGCCTAGCGCAAGTTGGCCAATTTTTTAGATAAAGTGGATTATTGGATAATTGATTGGATCATTATCGGAGGCCCTTTGCGCTACTATATTGCTGATCTCAAAAATTATGTTGGTCAAAGTGTTGAGCTCAAAGGTTGGGTTTACAACACACGCTCATCAGGTAAAATAAAGTTTTTACTCCTGAGAGATGGAACAGGAATATGTCAGTGCGTTTATTTCAAGGGTGATTGCGACGCTGAAAGTTTCGATACAACTTTTGATCAGCTCACTCAAGAAACCAGTGTCATCGTCACCGGAGTTGTGAAAGAAGAAAAACGCAGCCCAGGTGGATTTGAAATTGGCGCGAAAAAATTAGAGATCATTCAGATCGCAAAAGAATATCCAATCACTCCGAAAGAACACGGCACTGATTTTTTAATGAATCATCGTCATCTTTGGCTGCGTTCAAAACGCCAGCATGCGATCATGCGCATCCGTTCTGAAATTATTAATTCGGTCAGAGATTTTTTTAATGGTCGTGGATTCACTCTCACTGATGCTCCCATTTTTACTCCGAATGCTTGCGAAGGCACTTCAACTCTTTTTCAAACACAATACTTTGATGACAAAGCTTATCTCTCGCAAAGTGGTCAGCTCTATATTGAAGCAACGGCAGCGGCTCTCGGTAAAGTTTATTGTTTTGGCCCAACTTTTCGCGCTGAAAAATCTAAAACTCGACGTCACTTGATTGAGTTTTGGATGGTTGAAGCTGAGGTCGCATTCAATGATTTAAAAGACAATATGGAACTCATCGAAGGCTTAGTGGAGTATGTTGTTCAACGGACGATTAAAAATTGTCCCGATGAATTTGTTGCTATTGAACGCAACACTGATTTATTGAAAAATGTAAAAGCTCCTTTTGCGCGTATTCACTATTCTGAGGCAGCGCAAATTATTAAAAAAGAAAATCCAGATTTTATTATTGGTGATGATTTCGGTGCGCCTTATGAAACCATTATTTCATCGAAGTTTGAAACTCCGGTTTTTGTGCATCACTATCCTGCTGCGATTAAAGCTTTTTATATGAAAGAAGATCCTCTGGAGCCGGGCATGACTCTGAGTTGTGATTTGCTAGCAACGGAAGGTTTCGGCGAACTGGTGGGCGGCGCTCAACGTGAAGATAACCTTGAAACTTTGCTCGCTAAAATTAAACAACACGATCTCAGCGAGAAAGATTTTGATTGGTATTTAGACCTTCGCAAATACGGAAGCTTTCCGCATTCTGGATTTGGCCTCGGCATCGAGCGAACAGTGGCTTGGATTTGCGGGCTTCCCCACGTTCGTGAGTCGATTGCATTCCCGAGACTTTACGGCCGCAGCTACCCTTAAATTTTAAATATTTTGGAGATTTATAAATGAGTACAACTGAAAAAATGTCTCGAACTGAATTTAAAGTCCGTGAGCTTGAAGAGAAAACCAAGCTCGCAAAAGCTGGCGGTGGTGCCGACAA
>JACXTT010011588.1_pt1 | contig 11785 bp, 10 predicted proteins | sample 9270951 | NCBI WGS metagenome assembly JACXTT01 (sample SAMN15532306, study PRJNA645909) | rock metagenome | isolation source: weathered quartz diorite | place: Puerto Rico | collected 2017-06-21 | reverse complement strand
GGGGTAGAACAGCTTCTCCTGGCGGGGCGGTTGCTGTCCCATCATGGCCATCCCTCCGTGGATGGCCCACGATACCATAATCCCGACAAGGAATCAATCGATTTGAGCAACAGCCCGGTTAGCCTTTAGTGCCTGGTCCCTCCTGATCTCTTCCTTTTAAACAGTCCTCTATTCTGTATGGTAGGGACGTTCTGTAGGAAGCGGTCGAGTTCCTGTCCCTCCTTGTGTTTAGATCATAGTAACGGCCCCTTGACACGCTTTCGGCAGCCCCCTAAGATGGGTCACGAACTGAGGGTCTTGGCTGATGAAGGCTTTGATCACCGCCGGGGGAAAGGGCACCCGCCTTCGCCCCATCACGAACACCCACAATAAGCACCTCATCCCGATCGCCAACAAGCCCATGATCTCGTATGCGATCGAGGCGGTGGCCGAGGCCGGGATCCGCGAGATCGGGATCGTCATCAACCCCGACACCGGTGCGGAATTGCAGCGCGCGCTGGGCGGCGGAGAGGCGTGGGGAGTCAAACTCAGTTACATCATGCAGGAGGCCCCGCTCGGCCTGGCCCACGTCGTCCGGGTGGCCCGGGACTTCGTCGGCAACGAGCCGTTCGTGTTCTACCTCGGGGACAACGTCATCGTGGGCGGGGTCCAACGGTTCATCGAGCAATTCGTCGGGTCGGGAGATCAGTGCCGGCTCGTCCTCGCGCGGGTGCGCGATCCGGAGCGTTTCGGCGTGCCGGAGCTGCGCGACGGCCGCATCGTGGGCGTGGTGGAGAAACCGGCCAAGCCCAAGAGTGATTTCGCGGTAACCGGCATCTATCTCTACGACCGGCACATCTTCGAGGCGGTCGACGCGATCGCGCCCAGCGCGCGAGGCGAGCTCGAGATCTCCGACGCTCACCAGTACCTCATCGATCACGGGTACAAGGTCGGCTATTCCGAGATCACCGGGTGGTGGAAGGACACCGGAAAGCCCGAGGACCTGCTGGAAGCCAACCGGCTGGTGCTCGACCGGATCCGCGAGCAGCCCGAGGGCTTCCGTCCCGGTCAGGTCGACGGGCAATCGGACATCGCGGGGAAGGTCATCCTCGAACCGGGGGCGGTGATCACAGGGAGCCAGATTCGTGGGCCGGTGATCATCGGCGCCAGGACCGTCATCGAGAATTCCTACGTCGGGCCGTTCACGGCGATCGGACCGGACTGCGTGATTCGTAACAGCGAGGTGGAGTACAGCATCGTGTTGGATCGGTGCCGGATTGTCGACGCCGACATTCGGATCGAGCGAAGTTTGCTGGGTCGCGAGGCCGAAATCATCCGGTGCAAAACGAAACCGATGACGCAAAAGTTCATCGTCGGTGATCAAAGTCGGATCGAACTGACGTGATAGCTGACAGCTCATAGCTCACAGGAAAATATGGCGTTCGGGTTTGAGGATCTCGTGGTCTGGAAGCGGGCGATTCAATTCGCAAGCGATATTATCGACGTCACCGAACACCTCCAGAGCCAGACCAAGCATTTTCGCTTGATTGAGCAAATCGAGTCGGCCGCGACGTCGGTCGCGTCGAATATTGCCGAAGGAAAAGGACGACATTCAAAGAAGGAGTTCGTCCAATTCCTGTATATCGCCAGAGGATCCCTTTATGAGACGGTTTCTCTTGTCACCCTCTTTGAGCAGCGCCGGTGGATCAGCCCCGGAGACTTCCACCGGCTATGTGGGGAAGCGAACGAGATTGCCAAGATGATCAACGGGCTATCACAGTCCGTGAAACACGTGGTGGTTTAGCTCGTTTGTTTTTCCTGTGAGCTGTGAGCTGACAACTGTGAGCTATCCATGCATGTACTAATCACCGGCGGATGCGGCTTTATCGGGAGCAATTTTATCCGGTATATCCTCCATGCGCACCCGGAGGATCGCGTCACCAACCTGGATAAACTCACCTACGCCGGCAATCCGAAGAACGTCACGGACCTGGAGCGCGACCCACGCTACGCGTTTAGCCACGGCGACATCTGCGATCCCGCGACGGTCGACCGCGCGGCGAAGGACGCCGACGTCATCATCAACTTCGCGGCCGAAACGCACGTCGATCGCTCGCTGCTCGATCCCGGCGCGTTCATCAAGACCGACGTCGACGGCACGCGCGTCCTGCTCGAAGCGGCGCGGCGGTACGGCCACCAACGATATATCCAAATCTCGACCGACGAAGTGTACGGCTCGACCTCGGGCGCCCCGTTCGTCGAGACCGATCTCTTGCATCCGAGCAGCCCCTACGCGGCGTCCAAAGCCGGCGGTGATCTCATGGCGCTCGCCTACGCCACGACGTACGGCGTCCCCGTCATCATTACGCGCGCGTCCAATAACTTCGGCCCGTACCAATACCCGGAAAAACTGATCCCCTTATTCATCACCAACGCGATCGACGATCAACCGCTCCCGCTCTACGGTGACGGGTTGAACGTCCGGGACTGGCTGGCGGTGGAGGATCACTGCGAGGCGATCGACGTGGTCCTGAGGAAGGGGACGATCGGCGAGATCTACAACGTGGGCGGCGGAAACGAGCGCAACAACCTCGAGATCACCGAGACGATCCTGCGGGGCTTGAACAAGCCCAAGAGCCTCATCAAACCGGTCGCGGATCGTCCGGGACACGACCGTCGCTACGCCCTCAATGGGGATAAGCTCGCCGCGCTTGGGTTTCGCCCACGCCGCCGGTTCGACGACGCCCTGCGCGCGACGATCGACTGGTACCGCACCCACGAATCGTGGTGGCGGCCGATCAAGTCGGGCGAGTTTCGAGCGTACTATGAGAAGCAGTATCGAGCGATCAGCTCATAGCTCATAGCTCACAGGAGAGGCGGGACCGTGGTGAGGGTGTTGGTTTTCCTGTCAGCGGTGAGCTAATATGCGCATCTTCATCACCGGCGGCGACGGCCAGCTTGGCCGCGCCCTGCGTCGGACGCTCTCGACGCACGACCTCTTCGCGCCGTCCGAATCCGAAGCTGATATCACCGATCCCCGAGTCGCGCGCCTCGTCGCGGATGCCCGGCCCGACGTCGTCATCCACGCGGCGGCCTACACCGACGTTGACGGCGCGGAAGCGCACCCCGACCGCGCGTTTGCGGTCAACGCGGTGGGGAGTCGGCACGTCGCGCAGGGCGCGGCGGACGCCCGCGCGCGGCTGATCTCGATTTCCACCGACTACGTCTACGACGGCACGAAGAGCGGTCCGTACCGGGAAGACGACCCCGTCGCCCCGTTGGGACTCTACGGCGCCAGCAAACTCGATGGAGAGCGCGAGGTCCTGAAAACGAAGCCGGACGCGATCATCCTGCGAACGGCGTGGCTGTATGGCGAAGGGAAGAACTTCGTCGAGACGATGCTCCGTCTGGCGCGCGAGCGTGACGAGCTGCGGGTGGTCGACGACCAACGCGGTTCGCCCACGGCGGCGGCCGATCTCGCGATCGTCATTGCCGCGCTCCTCGTGGCGCCGTGCGCGGGGATCTATCACGCGGTCAACGCGGGGGCGTGCTCGTGGTTTGAGTTCGCCTGCGAGATTCTTCGGCTCGTCGGTATCGAACGGCGCGTGGTGCCGATTCGATCGTCCGAGTTGGTGCGGCCCGCCAAGCGTCCGCCGAACTCCATCTTGGACTGCGGCAAATTGGCGGCGCTGGGCATCACGCTCAGACCGTGGCAGGACGCGCTCCGCGCGTATATTCGAGAACGAGGACCGGTTGCCCCGTAGCCGACGCGTGCCGCAGTCCTCGCTCCCGGTGGAACGATCGCTCCATATGAGCGTCCTGTGCGCCGCGCTGACAATGGGAGTCGTCTGGGCTTCGCACGCCGCCGCGGCGGTCGACGAGTACACGGAGGGCCCGCTGTTCATCCATCGGATTACGGCTCACCCCCAAGATCCCGAACGCTTCTACGCGATTACCAGCAACATGGGCGTGCTCCGCAGCGACGACGGCGGCCGACGATGGGTGCCCAGTAATCGTGGGCTGCGGAGCTTTACCCACCACGCGCTGACCGTCGCATCCGGCGCCGATCGCGCACACCCGGTCCTGTACGTAGGCGGGTGGGGGGGAGGGGTCTCGATGAGCGCCGACGGTGGCGCGACCTGGACCGAGATCAATGCGAACCTGGGCAATACCGCGGTCGACGCGATTGCCGTCGATCCTGAAGCGCCCGCCCGCCTCTACGTCGCCACCTCGACCCGCATGTACCGGACGGTCGACGGAGGGCAACGGTGGGAAGACTTCGGATCGGGACTTCCGGCGTTCTCGGGGGCGGTGGGTTATAAATCCCTGATCGTGGAACCGACTCCAGCGAGGCGGCTCTGGCTTGGCACCGAGGGGGGGTTGTTCCGACGGGACGGCAACGCCAGTCGCTGGCGGCGCGATCCCGAACTCGGCAGGGCCCGCGTGACCGCGCTGGCCTATGACGAGGGTCGAGGTCTGCTGTACGTGGGCACGATCAAGCAGGGACTGTACGCAGGGACGGGGAAGGGATGGAAGCGGCTGGGCGGCGGGGAGTGGTTTATCAGCGGGGTAGCGGTCCACCCCCACGATTCGCGTCGCGTGTACGTGTCGACCCGTGGGGCGGGCTTCTATCGTTCCGAAGACGGCGGAACCCACTGGACCAAGTCGGCAACGGGTTTGACCGATGACGATCAGCGCAGCCTCGCCATTCATCCGGCCGACCCTTCGCGCCTCGTCATCGGAACGACCAGATCGGGTTTGTTTTACTCGGCCGACGGCGGCACGACCTGGCAGGCGTCGGAGCCGGTGGCCGCCCTGACGATGGGGCAGATCGTTGCCATGCTCGAAACGGACCGGGAGTCCGAGCGTCAGGGACGTCCGAACCCAGATATCCCGCTCGCGTTTGCCAAGTGCAACGCCTGCCACGGATGGAGCGACCTCGCCCTTAACGCCAAGCGAACCTACTGGCGGGTGCCGCCCAACCCGCGCGACTGGAACGAGACGGTCCGGCGCATGGCGGAGCGGGCCAAACTGACGGTGAGGGAACGCGGCGAGGTGGCGAAGTTTCTCTCGGCATACAGCAGTCAGGCGCCGCCGTGAAAGCCCGGCGGCTGGTCGCGGTCGCGGCGCTTACGGCGGTGTTGGCGACCGCCGTGCCGCTTGCGGCGGAGGACCGGGCGCTGACCGTGATCGCCGACCGCTGCGGCGCGTGCCACGGGGTGATGCTCGGCGCCCGTTGCGTGGCCGGCGACTGCGGCGCGCGCGCCCACGCCATCCATCCGAGTCCCTGGGAGCTGGTGATTCCGTGGATGGAAGCGCTGGGGTGCCTGCTGAACGACGAGGACAAGGCCGAACTGACGGGCTACCTGACGGCCCGCTACGGGAAAACCTATCCCGTGCGGTGGGAGCGCCTCGATCCGGTTCCGGAGGGGTGGAACGTGGTCTCGCTCAAACCCTTTCGGAACGCCCTGTACGCCGGAATCGAAGGCGCGGGCAGCGTCGTCCGGCTGGATGGCTCCGGGTGGCGGCCGGCCTTGACGACCGACTTCTACACGATGTATGGATTGACCGAGTTTCGGGGGCGATTGTTCGCCGGCACCAATCAGCCGAGCGCCGAGATCTGGAGCAGCGCCGATGGAATCCAATGGGGCCGAGCGGGGCGGTTGCCTCCCGACGAGCGCGGGGTCATCGCCTTGGGAAGGTTTCGGGACGCGCTCTACGCGGGAACCACGCGCGGCCGGATCTACCGCAGCGTCGATGGGACGACCTGGACTGCGGCCGGGACGCTCCTTGCGTCCGGGGAAAACGGTTTTCACAATTGGGTGCGGTTCCTGGTCGACTTTGACGGCGCCCTCTACGCCGGGGTCGAGGGCGCGGGCGTGTTCCGGAGTCGCGATGGCCGGACGTGGCAGGCGGTGGCGTTTCGTCCGGGTGCTCCGTCCGGCGTGCGGGCCGCGGGGATGTTTGGCGGGGCGCTTTACGTGGGGACCACGGCGGCCGGCGAACTGTGGCGCACCTCGGACGGCGATCGTTGGACGCGCGTGTTCGCGGCGTCGAGCGGCGGCGCTCGCGGCTATGTGGCGTCGCTCGCCGTGTCGGGGGGAACGCTCTACGCGGGGATCGACGGTCTGGTCTATCGAAGTTCTGATGGTCGAATGTGGGAAGAGGTCGGGCATCTGACACCGTTCACGATCGAGGCGATGGCGGAGTTCAACGGCTCGCTGTATACCGGTACCGCGCTGCCGTCGCGGGCCTGGGTGTACCGCATGACGACGACCGATTCAGGCAAGGGTGGAGGTACGCCGTGAGGGAACGCGGTGGGAGTGGAAGGCCGTGAGCGGGGTGTGCCGCTCGGTGGGCGTTCTCGCGGCCTGGGTCGTGCTCTGGTCCGCCGCGTGCGCCCGCGTCCCGAAGGCGGTGCCCGCTGGCTCCTCCGCTCCCATGATGGCGGAGGAGCCCCCCTATGCGGGCACCAATCTGTTTATTTCTCAGATCGCGATGCACCCCGCACGTCCCGAAACCGTGTTGGCGCTCACCACCTATGCGGTGGGTCTGCTCAAGAGCACCGATGGCGGTAGGCACTGGGCGTTTGCGAACCGCGGCATTCGCAGTTACTCGCTCTACCAACTCGCGATCGACCCACGAAATCCGGATGTCGTGTATATCGGGGCGGGCGGCGGTGGGCTGTACAAGAGCGTCGATGGAGGCGCGACGTTTGCCGAGAAAAACGACGGCCTGGTCAACACCAATATCGGATCGATCCGCCTGCACCCGCGGAACCCAGACCGCCTCTACGTCGTCACGTCCACCGGTATGCAGATCAGCCCCGATGGAGGCGAGTCGTGGCAGGCATGGAATGAGGGAGATGACTTCACCCAGAGCCAGCAGTTTCAGGACGTCGTGATCCTTCAGTCCGCGCCGGAAACCGTGCTCCTCGCGTCGAACCGGGGTATCTTCGTGCGTCGAGTCGGCGATCCGGCGTGGAGGCTCGCTTCCTCCGATCTGGCCGGTCGTCGGATCACGGCGATGGCGCTGCACCCGGACGGACGGCGCGTGTTCGCCGCGGCGCTCCGAGACGGAAAAACGCTGGAAGGCGGGGGGCTGTACGTCAGCGAGGACCAAGGCGCGCACTGGAACCCGTGGGACCGTGGCGGAACCCTTGCGCAACAATGGATCCGGCAAATCCAGTTCGACCCCGAGCACGAGGGGGTGATGTATCTCGCGACCTCGAGCGCGGGCGTGCTGTGGAGCGACGATGACGGACTCAGGTGGGAGGAGCGCAACCGGGGATTGACGGAGCGGGATGTCCGCACGTTGACGATCGACCCCGTTCATCCCGACCGCCTGTACGCGGGGACGCATGGGAAGGGCGTGTTTCTGTCGAGCGACGCCGGTCGGGGCTGGACGGCGCTCGACCGGGTCCCGAATTTCGATGCGGAGACCGTCATTGCGTCGCTCAAGGTCCGTGAGCCTGAGCGTCCGGCGCCCTCCGTCGCGCTGCCCTCATCGTTTGCGAAGTGCAACGCCTGCCACGGGTGGACCGACCCCGACCTCAACCTGGCTCCCCACAGCTTCTGGCTCGTCCCGCCCAATCGCCGTGATTGGGGGCCCACGCTCCATCGGATGGGACCCATCGCCAAGCTGACTCCCAAGGAAGAGGTGGAGATCCGCGACTTTCTCACCGCCTATTCCTCGCGAGCGACGCGATGATCGCGACTCGCGCCATGGCAGCGCGCTTGGCGACGGTGGCCGCGCTCATCTGGGGCGTGGCGACGGGCTGCGCGACGACGAGAAACCCGGTGGCTTACGTTGCGGGTTTGGACAGCGACAGCCTGGCGGTCGTCGATACCGCGACCGACCGGGTGGTGGCGAGGATCACCGACGTGCCCCAGCCGTGGGGTATCGCGGTGTCTGCGGACGGGCGCACGATCTACGTCGGGGGAAAAGGGCGGACCGTGTCGGCGGTTGGAACCGATTCGCACACCATCCTCGACCGGATCGCCGCGGGCAGGGTGCCCCAGGCCGTCGGCGTCTCCGCCGACGGCCGCGCGCTCTTCGTCGTGAATGCCATGGACCATTCGCTCTCCGTGATCTCGACCGCTTCGCGTCTGTTGCTGGCGCAGCCGAAGGTGGGAGCCCTGCCCGTGGCGGTGGCGGCGATCAGGAATCGCCCCGCGGTCTACGTCGTCAATTACTTCTCCGGCACGGTTTCGGTCGTATCGATGGCCGGCTACCGGGTCGTCGAGACGATTCCGGTGGGGATGTTTCCGGCCGACATCGCCGTGTCCCCCGACGGCCGGCAGGCCTACGTGACGAATCAGGGACCCGGCACGGTGTCGGTCATCGACACCACGAGAGACGCGGTCGTCGCGACGATCGACGTGGGCACGAACCCCGGCGGGATCGCGCTGTCGCCTGACGGCGAGTGGGCGTACGTGGCGAACGCCGGATCCGACTCCGTCTCGGTGATCTCGACGGGAACCGATCACGTGGTGGCGACCATTGCGGTCGGGCGGATGCCATGGGGCGTAGCCGTCACACCCAACGGCCGGAAGCTCTACGTGACGCATCAGGGAGGGGAGGCGATGGCGGTGATCGACGCGACGGCGCGCAAGGTGATCAACTGGGTTCCGTTGGGGCCCGCGTTCGGGATGTCGGGGGTCGCGGTTGCCCCTCGTTGACGGCATACCGGCGTGGGTGTCGGTTCTCGTCGCCGAGACGATGATCGTCCTCGCCGGGGCGTGCACCGTGCCGGGTCGCTCCGAGCGCCCGGCGATCGTTGACCGCGGGGAGGGCGGGCCCGAAATCGTGATCGCCGTTCGGCCGAGCGACGAAGAAGAAGATCCCGTTCCCTCTTGGGATGGCGAACGATACCTCGTGGTCTGGCAGACGACCCGCAGCGGACCGACCGATATCTACGGTGCGTGGATCGCGACGGACGGAACGGTGAAGGAGGAGAATGGCCAACAGATCTCGCACGGCCCCTCCGACGAACTGTTCCCGGACGTGGAGTGGGGCGGGGAGTCGCACTTGGTCGTCTGGCAGGATCTCCGCAGTCGCCGAAACTGGGAGATCTACGGCAACCGCGTGACCCGGGCCGGAGTGGTGCGCGATCCCCAGGACATTGCGATCGGCGTGGGGGCGGGCAACCGCCGCCATCCGCGGGTGGCGTGGGGTGGCGGAGTATTTCTGGTGGTGTGGATGGAGGAGCGTCCCGGATCGGGGTGGGACGTGGCGGCGGCTCGCGTCGGTTCGGACGGCGTGGTGCTCGATCCCGGCGGGATTACGGTGGCGACGGGCCCCGATGATCAGACGCGCCCAGCGGTTACATGGAACGGTGGGGCCTTCGTCGTTGCGTGGATGGACGGTCGAAACGGCGGGTCAGACATTGCCGCGATGCGGGTGGCTCCGAGCGGTCGCCTCCTGGATCAGAATCCAATCGTGGTCTCGGCGGCCCCCGGTGAGCAGAGCTATCCCGCGTTGGCCTCCCGTCGGGGTGAGACCGCGGTGGTCTGGGTCGATCGGCGGAGCACGGGCCCCTTCGCGTTGTACGGCGCGCGGCTCGCGGTCGACGGGAGCGTCCTCGACCCCGAAGGCGTTCCGCTCTCCACCACACCTCGACTACACATGTTTCCCGCGATCGCCTGTGGGGAACGAGAGTGCCTGGCTGTGTGGGAGGAGGAACACGACTCGGCCGCGCCGATGACCCGCATCACCGATGTGGTGCGCGATGTACGGGCGGTTTCGTGGGCGCCCACGCGCGCCGGACGGGCCTTTGCGGTGGCGCCCGACGCTCTGGGGAATCACTTCAGTAAGGTGGCGACCGACGGCCACCGGTACCTGGTCGTGTGGAAGGACTACCGTTCAGGTCTGGCCGGAGGATTCGGTCGATTCGTCGATCCGTCGCGATGAGGGGGCGGCGGACCGGTTTCTGTCGTGGACTGGGGGTCTCGCTGCTCGCCGGTCTGTGCGCCACGTCAGCTCCCGCCGCCGACCCTGTTCCGCCGCCGCTCGATCCCCTGCTGATCAATCAGATCGTCATCGACCCCAAGCATCCCAACATTCTCTACGCGGCCGGTCGCCCCGTCGGGGTTCTCAAAAGCACGGACCGCGGTCTGACTTGGCTTCCGGCCCGCAACGGCTTACGCAACACCAGCGCGTACCACCTGGCCGTCGATCCCAGGAATCCCGCCGTGCTGTACGTCGGGACCTACGGGGGCGGGGTGTATCAAACCCGAGACGGAGGCGGAACCTGGATTCCGGTCAGCGCTGGTCTGGGTAACACCAATATCTATGCCATGGCCATCGATCCTTCCCGGCCCCAGCGACTGATCGTCTCCACGTCGACCGGCGATGTCTTCGAGACCCGCGACCGCGGTGCCGTGTGGACGATGTACGGCCAGGGCCTCCCGATACAGCCAGGCGAAGTCATCGCCACGCTCTTGTTCAGAGCGGGATCGCTCTATCTTGGACAAGAGACCCTCTTTCAGCGAGGTCCTCGCGACCCGGCCTGGCGACCGGTGAGCGACGGTCTTCGTGACGCGGTGATCACGGCTCTGACGTTCGATCGTGATGGAACGCTCTATGCCGGCACGCGCCACGACGGGCTCTTCCGATCCACGGACGGCGGCCGGACCTGGACGCGTATCGGGGCGCAGTTCGAACGCCGCTGGATCCGATTGGTGGCGGCGGGGCTTCCGACTCCACACCGGCTGACCGTCAGTGTGCTCGGTCAGGGACTCTTCCGAAGCGATGACGGCGGCGCGACATGGCGAAAGCTGGAGGCGGGCCTCCCGCAGGACGACGTCGAGGCCCTGGCCGTCGATCCCAAGGATTCGGACCGCGTCTACGCCGGGACGCACAACAACGGCCTCTTCTACTCCCTGGACGGGGGAGATCACTGGCGACGGCCCGATCGAGTGGCCCGAGAACCCGTCCAAGAGATCATCGCCTCGCTGACCGCGACCGACGTTCGGCCGGGGGACACTGTTTCCTCCGTTTCACCGCCGCCGGCGTTTGCCAAATGCAACCAATGTCACGGCTGGGCCGAAGCCCCCTTGAACCAAAAGAGGACCTATTGGCGCGTGGCGCCGAATGACCGGAACTGGGCTCCCACCGTCACGCGGATGGCACCTGGGGCCGGGCTCACGTCTGAAGAGGCGAAGCAGATCATCGAATTCCTGACGAGATATACCGGGGACCATATGAAAGCGGCGCGGTGAAAGCGGAGATCTATTGTGATACCTAGACTATCGATATCAAACTGCCAAACATCTAGAGAGAAAGACGACGAGATCAAGAAAGATCCGGATCAACCCCACTTTTTCGATGGAAGGAACGTGGAAGGACCCAAAGTGAGTAGGAGAGGGAGATTGTTGTGGTACTTTTTGCGCTTTCTTATCTACTTTTTCCCTACACGAACAGTGAATGGCCATTCGGACGTCAAAAAGTGCTTGACTCCATTATTAGACTTATGCTAACGCTGTAGTACTAAAGTTTTACGAGGGAAAAATGGCACTCTACCTGTTGGCGACTTTTTACCCCTCGAGTCCACTTTCCTCTAGGCTTCGGGCTGTCGGGACTGGATTGGCTGTGATCCCGAGGCAGTTTGAACCGCGTCGTTTTGCTGTCTCCTCCGTGTTCGCAACCCATTATTCACCACCCACTAACTTAAGGGGTTACCTATGAACGGGCTGTTGCTCAAATCGATTGATTCCTTGTCGGGATTATGGTATCGTGGGCCATCCACGGAGGGATGGCCATGATGGGACAGCAACCGCCCCGCCAGGAGAAGCTGTTCTACCCC
>JACXTT010011587.1_pt1 | contig 11787 bp, 16 predicted proteins | sample 9270951 | NCBI WGS metagenome assembly JACXTT01 (sample SAMN15532306, study PRJNA645909) | rock metagenome | isolation source: weathered quartz diorite | place: Puerto Rico | collected 2017-06-21 | reverse complement strand
GACCCAAGAATGACCGTGGCCGACATCATCATAGAACCTTTCGAAGTACACCATCACATTCCACGCAACCAGTGGCTGAGCAGAATGTATGAACTCTTGAAAATGGTAGGACTTGAGGAATACCATGCCGAAAGATATCCTCACGAGTTCAGTGGAGGCCAACGACAACGCATTTGCATAGCTCGTGCCCTAGCAGTGGACCCGAAATTCATCGCTGCAGATGAGCCTGTCGCATCCTTGGACGTGTCTGTTAGAGCCCAAATTCTCAACCTGCTACAGGAACTGCAAAGCAAGCTGGGAATAACTTACCTCTACATTTCACACGATCTGAGCACGGTCCGACAAATCTGCAATAGGGTCGCCGTCATGTATTTGGGGCATATCGTTGAGCTAGCTGAAACGGATGAGCTATTCGAGAACCCACTTCATCCTTACACCGTGGCACTGATGTCTGCGATTCCTGTGCCTGACCCGAAGCATAAGAGACACCGCATGGTCCTTCCTGGTGAAGTGCCGAGTCCTGTCAATCCGCCAACAGGTTGCCGATTTCATCCTCGCTGTCCACGCCGAATAGATCATTGTTCCCAAGAAGACCCGGAGCTCATTGAAGTAGAGCCTGGTCACTGGCTAGCATGCTACAACCCGTATCCTCCGAAACACGTCTTTACCTAGATCTCCAACTCAGGATTGACGCCAGAGCAAGTTGTCCAAACCGAGCGACTTAAGTCTCAACCGTGAAGTAAGAAAATACATTTTCGACCAGTTTGAGAAACACGCCTCGTGTCCAGTCCTTGAACAAGTCATGCAAAAGTTCGCGCTGGACAGAACAGCGGCGCACAGGGTACTACTCGATCTCGAATCCGCTCATCACATAGCCCTGGTCCCTGGAACCCAGAGGATTCTGATGGCATTTCCATTCTCAAGCGTTGTCACCCCGTTCAAAGTGAGAATCCTGGACAGCAAGAAAGAATATTTTGCAAATTGCGCTTGGGACGCAGTCGCCTTCCACCCAATGCTACGCAAGGAACAACAGATTGACGCTTTCTGCCATCATTGTGCCGAGAAGATCAGTATTCACCTGAAAGACCAGAAAAAAGTGGATGCACATCCAAGTGCTGAGCCTCTAATGTTCCTCTCTCTTCCCGCCGCCAAGTGGTGGGACAACATACTGTTAACTTGCTCGAACAATATGGTGTTCTTCAGCTCAGAAGAACATCTGGACGATTGGAAGAAACAAAATCCTCACCTTCAGGGCCATGCTTTGACAGTTGACCTAACGGTGCGTCTCAGCGTCCCGACTTACCAGCACAAGTTCGACCTTGACTATGCGCGCCCGTCAAAAGAGCAGACCATGGCGCATTTCAAATCGTTAGGCCTGACCGGCGATTTCTGGAAACTCTGAGAGCTCTGTTCGCTGAACTGAAAATTCGCTTCCTAGGCATGCTTTGGAACAGCGATGTCGTTGGTTGCAGTCAGGACCCTGTAGCTGTTGAGTGTGATCCACTTGCTGGGCTTGTCAATCTCTTCTACCGCGACCGGCGCCTTCCTGCTTTTTGCCCTCGGATTCCATGCGTCCCCTTCCCGATACCAGTCTCCTTCCAGATTCCACTTTCCGTCAGGACGCCGTTTTGATAGAAGGAGTTGCACTGCGCTCCGAGTCCGCTCGTCGTCGGCGTAGCCCAACTTGGTCAACACTCTCAACCCGTGAAGTATGTCATAGAAGTAATACATCGGAAAGTGCAGTTTCGTGAAAAACGGGTATGTTTCCCGCCAGTGATGATTGTCGGACTTGTACACATGATGCTTCAGGATGAATTCTGCGCCCTCGTCGATGGACCGTTTCATCTTCCTAGTCCACTTGGTTCTAGGAATCTCTGAGTATGCCCAAAGCGGTTCGACGGTAGACATGAAACTACTGTGCTTCACCTTCTTCTCGGGATAATCGCAGTTCCAGCCTCCATCCTCAAGCTGTTGCTCTGGCATCCAGTCGATTGCCTTTTTCACCCTCGAATCGTCTCCGTATCCGAAGACCAAAAGGGTCCGGACCATGTTGCCCGTCAGGCATGGCTCTTCCCAGCGAACCACCTTCTTCCTAGGATGCTTCTTCTGGTAGTCCTCAACATCCGATTCAGTCGGACATACGAAGGCTCCATTGTCCAATTGGTGGAGGTTTAGAAATCTCTCGCATTCAGATTTGATAGATGGGTTTACGGGCACTCCTAGCTCACCGAGGAGCATCAGAGGCCACACAGCAGATGTCCATTTTGGTGTGTAGCATGTCTCTTTGGGCGGCCAGTAGCCTTCCGGTGTCTGAGCGCCCAGGATTTTGCGAACGGTTTCGTGACCTGAAATCCTCTTGAGGGCCTGACGAACCTGTGAGTCGTTGCTCTTTCTGCCTAGAACATCTGTAAGAGTATGGAATCTAACACTCGGATCTTTGGACTCAAGGAGCCAGTCAACAGTTGGCTCTTTCATGAGAATCTGCTCGACCGGGCACAGCTTTGTACGTTTCTATAATGGATATGTCGCCTCGTTCTTCGCATAACCCCGAAATATCTCTCGATTAACCTAGCATCATGTCGCTGAACGTCATCACAGGACCTTTCCGACACGGACTTACATTCATTGCAACACTAGCTTTCGTCGTCAGCTTTACTGGGTCCAGACTATTTGCAACCTTATTCCCGGCGACTGTAGTCATTCAAGACGGTATCCACATTCATCATTTCTGGTATGGCCTTGCACTGCTGAGCACGGCCGGATGGATGGGAATCGCTTGGAGGAACGAAAGATTGTACCGGCTCTACGCGCTCATGTACGGCTTAGGAGCCGGAATCGTCGGAGACGAGTTCGGTCTGTTCCTCACACAAGGAAACTACCAGTCAGAAATAACATACGTATTCTTTATCGCAGTGCTATCCTTTGTCATTATCGCAACCCTTCTTCTTCGTTATCGCGCCGCACTGAAAATCGAACTTCTCAAGCTGAGCTTTCGCGAACGAGTCTTCATGATTGGAGCGTACTTAATCGGCTTCTCGATATTCCTCTCCTTTCTCTCCTCAGGAGACTCCCTAATCGGAATACCACTCGCACTTGTAGGTCTCAGCCTCATCATCTACGTCTATGCTCGCCGCCGTGAAGCGCGACGCGACTTCAAGGTCAATTGATAACCAAAGCCGGAGGGAAGTCGCCACGGCGTCCGCTAAGCTTCCAACAAAAGAAAGACATTTCTTAGTATTTTAGACGGTAACGGTGGACTCTACAGACCGAGCCATTTCGAGAGCTTTCTCTCGCGGGACATCCATCTGGTGGATTTCTCTCGCATGAAGCTGGACGTGTCGTACAATCTCATCGTCGGATTGTGTTCGCACCATGAAGCCGCAGTCGCAGTTTACCTGCTTTGCCATGCTTCGTCCTTCGCAAAGAGCGCGCTAGTTCCTAATAAGATGAAATGCCTCGGGCTTCCTTAATGTCCGCTGACAATAGTCAAGCGCAATCGACTCAGACAGGTGCGCGCCTAAAGCCAAGGATGGAATCTCTCTCGGACCTGATTTTCGGGCTCGCGCTATCAATAGGCGCAATCGCTCTAGTCAGCAACATCAATAACATCCAAGATAATCAAACGCTTCTCAACGACATAACCGTCTTCGGCTACAGCTTTCTAATTCTGATCGTTGTCTGGCTGCGCTACTCGAGAGTTATGTCGCTTCTTCCCTTCGAACGAAGGTGGACGACCTTGTTGAATACGGCGTTGTTGTTCACTGTTTCCCTTGAACCATTTCTCTTTAACATCGAGTTGATGGGATTCAAAGGGATTAGAGACTTTGCAAGTCAGCTCTATGCTCTTGACCTTGGAGCTATGCTCGCGATTCTCGCAACTTTCTCCCTCGTCCTCGCAGATGAAAACAGGAAACTAGTTTCGAAAGACCTTCTCAGATCCTTCAAGTTAGAAGGAATTTACATGTCGATAGGGGCGGGATTCTTCCTCGTTTCAGTCCTTGAGACTTTCAATAGTCCTGCATTTCTAGGACTAACTTGGCGCTCATTCCTATGGATTTTTCCCTTTATTCTTTCCTCAATTCGCCGGAGAGGCGCGTTTGTTGTCAAGCGGATCCAAAGGTTTCGCGCACATCAGGTTTGAGTAACCGGATCACCGTTACTAGAAGGGAGTCTTATCGTTAGGATGCTCGATAACACGAAGAGCGTAGCAGCGGCAACATAGATCCCCACACTTATTTCTGGATTCAAGAAGGAAAGAACAACTCCGCTCGAGTAGATTATTGCGCCAATTCGCCAACGCGTCAAGATGGTATTGACGAACTGTTTGTGTGTGCCTTGGGCAACCAGGAGTTTCCTTCTTCTGGCGTAGATCAGAAAGACTTGCATGGCGAGGGCAACACATGCAATGTTTAGACCGTAGATTACTACGGTTGCTTGGACAGTTGGATACCGCCCAAGTAGAGTGGTCGAGAATGGAATGAACCCGATCGTCAAAAGGAATAGCGCGTTCAACCATGTGAGCGGTCGATTGAGTCGAGCAATGTAGTGGAAGACATTGTGATGACTTATCCATATAGTCGTGAGAATTAGATAGCTCAACACGTAGCTGAGAATGTTTGGTGCCAGGCTGACCAATCCAGCAAGAACATCTGAGCTCAGCTGAGAACCCGTTTCCCCAGTGAAGAGTGGAATACTAAGACCAAGCACTAGGACAGTCATTACCGTGGCGAAAATTCCATCTGAGAGCGCCTCAACCCTGCCTTTTGTCAGGCCGGGAATTTCAGAGTCCAAGCTCAATATTCTGTCTTCAACGGTGAACTGTTTTCAGTTCGCTCTTCAATCGGTCAACAGTAACGATGCGAGCGAACCGTCGACGGAGTGCGTATTCGGTGCGCTCGCGTATGGCATCGACTCCTAGTTCTTCGCCTGGTTTGTCCCAGTTCGGGATTGGAAAGGTCATCGTAGCTTCAGTTATGAAATCCACTGCATATCCGAGGTCGGCAGCCACCCTGGCGGTGGTCTCGCAACACTGTTCCATTTGTATCCCGGTGATCGCTAGTCTTCGGACTCCTTTCTCGATCAAATATGGTTGAAGAGTTGTGCTGGTGAAGCAGTTTCGAGTGTTCTTGATCATGACTGGCTCGTCTGCGTGAGGTTTGATGAAGTCCATGAGTTTGAACGAGGGGCTGTCCCTCGCGAAGCCGTTGTCGCTGTCTGTGTGAAGAAAGAAGACCACGGGCAAATGAGCACTTCTGTATGCTTGGATGATGGCGTCAACGTTCTGTTCGAAATGCGGGTTATTGCGACGATCCCACCGAGGACCGAGCTTGAACGAATCCTGGGCGTCGATTACCAGCAATGCCGATTGATCGACTGGAACCTTGTCCGGGTCCAACATACTGATTCCTAAAGTGCGATTATCAATTCAAGTTTTTGGTCAAGCTAACCCGAGTATCCGATCTCTCTGAGGATCCTACTCCACTCGACGATACACAGCATCCCTTCATTTCAGCTCCGTTTATGTGCTAGTCTGCAGTAGTTATCGATCTCCGAAAACCGAGTTCCCTGCGTTATGAGTCTACTGAAACAGATAGACCCGTTCTTCCTTATAGGCGCTGTATTCTCTCTAGTAATGGTCGCGTCGAGCGACCCATGGTGGACACTTACAGGTGCCGGCCAGAACTTGCTGATGATACACATCTCTCCGTTCTATCTCCAAACCAGTGCTACTGGACTCGCACCAACGGTTCCGTTCGCTCAGATCCTGGGACCTTTGACTCGAATCCTGCTTGGACTCGCATTTCTTCTTCTTGGAATGATAAGTCTAAGTCCCCCTGCATGGTGGCGTAATCTCGCCGTCTGTTTCAGTCTCTCTGTTCTCGCTGAGGTCTATCTGAGTTTTGCATTGTTGTATCATTCCGCTCAGACCAGCTTATTGGGTGCCTATGGAGTGATCCCTCCTTACAATGGAGGGGCGCAATTATCAACAACTGTAGTTGGATTGGATTTGACTCCGCACTTTCAACCGTTTGTAATAGCTGGTTTCTCGCTCTCATTCTATCTGGGATTCGTCACGTTTGGTTTGATCGTCGCCAGCTTGATTGCTGATCTGGCTAAGTCAAGGAGAGAGAGAAAAGAGCAGAAGGGTGTCGCAGCAATTTTCACTTCTGATAAAGAAGGGCGACAGGGAGATACATGAAACCTAATCCAGCATTTTAGGGAAGTCTCTTGAATTGAAAAGGGACATACCATAAGCGAAGAGTTCAGCTCTAAAGATCCTGCCCTTTACCGCCGGATCCTCATTCATGATATCGCGAGCTGCCTCCTCCGATTCCGTCTGGAGAATTACTATTCCGAATATTGAGATCTGGGCTTGCGAGAAGAAATTCGACCAGTGAAATGAATAGCCGATTTTCGAGCGCTGCATAGATGAAAACTTCTTAGAAGCGAGCGAGACTCTCGGCTCAAATGAGAAAGCTGGTTGTGTCCGAATATGTAACTCTCGACGGAGTCATGGAGGACCCCGGTGGCGCAGAGAAATCAAAGCATGGTGGCTGGAGCTTCCAGTATTGGAGTCCTGAAGCTGCAAAATACAAGTTTGACGAGCTATTCGAAAGCGACGCACTACTGTTAGGAAAAACAACCTACGAAGGATTCGCAAAAGCTTGGCCTTCAATGAAAGACGCAGAAGGCTTCGCGGATCGAATGAACAGTATTCCGAAATATGTTGTGTCCACTACCCTGAAGCAGCTTACTTGGAATAATTCTCACAAAGTCCAGGGAGACATTCCCAAAGAAATCTACAAGCTGAAACAACAATCAGGAAAGAACATTCTGCTGGCCGGAAGTGCACAGCTTGCACAAATGCTGACGCAACATAATCTCGTTGACGAGTATAGACTCATGGTTCACCCAATTGTCGTCGGAGGCGGAAAACGAGTATTCAAAGATGGAAGCGAAATTAAGAAACTCAATCTCATCGACTCCAAACAATTTGCAAAAGGCATTGTGGTATTGCATTATACGCCTGCTGGAGACTCGAAATCGATCAAAGAGTCTTGAACACGTCGAGACACAACCGCTTCCTAGCTACAATCCTTTCGAAACGACCCAGTAACCCGATACCGTTCGTCTGTTCAATTTCCTAGCATTATATCATCAGGGTCAGCCCTCGCCCCGCGAGAAAAAAATGGCACAATCACAAATGCAAGCATCAGCTCCAAAGAAAAGCAAAAGAAGAATACTTCTTGCACTAGTTCTAGTAGTCGTCATAATCGGTGCAATCGTGGGATTTCTTTTCTACGGACCCAGCAGCCTGCAGCTCAGAATCAAAGACCCGCCGCAATCTCCTTACGACTCTAGCATCTCAGCGATCTACATCACATTCACTAGCATCGAAGTACATACTGCAAACGCGGGAAACAATAGCGGATGGCACACAGTATCCACTGGCGCAACAGTGAATCTTTTCACCGTGTTAAACGCGTCCAGCGTCCTCGGCACATCGTCAGTTCCCGCCGGCAAGTACACTGAACTAAGGTTCAACATTAGCCAAGTCGTCGTGACTATCGGCGGAGTCAACGCAACCTTTACGGTACCTAGCGGCTCGTTCAAGGTTCCGATTCTAAACGGCGGATTCATGGCCTACGCCGCTGTGACGGTCAATGTCGAGCTAGATCTCTCGTTCAACAACAATGAGATCCTCACGCTGAACGGACACCTCACCCCAGTCGCTACCGCCAAGGTAGTCTAGCGCGCTATCAGCAGCTCGCCAAGTGCGTTAGCAAAAGGCCCAACCACAAAACTCTCCTCTTTTTGACATCTCACGGGAAAGCATTTCTTGCCAACAACCATAAGATGATCGCGGAGATACCGAATGTGAAAATTCCTAAACCAGATCAATCATCGGTTGACCTCTTCAAATCACTGGTCCCAAACGACCCTAATGTGACGATCAAGCCGATGTTCGGCAACATCTCTGCATTTGTTAATGGTAACATGTTTTTCGGACTGTTTGGAAACGACATGTTCGTCCGGCTATCTGAAAAGGATCAATTGGAACTTCTCAAGAAGAAGGGTGCCTCAAAACTTGAGCCGATGAAGGGTCGACCGATGAAAGACTACATCGTAATGCCAAACGCGTGGATTGATGAACCTGAAACGATCCGAACTTGGATCGCACGATCACTCGCCTCGTCCAGCAAACTCCCACCCAAGAAGAAAGAAAAGTAGAATCATTTAGCTGAATTGACCCTCCAAGCTAGACTGTTTGTCTCGCCTGCGAGGATTACCGTGGCGGTTTTTTCTTCTGAAGTGTTCGCGGCTTGTACGGTTTCACTTGTTCCTTCTTTCCTCCCCTGAGACCCACCTGCTCAACATCGTTCGAATCTACAAGCTCTTTCAAAAGCCTAGCAATGGCCTCCTCTTTGCGATCGAAGACCCACGCTACTTCGTAGGGATATGTTGACCTCTTGTCTTTGATCCATCGTGATCGAATCATCTCGACAATCAAAAGCCGCAGACCGCTACCTCCCACGCCTTTCATACCTTTCACGACTTCCAGCAAATTTTCCTTGTAGTCTGTCAGGAAAGGGTCCTTTGCAACTAGCGGCGACCTTTCAGTCATGATTAGTTTCGCCTAGAATCTGCCCAGCTCATTACTTACACAGTTTCCTCTTGTTATTATCTTCCGACTGTCTCTGGAAAAACTGACATCTCTTGGGACGGACAATTCCTTCGTGGCGGATGATCGTTATGGCAGAAACTGAAAAGCTCAAGAAATTCAAAGAGTTCCTTCCCGTCGCAGAACAGATCGCCTTCGATGACATGCTCCTAGAAGCTAGACTGTACGCGCCCTATGCTGGCTGTATGGCCTCGCCCGTGAAAGAACTCCCGTTCCTCATCTCAATGCTTTTCGGCCAGCACAAGCGAATACTAGACTTGGAAAAAAAGATCGTTTCTCTCGAAACAGTCCTGAAGAAGAAACGAATTGGCAGCCCAGAGGTTCTAGCCCGAATACCGCTAGAACAGCAAGAAACGCTAGCCCGGGACCTTGACTTCGGACAAGGAGAAAATTGGACTCTGGAGGATCATGACTTTGCTCCTCTACCAAAATAGGTCTTCACAGACGGGGTAGTCAAGTAGTAAACAACTATCACCGCTAGAACAATTCCAGGAACCGCAGTAACAACAAGCCCCTGAGCAGCCTCTACGAGATTACGAAAAATAGACAAGACCCCCACGAGAAGGCCGAGGGTCCACGCCCACTTCTTCCCCTGAAAGAATCCGATTCCGCTTACCAGAAACAACACTCCCAATAGTACAGCGACTGCATTGAGTGCTAGAGCCGCGACATCACTGGAAGTAGCCAAGACAGTGGCGCCTCCGCCAATACTTAGCAGTCCAATGGTTATTCCGAGAACTCCGAGAATCGTAACACCCATCGGCCTAGGAGAACTCGACTGCAAGTCCTACCGCCTATCACGTCTCTTGTTCTCCATCAACCAGTCTGGAATAATCACAGTTCTGAGGAGTTCCTGAATAGACGCCCCCCGTTCCTCTGCTTCTCTAACAAGCGCCTTGTATGCGTGAGTGTCAAGCATCTGCATGAACTTCGTCTTAGTGCTGACCAGGTTTTCCACTAACGGAGTCAGCGTTGTCACCTCGTAGCATCTAAAAGCCATTCGGAAACGATAGCGGTAAGACCTTAATCCGAAACAAACGATGCTTTGCCGAGATTTCTACCGATAGATGCATATTACCGATGGTTTCCATGGCGCCGTTTTCTCACCGTTCAAAAGTGCTGTACACCGTTAACCCTTTTTATGACATAGAGTCTAACCCTTCTTCGTCACGATCTTGCGGTTCGCAGTCGTCCCGATTGGAATTTTAGCAATCGCTCTTGTTTTCGCGGTACCTGCAAGCGGAGCACCGAATCTTCAAGCAGGAAGCTATGCAACCTACAATGTAATGATCAAAGTCTCGTTCTCACCATCATTCTGTCAGATGAGTGCGAGTTCCGGAGTTCAGACAAGCTTGGTCTTCTGTCCATTAAACGAGACCTCTATCGCTTCGCCCAACATCGAAACTAATGGAACACTCGGCTGGAACACAATCAGACTGGACAACAACATCGCAGTGCTGAATGTTACACGAGACCTCCAGACATTCTTTTCAGATAACCTGACAACACCCGTCTTCAAGAATACTGGAAGCTTCAACGAGTCCATCTTCCTCACAAACCGGACAATCGACCTCAGACCTTTCGTCATGCCCGAACTCGAACAGCCACTACAGCTGGCCGCAACCATGTCTTCGATGTCAAACTGGACCTCGTCAATGGATACGATTACATCTGCAATGTGGGTCAGACATCCCATCTACACGATGTGGTGGGTCAACGGACCCCTCAAACTCAACCAAACAGTCCCCGTCTTGGTCTTTCCAACCAACGTGTCAAGCGCGTCCAGCATTAGCCTCGGAGGGACAGTTGGAACAAGATCAGCATGGAACCTAACGAGCGCCTTTCCAAGACCTTCACCCATAGAAGATCCGTCCTTGGCTTCCGCGATACCGGTTGGCGACACCTTCCTGTCCTCGTTCTCTTTCAATTACGACCAGCAAAGCGATTTACTGCTCAGCGCCTCCGCGAACGTCCATCTGGGGTTCATCGAACCCGTTGCAATCAACTGCGTGCCTTCTGCCAACACGAAATGCCCCGCTACAACATTAGCGTCAACTTGTTTCACTATCCCTTCCGGAATCACAATTCAGGCAAGCCTAACGTTGGCAAAGACGAATCTGAATCTCAGCCAGCGACTGGGATCTGGTGGAGACACCTCAGGCACAGGTTCGGGAAGTGGATCGGGTACTGGCGGATCGAACTCGGGAACCGGGGGTTCTAGCAGTGGATCGAATTCTGGAAGCAACGGAGGAACAAGCGGCGGGAACAATGGAAGCACAAGTTCAGGTGGAACGAGCTCAGGAACAAATAATGGAGGGACCGCCGGGAGCACTTCTGGCTCTAATCCGACTCCACTGACAACCGGATCGAAACCGATCGCGTCCATCCCATGGATCTACTGGGTTCTCGGACTCATCGCAATAGTAGCGATAGTTGCGAGCGTGGTCCTCCTTAGGAGACGAAGGAGAAGCCAATCACAGCCCGGTTCTTTCTAAATGACGAATAATTGATTCGGCTAGACGCGGCCTTTAGAAACAACTGACCTCCTGCAATTTTTCTCGAGAAGAGCCATGTCATCGCCCAGCTTGAACTGCTCGAATTGCGGACAACCAATTCAGCCGCTCGCGAGTTTTTGTGCGAACTGCGGCACTAGGATTACGCCATCGGCGTTCCCGAGTTCCCAACCACAGCCCGTCTACTATCCTCCTTCAACTACGCCTCGACAACCAGTCTCCACAGGAGCCTACAAGACAATTATCGGAGGGCTACTCGTCGTCATTCTGATCCTCGGATTGGTGCTCGGAATCTCGGCGGCTCATCTCTTCTCGGCTTATCGTTATCAACTGACCACTCCGGCTCCTAACTACCTGAGTACTGTACCGGCTCCTGCACCCACATCGCAGACCCCCGTCAACACCATGTGGAACGCCTGCAACGGACCGCCTTCGGCCGGATGCAGCATGTCCGCAACTGGATGGAGAGAAGGATCCGTGCCTGACACATTCGACTACTACATCTCCTTCACTAGCACTGTGAATGTCACAGTCTACTTCTTCACCATGGGACAGTTCGTGCAATACAGCGTCTGCGGCGGACTTCTAAGC
>JACXTT010011586.1_pt1 | contig 11787 bp, 13 predicted proteins | sample 9270951 | NCBI WGS metagenome assembly JACXTT01 (sample SAMN15532306, study PRJNA645909) | rock metagenome | isolation source: weathered quartz diorite | place: Puerto Rico | collected 2017-06-21 | reverse complement strand
AAGAGGAGAACCATGACCGCACCGCACGAGACGATGAGCTTCCAGGCGGAAGTGAAGCAACTGCTGCACCTGATGATCCACTCGCTGTACAGCAACAAGGAAATCTTCCTGCGCGAGCTGGTCTCGAATGCTTCGGACGCCACCGACAAGCTGCGCTTTGAGGCGATTGCGAACCCGTCCCTGCTGGAAAACGACGCCGACCTGGCCATCCGCATCGAGGCCGACCCGCAGGCGCGCACGCTGACGATCACCGACAACGGCATCGGCATGAGCCGCGACGAGGCCATCCGCAACCTCGGCACTATCGCCCGCTCGGGCACCAAGGAGTTTTTCCAGCAGCTGTCCGGCGACCAGCAGAAGGACGCCGCGCTGATCGGACAGTTTGGCGTGGGCTTCTACTCGGCCTTTATCGTTGCCGACAAGGTGACGGTGGAAACGCGCCGCGCCGGCCTGGGCGCCGAAGACGCGGTGCGCTGGGAAAGCACTGGCGACGGTGAGTTCACCATCGATGCCATCGCCCGCGCAGAGCGCGGCACCACCATCACGCTGCACCTGCGCGAGGGCGAGGACGATTTCCTCTCGGCATGGCGCCTGAAGGGCATCATCCAGAAGTACTCGGACCATATCTCGCTGCCGATCCGCATGCCCAAGGAGGTGTGGGATGCCGAGGCCAGCGCCTACAAGCGCACGGACGAGTGGGAAAGCGTCAACCAGGCCAGCGCGCTGTGGACCCGCAACAAGTCGGACATCACCGACGAGCAGTACACCGCCTTCTACCAGCATATCGCGCACCACGACAGCGAAACGCCGCTGGCCTGGACCCACAACCGCGTGGAAGGCCGCAGCGAATACACCCAGCTGCTGTATATCCCGGCGCGCGCCCCGTTCGACCTGTGGGACCGCAACCACAAGGCCGGCCTGAAGCTGTACGTCAAGCGCGTCTTCATCATGGACGATGCCGACCAGCTGCTGCCGGGCTACCTGCGCTGGGTCAAGGGCGTGGTCGATTCCGCCGACCTGCCGCTGAACGTATCGCGCGAACTGCTGCAGGAAAGCCGCGACGTCAAGGCCATCCGCGAGGGCTGCACCAAGCGCGTGCTGTCGATGCTGGAAACGCTGGCCGACAGTGAAGAAGAAGCCGAGCGCGCCAAGTACACCACCTTCTGGCAGCAATTCGGCCAGGCGCTCAAGGAAGGCATCGGCGAAGACCAGGCCAACCTGGAGCGCGTGGCGAAGCTGCTGCGCTTTGCCTCCACGCACAACGACACCGCCGAGCAGAACGTGGCGCTGGCCGCCTACGTCGGCCGCATGAAGGAAGGCCAGGACAAGATCTACTACGTCACGGCCGATACCTGGTCCGCCGCGAAGAACAGCCCGCACCTGGAAGTGTTCCGCAAGAAGGGGATCGAAGTGGTGCTGCTGACCGACCGCGTCGACGAATGGATGCTGTCGTTCCTGCGCGAGTTCGACGGCAAGGAACTGGTGTCGGTCGCGCGCGGCGACCTGGACCTGGGCAAGCTCGCCGACGAAGCCGAGAAGGCCGAGCAGGAAAGGGCCGAGGCCGACTGGAAGGACGTGGTCGAACGCGCCAAGGCCGTGCTCGACGGCAAGGCCAAGGACGTGCGAGTGACGCTGCGCCTGACCGCGTCGGCCTCGTGCCTGGTCTCTGACGAAGGCGACATGAGCGGCTACCTGCAGCGCCTGCTGAAGCAGGCCGGCCAGAAGGCGCCGGACGCCCAGCCGATCCTGGAACTGAACCCGGAACACGCGCTGGTGCAGAAACTGCGCGATCTCCCCGAGGGCGATGCCTTCAGCGACCGCGTGCAGGTGCTGTTCGACCAGGCGCTGCTGGCCGAAGGCGGCATGCTGGACGATCCGGCTGCGTATGTGCAGCGCGTCAACAAGCTGCTGGCCTGACCCCCGGGCTGCCCTCGCCGCGCACGCGGCGGGGGATTCCCATCTCAATGTGTTGTAACGGAGCGCCTGACCGATGACGCTGAAGCGGTGCTTCCCGCCTGTCGTTGACGCCGGCACGCGCATCCTTATTCTCGGCAGCCTGCCGGGCGAGGCGTCACTGGCGCAAAGCCAGTATTACGCGCATCGGCAGAATCAGTTCTGGCGTCTGACCGGTGAGGTTCTGGGTGAAGACCTGGTCCACATGGACTATGCCGCGCGGCTGCAAACGCTTCTGGCGCATCACGTCGGTCTGTGGGACGTGGTGGCGCAAGCGAAGCGTGAGGGCAGCCTGGACAGCAACATCCGGGATCACGCCGGCAACGACCTGGCAAGCCTGATCGAATCACTCCCCGGGCTGGCTGTCATCGCCTTCAATGGCGGCACTGCTGCGCGTATCGGTTTGAAGGCCCTTGGGCAGCATGACGACCATCACCGGATCATCAAGCTTCCTTCCAGTAGTCCCGCCCATACCTTGCCCTACCCGGAAAAGCTGCGCGCCTGGCAGGCATTGCAAGCGTGGCTGCCTGTCGAGCCGCGTCTGGCATAGCTCGTTCACGCACCCACGTTACCTGGGCATCCCTTCAAACATGCCGGTGACGTCATCCATCACCTGAAGAATGCGCTCGCTGGTCGTGGCGATGTTTCTCAACTGTTCCGCGCGACTGACCCCGGTCTGATTGAGTGCCTCTTCAAAGAACAGCCACTGAGAGCCGGCCAGCAGCAGTTCGCGACGGATTGCCTCGGTGTTTTGCGGCGCCGAGGTGAGAAGCTCCTGCGCGGCTGCGAATTCCCTGGTAGCCGTGTCCAGATCCTGCGCCATCTGGGGGGAGGTAATGCCCCAGGCGCGGAACATGCTGATCTTGGCGATTCTCTGCGAGAGCATCCGCTGGCGGCCGGCAACGTTGATCAGCTTACCCGTCGCGGTGCCGGAATGTTTCTCGAGCAGGAGGGTTCCCTGTTGCGCAAGCTTCAGCACGTCCTCGCTCATTTTAGCGATGGTTTTCGCGCTATCGGGATTCGGATCGCCGCCGGACAGCAACTGTTTATCGGGAATCCATTCCTGCTCGAGCCTGGCGTAGGTGTCCTTGATCTCCGGCGTGGGCGCGAACGCCTTCAGCTCCATGAGCTGCTTGTCGAAGAGCGCCACGGACTGCTCGAGAATCTTCTTCGAACGTTCGACTTCAACGCCGAGGCCAACCTGGCAGTAAGCCTTGGCCATGCGCTGAGACAGCATGCGCTGGCGGCCCGCTTTGTTGATCGCCGCGTTGATCGTCAGCGTTTCGGCGGCAGCGGTCCCGGCCAGGGCCAGCGCCAGGACGCTGCAGACAATCAGGCAGAAGGAACAGAGGTAACGTTTCAAGGGCGTCTCCGCATCAAACTCTGGTTGATCCTTTGGGCGCATCGTTCGAGCCGACGACGTGGCGGATCAGCTGATCCATTTCCTTGATGATGTCCGCAAGCACCTGCGTGATCACCGAGAACTCCCTGCCGTACTCTCCCGCCCGCGCCGCCGAGATGCGCGCATTCATTGCGACGATGTTCGCCTGCATCGAAATACCGCTGAGGCGATCGGCGAGGTCGGTCTGGCGTTTGCGCACAGCGACTTCGCAACGGTGCATTTCCTCCTGGTAGGCCTGCGTGACGGTCTGCAGCAGTTCAAGTATTGGCGTGGCCTGCGTCACAAGCACATCGAGGGATGATGCTTGCCGGCTGGTGTCGGCCAGGGGTGCGTCTATCGCTGTTCTGACCCGGGCGATAAATTCACGGATACGCGCGTCAGCGCGCGCACTGCCAAAGTACAGTTGCTGCAAGGCGCCGGAGAATGTGCCAGGGAAACGCTCATTGCCCGTCACGAGATCCGAATGCGCCGACTCGAACATTGACAGGCACTTGCGTGCGATATCGAGCGCCGCAGCGTCCCCCCGCGAAGCGAGCAACAACTGGAGGACGATCCGTTGCGACAGCATGCGCTGCCTTCCGGAAAGGTTGATCAATGCGCCGATGGTTTCGGCGGACACTTCGGTCTCGGGTGACTGAGTAGAGAGAGCGTTCATGCCATGCCTTGCAAGTAGTGTCGACGCAGACGCAAACCGCGCTGACCGGCAAAGCAAAAGCGCCCCGAAGCGAGATGCCTGCGAACCGGTTGTCCGGTTCATGGTCCATTCGCTTCGGGGCGTCGTTGCCCGGGATGCTCCTTTTCGGAGCATGTCATCGCGACTTGCCAGCTTGTTTCAAGGCCGCCGTTGGCCCGTGTGCCCTCTACGCAATATCTATGCCATAGATCACGCTGGTTGCGCCCGGAGCAATTGGCTATGGCGCCATCAGGCGCTGCCGGAAAAAGGCTTGCGTCCGCGCGATGGCATCCTCGGCGGCAGCGGGATCCTGACCGACGATGTGCCCGGCGAAGGCACGGGGCGGACGGCTCGTGTCAAAGCCATGTACGGCGCCGTGGTAGACGATAATCTCGACCGTATGGCCGTGCTTCATCACGATATCGCGCCAGCGTTCGCAGCGCGCGGCGGGCGTCCAGTCGTCGGCGTCGCCGATCAGGATCAGTATGTCGGTGCGCAGGACGGAGCGGGGCATCTCCGCTGCTGACCGATAACCCGCCGGCACCGCTGGACCTGCTGGGCGACGACGCCTGGCGCTTCGAGCGCTTTGCCAGCTACCTCGACGCACTGGAGGCCGTGGGGCCGGCGCTCAACGCGGCCTGCGCCTGGTCGGCCATTCGACATTGCGCGTGCGCCATATGGGCAGGCTCGACCGGGCGGCCACCGGGCGCGAAGCCGACCGCATGGCGCAGGACCTGGCCGAGGCACTGGAGGCGGGTGCCATCGGCATGTCGACGGGCCTCTACTATCCACCGGCTCGCGCCGCCACGGCCGACGAAGTGATCGCCGTGGGCGCGCCACTGGCTCGACGCGCGTTCGGCCGGCCTGCTGCTGAGCGCCTTCTATGTGAGCTACGCGCTCATGCAGCTTGCCGCTGGCTGGCTGGGCGATCGCTTCGGTGCGCGCGGTCATCCTGGTGTTCTCGGTGGCGTGCTGGTCGGTCTTCACCGGGGCCACGGGCATGGCCACCACCTTTGCCATGCTGTTCGGCATCGCCTCGGCGGTGCCCTATGTGGTGGCCTTTGCCTGCCGGCTCGTGGTGGGCTGGCTGCTCGACAAGGTCGGCCAGGGGCGCGAACGCGTGTTCATGGCGGTCGGCGCCACCGCCATGGCCGTCTTCATCGCGCTGATGGCCTATGCCGAATCGCTGCCGGCGATGCTCACGCTGTGGACGCTTGCGCTGATGGGCTACACGGTGGTGTATGGCACGGTCTTTGCCATCCCGCTCAAGCATATTCCGGATGAATCGGTGGGCTCGGCCGCCGGCATCATCAACTTTGGCGGCCAGCTCGCAGCGGCGATTTCGCCGGCGCTGATCGGCGTGCTGATGGACGTGGTGCCCGGCTCCTACGTGCTGCCCTACGCGGCACTGCTGGGATCCGCCCTGGGCGCGCTGGCGGTGGCGCTCACGTGGCGCCCGGGCAGCCATGCCGGCGAATCCGGCGAGGCCGCCGGCGTGGCAGCCTGAGCCGCATTGCGATCGTGGATGACATCGTCCGCCGCTATGGCGCGGGCAGCACGGTGGGTTTGCTGGCTACCTCTGGCACGGTTGGGCATGGTGCATCCCGATCGCGTCGGCTCGCTGCTGTTCGATGAGATTCTCGACATGATCGGGCGCAGCACCCCCGCACAGTTTGCCGCGCAGGTGCGGGCGTTGCTCGGGCGTCCGGACGCATCGGCGCTGCTGCCGGCCATTACCTGCCCGACGCTGCTGCTGTGCGGCCGCCAGGATCACTGGAACCCCCTGGACAGCCACGTGGACATGCGCGGGCGGATCCCGGCGGCGCGGCTTGAAGTGATAGAGGATGCGGGGTACATGATCACCATGGAAGCGCCGCAAGCGGTGGCCGACGCTATCGCCGCATGGCTGACGAAGGATTCCGCAGCGATCCGGCGCGACCCCGGTCGGCCCTGACGCGGCCCGCGGCCAGCCAACGGTTTCGCAAATCGCCGGTATTGAATCCACCCGTGCGCATGTGACGCATGCCGGATTGCCGTGGGCCATGGCGCACCTATACTGGAGTCGAGTGACGAATCATTCGAAACCGGAGGTATCGGTCGCTCCTTGTGCGCCTTGCGGGCTCGCACTTTCAGACGCATGGCGATGACGCATCGGAAGTGAGCGCCTTAGCCGGCGACTATGCAGGCAAGGAGGCAATCATGTTCAAGCATCTCCTGCTGGCGGTCGATGGCTCCGACCTGTCTGAAGCGGCGTTCCGCAAGGCCCTGATGCTGGCGCGGGACATGGGGGCGCGTACCACCGCGGTGCGGGTCTGTCCGAACTACCATGTCCTGACCTACCAGGTCGAGATGCTGGAGGACACGCGCGAAACCTACGTGAAGCAAGCCGGGGAAGAAGCAACCCGCTACCTGCGCGGACTGGCCGACGAAGCCGGCGCCGCGGGCGTGCCCTGTGAAACGGCATACGTCGTCAACGACCATCCCTACGAGGCCATCATCAAGACGGCCGAGGAAAAGGGCTGCGACCTGATCGTGATGGCTTCGCACGGGCGGCGCGGGGTCCAGGGCATGCTGATCGGCAGCGAAACCCTGAAGGTGCTGACCCACAGCAAGATTCCGGTGCTGGTCTACCGGTAGTCGGGCACCTAGCGCCGCCGGCGCAGCGCGCCCGCCTGCACGCGTTGCCGCATCCGCGCCGCCAGGCGCGGCAGTGAGCCTGTGCGCCAGCGGCTGCGCAGGTCGTCGGTCAGCGGCACCGCGATCAGCGCCAGCAGCAGCGCGGCCAGCGGCAGCGTGGCGCTGAAACCCAGGTGCTTGAATCCCAGCGCGCCGGTGACGCCGCCGGCAAAGAACAGCGTGACCAGCACCACCAGCAGGCGCAGCTTGCGCCGGTTGGCGAGCACGCGCGGCAGAGGGCGCGCTTGTGTGCGTGATGGCGTGCGCGCCGGCGCGGCGGCATTCCAGTAGCACAGCTTACCCAGCTCGATGCCGATATCGGTGACCATGCCAGTGAGGTGGGTGGTGCGGATCTCGGCGTTCGAGAGCTTGGTGATCATGGCATTCTGCAGCCCCATGATGAAGCACAGCAGCATCACCGTGGCTGGCACGAACAGCCACTGGTGCTGCCCAAGGTTGCCGCCGATCAGGCCAAAGCACAGCAGCAGCCCCGCCTCCAGCGCCAGCGGCAGCGCGTATTCACTGTGCAGCCGCTCGCGCCGCCCCCAGTTGACCAGCACCGCCGAGCACGCGGCGCCGCCGAGAAACGACAGCAGCGCCCCGACTCCGTCCAGCACCAGCGCGAAGCTGCCGAGTGCCAGGTTGTCGGCCATGGCTGAGACCACGCCGGACATATGCGAGGTGTATTGCTGCACGGCCAGGAAGCCGCCGGCATTGATGGCGCCTGCGGCAAAGCACAGGTAGCCGGCCAGGTGCCGGTTGGCGTGGGGGCTGCGCCGCTTCCCGGTCAGTTTGCGCAGGTACAGGATCGGCATGGCGATGGGCGGCGTCTGGCGGATTGGGAAGGGAGGCGAAGGACCTGCGTTGCCGCTACCGGGTGTTCCGGGGCCGGGCAAGGGCGTGCCAGGCGTCGGGGTCGGCGGCAACCTGCTCGCCGCGCTTCATGCGGCGGGCAGTCGGTGTCAGCTTCAGCGCATGCATGGCTTCCAGCACCCGTGCGCGTGCCAGCAGCGTCTGCAGCGACGGCAGCCGGGGCGGGCCTTTCCAGGCAAACAACGTGTAGTTGCAGCTGTCCTCGGCGCGCGCGACCGACATCGAGGCCCCGAACACGGCGCGCACCGCGCCCAGGTAGTGCGGCATGCCGTGGTCGCTTGCAAGCAAGTTGGCGACCAGCACGCCGTCGTCGGCCAGCCGCGCGTGGCAGGCCGCGTAGAAGCCGGCAGAGCCAAGCTGCAGCGGCATGCCATCAGCCAGGAAGCCGTCGACGAGGATGACCTCGGGGCGCGCTTCACGGCCCTTGACGTACTCAGCGCCATCGGCGCAGACCACCTGCAGGCGGGCATCGTCGGGCGGAATGCGGAAGCGTTCGCGCAGTGCGATCACCGCGGGGTCGATCTCGACAGCGACCACCCGCGTGGCAGGCAGGTGCCGGTAGCAATACTTGACCAGCGAGCCTCCGCCGAGCCCGATCACTGAAATCCGTGCCGGCGACGGATGCAGCAGCAGGAATCCCATCATGGTGCGCGTGTAGCCCAGCACCAGCCGGTCGGGATCGCGCCGCGACATGAAGCTCTGCGTAGCCAGCACGTCGAAGTGCAGCGACAGGGCAGTCTCGGTCTCCAGCACCACGGGCGTGCCGTCGCGTGGGGCCTCGGCCAGGAACCGCATATACGACTCAAAAGACGTGCGGCCGCTATCCGCGGCGATGCCGGTACCGGCGCCCGGTTTGCGTTCGTTCATGGCTGGCCGTTCCCTGGTCCGAGCAGTCGTGCGATGGCCCTGACCGCGGCGACTTCGTCCGGGCCGTCGGCCTGGATGCGCAGCACCGTGCCAGGCGGCGTGCGCAGGCGCATGACGGCCATCACGTCGTGCGCATCGGCCGAGCCGGAGTCCGTGACCAGCACGATGCGGCTGGCAAAGCGGCTGGCCACCAGGCTCACGCGCGCCGAGCCACGTCCCTGGAAACCCTTGCCGGCGGCGATGTTGAGGGTGGCCTCGATCACGGCAGCCTTGCGCAATGCAGGACCCGGAGGGCGGGACCGGTCGGCTGGCTGGGGCGGGCAAGATGGCGGGTGGCGCTCCCGGGTATCGCGGACATCGGGGACATCTGTTGCAGTCACATAGGATGTTAATCCTATTATCATATCCCAGCGCCCGCACCGGTGGCTGCATCCGGGCAGGAAATTCCATGCCCGATGCCGCGGGTGTGGAGAAGCCGCCCTTTGCGGGCTGTGCCAGGCCGCCGGTCCATCCCGGAAACTGGATTTGTGGCGTGCGCTTCTGGCATCCTGACGGTCTGTCCTGATGTCCGGCCTGCCCGGAACACTGCCATGCCCCTTTCCGACTGGACCCATGAGGCCATCCGCAAGATCGATGCGGATTTCAACCGTTCCGCCGACACCCACCTGATCCCGCTGGACCTGCCGGGCTACCCTGACATCCGCGTCTATTTCAAGGACGAGTCCAGCCATCCGACCGGCAGCCTCAAGCACCGGCTGGCGCGGTCGCTGTTCCTGTACGCGCTGTGCAACGGCTGGCTGCATGAGGGCAGCACGGTGGTGGAGGCGTCCAGCGGCTCGACGGCGATCTCCGAGGCTTACTTTGCGCGGCTGCTCGGGCTGCCGTTCGTGGCGGTGATCCCGGCGGGCACTTCGCGCGCCAAGATCGAGGCGATCGAGTTCTACGGCGGGCACTGCCACCTGGTGGACAGCCCGTCCGAGATCTACGCCGCCTCGCGCCGCATCGCGCAGGAGACGGGTGGGCATTTCATGGACCAGTTCACCTACGCCGAGCGCGCCACCGACTGGCGCGCCAACAACAATATCGCCGAGTCGATCTTCAAGCAGATGGCGCAGGAAGAGCATGCGGTGCCCGCCTGGCTGGTATCGAGCGGCGGCACCGGCGGCACCATCGCCACGCTGGGGCGCTATGTGGCCTATCGCCGCCACCAGACCCGCGTGCTGTGCGCGGACCCGGAGAACTCGGTGTTCTTCGACTACTTCCGCAGCTGCCTGGAGGGCAAGCCGCAGCCGGACCTGTCCCTGGCGGAGGGCTCGCGCATTGAAGGCATCGGCCGGCCGCGCGTGGAGCATTCATTCATCCCGACCTGCATCGACGCCATGCTGAAGGTGCCGGACGGGCTCTCGTTCGCGGCCATGCGCTACCTCGCCGGGCGCTTCGGGCGCCGCGTGGGCGGGTCCACCGGCACCAATTTCGTCGGCGTGCTGTACCTGGCCCAGCAGATGCACGCGGCGGGTGAGGGCGGCGCCATCGTCAGCCTGCTGTGCGACAGCGGCGAACGCTACGGCAACACCTATTACGACGATGCCTGGTACTCCGCGCAGGGCATTGCCATCGAGGCGGCCGATGCGCTGGTGGCGCGCGCGGTCAATGGCGAGGCCGTGCTGACGCCGCAGGCGGTGGCGGGACTGCAGTCGGCCGGCGCCGGCATTCCGGCGGGCGGCTGAAACCCGTCGCCGTGCCTTTCTGTCACAATGCCGGCGGCCGGCGCGCCGGCCATTGATCTAAAGGTGAATACCCTATGCGTATCTTCGGCATCAGCATCCATATCATCGTCGCACTGTTCTTTGCGGTGCACGCGGTGCGCACGCACCAGAACATGTACTGGCTGCTGATCCTGTTCCTGTTCCCGGGGCTGGGCAGCGTGGTGTATTTCTTCGCGATCTACCTGCCCGGGCTGCGCCAGTCGCGCGGCGCGCGTGCGGCCACGCGTGCCATCACCCAACTGGTCGATCCGAACCGCGCGGTGCGCGAGGCCCGCTCAGACTTTGACCGCGCCCCGACGGTGGCGCACCGCATGCGCCTGGGCGCCGCACTGCTGGCGGCGGGGGAGCCGTCGGAAGCCCTGCAGCACTACCAGGCAGCGGCCAACGGACCGTTTGCGACCGATCCGGCGCTGCTGCAGGGACTGGCACAGGCGCAGTTCGCCACCAACGATGCCGCCGGCGCGCTGGCAACGCTGGAGAAGCTGTTCGCCGCCAATCCGCAGTCGCGCCAGCAGCCCGATCCGGCCCTGCTGTTTGCGCGCGCGCTGGCGGCCACCGGTGCATCCGGCACGCGGGCCGCGTTCGAGCAGGCGCTGACCAGCGCCAGCGATGCCGCGCCGCGCTGCCTCTTTGCCGACTGGCTGGCGGCGCAGCCCGACGCCGCCGACCGCGAACGCGCGCAGCAGCTCTATGCCGATATCGTCCACGACGCCCGCCACTGGCCGCGCCACGCCCGCGATCACAACCGCGAATGGCTGCAGCGCGCGCAGTCGGCGCTGGGCAAGTAATCCGCGTTTCTCCCCATCCATGCTGGAACGGGTGCTGAACGCCTTTCTCGACAACATGACCCTACTGAAACGCAAATCGATTGAAGCCGTGGCCTCGCGCCGTCCGGCACGTGGCACCCGCACCCGTGGCGCGGCGCCGGCACGCGAAGAAAAGCGCATGACGCCGCGCTTCGCACCGGTGACCTTCTCGGAAATGGAAGGGGTGCGCTACCTGCACTTCGGCACCGAGTGGGTGCAGGGCGCGATGCGCCTGCGCAAGCCCGATGCGATCGAGCTGGAATACGCGCAGCAGATGATGGCCTGGCTGCTGTTCCTGTCGCCATCCGTTGAAGAATTCCACGTGGTGCAGCTTGGCCTGGGCGCCGCGGCGCTGACCAAGTTCTGCCACCGCCAGTTCAGCCGCGCGCGCGTGACCGCGGTGGAGCTGAACCCCGCGGTGATCATCGCCGGGCGCAGCATGTTCGGCCTGCGCGAGGACGATGCGCGCCTGACCGTGCGCGAGCAGGATGCCTGGGACTACGTGATGGACGGCACCCACGCCGGCGCTATCGACGTGCTGCAGGTGGACCTGTACGACGCCACCGCACGCGGCCCGGTGCTGGACACCACCGCGTTCTACCGCGCCTGCCGTCGCACGCTGAAGGCACCCGGGGTGATGACCATCAACCTGTTCGGCGACCACGACAGCTTTCCGAAGAATATCGAACGCATCTGCGATGCCTTCGACAACCGCGTGCTGGTGTTCCCGGAAGTGCATGACGGCAACATCATCGCGATGGCCTTCAACGG
>JACXTT010011585.1_pt1 | contig 11787 bp, 12 predicted proteins | sample 9270951 | NCBI WGS metagenome assembly JACXTT01 (sample SAMN15532306, study PRJNA645909) | rock metagenome | isolation source: weathered quartz diorite | place: Puerto Rico | collected 2017-06-21 | reverse complement strand
TGACTCAACATTCTGATGGCCGACTCGGCGTTCATAAGCATGCTCTCGGTAATCTCGAGTTTTAAGTTTGCGGGATCGAGACCGGCGTTGTGCATCGCCACCGCGACTTGCTCGACCAGATCATGCTGGGCGAGTTGCTTAACTGAGAGATTGATGCTTACGTACAAGGGCGGATTCTGCGGACAGCTCTTTTGCCATTCGCGTACCTGACGACAGCCTTCTTGCAGCACCCATTCTCCGATCGGCACAATTGCCCCCGTCGCCTCGGCCACCGAAATAAAATCGGGCGGCGGGATTAGCCCGAGCGTAGGGTGTTGCCACCGCAACAGGGCTTCGAAGCCGGCGATTTTGCCAGTTTGCAGAGTGACAATTGGTTGATACTCCAGAAGCAGTTCAGCTCGTTCAATCGCGTGTCCCAAATCAGTCTCAATTTGCGATTGACGTTCCAGGCGCACGCTCGTGGCCCGATCAAATATTTCATAGCGACCTCTGCCCTGCTTTTTCGCTCGATACATCGCCACGTCCGAGTGCCGCAGCAGTTCGTCCGCATCAACGTATTCGTCAGAGCTCAGGGCGACCCCGATACTTGCGGTGACCGACAATTCACGACCGGGCAGATGGAAAGGCTCTTTGAGCATTTTCACCAACCGTTTTACGGCCGTGACCGCGTCGTTCATGTCGTTGAGGTCGTCGAGAAGGACCGTAAATTCGTCACCACCCAGGCGCGCTACGGTGTCGGTGGGGCGAACGGTGGCGCTCAGGCGCTGACTGAATTCAACGAGCAATTGGTCTCCCGCCAAATGACCCAACACATCATTGATTCCTTTGAAGCCATCCAAGTCCAGAAACAGGATGGCAAATGCGCCTTGCTTTCGACGCTTCCATCGCGCCAGCGATTTCCTGACTTGATCGATGAATAAGGCCCGATTGGGCAAGCCCGTCAAAGCATCATGCAGCGCTTCGTGCATCAGTTGTTCTTCCGCGCGCTTCCGGTCACTGATGTCCTGTATCTGAAAAATTAGACTGGCCGAGTCATGGTGAGGTTCGGCAATCTTGGTGACGCTCAGGAGTACCCAGATCGTTTCGCCATCACTTCGCAAACAGCGCTGTTCCAGTTCGATGGACGCGATGGAGCCCTCGAGGAGGTTTCCAATCTGCTCAAGCATCCACTCAGCATCTTCCTGATGCGTCAGGGACCGGACATCGGTCTTTAATAGCTCCTCTTCAGAACAACCAAAGATTTGGCAGATGGACTTATTGACTTTCAGCCATTCTCCCTTTGAGGTCGTCAGACCCATGCCGGCGGCTTGATTGAACGCGGCACGAAATCGCTGCTCGCTCTCTTTCAATGCAAGTTCGAGGCGCTCCGCGTCTAGGCTTTGACCACGGCCGCGATAACCAAGATAGATTCCGGGCGCGGCCGCGATCGGCAATAGTAGAGCCAAGCTCGGCAACTGGAAGCGGAAAGCGATAAATCCAACCGCACACAGGAGGACGCAGGTCACAATGCTTGTGATCAAATGAAGTCGAGACGTGCTGGTTGCCATCTTCTGGTGGAGTATCGCTGGGAACGGCAGCGACAGATTCTAGGAATTTGAGTTAGCGATCTATGTGTCAGAAACTCTGTCCTCGGACTGAGCGGGGACCAAGCTCTCGACCCTAACGGAGCGGTGTTTCGAGACACGCGTCATCAGGAGCGGGCATGCTCCCGAGCGCCCTAATACCTAAATTACCTAAGTCTAAGACGAAAGTCTACGGTTGTTTTGTTTTCCGTGCTGACAATTTGTCAGTTCAGCAGGGTAGAATCGTTCCTGATTTTTCAAGTTTTACAGGCTTTTTGGGAGCTCTGAGCTTAATGCGCATCATCGCTGGTAAGTATCGCGGCCGAAAACTGAAGAGTCCGCCATCGACGCAAACGCGCCCCACCTCTGATCGGCTGCGCGAGACGCTCTTTAATGTCATTGCGCCGAGGATTGCAGGCGCGCGATTCCTTGACCTGTGTGCGGGAACGGGAGCCGTTGGCATTGAAGCGCTGTCGCGTGGTGCGGCCCATGCGACCTTCGTCGATCAGTCGCGAAAGATGTGTTCGTTAATAAAGGCAAATCTCGCGTCATTGATGGCGGATGAAAACGAGTTTGAGATTTTAGCGAGAGATGCGTTCAAGTTTGTGGCGCAGGAGACTGGTGCGTTCGACGTGTTGTACTTCGATCCTCCCTACGCCGCGGACTATAACCCCGTTCTAACTCATATTGGTGAAGCCGATGGATGTTTGAGGAAGGATGGTATTCTAATCGTTGAACACCACAAGAAAAAGGACTTGCTGACTGAGTACGGGCGACTACGTCGGTATCGTGTTCTGAAACAGGGCGACACGGTTTTGAGTTTTTACAGTCCAGCCTGATGACGTAGTGCCAAATCGGCGTCCTGCCTCTTCAGAATGAGCGGACCGACCCGTCCGCATATTTGATTTCCTTTATACGCGTTACGCGCGTCGCTTGCATGAACCGCTCGTCAGTCGGAATGCCACGAGACTCGCGAAGCATTAAGCTCGCGTGTGGGGCGATTCGGACCCTTGAGGCCAGTTTATATTTCGAGACAGCCGCGTTCGAGGGATCGACCAAGGCAACCTCCCAGGTGACCTGTTTGATCGTCTTGGCTGCGTCATTGCTCACAGTGAGAAAGAAATATGTCTTCGTGAATCCGGGATACTGCTGTTCACTGTATCGGCCAGTGGCCTTGCGCTCATGACTAGCGTTTTCCATCGGGCCGCAATTCGGGTCGCCGCTGACACAACAATTGCAGTTTCCCTTTTCACCGTTTGGGTCATATCTCTGTTGGGACTGGAGATTCTGGGATTGACTCTTAGCGATTGAGGCGAACGCTACAACTAATGCGACCAAGAGGAATGTCTTTTTCACGGCTACTCACTCCTTCGCGAAATAATAACCGGCAACCGAATCATACTCCTGCCAGCGCGGGCGCCAATGTTGAAGTGAAGGCGGGACAGTCGCTAAACTGACCGTAAACATTATGTTAGTTCTGGGGATTGAAACTTCATGCGATGAGACCGCGGCCGCGATAATTCGCGATGGTCGCGAGATCGTCTCGTCGGTAATCTCTTCGCAAATCAAAACGCACGCGCGCTTTGGTGGCGTCGTGCCTGAACTTGCTTCACGGGAACACCTCGACAAGATTGTTCCTATCGTTGATGAAGCATTCACGCGGGCCGAAATCACTCAACGCGATATTGATGGCATCGCGGTTACGATGGGTCCGGGCCTCGTAGGTTCGTTGCTTGTCGGTGTGTCGTACGCGAAGGCCATGGCCTACGCCCTCAAGAAGCCACTCGTCGGCGTCAATCATATCGAGGGTCACATCTATTCCGTATGCTTTGAAAATCCGCCGATCGAACATCCGGCGATGGCTCTGATCGTATCGGGTGGACACTCAAACATTTTCTATGTGCCAACGCCGGGAAGATACAAGGTGGTGAGTCGCACGCGTGACGATGCGGCCGGTGAAGCGTTCGATAAGGTTGCGAAGTTGCTTGGTCTTGGTTATCCCGGTGGGCCGATTATCGAGAGGCTCGCGCGCTCCGGTAATCCGAAGGCGGTGAAGTTTGCGCTGCCGCGCATGGGCGATAATCGTCCTGATTTCAGCTTCAGTGGCTTAAAGACGGCCGTCACAAAGTATGTCCGCGAGTCGGGACTGCAGCCGGTCTCAAATGGCGAAGAACCTTCCCAGGGCATAAAAGACCTCGCGGCAAGTTTTCAGGCCACAGTCATCCGATCGCTCGTCACGACGATGGAAAGAATGGCGCGTGAGTATGAGCCAAGGACACTAATCGTTGCGGGCGGCGTGGCCTGCAACGGAGCGCTCCGCGAATCATGTCGCACCGCCGCGGCCAACCTCGGCGTGCCCGTTTACTTCCCTTCTCCGCATCTCTCTACGGACAATGCCGCGATGATTGCGGCCGCGGGGACCGTTAAGTTGCAAGCGGGCGAACGCGCGGGCTGGGACCTAAACGCTGATGTGATGTTGCGCCTGCAGAACCTTGAAGTCGAAGACGACCGTCTGCGCCAAGCCGGCGTTCGTTATCGCCTCTAATTCTTTACATGCTCAGGGCGCGGATCTATCTTCGGTTTCTCACATGTGTAAGTCATAAGCCATGAGCAACTCTCCAACCGCATCTCAGTTGCAGTCTCGGGCCCAGAAACTACAATCAAACTGGGTGAGACTGCACGCTGATCGGCCGCGCATTCTTTATCACTACACCGATGCGACGGGCCTCCTCGGACTCTTAAAAACAAATCGGTTGTGGGCCACCAACCGGCGCTTTATGAATGACCCAACGGAAACGGAGTATGCGGCAAATGTGATTCGCACCGCGGTTAGCGATCCGCGAACCACGAAGTACATTGCCATGAAAGAGCGGAACAAGAAGCGGCGCACGTCAGTGCTCGAGGCCATCAACGAAGGCATCGAATATCTGTTGACGGCATACGTCGATCACGACGAGCACTATCTTGCCTGCTTTTGTGAGCAGGGTGATCTGCTCAGTCAATGGCGCGGTTACGGATCGATTGGGGGCGGCTACGCGGTCGGTTTTTCGGCAAAACAACTCGGCTTGGTACACCATCAAACCGCAGAAAAGCCCGAGCCGATTCTCCGTCGGGTCATATACGATCCGAGAAAGCAGCAGCAAGTCACCAGGCTCTGGCTAAACTTCATCATCGACTGGCAACGATTCCGCGAACAGGATCAACCGGAAGCCTTCCGCGGCTCGCTGGACTATTACGATTTCGGTTGGAACTATTTCAATTGGTTCATCTCCCAGTCACTGCGGTGCTTCAAGCATCCGGCATACAGAGAGGAACAGGAGTGGCGCGTGATTCAAGTAGGCACTGGTTATGGCGGAGCGCGCGCGGTCGATCCGAATTTTCGCGCGGCGCGCCGAGGCATCGTCGAGTACGTCGAACTCGAGTTGCCGCTCCAGAATGGGAAGTTACCGGTGAAGCTAATCTGCTACGGGCCGACGCTTGATCCGAAAGTTACCGATCGTTCATTGAGCTTGCTGTGTCGCGGAAAAGGATATGGCAAGGTCAAGATCAAAAAATCGATTGTGCCGTTTGCTGGGTAGAGAAATGTCTGCGCACAGTGTGCAAGTCGCTTGCATTAGCAGCGTTCAATATCCGCGTCATGACGCACGGGGAACTCAATGTTAACTCTAAAATTTGTTGCAGTTACTCTTTTCACTTCGTTCATCTTCAGTGGCGGCATGCCCCTTGGCTGTCGTTCAAATCACGACAACAAGAACATGGTGACAACGACCGACAAGTCCTCTGGTGACTTACAGGTGCTGGCGGAAGGTTCCGTTTCGCCAATCCGAACATCATTCGTCGGCGTCTTTCGTGATGTCGACGCCTATACTGCGTTGCGGGCGCAGGCGACTAATCTGCCCGACCTGAAAGCTGATTTCTTCAAATCCAATATCGCGATCGCAGCCTTTCTCGGAGAACGGAACACCGGCGGCTATAGCATCGCGATTGCTCAACAGCCAAACGGGCAGATTCGAGTTGCCGAGAAAGCGCCGCCCAAAGATGCGATCGTCGCTCAAATGGTCACCTCACCGTTTAAGCTGGTTTCGATGTCGACGAATGGAAACCCACCGGTTCAGCTTTCACTGGATGAGCGATTCAATCAACGCGCGCAGGTCTACCGAATCAGTAACGGCGTGTTCTCAGTTTCTGGAGGATTCGCCGGTCGGACTGAGCAGTACAAGCTGGCGGGAAAACTTCAAGTGATGAGACTGGCCGGCGTCGTGAGCATTAACTTTGCGATTGTGAGTGAAGGTGCTGCGCGAGAACGCTCGTTGCGAGACTTTGGGACCGGCGTAGCGTCCGGAGACAGTGTGTTAATTGGCCGGCTGAGCCGCGGCAGCTTGATCGATTCACCGAGCGGAGACCTCAGCGTTCGCGCCAAGTTCGGAGAGAAAAATAGCTTGCTGATTGACTTAACGACAGGGCCAGTGACGGTGCCGGATGGCTACTCAGGCAAAGGAACGATCGAAGCAGCGATGGTGGCGGCGTCGGCAAACTGACACCGCCCCATCTGCTATTCCTTGATCGTCTCGCCGACGCGAATCGTACCTTCGGTCAGAATCTGGGCGCGCAACCCGCCACGATGGAGTAATCCCGGCAGAACCTTTGCGTGAGACAGACGTTGCAGTGTCGCGCACGGTTCACACAACTGTAGGCCGCGCGCTTTCACATCCCCAATCCAAAATTCCTTACCCACAAGATGATTGAGCGGTACTCCGCGGGTGACGACATTGCGACGGGTGCCGTCGAGGCCAAAATCAATCTTGAACTCAGAGCGGAACGATTCGATCGCTTCAGCCTCGACCAGCGTAAGTTCGCGCCGCGGTTCCTGCCTTGGGTCGTTAAAGTAGCGATCGCCTTCGAGGCCCCGACCGGGAATTGCGCGCACTTCGTCAACCGACTGCAAGGGGCCTTCGGCCACCGGCGTGATGTTGATTGAGACTACTGTGCCTTCAAACATCGTGTTCTCCTCTAAACCGAGGCCGCAATTGCTTCGTCAAAGATTTCGAGCGCCACATCGACGTCGTCGCGAGACAAGATTAATGGCGGCGACCAGCGAATTGAATTGGGCCCGCAACCTAAGACGATGACTCCGCGGTTAAAGGTAGCCATCTCAACGCGGTCGCGCAAATCCGGATCAGGTGTCTTCGTTGATCGATCTTTCACGAACTCGACGCCGATCATCATTCCCATGCCGCGAACGTCGCCGATGCAATCGTACTTCGACATTAGTTTTTCCAGGCCGGCTTTCAAATAGCCGCCAACTTCGGCACTGTTGTTAATCAATTCGCGTTGCAACAGCTCGATCGTTTTCAACGCGGAAGCGATTGCGACTGGGTTGCCACCAAAGGTCGACGCATGCGCGCCCTTCTTCCAATCCATGATGTCGGCCCGCGCCACACAGGCGCCGAGCGGAAGACCCGATGCGATTCCCTTTGCGATGCAAACTACGTCCGCCTTAACTCCTGAGTGTTCGATCGCGAACATTTTCCCGGTGCGACCCATACCGCTTTGAACCTCGTCAACGATGAGAAGAATTCCATGTTCGTCGCATATTCGGCGCACCTCTTGAAGAAAGGCTGCGGGCGCGGGAACATAACCGCCTTCGCCCTGCACCGGTTCGACGACAATCGCCGCCACTTCTTCCGGCGGCGTGGTTGTTTTGAAGAGACGGTTCTCGATCCAATTGACCGCGCCCTGCACAACCCCGCCATCGCCGCAGTCCTCGGCGTTGAAGGGATTCCGATACTCGTTCGGAAAGGGCATGTGCACGACGTCGAGCACTTGCCGCTTGAAGCCCAGGCGTTGCGCGGCTTTTGACGACGTCAACGAAAGCGAACCCAACGTCCGACCATGAAAACTGCCGAAGAACGAGATGAACTTTTCGCGACCAGTGGCGTGCATCGCCACTTTCAAAGCGGTCTCGACGGCTTCGGTGCCACTGTTGGCAAAATGCGTTTTCGTCGGTCCCGCAATGGGAACGATCTCGTTCAACTTCTTCGCCAGGACCGGCATGCCCGAGTAGTAGTAATCAGTGCCGCACATGTGGATCAGTTCAGCCGCCTGATCCTGAATGGCGCGCACCACTTCAGGATGACAATGCCCCGTGGAACAAACAGCCACGCCGGCATTGCAGTCGAGAAATACGTTGCCGTCGACGTCGGTCACCCAGACGCCTTCGCCACGTTCGGCGACGAGTTTGAAATCCGGACGCGGATATGCCGGATTCACGAACTGCGCGTCGGCTTCGACGATTGCGCGGCCCTTAGGGCCCGGAAGCTCAGTCTTGATTTCGGGTCGTCTTAATGCACTTGCGGTTGCCATCATCTTCTTGCTCCCTGTTCTTGAAGAAACCTTAACGGCGACGCTCGTACGAGCGCCGATTGAGAAGCGGTCGGTTGATGATCGTGGACTAATCCGCGAAGAGATTCGCGCGCGTGTCTTGCGGCCGAAGATGTAATTCGTGTCGACTCAGCATGACCTTAATATGAAGGGATAATAGCACCAGAATCACACCAATTCCAGCTTCATCTGAGACCGCCTGCCGGATTGATAATGGAGCTAAGCCGAATACCAAAGCACCGCGAAGAAATGGCAAGCCGTGCCGGCGATGACAAACAGGTGCCAGGCAAAATGTGCGTAGCGGACTCGGTGGGCCGCAAAGAATCCGACGCCTCCTGTGTAAGCGATGCCGCCCGCGAGGATCCACGCGAGACCAGTCATGGGCATGCGTTGCAGCACCTGCGGAGCCGCGATGACGACGAGCCAACCCATCACGAGGTAGAGCGCCACTGAAAGCCAAACATATCGCGCGCCAAACAGGGCCTTCTTGATCAGCCCGACGACGGCGAGTCCCCAGACCAAACCAAGTAGCGTCCAGCCCCATGGCCCACGCAAGACGCCAAGTGTGAACGGCGTGTAGGTTCCCGCGATGAGAATAAAGATGGCGCTGTGATCGAGCAGTCGAAAGAACCGCTTGGCTCGGTCGTGCGTCAGCGCGTGATAAAGAGTGGAAGCCAGATAGAGTGAGATCATCGACGCGGCAAAGATACTCACGCCGACGGTGTTCCAGGCCGTTCCATACCGCTTCGCGGCAACAATCAAAATCGGAGTTGCGGCGATCGCCAGTGCCAGGCCCGCGCCATGGCTGATGCTGTTGGCAATTTCTTCGCCGGTGGTTGGCCGACGCTCGTCACTCATAAAGGCATTGTACACGAACTGAGCGCGACCTGTATTGAATTCTGGGAGCTACTTCCGCTTCAGAACTTTTGCAGTGAACGATGCCTTGATGACGTTGTCGCCGCCCGTTATGTCTATATCGCCGGCGATCGCGTCCGCGGTCGCGGTCGTCACCTTCACCTGGCCATTAAGGGTGCTCCGATCAAGAAAGAATTTGTTGTCGGCCCCATTCTTGCGCGAAATAATCGCGACGTCTTCGACCTTCATGTACTTGTCGGCCTTAGCTGAATACGTGCCCGCCTTTGGCGGTGAAGCTTCCTTCGTGCCCTCTTCACCTACCAGACTGAACGTAACCCGAAGCTGGTCGTCAGAAGTAAGCGGCTTATCAAGCGTCAAAGCGAAATTCGCAGAGTCGAGGTCGTAATCGGCGACGTAAGTGCGATAGCTCGAGGCTGTCGTCATCTTGCCGCTCGTATCAGTAAAGGTCTTAGTGACGGCGAAAGCATAGCTCGACTTGGCGGCCACATCCTTTTCGCCGGTCGCGGTGGATTTGACATGCAGGTCGGCGCCGCCGCCCTTACTGCAACCTGAAAAAGTCAGCGCCGAGAGAAGCACAACGGCAAACAGGGCAAGCAGGACTCTTTTCGAAGTGGTCGGGGGCATAGGTTTTCTCCTGAAGGAATTTGAAAGCCGAAATCTGCGCTTGGTTCCGGTGTGCGCAGAGGCTTTTTACGAGAAAACCCTGCGGGCGTCAATAGCTATGAACGCGGCGCCACGTAACTGCGTCGAGCTTTCAAGACCAGCTTACCCTGCGATTTCTGGACGGGCGAAGAAAGATCCAATTTGAGTTTACGGGTGGTGCCATCGCGCTTTTTGTTGGTCGACACATAGGCCAGGTTGTAACGACTGCGCAGATGATCCATCAGCGTCTGAAACGTTGTATCGAGGTTCTCAGGTTTATCGGTGAGCAGTTCCCCACCGCTTTCGTTCGCAAGTGTTTCAATGTCCAGGTATGGCGCGCCACCCAGCCGGCCCATGCGCGTCGCCCAAATCATGACACCGTTCTCGATTCCCTGTCCCGCTTCTTTCGGAATGATGCCGCAGACGACACTGCCCGATTCGTAAATCTGTTGAGCCGCCAACTTGCCTGACGGTCCACCTTCGCAATCAAAATTGCGCGTCACCCCCGTAATCATCACGATCACGCGACGGCCTTCCGGATTGCTGGCGCTGACCATGTAATCGGCCGCGTCAAAGAAAAGCTGGTTGAGGCAGTGGTCGGCTTCTTCGTCGTGCGTGGGAACACGATCGAGGGCCTCCGCGATCAGAATTCGATTCTTCGTGAAGCCTTGAAGCAGACGCGTCGAATCGTGATAAGTCATCACCGCCACTTCGTCAGTCGGCTTCAGACGCTCGATCGCCTCACGCGTTGCGCGATGAACCTTTTCACTGAAAGGATCGAGACACCCACCACGATCAATCAGAAACAGGACTGAAAGCGGCAGACTGTCCTGGCTAAAGTGCGTTATCTCCTGCTTTGAACCATCTTCGTAGATCAGGAAGTCGTCCTTCTTCAATCCGCCCACGATGCGCGCCGTGTTCTTTTGCAACACCAGCGCGTCAATGGTCACGAGGTCAACATCAACCTTTACAACTTCATCGCGTCCGATGGGCGTTCGGTTCGTGTTGTCAGTGGACGACGCTTCTGATGAATTCGTACCGACGCGCCGTTCGCGACTCTGAGAAATTGCGGGACGACGCGGTGAGTCGGCAAACAGAACAATGAAGCTCGTGGTGATTGAAGCGAGAAGGAACAGCCGGGTCGGGACTTTCGTTTTCATGGCTCTCTCCGAATGCATCCGCGCCCCAGATAACGACGCGTGCAGATTAGCTTGAGGGGAGAGTGCTCTATTAACGAAATTGAAAGAACAACTCGTAGACAATGACGTTCGTGGAGATTGAATCGTTAACAAACCGCTGGCTACTTTAGTCCAGGAAAGAAGACGGTGGGTGGACGCCAGCGCCTCGAATCGCCGACGATTCCCTTCTTCGTATCAACCACCTCGAGCCGCGCAGGCACGACCTTAATCAACAGATAATCCTTGTTCCGATTCGGATAGAACGCGCTCCATTCTTGTTTCCAGTGGCGAGCCCGCTCGCTCGCATCGTTCACCAGCCGCGCAGTTCCATAAATCGTAACGTAAGCCTGGCTCTCGCGATCGAAATAGTAGAGCGTCACCCGCGGATTATGCCGAATCTCCGTGACCTTGCTACTGCGTGGATTTGTAGCGAGCCAAACAATCATCTTGTCGTCGGGCTCGAATGCATCCATGGTCCTCGCTTGAATACGTCCGTGATTCGCATTCGTGATCAGCGCGCAGTACCGCGCTGTCTTCATGATTTCTCGTGCGGCTGAGATCAGTTCGTCGCGACTCCACTTCTTTTCTTCCTGGGCGCTTGTCGGAGCAATGAGCAGAGCGATCAGCAGAGGTACGCCCAGCACCAAAGTCGTCCTGCGCTGACTCATGTTACAGAACCGCGAGCAGTAGCGAGCGGGATAATGTGTTCTTGTATTGATCAGCTTCGTCAAGGGTTCGCCTTTGTCCCGCTCACTACCGTTCGCGGTTCTGTAACTTACGCACGGGATGCGCTTCAGTGTTGAATATGACTCGATCAAAATCGAGAGTCTTTGGCGGCGAGAACAGCAGATAGAAATATTTGAACGTCTCGGCAAACAGAAAACTCTGCATCGAATCGCTTTTCTCTTTTGTGACGACGCTCTTCAGCGCCGCGTAACCTTCGTCGGTGCGACAGTATTTGACGAAATCGCGCCACAGTGTTTGCCCCATGCGCAGGTACTCTGGATCTTGGGTGTAGTGATAAAGGTAGTCAGTCGACTCGACGATCTTTGGCCGCAACGGATAACCGGGTCATTGTGTCTCCACAGGTTGGTAGTCTAGTTCCGCGGGCTCTATCCCTTCCCTTGCCCACCTCCGGTCCGCAGATC
>JACXTT010011583.1_pt1 | contig 11788 bp, 11 predicted proteins | sample 9270951 | NCBI WGS metagenome assembly JACXTT01 (sample SAMN15532306, study PRJNA645909) | rock metagenome | isolation source: weathered quartz diorite | place: Puerto Rico | collected 2017-06-21 | reverse complement strand
AGTTGTCGGCGCGGTGCACCACCTCGACGTTGGCGCGCGAGGCCCACGGGATCACCTGCAGGTGCAGCGGGATCATGAACACCTGGTCGTGGAAGTACTTCATCGCCTTGACGAGCGTCTGCTGCCGGCGCTTGGCGTCGATGTCGCCCTTGGCCTCGTCGATCAGCGCGTCGAAGGCGGGATCCTTGTAGTTGCCCCAGTTGTAGTCGCCGTCACCCTTGTCGTTGCGCGAGTGCAGGACCGGCTGCAGCGTGAAGATCGCGTCCGTGGTCGCGCCGCCCCAGCCGAGCATGCAGAAGCTCACGTCCATCTTCTGCGCTTTCGGGAAGTACTGCGCGCGCGGGATCGCGTTCACCTTCACCGTGACGCCGACCTTCGCGAGCATGCCTGCGACCGCCACGCAGATCTTCTCGTCGTTGATGTAGCGGTTGTTGGGGCAGTCGAGCTGCACCTCGAAGCCCTTGGGATAGCCCGCCTCGGCGAGCAGCTTTTTGGACGCATTCACGTCGTAGGGATAGCGCTTGTCCATCTCCTTCGGCATGCCGGCGAGCGTCGGATTCGGAAGGTTGATGGCGGTCGGCACCGACAGCCCGCGCATCACCGTCTTGTGGAGCGCGTCGACGTCGATCGCCTGGTAGAAGGCCTTGCGCACGCGCAGATCCTTGAACGGGTTCTTGCCCTTCACGTTCGAGTACAGGAGCTCGTCGCGCGCCTGGTCCATCTGCAGGAAGATGATGCGGTTCTCGCGCCCCTCGTACACCTTGACGTTCTTGTCCTGCTTGAGCTTGTCGATGTCCTGCGGCGGCGGGTCGAGCACGAAGTCGAGATCGCCGGAGATGAGCGCCGACATGCGCGTGTTGCCTTCCTTCACGGGCGTATAGACGATGTCGTCGACGTTGCCCTCGAAGCGGCCTTCCTTGACGCCCCACCAGTTCGGGTTCTTCTTGAAGACGCTCTTCACGTCGGGATCGCGCGATACGAGCATGTACGGTCCCGTGCCCATGCCGTTGCGCGCGGTGTAGGTCTCCTCCTTGTTGGTGAAGTCCTGCGTCTTCATGGCGTTGTGCTGCTCGCACCACTTCTTGTTCATGATGAAGAGGCTGTTGGCGAGCGTCTCGAGCATCACCGGCAGCGGCACCGGGCTGGTGAATTCCACGGTGTAGTCGTCGACCTTGCGCGCTTCGCCCACGTTGTTCGCGTAGACGCGGAACTGCGACGTCGGTCCCTTCATGCGCGTCCACGAGAAGACCACGTCGTCGGCCGTGAAGTCGGAGCCGTCGTGCCACTTCACGCCCTTGCGCAGGTTGAACACCCACACCGTCGGGCTCGTCTGCTTCCAGCTCACCGCGAGCTGCGGGATGATCCCGAGCTTCTTGTCGCGCTCGACGAGGCCCTCGTAGACGTGGCCGTTGATCGAGTTGGTGAGGAGCTCGTTCTGCGCGTGGGGGTCGGCGGTGAGGTAGTCGCCCTGGCTGGACCAGCGCAGAGTCTTGGCATCGGCGAGGGGCGCGGCGAGAGCAAAAGCGAGGATTGCGACGGCGATAAGGCGCGGCATCGGGAACCTCCGTTCGTTGATGCCGCTCATGATAGATCAACTGTCCGGCGCTTTATAATTGAGGGTTCGGAGGTACCGTATATGAATGCCGCTGTCGTCAAAGACTGTTCCGCCGTTCCTTCCCTCAAAGATCCGAAGCTCTTCCACGACCGCGCGTACATCGACGGCGCGTGGGTCGAGTCCGACGGCCGCAAGCGCGTCGACGTCGACAACCCCGCCGATGGGACCATCATCGGGAGCATTCCCGACATGGGCGCGGCGGAGGCGAAGCGCGCGATCGCCGCGGCCGAGGCGGCGTTGCCCGCGTGGCGGGGGCTCCCGGCGAAAGACCGCTCGAAGATCCTGCGCAAGTGGTTCGACCTCTGCATCGCGAACGCCGACGACCTGGCTCTGCTGGTCACGACCGAGCAGGGGAAGCCCCTCGCCGAGGCGAAGGGCGAGGTCGTGTATGGAGCATCGTTCATTGAATGGTTCGCGGAGGAAGCGAAGCGCGTCTACGGCGACGTGATTCCCTCTCCCGCGAACGATCGCCGGCTCGTCGTCATCAAGCAGGCGATCGGCGTGTGCGGCGCGATCACGCCGTGGAACTTCCCGAACGCGATGATCACGCGCAAGGTCGCCCCGGGCCTCGCCGCCGGCTGCACGTTCGTGCTCAAGCCCGCGGAGCAGACGCCGTTCTCGGCGCTCGCGCTCGCCGAGCTCGCCGAGCGTGCCGGCATGCCCAGGGGCGTGCTCAACATCGTGACCGGCGACCCGGTGGCGATCGGCCAGGAGCTCTGCGCCAATCCCGTCGTGCGCAAGATCACGTTCACCGGCTCGACCGAAGTGGGCCGCATCCTCATGCGCCAGAGCGCCGATACGGTGAAGAAGATGTCGCTCGAGCTCGGCGGCAACGCGCCGTTCATCGTGTTCGACGACGCCGACCTCGACGCGGCGGCCGAAGGCGCGCTCGCCTCGAAGTACCGCAATGCCGGGCAGACGTGCGTCTGCGCGAATCGCATCTACGTGCAGGACTCGGTGTACGACACGTTCGCCGCGAAGATCACCGAGAAGATCAAGGCGCTCAAGGTCGGCCGCGGCACCGATAGCGGCGTCAACATCGGCCCGCTCATCGACGAGCAGGGACTGAAGAAGGTCGAGGAGCACGTCGCCGACGCCGTCGCGAAAGGCGGCAAGGTCGTGCTCGGCGGCAGGCGCAGCCCGCTGGGCGGCCGCTTCTACGAGCCCACGCTCATCACCGACATGAAGGCCTCGATGAAGGTCGCGCGCGAAGAGACGTTCGGGCCGGTCGCGCCGCTCTTCCGCTTCAAGGACGATGCCGAGGCGATCAGGCTCGCGAACGACACCGAGTTCGGCCTCTGCGCGTATTTCTACTCGCGCGACGTGGGCCGCGTGTGGCGCGCCGCGGAAGCGCTCGAGGCGGGCATCGTCGGCATCAACGTCGGCATCATCTCGAACGAAGTGGCGCCGTTCGGCGGCGTGAAGCAGTCGGGCATCGGCCGCGAAGGATCGAAATACGGCATCGAAGAGTTCGTCGAAATCAAATACCTGTGTGTCGGAGGAATCCAGTGATCAAGCTTGTCGTTCCGGTCGTCGCGGTTGTCGCTCTCACTGCATGCGCCGCGGAAAAGGCGGTCACCGCAACCACGGCGTGCGCGCCGCCGCCGAAGGACCTCGTGAAGCAGGACATCGCGCCCGGCAAGGGCGACGACACCGTCCGCGCCCGCACCCCCGTCCTCGTGCAGTACACCGGCTGGCTCTACGACGACTGCAAGCCCGACCACAAGGGCGAGAAGTTCGACACGTCCGAAGGGCGCCCGACGCCGTTCGGATTCATGGTCGGCGCCGGCCGCGTCATCAAGGGCTGGGACGAGGGGCTCATCGGCATGAAGGAGCAGGGCGTGCGGCGTCTCGTGATCCCGCCGGACAAGGCGTACGGCAGCCAGCAGAAAGGCCCGATCATCAAGCCCAACTCGACGCTCGTGTTCGATGTCGAGCTGCTGAAGATCCTCGGCCACGCGGACGAGGCGCCCGGCGCTCCGAAGTGAAGCTCACCAGCTCCGGCTTCGCCGACGGCGGCGCGATCCCCGCGGAATTCGCGTTCTGCGCGCCGGACGCAAGCTCGCACGTGACGCTCTCGAAGAACCGCAACCCGCAGCTCGCGTGGTCCGACGTTCCGATGGGGACGAAATCGTTCGCGGTCGTCTGCCACGATCCGGACGTGCCGAGCAAGGGCGACGACGTGAACCAGGAGGGCCGCACGGTCCCTGCGTCGCTTCCGCGCATCGATTTCTTCCACTGGGTGCTCGTCGACCTGCCGCCGTCGGAAGTCGGCGTCGCCACGGGCGAGTTCTCCTCGAGCGTGGTCCCGCGCGGCAAGGCCGGGCCGCAGGCGCCGCACGGCGCGCGCCAGGGCATCAATGACTACACGGGCTGGTTCGCAGCCGACAAGGACATGAACGGCGACTACTACGGCTACGATGGCCCGTGCCCGCCGTGGAACGACGCCATCGCGCATCGCTACGTGTTCACGCTGTACGCGCTCGACGTGCCGAAGCTCGCGCTCCCCGCGCGCTTCGGCGGCAAGGAAGTGCGCGAGGCGGTGCGCGGCCACGTGCTCGCGCAGGCTTCGCTCACCGGGCGCTACGCCCTCAATCCCGCGGTCAAGGTCTGAAGCGGCGCGACTTCCTCGCAGCGTTGGCGCTCGGTGCGTCGCCTCTCGCGATCGCCGCCGGCGATTCCATCTGGCCGAGGCTGCGCCGCGGCGGCCTCGTGCTCCTCATGCGCCACGCCGTGACCGAGGGCGGCGCGGGCGATCCGCCGGAGTTCCGCATCGGCGATTGCGCCACGCAGCGCAACCTTTCCGAGGCGGGACGCGAGGAAGCGCGGCGCGTGGGCGCGCGCCTCAAGGCCGAGCGCGTGCCGATCGCGCAGGTTTTCACGAGCCCGTGGTGCCGGTGCCGCGAGACCGCGATGCTCGCCTTCGGCAAGGGCGACGATTGGGAGCCGCTGTCGTCGACCTTCGCGATGCCCGATCGCGAAGCGGACTTCACCGAGCGCGTGCGCAAGCGCATCGGCAATTATTCGACGCGCAAGCCCGCCGGGAATGTGGTGATGGTCACCCACAACGTGAACATCGCCGCGCTCACGAAGCTCTCGGTCGTTCCCGCGGAGATCGTCGTGGTGAGGCCCGACGGCTGCTGCGGATTGCGCGTGGTCACGCGCATCGCGCCTCAGTCCTCGTCGGCGGAGCGCAGCCACCGTTCGTAGTCGCGCCGGGTCTTCTTCGTCGGGCGGCCCTTGAAGCGCGGCGAGGGAAGCGCGCGCATCTCGGCCGCGAGCAAGGTGCGGCGCGCGCGGCTTTCATCCGTCTCCTGGTAGAGCGCCGCCGCCACCGCTGCCGAGCCGCGCATCGCCGCGAAGCCCTTCACCGTGATCGTGTGCTCGAAGGGTGGCTTGCGGACGACGACGACATCGCCCGCCTTCAGCTCTTTCGCCGGCTTCGCGCGATCGCCGTTCACCGAGATGTGTCCGGCGCCGATCGCCTGCACCGCGAGCGAGCGCGTCCTGAAGAAGCGCGCGACCCACAGCCACTTGTCGATGCGCATCAGGTGATTGGATCCCGGCCTGCGCCGGGATGACGCCGCTGTACCTTCATTTACGCAGCGTCACTTCGTGCAACGCCACCGGCTCCGACGTTCCAGTATCGAATTCCGCGCCCGCGATGACGCCGGACTGCGCGATGGCGGCGGCTGTCTTCGTCTTGTCGTAGAGCGCGAACATCGCGCCGAGCGCGAAGTCGCGGCCGGAGCCGATCGCCCAGAAGCGGTCGAACTCGAACACTTCGCGCATCGAATACACCGCGAAAATGCCCGAGGGGTTGGCGATCATCACCGTCATCTGGCTCGACTCGTACGGATCGTCCTCTTCCTCCTTCGGGTTGAGGAACGCCTCGTCCTTGAGGAGCGGATGGAGCTTGCGGAACGTCTCGTAGATCGCTGCCTTGCCGTGCAAGTCAAGGTCCTGCTGGCGCGCGAGCAGGTTCTCGAGCACGAGCTGGTGGGCGGCGCTGCCCGCGACGCCGACGAAGGAATCGCCGTGGACGAGAACTTTTTGCGGATGGCGGTCGTACGCGGGCGCGAGGCGTGTCGTTCCGAAGGTCGTCAGCGAGTCCGCGGCGAGCACCGCGGTGTCGCCCTTGCGAACGACGACGATCGTGGTCATTACTTCATACTACCTTTTCCGATGAACCTCGCTTCCTGGCTCGACCGGGCCGCCCGCGCAGATCCCGGGCGCGCCGCCATCTTCCACGGCGCGCGCCGCTGGGCCACGTACGGCGAGCTCGCCGCGCGCGTGGCGCGCCTTGCGCGCGGGCTGCGCGAGCACGCATCGCTCGGCGACGGCGATCGCGTCGCGATCTTCATGAAGAACTGCCCCGAGTACCTCGAGACGCTGTACGCGACGTGGTGGGCCGGGCTCGCCGCGGTGCCGGTGAACGCGAAGCTGCACAGGAAGGAGCTCGCGTTCATCGTCGAGGATTCCGGCGCGAAGCTCGTGATCGAGGACCCGCGCGCGCTCGATCCCTTCCGCCGCGCGGAGCCGATGCCGGTCGCCGACGCCGACCCGGCGGCGCTCGCCTGGCTCTTCTACACGAGCGGCACCACCGGCCGGCCGAAGGGCGCGATGCTCTCGTTCCGCAACCTCGCGCAGATGACGTTCGGCTATTTCACCGACGTCGACGACGTTCCGCGCGGCGGCCGCCTGCTGCACGCCGCGCCGCTCTCGCACGGCTCCGGCCTCTACACCTTCACGCATCTCGCGAAAGGCGCCGCGCAGGTCGTGCCGGAGTCCGGCGGATTCGACGCCGCGGAAGTCTTCGCGCTGCTCGCGGCGCACGACGCCGTCTCGTTCTTCGCCGCGCCGACGATGGTCAAGCGATTGGTGGATGAATGGAAGGGACCCCCTCCCCGGCCCCCGGCTAACGGATTGCCGGGGCAGGCCTCCTCCCCCAAGGGGGAGGGAGAGCTTGGATTGCGCACGCTCGTTTATGGCGGCGGGCCGATGTATGCGGCCGATCTTCACGCGGCGATGGACCTCCTCGGCAATCGCCTCGCGCAGATCTACGGCCAGGGGGAGAGCCCGATGACGATCACGGCGCTCTCGAAATTCCACCACGGCGACCGCGCGCATCCGCGCCACGCCGAGCGCCTCGCCTCGGTCGGGCTCGCGCACAGCGTGGTCGAAGTGACGATCCGCGACGAGGGCGGGAGCGCGCTCGCGCCGGGGCAGGTCGGCGAGGTCTGCGTGCGCGGCGACGTCGTCATGCGGGGCTACTGGAAGGATCCCGAAGCGACCGCGAAAGCGTTGCGGGACGGATGGCTCTGGACCGGAGACCTGGGCAGCATGGACGCCGACGGTTTTCTGACCCTCAAGGACCGGAGCAAGGACCTGATCGTCTCGGGCGGCTCGAACATCTATCCGCGCGAGGTCGAGGAAGTCCTTCTCGCGCATCCCGCGGTGGCGGAGGCGAGCGTCGTCGGGCGCCCGGATCGCGAATGGGGCGAGGCCGTCGTCGCTTTCGTGGTCCCGAGGGAAAAGGCGCCCGACCCGGCGGAGCTCGACCGCTTCTGCCTCGACCACATCGCACGCTTCAAGCGGCCGAAAGAATACCGGTTCGTTCAACGTTTGCCCAAGAACAACTATGGCAAGGTGCTGAAGACCGAGCTTCGCAAGGCGCTCGCGCGAGAAGAGGAGAGGGAGACTTGAAGACCCATCGCATCGCGGTCGTCGCCGGCGACGGCATCGGCAAGGAAGTCGTTCCCGAGGGCCAGCGCGTGCTGGAAGCCGCGGGGCGCAAGTTCGGCTTCGCGTTCGCGTGGGACGAGAAGCCGTGGAGCTGCGAGTACTACGCGAAGCACGGGAAGATGATGCCCGAGGACGGGCTCGCCTCCATCCGCAACCACGACGCGATCTTCCTCGGCGCGGTCGGATTCCCCGGAGTGCCGGACCACGTTTCGCTCTGGGGCCTCCTCATCCCGATCCGGCGCGAGTTCCAGCTCTACGTGAACCTGCGTCCGGTGCGCCTCATGCCGGGCGTTCCCAGCCCGCTCGCCAACCGCAAGGCGGGCGACATCGACTTCTGGGTCGTGCGCGAGAATAACGAGGGCGAGTACTCGAATGCCGGCGGGCGGATGTACGCCGGCACCGAGCAGGAAGTCGTGACGCAGCTCTCCGTCTTCACCCGCCGCGGCACCGACCGCATCATGCGTTTCGCCTTCGAGCTCGCAAGCACGCGCCCCAGGAAGCACGTGACCTCGGCGACCAAGTCGAACGGCATCTCGATCACCATGCCGTACTGGGACGAGCGCTTCAAGGCGATGTCGGCTTTGTATCCCGATATCAGGACTTCGCAGTACCACATCGATATTCTCACCGCGCATTTCGTGCAGCATCCGGACTGGTTCGACGTCGTGGTCGGCTCGAACCTGTTTGGCGATATCCTTTCGGACCTCGGGCCCGCGTGCACGGGCACGATCGGCATCGCGCCGTCGGCGAACCTGAACCCCGAGCGCGAGTTCCCGTCGTGCTTCGAGCCGGTGCACGGGAGCGCGCCGGACATCTACGGCAAGGGCATCGCGAATCCGATCGGGCAGATCTGGTCGGGCGCGATGATGCTGGGGCACCTCGGGCACCGCGATGCCGAGAAGGCGATCGTGAAGGCGATCGAGCGCGTGCTGAAGGAAGGCCCGAGGACGCGCGACATGGGGGGCAGCGCGAATACGCTGGACGTCGGCAAGGCGATTGCCGCCGCGGTCTGAACAGGAGGGACAAGAAATGAAACGGAGGGAATTCCTGCTGGCGGGCGGAGCGGTGGCGGCGTCCATGGCGTTGCCCGCGCGCGCCGCCTACCCGGAGAAACCGGTGCGCTACATCATCGCGTTCGCGCCCGGCGGCGAGTCAGACATCGCCGCGCGCCTGCAGCAGGTGGTCTGGCGCAAGAAATGGGGCCAGGAGCTCGTCGTGGAATCGAAGCCGGGCGCGGGCGGCGCGCTCGCGTGGTCGCAGCTCAACAGCTTCCCCGGCGACGGCTACACCATCATGGGGACGAACATGCCGCACCTCGTGCTGCAGCCGCTCGAGGGCAACGTCCAGTACCAGACCGACGACATCGTCAACGTCATCTTCTTCAACTACACGCCCGACGCGATCGTGGTCCGGAACGAGTCGCCGTTCAGGACCTACCGGGACTTCATCGCCGCGGCGCGGCAGAAGCCCGGCGCGCTCAACCTCGCCGGCTCGGGCACGAATTCCGCCAACCACGCCGCGCACGCGCGCCTCAACAAGTCGGCGGGCATCAGCACGACCTACGTCGCGTTCAAGGGCACGGGCGACCTGCTCTCGTCGCTGCTGGGCGGCCACGTCGACGGCGCGATGTCGTACTCGTCGCTCGCAGTTGCGCAGAAGGGCAAGACGCGCATCCTCGCCGTCGCCACACCCGAGCGCCTGCCGTATTTTCCCGACACGCCCACCTTCCGCGAGCTCGGCATCGACTGGGTGGACGGCGGCTACCGCGGGGCGGGCGTCCCGAAGTCCACGCCCGAGGACCTGCGCAAGCGCATCTCCGACATGTTCGAGGAGATCAACCGCGACGCCGATTTCCGCCGCGGCATGGCCGAGCAGGGCATCGAGATCCTCGACATCGGCTACGACAGGATGCCGGCCTTCGTCGCCGATCGGAAGAAGGCGTACATCGAGTCGGCGCGGCTTCTCGGCCTGGTGAAATGAATGCTGCAGCGCGTCATAGCGATCGTCGTAATTGCTGACATAATCGGGCCCACCCTCGATCCACCTCCCACAAGAGCTAACGACATGAAAATCGGCCATCCCAAGGATTTCTGGGGCGGGGTCATGTTCATCGCGCTGGGCGCGATGTTCGCGATCATCGCGCGCGGCATTCCCGGAGTGAGCTTCCTGCCCGGATACACGATGGGCACGCCGGCGCGCATGGGACCGGCGTTCTTTCCTTTCTGGCTGGGGCTCATCCTCGTCGGGCTCGGCCTCTTCGTCTCGATCGCCGCGGTGCGCAAGGCCGGCGCGGGCGAGGACGCGCAGCTCGAGAAGTTCCATTGGGATGCGAACTTCTGGGTGCTCGGCGCGATCGTGCTGTTCGGCGTCCTCATGAAGCCGATCGGCGTGCTGTTGGCGGGCGTGGTGCTCGTCATCGGCGCGAGCTTCGGCAGCCACGAGTTCAAATGGAAGGAGGTCGTGCCGCTCGCGATCTTCCTCACGATCTTCACCGCGCTCGTCTTCGTCATCGGGCTCAAGCTGCCGATCCCGCTGTGCCCGGACGTCGAGTCCCTGCAGCAATTCGCCCTCTGCCGCGCCTGACCGCGAGCCGCTCATGGAACTTCTTCAACACCTGGCGATGGGGATGGGCATCGCCCTGACGTGGCAGAACATCCTCTATTGCTTCATCGGTTGCGTGCTCGGCACTCTCATCGGCGTCCTGCCGGGCATCGGCCCGATCGCCACCATCGCGATGCTGCTTCCTGCGACGTTCGTGCTGCCGCCGGTGTCGGCCCTCATCATGCTCGCGGGGATCTACTACGGCGCGCAGTACGGGGGCTCGACCACATCGATCCTCGTGAACCTGCCGGGCGAGGTGTCGTCGGTGGTGACCTGTCTCGACGGCTACCAGATGGCGCGCCAGGGCAGGGCGGGCAAGGCGCTCGGCATCGCCGCGCTCGGGTCGTTCTTCGCCGGCACCGTGGCGACGTTTCTCATCGCCGGATTCGCGCCGCCGCTCGCCGAGCTCGCGCTCAAATTCGGCCCCGCCGACTACTTCTCGCTCATGGTGCTCGGCCTCATCGCCGCCGTGGTCCTGGCGCACGGCTCGGTCGTGAAGGCGATCGCGATGATCGTGCTGGGATTGCTGCTCGGCCTGATCGGCACGGACGTGAACTCAGGCGTGGCGCGCTACAGCTTCAACCTGCCGGAGCTGATCGACGGCGTCGGCATCGGCACGGTGGCGATGGGCATGTTCGGGTTCTCGGAGATCATCCGCAACCTCGAGCAGGGCGAGCACCGCGAGGTGTTCACGAAGACCCTCGATAGTCTCTGGCCGACGTGGAAGGACATCAAGCAGTCGTCGGGCGCGGTGTTGCGCGGAACGGCGCTCGGCTCGGCGCTCGGCATCCTTCCCGGCGGCGGCCCGGTGCTCGGCTCCTTCTCCGCCTACACGCTGGAGAAGAAGCTCGCCAAGGACCCGTCGCGCTTCGGCAAGGGCGCGATCGAGGGCGTGGCAGCGCCCGAATCGGCGAACAACGCCGCCGCGCAGACCTCGTTCATTCCGCTGCTGACGCTCGGCATCCCGTCGAACCCCGTGATGGCGTTGATGATCGGCGCGATGATCATCCACGGCATCCAGCCGGGCCCGCAGATCATGACCGCGAAGCCCGAGCTCTTCTGGGGAATGATCGCGAGCATGTGGGTCGGCAACCTCATGCTCGTCATCCTCAACCTGCCGCTCATCGGGATGTGGGTGAAGCTGCTCTCGGTGCCCTACCGCTTCCTCTATCCGGCGATCCTCATCTTCTGCTGCATCGGCGTGTACTCGATCAGCAACGCGTGGATGGACGTGCTGCTCGCCGCACTCTTCGGCTTCATCGGCTATGTCTTCATCAAGCTCGACTGTGAACCCGCGCCGCTGCTTCTCGGATTCGTGCTCGGGCCGATGATGGAGGAGAACCTGCGGCGCGCGCTGCTCCTTTCGCGCGGCGACCCCGCGGTCTTCGTGCAGCGGCCGATCAGCCTCACGCTGCTCATCATCGCCGCAATCCTGCTCGGCATCATGCTCGCGCCGAATATCAAGAAGAGGCGCGAGGAGGCGTTCCAGGAATAAGGCTCAGCGGAGCAGGGCCACGAGCTCGGTCAGGCTTCTCAGCGTCGCATCCGGCCGGACGCCCAGGCGTTCGACCGGCGCGCCAAGGCGGTTGATCCAGTACGCCTGCAGGCCGAAGGTCTTCGCGCCGGCTGCGTCCCAGCCGTTCGACGACACGAATCCCACGACGGCGCGCGGCACGCCCAGCGTCTCCTCGACGATGCGATAGACGGCCGCGTCCGGCTTGAAGATGCGCGCCGGATGCACCGAGAGCACGCCGCCGCGGAAGTGCGCGCGCAGGTCGTTGTGGTCCACGACCGCGTTGAGCATGTCGGGATGCCCGTTGGAGAGGA
>JACXTT010011582.1_pt1 | contig 11788 bp, 11 predicted proteins | sample 9270951 | NCBI WGS metagenome assembly JACXTT01 (sample SAMN15532306, study PRJNA645909) | rock metagenome | isolation source: weathered quartz diorite | place: Puerto Rico | collected 2017-06-21 | reverse complement strand
TGGCGCTACCCGCACCTGCCTCGACCGGCTCTCCAACCGACTCACCAAAATCATCACAGAGGCAAAGACCGTTGGCCCAGCTGAACCCCCGGCCTCGGCAGAGATTGGCCGGTAAAGCGTCTCATTCGGCCGGGCCTACATCGCCCTACGGGACGTCATCAAGCTGAACTCAGGCTCGATCGTGGAGCTGAATCGCACCGTGCACGATCCAGTCGAGATCATCATCAACAACTGCGTCATCGCCCGCGGCGAGGTCGTGGTCGTGGACGGAAATTACGGGATTCGCATCCAACAAGTGGTCAGCCGCGAGGAGCGGCTCAGGACGCTGAATTAGAACGGGACTGGAACGTGGAATACATACTTCACCCTATTGCGATATGGATAGCCATGGCGGGCGGACTACTCAGCTGCCTGACGCTGTTTCTCTCCCTCAAGCGCGAGTTGGTCGCCCGCCACTTGCTCCACCAAAGTTCGCTCGACGGGGCCGAGGCTCGCTGGAGACAACGGATCGAGGATCTGGAATTCCGATGCCGCGAGCTCACTGAGCTGACGCAGGTTTTCGTCGCGCCGCCGCCCACGCAGTCCGGACTCAATCTGAACAAGCGAAGCCAGGCGCTTCAGATGCACCGCCGTGGCGATCCCCCGGAAAGAATTGCCGCCGCGCTGTCGGTGCCGCGCAACGAAGTGGAACTTCTGCTCAGGGTCCACGCGATCATGATCTCCAGCCTCGGCTGACGGACGAATGCGCAAAGCGGAAGTGTCGCCGCCGGTAGTCCCGTTGAAGCTTAGGTTGACCGAACCTCGCGTAACCTACGGGAGGCGCTGCACGCCCACATGACACTCGCCATCGCTGGCCGTTAGATCACGCTCTCCCCCTTCAGCAGCCGCAAGCCGTTCTCCCATGTGATCTTGCGAAATACCTCGGGCTTGGCCAGCTTCTGCGCGGCCTCCAGAGTCGCGCGGGCCACGCATTTGCCCTTCAACTGCGGCAGCAGCGGACTGCCCCCCGTCCTCTTGCCGTCGCGGCAACTGCAATCGCTTCCGAAGAACAGCTTATTCTGGTGCCGAGCCAGAAACCCGCGCATGAAATCGGCATCGCGGATCAGGGCGTTGTGGCCGGAATTGGCCGACAGGTCCCCGTACAGATTGGGGAAGTCGGCAAGCCAGCGGTCGGTCAGTCCTCCCGGCTTCACTGATCCCGGCGGGTACCCGGTATCGGTCGGGACCTCCGCGCTGATGTTGGCCCAGAAGAAATCCGCGTGCCCGATGAACGTGGTCTTGGCGTGCGTCTTCAGCATCCGGTCGAACTGGCGGAAGCCGGTGTTGAAGTCGCCCTCGCCGGCGAAGTGCGGTACTTCCTGGAAGTGGATCAACACCGGAACGTTCATCTCGGCGGCCAGGTCGTACACCTTGCGCATCTCCGGCGAATCCGCGGCGACGTGGTTCTTCATCTCCCCGATGCCGCGCGCTCCGTCTTCAATCGGGACAGCTCGGATCGGTGGCGGCAAAAACCAGAGGAAGCGGCCGGGGTGGCCGGCGATCTCTCCCTTCGCCCGGTCCGCATCCCGCAGGTTCGACAGCAGCACCGCCCGCGCGACTCCGCTGCCTTCGATGTGATCGAAGGCGGTCGCGGTCGCCCTCCGGGGATGCACGTGGACATCCAGCACGGGCCCGCCCCACGGCGATGCGGATTGCGCGGATAGTTGGGGCAGCCACGCGCTGCCGCCTTCAGAAGCTTCTTCTATTGGTCATTTCAAGATCTCTACGTAGCCGTGCTTCTCCAGAAAGCGGAAATAGCCGGCGAAATCGAGCTTCTCAGACGGCACTTCCATCCGGGTCAGGCGGATGACCTCGGCCAAGTCGCGCTTGCCATCGCACCAATAGAGCGCAATAGTCGGCGTCTTGTCCCAGGCGCCCGACGGATAGCCGGCCCATTGATCCTTCGGAAGATCGTCAAGCGGGATCGTGCCCGGACGCTTCCGCCGCACCACGATCCCCAGCTTCTTCACCGCCGGGGCATCCCCGCGCGGTCCCAGCTTCGCGATCCAGGGCTCGTTATCCAGGCCTGGGGCCAGCCGCGACAGCGAACGGATCGAGCGTTCCGCCACCTCCCGCCGGTAGAACGCCTCGTCCTTATTCCGCGCGCCCCGGACCTCCTCCAGCGCCTGCGACTGCATCACGCCGGCCAGCCATCGCGCGTCGGCTTCCCCCGCCGAAGCGATGTAATAGAGATACGCCGCCGTGATCACCGTCAGGTCCTTCAGCGATCGCGCGTCCACCGTTTCCGGGCGGTCCTCGCTGTTGTGATGCGAATGGACGCCCGTGCCGCTGTACGGCCACACAGTCGGCACGCCGACGGTCGGCTCCCCCAGATAGGAATCGGTGCCCGTAGTGTGCTCCTTCACGTGCCACGGCCGCCGCCGCGCCAGTTGCGCTTCGGCCACCTTCAACACCAGCGCGTCCGTGAACGACGCGGCCACGTGCGGATTCATGTGGAAGGTGTACTCGGTGCCTTTCATCTCATACGGCCCGGCGGGCGTATCCACAGCCATCGCCGCCACCGTCCGCCGCATGCGCTCTTGGTGCGTGGTGATGTAATGCAGCGACCCGTACAGCTCCGGCATGGTGAGAATGCGGATGCTTCGCGCCGGCCGCGGCAGCTTGCCCAAATCCACCAGCCGGCGCAGCGCCGTCAGCGCCTCCACCATCGCCGCCACGCCGGTGGCGTTGTCGTGCGCGCCCTGCTCGGAGGTATGTCCCAGCACCAGCACTTCCTCGCTGCCCGAGCCGGGCAGCACGCCGGTTACGTACGGATACCGCCCTTCGTAGTAGCGGCTCGCCACCTTGGCCCGCACCTTCACCGTCTTTCCCGACGTCAGCAGCGCGCGGACCCGCTTGGCCTGCTTCGGCGTGACCGAAAACGACAGCAGCGGCGTGCTGCCCCGCGTGAAGGCCCAGCCGTTGTCGCCCCAGGCGTTGATCCACTGCCGCCCGTCCTCCAAAGCCGGATTCTCGGTGAAGGCGTTGATCGCACCCAGCGCGCCGTGACGCACCAGCAGCCACTTGAAGTCCGCCGGGTTACGGTCTGTCAGCACCAGCTTGCCGCGCACGGATTCGTCCGGCGACGTGCCTTTCAGTTCCACGACCTCGGCCGTCACGCCCTCCGGCGGCGTGGGACCGCACCACATGCCGACCGACGTGGGAACCTCGCGGTAATCGGCCAGCAGCATCGCCTCTGGCGCGATCATCTCAAGCCGCGCTTCCTTAACGTCCCACGCCATCGGCATGGTCCAGAAGCCGGCCTGGCTCTTTCCATTGGCCGGCGCGCCGGAAACCTCCACGTCGCGCAGCCCGGCGCTTTTCATGCGCTGGGCGAGGTAGGCGGCCGTCTCTTCAAACTTCGGAAACGTGAACCAGCGGTCGGTGGACCACACCTGCCGCATGGTGTCCATCGCTCGGCCGGTGTCCACCTCCGAGCGTAACGCCGCCACGATCCCCGGCAGCCTGGACTCTTCGGCGGTCACCGCACCGATCGCCGCCAGCGTGCCGGCCAGTAGCAGAGCGTTGCGCATTGGTCTCCTCATTCCGCCTTTACCATCCGATGACATAGCTGTCGGTGGCAGGCGCCGCCCCGCCCATCAGCACGCTGGTCTTCGGATCCACCAGGATCGCCTTCACGCTGCCCACGCCCTTGGCGTTGTGGGTGGTCACGTGGTGCCCCTTTCGCGCCAGCTCCTCCCGCACCGCTTCCGGAATGCGGTCGGAGACGGCAAGCTGGTTGGCGATCGGATGCGGCCACAGCGCGCCTCGAAACGCAGAGCTCACCACGTACGGCTGTTCCACCGCCTGCTGCACGTTCATGCCGAACTCCGCGAAATTGAGGAAGAACTGGAGCTGCGATTGCGGCATGGTGTCGCCGCCCGGCGTGCCGAAGACCATGTAAGGCTTGCCGTCCTTCTTTACCAGCACCGGATTCAGGGTCATCTTGGGACGCTTGCGCGGCGCCAGCACGTTCGGCTCGGCGGGGTCCAAATGGAACAGCGCCATGCGGTTGTTCAGGAAGAAGCCCGCGCCGGGAACGTACATGCAGTTGCCGAAGTCGGACCAGATGGTGGAGGTGATCGAGACCATATTGCGGTCTTTGTCCACGGCGGCGACGTAGGTGGTGTAGCCGTCGATCCAGTCCGGGTACGCCTCGCGCCCCGCCAGCACCCGGTGCGAGCCGCGGGCCGACGCGTAGAGCGCGGCATCCCCGGCCGCAGCCCGGCGCGCATCACCGGCCGGAGGCTGTCCGTCGATCGCGCGATCCGGATTGATCATCTTGCGCCGGCGCGCAGCGTAATCCTTCGACAGCATCTGCTGAATGGGGATGTCCTTCACGAAGCGCGGATCGGCCAGGTACGCTTCCCGGTCGGCGAAGGCCAGCTTCAAAGCTTCCGCGACGTGATGTAGGTACGCGGCTGAATTGTGGCCCATCGATTTCAGGTCCACGCCTTCCAGTATGTTGAGCGCCTGTAGCATCACGTGTCCGTGCGAATTAGGCGGACAGCCGTACAGGTCGTAGCCTTTGTAGTTGATATGCAGCGGCGCGTCCTCATGCGCCGCAAACTCGGCCAGATCGTCGACGCCCAGCAAGCCGCCCTGGGCGCCGAGGAAATCGACCACGGTCCGCGCCGTCCGGCCTTTGTAGAAAGCGTCGCGGCCGCCCTGCGCGATGCCGCGAAAGGTGGCGCCTAACTCCTTCTGCACCAGAACGTCGCCCATCCGCAACGGCTCGCCATTGCGATACCAGACGGCGGTAGTCGTCGGGAACGGCCGCAGCCGGGCGTCGTTGTTGCGCAGGACCCCGTGCAGGTTCTCGCTGACCACGAAGCCGCGCTCGGCCAGCTCCGTCGCCGGCTCCAGCAGCTTCAGCCGGGGCAGCCGGCCGTACTTCTGCGCCGCCAGCAGCAGCGCGTCGGTTGCGCCGGGCACCAGCGGCGCAAGCGGACCCTCACGGGGAAGCTCAGCCTTCGACGCGAAGGTCTCTCGCGTCGCTTTGCGCGGCGACCAGCCGCTTCCGTTGATGAATTTCACTTCGCCGGTCTTGGCCAAGTGGATCAGGATGAAGAGATCGCCGCCCAGCCCGGCGCGGCTGGGCTCCACTACCGTGCTCGAGAAACAGGCCGCTACCGCCGCGTCGATGGCGTTGCCGCCCGTGGCCAGCATCTTGTATCCGGACATGGCCGTGCCGTAATGGCCGCTCGCGACCATGCCTTCCATGCCCAAGTACACAGCCCGCCAAGTCGACGTCTGGCCTGCCAGGGGCAGCCCCGCCAGCGATCCGAGAAACGTGCGCCGCTTCATCCGCTCATTGTACGATTTACAATCGAAGAATGATGAGGGTACTCCTTGCGCTCGCGTTGCTAGCCGCGTCCTGCAGCCGCGACACCCGGCAGGCGGTGGAGAAAGACATGAAAGAGGCCGGCCGCGCCGCCGACGAAGCCGCGCAGAAAGCCGGCGATGCCGCCAGAAAAGCCGCGGCCGAGGCCAAGGAGAACGCGTCGCACGCCGGTGAAAAGATCGAGAAGGCAACCAAGAAAGCCGTCAACAAGGCCGCCCGCGCCACAAAGGAAGCGGCGCGGGAGGTCGAGGAGAAGACGAAGTAAGTGGGCGGCTTTTCAGCCCTGAACGCCCGCAGCTCCTAAAGGCTTGACCGCAGCATCCAGGCTATCTTCTCGTGCTGCTCCATCAGCCCGACCAGAAAATCGTTGGTGCCGGCGTCTTTAAGGTCCGCGACCTTATCCGCGTCTGCCCGAAGAGAGCGGATCACAGCCTCGTGGTCGGCCACCAAGGCGGCGATCATTTCCGGCGCCGCCGCTGTCGAGCCCGCGCTCTCGCTCAGCCGCTTGTCCCGCACAAACTCGGCCAGGCTGCCGGAGGACACACCGCCCAGCGCGCGGACGCGCTCCGCCACTTCGTCGATGATCTCGTCCACCTGGTCGTACTGGCTTTCGAAGCTCTTGTGCAGGTCGTTGAAGTGAGGCCCGGTCACGTTCCAGTGGAAGTTTCGGGTCTTGGTATAAAGAACGTACTCGTCGGCAAGTAGCGTATTCAGTATCTTCACCACCGCCGCGCGTTGGTCGTCGGTCAATCCGATGTTCGGTTTCATATGAGTTCTCTGTTTTTTTTAGATGCTCCCCGGCGGTGGCATGTCGCCGAAAATGGGAGTATCTTGAGGACAGCATGCCGAGCGGCTACCTGCCGATCTTCATCTTCATCGCCGGTGCAATCCTGTTCCCGGTGGCGACGATCCTCGCCGCGTCGCTGATCCGTCCGTCTAAGCCGTTTCTCACCAAGCTCGAAGCCTACGAGTGCGGGATCAAGGCCATCGGCGGATCCCGGGGGCGCTACACCGTCCGCTTCTACATCATCTCGATCCTGTTCGTGATCTTCGACGTGGAGACCATCTTCCTGTTCCCGTGGGCCGTGAAGTACAAAGCCCTGGGCTGGTTCGGCGTCGTGGAAATTGCGGTTTTTCTGGCCATTTTGATTGTCGGCTACGCGTGGGCATGGAAGAAGGGCGCGCTTGAGTGGGTTTAGCTTATAATTAAGGTTTGCCCCTGTTGATTCGCGTTTTCCTCCTTTTCCTACTGATCTTTCCCCTGGTTGCCGCCCCGAAGCTGCGGTTGTCGCCCAGCGCCACCGTTGGGCCGCTCTCGCTTGCGGTCGGCTCGAACGGGCCGGTCCAGACAGTGGAAGCCTATAACGCCGGCGACGGCGCTTTGGCCCTCACGACCCGCGTCTCGGCAACCTGGCTTACGGCAGCCATCGGCGCCTCACGCAACTGCACCACGCGCTCCGGCGTCTGCCTGCCGGTTCAGATCGCCCTGCAGACCTCCTCGCTATCGAAGGGTATCTACACCGGCATCGTGACGCTGTCGGATCCCAACGCCGTCGACGCCCCGCAGACCATCACGGTCACCGTGCAGATGGGCGGAGGCGTTCCGGACCGGCTGGACTTCATCGTCGCCCCGAACGGATCGGTCGCGGAGTCCGCCTTCACCACCAACAACCAGTTGACCGTTCAGAGCAATGCGCCCTGGCTGGCCGTGTCGCTCGAAGGCTCCGGCACGTTCCGCTTCAGCTACCCCTACAAAGTGCGTGTCACCGCGCCGCCGGGCGTCACCGAGAACTCGGTGAACTCGGGCTTCGTCGTCACGCGGTCCGGCTTCGCGCCCGACAACAAGACCGTCAACGTCGCGCTCCGCGTCAGCTCCCAACCGATCGTGAAGACGCCGGATCGCGTCGCCGTGACGATGGTGCAGGGCGCAGCCAAGCGGACGCTCAGTCTCACCCTGGCCAACGCCGGCCTCGGCACGCTCACAGTTTCCGGCGGCAGCGACCCTTCCGCCACCGGCGGCAACTGGCTGACCACCGGACCCGCCGTCAACGGAGTGACGCCGGCGACGGTCGACATCGGCACGCTCGCGACGGGAACCTACGAAGGCAAGCTGCTCATCGCCAGCAATGCAGTGAACAGCCCGACCACCGTCTTCATCGATCTGGAAGTCGTGGCGCCCTCCGCCCCCATCACCCGGTTTCAAGGCGTGCTCGACAACGCGACCTTTGAGACGGGCGCATCGCTGGGCGCCGGCACGATTGCCGCTATCTTCGGCGAGCAGTTCATCGCCGGCGATCCCGTTGTGGCCGCCAAGCTCCCACTCGAAACTCAGCTCGGCGGCGCGCGGGTGCTGGTCAACAACCGTCCGGCTCCCATCTACTTCGTCTCCTCTCAACAGATCAACTTCCAGGTTCCTTACGACGCCGGTTCCGGGCCGGCCGAGATCCGCGTGGAGCGCGACGGCCAGCGCGGCAACGCCGTCTCCGTCGAACTCGCCGTCCGCGCCCCGCGTATTCTCCGTTTCGTCGGCGACTACGGCATCATCGTTAACCAGGACGGCACGTTCCCGATGCCGGTGACAGCGGGCATCCCCAGCCGGCCCGCCCGCGCGGGCGACGCCCTCACGGTTTATGCCATCGGCCTGGGGCCCGCGAATCCGCCCGTGGAAAGCGGGGTCGCCTCGCCCGGCGATCCGCTGGCTTACGCGAGCCCCGCCCCTTCGGTCACTTTTGGCGGAGGCCTCTCCGGCGTCGCGTCCACCGTTACGCCGCTGTTCGCCGGCCTCACGCCGGGCCTGGTGGGCTTGTTCCAGATCAATGTCGTGGTTCCCGCCGACGCTCCGAAGGGCGCCTCCGTGCCTTTCTATCTGTTGCAGGGCGCCACGCCTAGCAACCGCATCGCCATCGCTATCGAATGACCGAGCGGCTCTACTACACCGATTGCTATCTGCGGGAATTCGACGCCCGCGTCGTAGAGCGCTCTGCCGATGGACGCCGCGTCTATCTGGATAGGACGGCGTTCTATCCGACTTCGGGAGGCCAGTTGTTCGACACAGGCGTCCTGGGCGGCGTGCGCGTGATCGAGGTGATCGACGAGGGCGAGCGCGTAGCCCACGTAACGCAGAGTCCCATCGACGCCACCGACACCGCCGTCGCGCAAATCGACTGGCCGCGCCGCTTCGATTTCATGCAGCAGCACACCGGCCAGCACCTGCTCTCCGCCGTCTTCGTGGAACTGTTCGGCCTGGAGACGGTGAGCGTGCACATGGGCGAAGAGAGCTCCACGCTCGACTTGAACGCCGCGGCGCTGGAGGCCGAAGCGGCCCGCCGCGCGGAGTGGCGGGCGAATGCGCTGGTCTGCGAGAACCGCCCCGTCACAATCGCCTTCGTAGACGCCGCGGCATCCGCCGGTCTGCGCAAGGCTTCGTCCCGCGAGGGGACACTCCGGATCGTCGCCATTCAGGATCTGGACCGCAGCGCCTGCGGTGGAACGCATGTGCGGTCCACGGGGGAGATCGGCGCGATCGCCATCCGCAAGCTCGACCGCATCCGCAACAGCGTCCGCGTGGAGTTCCTCTGCGGTCTGCGCGCGGTGCGCCGCTTCCGCGCCGATTACGACGCACTCTCCGGCGTGGCCGAGGTCTTTTCGTCCCCGCTGGAAGACGCTCCGCGCCTTGCTGCGGCCCAGCTTGAAGCCGCCAAATCCGCCGAGAAGCTGCGGCGCAAGCTGGAATTGGATCTGGCCGGCTATCAGGGCCGCGAACTGTATCAGGCAGCCGTGACGGGACCGGACGGCATCCGCCGCGCCGTCCGCCGCCTGTCATCGGGCTCTCTCGACTCGTTCCGCGGCCTCGCCCTGAGCTTCTGCGCCGGCCCGAAGGCCGTGTTCACCGGGGTCATCGAGGATCCTCCGGCGGTTCTGCTGGCCACCTCCGCCGACTCCGGCGTCGACGCCGGCGCGGTGCTCAAATCCGCCCTATCGGCCTCGGGTGGCCGCGGCGGAGGCTCGGCGCGCATGGCCCAGGGTAGCGCCGGCTCGCGGGAAGCGTTGGACGCTGTGCTCATGCGCTTGTAGGATTAAATAAGCTACGTCAGGCTGACACTCTTGCCAAAACAACCCACCTCCGCTACCGGAGTACGCAGTATTGAGATCACGCACCTTGCCAACGGCGTGCGGGTCATCACCGAGGAGATGCCGCACGTCCGCTCCGTGTCGGTCGGCGTCTGGGTGGCCTCCGGCTCCCGGCGCGAGCCGCCGGAGCTCAATGGCATCACTCACTTCATCGAGCACATGCTGTTCAAGGGGACCGTCAATCGGTCGGCGGAAGACATCGCCCGATCCGTGGATTCCATCGGCGGCAACCTGGACGCCTTCACCGCCAAAGAACTGGTCTGCTACAACACCAAGGTTCTGGATGAGCACTTGTCCCAGGCATTCGACGTTCTGGCCGACCTGGTGCTCAACCCGATGTTCCGGGATGAGGATCTGGCCAAAGAAAAGGGCGTCATCCTGGAAGAGCTGAAGATGGAGGAAGACAGCCCCGATTACCTGGTCCACGAAATCTTCACCTCCAATTTCTGGAAGGACCATTCGCTCGGCCGTCCCATCCTGGGGACAAAGGAATCCATCAAGCGTTTCGATCGCGACGCGGTCTGCAATTTTTATCGCGACGCTTATACCCCGGCGAATATGGTCATCACCGCGGCCGGACATCTGACGCATACCCGCATGGTGGACCTTGCCCGCCAGTATTTCTCCGGCCTCGCCGTCCGGGAATCCACGTTTGTTGACCGGCCGCCCGCCACGCATGCCCGCATCGCCCTGCGCAACAAGAAGGCGCTGGAGCAGGTGCACCTTTGCCTCGGCGTGCCGTCTTATCCTCTTCCCCACGAGGAACGGTTCGGCTGCTACATCCTGAATACCCTGCTTGGCGGCGGCATGAGTTCCCGCCTCTTCCAGAACATCCGGGAGCGCCAGGGACTGGCCTACGCTGTGTTCTCCGAGTTGAATCCCTACCGCGACACCGGGTGCCTGTCCATCTACGCCGGCACTTCGCTCGAAGCCGCGAAGAAAGTGGTGGAGTCGATCCTCAAGGAGTTCCGTGAGCTGAAAGACATGAAGGGCGAGCCCGAGGAGCTGCGCCGCGCCAAGGACCACCTCAAGGGGTCCCTGATGCTGAGTCTCGAATCCACCTCCAGCCGCATGTCCAACCTCGCCCGCCAGGAGATGTACTTCGGCCGCTTCTTCTCCCTCGACGAGCTGGTGGAGTCGATCGAAGCCGTCACCGGAGATCAGGTGCAGCGCCTCGCCCAACGCTTCTTCGATCAGAAGCAGATCGCGCTGACTATCCTTGGCAATCTCGAAGGCTTTAAGCTCAGCCGCGAAGAGCTGGTTTGTTGAGGGCTCGACAGATACTACTCGCTTGCTATTGATTTAGCTGACTACCAGGGGAACTCAGCCCCCCAGCCGCCCTACGCCCGCATCTCCGCCCGCGCGCCGCCGTTGCCGCCGTTCGGAGGCGGACCGGCGAATCGCACGCTCACCAGCTTCGACACGCCCGGCTCCTGCATCGTCACGCCATACATCGACTGCGCCGACTCCATCGTGCGCTTGGAGTGGGTGATGATCACGAATTGCGTGGTCGTCGACATCTCGCGCAACAGCCGCATCAGCCGCTCGATGTTCGGCTCGTCCAGTGGAGCGTCCACTTCGTCGAGCACGCAGAACGGGCTCGGCTGGTATTTGAAAATGGCCATCAGCAGCGCCAGCGCCGTCAGCGCCTTCTCTCCGCCCGACAGCAGCAGAACGTTCTGCAGCCGCTTGCCCGGAGGTGACGCCACGATGTCTATGCCCGAATCGTTCAGGTTGGTCTCGTCGGTCAGCCGCATCTCGCCGACGCCGCCGCCGAACAGCGTGGTGAACGTCTGCCGGAAGTTCGCGTTCACCGCTTCGAACGCCTCGGCGAACTTCTGCTTGGATACCGCCTCGATCTCGTGGATCGCTTTCTCCGTATCGCGGATCGAATCCAGCAGGTCCTGGCGCTGCGCGTTCAGGAAGTCGTAGCGCTGCTGCGATTCCTGGAATTCTTCGAGCGCTTGCGGATTCACCGGGCCCATCGCCTCGATCTTCTGCTTGATCTCCTGATAGGCGCGGTCGGCTTCGTTCAGCGCGTCGCCCTCGGCCGCCGCTTCCGGCGCTCCGGCCAGCTCCGCCACCGCCTGGTTCAATTCCTTCCGGCTGGTTTCGTCCAGGAACTTCAACTCCGCTTCCAGGCGCACCAGGCCAAGCTCGGTCTGCGTGCGGCGCTCGCGGGCATCGTCCACCCGCACCCGCAGCGTCTTGATGGCTTCTTCCCGCGCGGCCAGTTGCGCCCGCGACTCGGTCTCCGCCGCCGCCAGCCGGTTC
>JACXTT010011581.1_pt1 | contig 11789 bp, 12 predicted proteins | sample 9270951 | NCBI WGS metagenome assembly JACXTT01 (sample SAMN15532306, study PRJNA645909) | rock metagenome | isolation source: weathered quartz diorite | place: Puerto Rico | collected 2017-06-21 | reverse complement strand
CTATGAAAATCTGTAACAGTCTGTCCATCCTGGTCTTTGATCACCCCATTGGCAACAACCGGCACCCCTGCCGTATTGGTTGCTTTGAAAGCCACCACCGAAGCAATCTGTTCAACCATGTCACCTCCCTCAGGGAAAAAAGCAATATTGGTCACCGGTACACCCAATGGCTTGACCATCGGCTGTGGCTGTATAACCGACAGTTTTTTCCTGAACAGAAAGGCAGAATCAAAATTCTGCATCCACTTTGTATACGCTACTACCTGTATCTGATCGTCTTTGAATTTTTCCGGGATGGTAAAACTGCCGGCTGCCGAAGCATATACAAGAGGTTCCACTGACTGGCTAATCCAGTTGCCCTTTCCATCATACCAGTCGATGTAAAAATTCTTACTCAGCATAGCAGGCTCGGTACCGGTAGTCATCAGGTAAGCCTTGAACCATATCGTTTGTCCGGGTGTATATTTTGAATTGTCAAATTGAACATGCACTTTTTCCTGTGGCACCTGCTTATTGTACAACATCATCAGCGAGTCTGCTCTTTGAGCATCCAGTTTTCCGGCGATCAGCAATGCATAAATGCAAAAAAATAACAGGTATCTTTTCATGTTCATGGTTTAGTTCATACAACTTGACCATTAAAGACTATTAAAACGCATGTAAGTTTAAGATCCGGGGTTTTATTATCGGTCAAACTTAAGGCGCCAGCTGGCCGGAGAGTCGCTTCAGTTCCGTTTCGGCAATCTTACCCATATAACTGAGGTTTACCAACCGATAACCGGCATCTTCAAAACTTTGCTGTGCCTGCTTTACATCAATGATGGTGGCTTGTCCTACCTGGAATCTTTGCAGCACCAGGTCCATTAACTGGCCAGACAGCCGATAGTTATCCTGCTCGGTCTGTAATTGTTCCAGTGCGTTGGTGTAAGACTGAAAAGTTCTGACGGCATTGGTTTCAAGGCTGAGGGCCAGGTTATCGCGTTGCAGGGTGGCATTGCGCGTATTGATTTCCGCTACCTGTTGCTGCCTTTTGCTGGCACCTCCGTTATAGATGGGTATCGACAGGCTGAGTCCTAAAAAAGGGCCATAACTCTGGTTCAACAAGCTGAACCCCGCACCGCTCTTATTACTGTTGAAGTTATAACCGGTATTGGCCCGCAACGAAGGGTAACGAAGTGCTGCAGTTTCTTTTTCGATGAGCGCATTGATTTGCACCTGGCTGGCAACAGAAAGCAATTGCGGATTGTTTTTCAGCGATGAACGGATATCATCCAGGCGAATGGAACGATCCACCACAATTGTATCGGCAATATTGACTGATGAATCGGGCTTTGCAGCAATGAGGTTAAGCAGATCTGCTTTTGACTGCTGGATCACCAGTTGCTGGCTGAGTTTTGACTGCACCAACGTATTCAGGTCAAGTTGCGCCTGATAAATGTCTGCGTTATTCGACATACCAGCTTCCCTGCGTACCTGTAATATGGATAATTTTTGTTTCGATACTTCGATCGATTGCAGGATGGTTTGCAGGAGTTGCTGCTGTCTTACAATATCAAAATATTTTACACTGACAGCGGCAATGGTACTCTGTATCTGGGCGTTCAATAATTGCTGGTTCTGCCGTTGCAGTTCACCGAGTCTCTTCTGGGTAGCTACTACACGATAACCATTGTACAGCAGTATGCTGCCTGTAACACCCATTGCCAGAGTGTTCGAACTTACATTGTTTCTTTTGGTATCTCGTGCGGCATCTGCATATTTTTGGTTGATACTGGTCAGTGGCTCATTGTCGCTGGCTGAACCACTTACCATTGGCAATGCACCTGCTACCCCGCTGTTATTATTGATACTGGTGATCTCGAGGTTGTTCCTGGCCAGCCGTATATCAAAACTATTCTTCAATGCCGTATTAACGGCATCGGAAAGCGACAGTTGCTGCTGGGAATATCCCTGCGCGGCAAGGGCAGTCAGGACAATAAACAATGATTTTTTCATGTACTGTGAAATTACCGGGCTGCTGTTTAGGAATCCGCAAAAATTACACCAACGGATGAGTTTAACTCACCAGGGTACCAACACGCATGCCTTCCACCACCTTCAACAGGTTACCTGGTTTATTCATATCAAATACAATAATGGGAAGCTTATTTTCCATGCACAGCGTAAATGCAGTCATATCCATCACTTTCAGGTTCTGATTGATGCATTCCTGGAAACTCAGGTTGTCGTATTTTTTAGCCGAAGGGTCTTTTTCGGGATCGGCATTATAGATGCCGTCCACACGCGTTCCTTTCAGTATCACATCAGCTTTCATTTCAATCGCACGCAGCGATCCGGCTGTATCTGTAGTAAAATAGGGGTTACCGGTACCGGCTCCGAAGATCACCACCCTTCCTTTTTCCAGGTGTCGGAGCGCTTTGCGGCGGATATATGGCTCGGCTACCTGTTCCATGTTGATGGCGCTTTGCAGGCGGGTATACACGCCAATCTTCTCCAGCATGGCCTGCATGGCCATGGCATTAATCACAGTAGCGAGCATGCCCATATAATCGCCATGCGCCCTTTCAATACCACTCTCTGCTTCATTCATGCCCCGGTAAATATTACCGCCTCCGATTACAATTGCCACCTGAACGCCGAGGTCGGTCACCATTTTAATATCCTGCGCATATTGCTCAATGATGCGGGGATTAAAAGGATCACCATTCTGCTGGTCGCCTAATAAGGCTTCACCGGATAATTTGAGAAGAATACGCTTAAACTTGGGGAGCATGAGGAGGTTATTGATTCGACTGCAAATAACCTGAATTTTTAATGAGCCGCCAAACAGAAAATAAAAAGGGTGGCACTGTTACCGTGCCGCCCCTCACTCAATTATGCTATAGCATTGCCCTTATCCCAGTGCAACGCGTTTAAAACCTGTTACTTTCAGATCGGCTCCTACGCTTTTCAGGTATTCACCTACACTCTTACCACCGTCTTTCACAAAAGCTTGTGCCAGCAGGGTTTGCTCTTTGAAGAAAGCATTCAGTTTGCCTTCAGCGATCTTGCCGATCATTTCGTCGGGTTTACCAGCCATTTTAGGATCCTGCTTCATGGTATCTACGATGATAGCCCTTTCCCTTTCTACCACATCGGCAGGAACAGAATCAGCATCCACCGCTACAGGGTTCATCGCTGCGATCTGCATAGCAATGTCTTTTCCTGCTTCAGCAGCTTCGCTTGACAAACCTACCAATACGCCCATGCGATAAGCGCCATGGATATAAGAAGCTACATAAGGCGCTTCGATCCTTTCGAATTTCGCAACACCGATCTTTTCACCAATAGCTGCGAGTTTATCATTGATCAGGTCAGATACTTTAGCACCGTTGATCACCACTTCATTCAATTCTTCCGCGCTGTTCACATTGTTGGCTACGGCAGCATCAGCGATGCTCTGTGCGAAGGCAACAAAGTCTGCGTTTTTAGATACGAAGTCGGTCTCGCAACTGATACAAACAATGAAGCCAGTTTTATTGTCAGCAGATGTTTTTGCAATGATCACACCTTCTTTCGCTTCACGGTCGCTACGCTTGGCAGCTACTTTCTGACCCTGTTTGCGCAGCCAGTCGATTGCTGCTTCAAAATCACCATTTGTTTCGGTGAGGGCCTTACGGCAATCCATCATGCCGGCGCCGGTAGCCTGGCGAAGTTTATTAATTTCTGCGGCTGTAATTGTTGCAGTACTCATATTTTTTTACAATTTTGAAACGTTATTGCTGGTGCGGAGTGAGCAAAACTAATTGCTGCATCCGGATACCAACATTATGGTTTGATGAAATAAAAATCAGTAGCAGTAGATCAAACAAATTGGGTCATTATGCCATTACCCATAGGAGAATGACGTAATGACCCAACGAATATTTCATTCAGGATGATTATCTGCCACCACCACCGGCAGGGCGACGGTTACCCGGAACACGACGTTTCGGTTGGCCTTGTTGTCCGCCTTCGGTAGTTCCACGCTGTCTTCCTCCACGGCCAGATTCTGACTGGGCTTCCGCTTCCAGGCGACGGGCCTTCACTTCATTTTCGTTGCTGCTCTCTTCTGATTCTTCTTCGTCTTTAGAAGCTTGGCGCTCGGCCAGACCTTCCGCAATAGCTGCTACGATATAGTTAACAATGATAGCGATAGACTTGGTCGCATCGTCGTTAGACGGGATAGCAAAATCTACTTTGTTAGGATCGCAGTTGGTATCCACCATACCGAAAGTAGTAATACCCAGGCGCTTGGCTTCTGACAAAGCAATGTGCTCATGTCCGATGTCTACCAGGAACAAAGCAGCCGGCAGGCGACCCAGTTGAGCGATACCGCCCAGCACTTTTTCCATTTTATCCTTATCGCGGCTCAAAGTCAGACGCTCTTTCTTGGTGAGGCTGTCGGCGCTGCCATCTGCCAGCATTTTTTCAATGCTCTGCATTTTCTTAACGCTCTTACGAACCGTATTGAAGTTGGTAAGCATACCACCCAGCCAACGCTCGGTAGCATAAGGCATGTTCACACGCTTGGCGCATTCGCTCACGATCTCTTTCGCCTGCTTTTTAGTAGCAATGAACATGATCTTCTTACCGCTTTTCGCAATTTGCTTAACAGCAGCAGCCGCTTCCTGCAGGTGATCCACTGTTTTGTTCAGGTCGATGATGTGAATGCCTTTCTTCTCAGCGAAGATATAAGGCAACATCTTGGGATTCCACTTCTTTTTCAGGTGACCAAAGTGTACGCCGGCCTCCAGAAGTTGTTGTTGCAGTGAAGTGTTATTTTCCATTGTATTGATTATATAAGTTGTTATAGTATAATGATAACCACAGGAGCCAACGATTAACGCTTGCTGAACTGGTAGCTTCTACGTGCTTTCTTGTGACCGAATTTCTTACGCTCAACACCACGGGGATCACGCTTCAGCTGGCCTTCTGCCTTCAGGGAAGGGCGGAATTCGGCGTTCACTTCGAGCAGTGCACGGGCAATACCCAGTTTGGCTGCTTCGGCCTGGCCTTTCAGACCACCACCGGTTGCATTGATCACCACATCGAACTTACCAAACACATCGGCAGTCTTCAATGGCGCTTCAACCTGGTTCTGCAGGTATACCAGTGGAAAATATTCTTTATAGTCCCTGTCATTTACAGTGATCTTACCCTCACCCTTGCTGATGAATACGCGGGTAACGGCTTCTTTACGGCGACCAACTGCGTTTTTTTGTTTTTCCATTTATGTTGGAATTAAAGTGTTTTAAAACGGTTGATTTAGAATTTGAATTCTTTAGGCTGCTGTGCAGTATGGGGATGGTTAGGTCCGGCATACACAAACAGTTTCTTGATCATCTTACGACCCAGACGGTTCTTAGGCAACATACCTTTTACCGCTCTTTCCATGATCACTTCAGGACGACGCCTGATCAGGTCCTGGGCAGCTTCTTCTTTCTTACCACCGGGGTAACCAGAGAAGTTGATGTATTGTTTGTCTTCGAACTTGTTACCAGTGAAGACTACTTTTTCTGCATTGATAACAATGACATAATCGCCACAATCTACATGCGGCGTATAATACGCTTTGTTCTTACCACGAAGGGCAGCAGCGATTTTGGATGCAATACGTCCTACGGTTTGATTAGTACCGTCAACCACGTACCAGTTGTGCTGCACGGTAGCCGCATTCGCATGCTTTGTAGTGAAATGAAGTTTACTCATGATCTTTATTTTTTTGTTCAACCGGCGCTATCCCACCGGTTTTTAAATGGACGGCAAAGGTACGGCCACTGTAATCGATTTTCCAAGGATTTTGCGAAGTATTTTGAATGACACCTTTGTAATATATTGATACTCAATAAAAAAATAGCACCCCAACAATCTTCATAGCTATTTTTCCTACTCCGCTATGGCCGGAGCGCGTCCGTTCATATTTGTACCATTATTAATTGCCCGGAAAAGTTGGCAGATTGCCAACTTTTCCTACCTTTGCTTTACGTTTAAGAGCAACGGCTTGGGCACAAAACCACTGCTTATGCTCATTATCAATGGGAGGTTACTGGATAAGTTTGCGCTTACCCATGCTTCCGCCAGAAAAAGCCTGGCAACCTGGAAAAAAGCGACCATGGAAGCAACCTGGAAAATGAAACAAGACTTATTGTTTTCTTTCCCTAATGCCAAAGTTTTAAAGCAGAACAGAGCCAGGTTTGAAATACAACACAATAAATACCGGATGATTGCTGAAATTTTTTATGACGATGGCATTGTTAAAATACGGTTCATCGGAACCCACGCTGAATATAATAAAATCGATCCTTTAACTATATAAAACGTTTGTTATGTCCAACTGGTATTTTATAGAAAATGAAGCAGAATATGAAAAAGCGATGGTCCGCTTTGAGGAAATTAGATTTGCCAAAAAAGGGAGTGTTGTTTACCGTGAAAAAATGCTGCTGGCCCATCTCATCGACCGCTACGAAGACAAAACCTCCACCCTCCCCAAATTAGATCCTATTGAATTCATCAAAATAAGGATGGAAGATTTCGGCTATAAAGCAAGCGATCTTGCCAGGGTTTATGGTGATAAAGGCACTGTAAGTAAAGTACTGAATTATAAACAACCGCTTTCCCTGACGATGATCCGGAAATTTAGTGAGATATTGCACATCCCTGTTGAAGCGTTGATTAAAGAATATAAACTTCAATCCTAAGCATTTTGGCATTCAGAAAACTCCAGGCTACACAGCTTTTTACCGGTTCGGAGATGCTGGACAACGATGCCGTACTGGTCATCGATGAAACCGGGGTCATCAAAGACCTGGTATCGCTGGCAGATGCCGGTGACAATGTTGAATCATACAATGGTATCCTTTCCCCGGGATTCATCAATTGTCATTGTCACCTGGAACTCAGTCACATGAAGGGCCTGATTCCCGAGCACACTGGGCTGGTTGATTTCGTATTCCATGTCATCACCCAACGCCATTTCCCCGATGCTGAAATCCTGGAACATATTGCCCGCGCAGAAGATGAAATGCTCCAAAACGGTATCGTAGCAGTAGGCGATATCTGTAACAACACACTTACCATTGCACAAAAGCAGTTACAAAGACTGGCGTATTACAATTTCATTGAAGTGAGTGGCTGGCTCCCCAATGTGGCCGAGCAACGATTCCAACGGTCTTTCGGGTATTACCAGGAATTCAAAAACCAGAACGCCTGCAATCCCCGTTCGCTCTCACCACATGCTCCTTATTCGGTCTCTGAAGAACTGTGGCATTTGCTGCAGCCTCATTTCAACAATAAAACCATTACCATTCATAGCCAGGAAACAGCTTTCGAGGACGAATTGTTTGAAAAAGGAAGCGGCGGATTCTCCCGCATGTATGAGATGATGCAACTGGATACCTCTTTCTTTAAACCTACAGGCAAAACCAGCCTGCAATCTTTTTATAACCGGCTATCGAATGCCCGCCAGGTGCTATTGGTACACAATACGTTCACCAAAGAAGCTGATTTATTATTTGCGAAACAAAACGCAACAGCCAGCAGACAGACGCTGTTCCATTGCCTGTGCATCAATGCAAACCTTTATATTGAAAACAAAGTGCCGCCGGTTGAACTGCTGCGCAATAACAATTGCACCATCGTACTGGGTACAGACAGCCTTGCCAGTAATCATAACCTGAGTATCCTTGCAGAGCTTCAATCGGTGACTCAATATTTCCCCCAGGTGCCACTCAAAGAATTATTGCAATGGGCAACCTTTAACGGCGCAAAAGCATTGCAAATGGAAGATGAACTGGGAAGCTTCATTAAAGGTAAAAGACCGGGAGTGGTATTACTCGAAGGCAGCGAAGGAAGGATTGATGAGGCGACCACTCTCCGAAGGTTATTGTAAGGCTAACTCAACACTTCCTGTAAAACAGACAAACTCCTCATTTCGCCAAAGTCAGCTACATGCAGCGCGATATAGGTTTGAAAAGCTTGTAAAAGCTCCCTTCTTACCTGTCTGTTCAACGATATATGATCAAGGTCATTGTAGAACTGTACCGATAGCAACTGGCCTGCTATTTGGGCCAGCTGTCCTTCTACATAATAAGGATGCGCTGGTTTTTCCCGTATGAAAATTCCTTCCTGTAAATCCAGTACCGGTGTCTGTGCATGATAAGTTCCCTGCATCTGAAAACCCAACTCGCTTCCGAGATGCAGTATAAAATACAACGGCAGGTTCGCCACCAGTGTGTCCGAGCCTTTGTCAAGCTGTTTAAGTGTATCTTCTATCAGGTAAAATAATTCCGGGTTGGCTTCCGGTTGTTTGAGGCTGTGTTGCAGCAATTCTATCACATACATGGCAACCGCATTCCGCACCACATCAAAAAATAATCTTTCATAGAGATAAGCCCACTGGAACTCTTTCACAAACTGTAGTTGTTTGAGTTCGTTGTGGTAAACTTCCATCTCCAGTATGGCTGCCGGTTGAAAATAAGCGGCTTTCCCTGCCGAGGTCTTGCTGCTTTGCCTGACTCCTTTTACAATATAACTCTGCACACCAAACAATTCGGTATATACCGTGGTGATGACACTTGTATCACCATATTTCACGGTACGCAACACAATGCCTTTGGTAGCATGTATCATAGGCTTCAGATCGCCCCGGTAAACTGCTTCAGGAAGCGCAGGTCGTTTTGGGAGTAAAGTCGCAGGTCGTTCACCTGGTATTTCAATTGGGTGATCCTTTCCACACCCATTCCAAAAGCAAAACCGGTATATTTATTCGGATCGATACCAAAATTCTCCAGCACTTTCGGGTGTACCATACCACTGCCCAGTATCTCCACCCAGCCGGTGTGTTTGCAAATATTACATCCGTCGCCGCCACAGATCAGGCAGCTGATGTCCATTTCGGCGCTGGGCTCGGTAAAGGGAAAATAACTTGGGCGGAAGCGGACTTTCACATTCTTGCCGAACATTTCCTGTACAAAAAAGTAAAGGGTCTGTTTGAGGTCGGCAAAACTTACATTCTCATCAATATACAGGCCTTCTATCTGGTGAAAGAAACAATGGGCGCGGGCACTGACCGTTTCGTTGCGGTATACCCTGCCCGGACATACCACCCGGATGGGCGGCTTTTGTTTTTCCATCACCCTGGCCTGAACACTACTCGTATGGGTACGCAATAACCAGTCGGGATTACGGCTGATGTAAAAAGTATCTTGCATATCCCTCGCAGGATGATCTTCCGGCAGGTTCATCGCGCCGAAATTATGCCAGTCGTCTTCTATCTCAGGTCCTTCAGCCACAGCAAAACCCAATCGTTTAAAAATGGATACGATCTGGTTGCGCACCAGGCTGAGGGGATGGCGGGAACCTACGGCAACAGGGTCTCCGGGCAGCGACCAGTCGATCTGGTTGGCCTGTACATGGTCTTCCTGCACACCCAGGGATTTCAAGGTCTCGTATCGTGCTTCGGCGAACTGCTTGAATTCGTTCAATACCAACCCGAATGCCTTTTTCTGTTCATTCGGCACATTCCTCATTTCTCCCATCACATCTTTTACCAGTCCCTTGGTTCCCAGGTATTTGATGCGAAAAGCTTCCACCGCTTCGGTAGTCGCGGCCTCATAGGCCGCCATTTCCTGCTTGTAAGCCTCTATCTGTTGCACTAACTGTTCCATGGGAGCGAAGATAGAGATAAAATAAATGAGTACATTTGCTTCGAAGAACGAATAGTACATGGAATATAATACCAGCAGGAATTACCTGGGCATGAAGGAATATGGTCGCCACGTGCAGAAGATGGTGGAATACCTGCTTACCATAGAGGACCGTGAAAAAAGACAGCAACAGGCACAGTCGGTCATAGAATTGATGGGATTTCTCAACCCGCACCTGAAAAACGTAGATGATTTCAAACATATGTTGTGGGATCACCTGTTTTTTATCAGTGATTTCAGGCTTGATGTAGACAGTCCTTACCCCATCCCTCAAAGAGAGACTTATAAGCAAAAGCCCGATCCGCTTCCTTATCCGAAGGGTAACCCCAAATATGCTCACTTAGGTAAGAACCTGGAAATGGTTATCGATAAAGCGTTAAAACAGGAAGACGCCGAAAAGAAAGCGGGTTTTGCCCATGCTATTGCTTACTACATGAAGCTGGCTTACAGCAACTGGCACAAAGAGCTGGTGCACGACGATGCTATCCGCAGTGAGTTGAACAACATTACCGGCGGCGAACTGGAATTCAGCAACACACCCTTTATCAAACACCGCAACCAGAATTTCGAACGCGATGATTATGGTACCGGAAGCCGTGGTGGTCGCTGGCAACAGAACTTCGGAGGCAGGAACAACCGGAATAACAATAACCGCAATAACAACAACCGTAACAATAACGGGAACCGGAATAATAATAATAAGAACCGGCAGTTCAAGAAGCGCTTTAATTAATGTGATCATTACTCAATGGCTCATTGAGGGCGTTTTGAGTGAGAAAAGAACTTTGGAAATCGGTTAAAACTTTCCAAAGTTCTTTTTTATTATTGGAGCATCGAGTATTGAGCAATTGAGCCATTATTATTAATATTACGTTCGCAATAACAACTTAAATACATGAGTTCCTTCGAAGTAAGGGGAGGCAAGCAATTAAAAGGAGAAATTGTTCCGCAAGGAGCAAAAAATGAGGCGTTACAAATCCTGTCAGCTGTGCTACTGACCGCCGAACCCGTTACCATTGCCAATATACCCGATATACTGGATGTTAACCTGCTCATTGAACTGCTTGATGAGATCGGTGTTAAAATTTCCCGCAGCAACAGGCATACCTGCACTTTCCAGGCCGATCAGATAGATGCAGATTACCTGGCGTCTGAAGAGTTCAGGAAGAAGGGTGGCCGCCTTCGCGGAAGTGTGATGCTGGCCGGACCCATGCTGGCCAGGTTCGGCAAAGCCTATATACCCAAGCCGGGCGGCGATAAGATCGGACGCCGAAGACTGGATACGCATATCATTGGTTTTGAAAAACTGGGCGCAAGGTTTGAATACGACGAATTACACAGCTGCTTCAAACTGAGTTCTCCGCGTTTACGTGGCGCATATATGTTATTGGATGAACCTTCTGTTACGGGTACTGCTAATATTATCATGGCAGCCGTGCTGGCCGAAGGCATCACCACCATCTATAATGCTGCCTGTGAACCTTATGTGCAACAATTGTGTAACATGCTTAATCGCATGGGTGCACGCATCAGTGGCATCGGCAGTAATCTCCTCAGCATCGAAGGCGTTACCAAATTGGGAGGTACTACCCACCGCATGCTGCCCGATATGATTGAAATAGGCAGTTTTATCGGACTGGCAGCCATGACGCAAAGCGAGATCACCATCAAAAATGCCGGTGTGGAGCACCTCGGTGTCATTCCTGAAAAATTCCAGCAACTGGGTATCCAGTTTCAAATAAAAGGCGATGATATTTACATTCCTTCACAAGACATATATGAGATCCAGACGTTCATGGATGGAGGTATCCTCACCATCTATGACCATCCCTGGCCGGGGTTTACGCCGGACCTGCTCAGCATCGTACTGGTGGTGGCCACGCAGGCCAGAGGAAGTGTGCTCATTCACCAGAAAATGTTTGAAAGCCGTTTGTTCTTCACCGATAAGTTGATCGATATGGGTGCACAGATCATCCTCTGCGACCCGCACCGCGCCACCGTTATTGGCCTTGGCCGAAAACAAAACCTGCGGGGTATTACCATGACCAGTCCCGATATCCGTGC
>JACXTT010011580.1_pt1 | contig 11789 bp, 11 predicted proteins | sample 9270951 | NCBI WGS metagenome assembly JACXTT01 (sample SAMN15532306, study PRJNA645909) | rock metagenome | isolation source: weathered quartz diorite | place: Puerto Rico | collected 2017-06-21 | reverse complement strand
GGGGCGCCTTCTCCGGCCCCTGGAACCCGCTGCAGAGGCTCGGCCCCAACCGCATCACCGGAGCCCTCGGCAAGACCACGCTCGACATGAACGACTTCTATGGCCAGTCGAAGGCGCTCATGGACACGCCGGGCATCAATCAGAGCTTCAGCTTCACTGCCGACGAGCACACTCGTTACGGCGCGTCGACGTTCGGCGACTCGCTGGTCGTGGCGCGCAACCTCATCGCCGCGCGCAAGGGGACGCGCTTCGTGCAGGCCACCTTAGGCGGATGGGACCACCACAGCAACATCTACGCTGCGAATGCAGGTCTCAATGCCACGTGCAGGCAGTTTGACCCGGCGTTCGGCGCGCTGATGACCGACCTCCGCGCTATGCCCGGCGCCCAAAGCGGCAAGAGCCTGCTCGACGAGACGATCATCGTCATCGTCGGCGAGTTCGGACGCACCGTCGGCGCGCCGAATCCGCAGGGCGGGCGCGATCACGCGCTGCGCATGAGCACCGTGTGGGCGGGCGGCGGCATCCGCGGCGGACAGGTCATCGGCAAGACCAACGACACCGGCAAGGACGTGGTGGACTACCAATGGAGCGCCAACCGCGACGTGCGCCCCGAGGACGTCACCTGCACGTTGTATTCGGCGCTCGGCATCGACTACACCACGGTGCGGAAGGATGATCCGCTCGGCCGCGGCTTCGAGTACGTCCCCTTCGCCAAGGACGGCACGTACCGGCCGGTCGACGAATTGTTCTGACGAAGAGCGTATGAGCGGCGCGGGGAGGAGCGCCGCTCTCACCTCTGACGTTACTGCGGCGTGACGCCGGCGCGTGCCTTCGCCTCGTGGAACTCGGGCTCGTCGGTGATCCAGCCGGAACTGCTGGCCATGCTCCCGATGCGCCCCTGAATGTCGTTGATGCGGTCCTGCGTTCCCGGGTGATCCTGGAAGAAGCGCGCCACCGCGCTCGGCCGCGAATGCTCCAGCGAGAGCAGGGTCTGGAACATGTCGAGCATGCCTTGCGGGTTGTAGCCGGCGGCGGCCATGAACCTCAGGCCGAGGTCGTCCGCCTCTTTTTCATCCGCGCGGCTGAAGCGGGCCATCGCGCCGCCGGCCAGGACCTGCGCCACGAGCTGCTGCAGCACGCCGGGATTCTGTCCCAGGAGGATGCTGCCGATGACGCTGATCTCCTGCTGCTGCTCGGCCTGCTTGATGACGTGGCGCGCCACCACGTGGCTCTCTTCGTGGGCGATCACGGCCGCCAGCTCGTCGGCTTTGTTTGCCGCTCCGATCAAGCCGGTGTTGATGTAGATGTGCCCTCCCGGCAGGGAGAAGGCATTGACGCTCGGGTCGTCCACAATGTGGAAGTCGAACGGCCGGTTGGCCAGCGGCGTCTGCGCGTGAATGCGCTCGCCGACCGCGCGCAGGTAGCTGTTGGCCACCGGATCATTGTTGAAACGGACTTGCTGCGCCACTTGCGCAGCCATCTGGTTGCCGAGCTGCCATTCCTGGTCGAGCGAGATGCTCGAGCCACCGCCCCCGGATGCGCAGCCGGCCAGTACGACCATCGCGAGAACTGCGAACGGTAAGAAAGCGCGTTTGATCATGCCGAAACCTCCGGCTGCCGACAGTGCAAACCGTGGTCCGAATCGGCGCGGCTAACGGATCAGCCCGTGTCGCCGCAGCGCCTCTTTCGCCGCCTCGATCGGCAGCGCTTCGACGGTCCGTCCGCTGCCGGTCATCGTGTTTGCCCGCAGCAGCGAATTGATGATGGCCTCCTCGGTGGCTTCGATCGCGGCGACGAACAGCGGCGACATGGCGTCGTTCGGGAGCAGCGTCAGCGCGTGCGGCGCCTTCTCGCCGAATCGCCAGCGGTTGGTGGTGGAGAAGGCAATGACGTAATCGCCACTGCCGTTGTCGCCCGACGCTCCGGTGCGCGCCATTCCCATGATGCCGCGCTTCGCCAGGCGCTTGAGGTTGCGCGCATCGACCGGAGCGTCGGTGGCGATGACGATCACGCACGAACCGCCGGTGTGGGCGGGCGCACGCGTGACATGCGCCCCGGCGATGGTGAGATCGCCGCCGAAGTTGGTCTGGACCAGCACGCCCACCGTGTAATCGCCTACGCGCCGCGACGACGTGCCGATGCCGCCTTTGTATCCGAAGGCGATAGTGCCGGTGCCGGCGCCGACCGAGCCTTCCTCCACCGCCCCGCCGGCCGCGGAGCTCAGCGCGTGGAGCACATCGTCGCGCGTGATCGGGCGCGAGCGGATGTCGTTCAGCCGCCCGTCGTTGGTCTCGGCGACCAGCGGGTTGATCGAGCGAACGTCTTCATTGCCGGGCAGCGCAAGCATGAAGTCGATGACCGCGTCGGCGACACGCGGAACGGCAAGCGTCGATGTCAGAACGATCGGTGTCTCGATCTCGCCGAGCTCTTCGACCTGCGTCGTCCCGGCGATCTTGCCGAAGCCGTTGCCGACGTACACCGCGCCGGCGACCTTCTCCTGAAAGAGATTGCCGCCGTGCGGCAGGATGGCGGTGACGCCGGTGCGGACGTTCTCGCCGCGGATGATCGTGGTGTGGCCGACGCGCACGCCGCCGACATCGGTGATGGCGTTCAGCGTCCCGGTGGGAAGAGTGCCGATGGCCACGCCGAGGTCGCGCAGGCGCGGGCGGTCCTCGGCGTGGAGGGCGGTGGCGAAGGTGAGGACGGCGATCAGGAGGCGCATGGAGGAATCGTATGCCGTTCGCCGTTGGCCGTACGCACATCGCCAACGGTCAACGGTCAACGTCGCGAATGCCGAGATATCCGAAAAACAACCGCACCATCTCCTCTTCGAGATTCTCCGGCTCCTCGATGGCGTGCAGAGTGTCTTCCTCCAGCAGGATGTTCTGCAGCGTGGCGGCCACCGCGAGCAGCGCGAGCTCGATGGCCTTCTCCGGCTCGGGATGCGCGATCTGTTCGCGGTGGCGGATGAGCATGTAGATGACGGCGCGCATGGTCTCCTGATTCATGCGGCGGGCGGCGGCGCGGAAATCGGGATCGGGATGCGTGCGCGCGTAGCGGATCAGAGCGCGCAGCAGGCCGCGCCGCTGGCGGTAGCCGGCGGTCATGCCGGCGACGATCGATCGCGCCACCGTGTGCAGCGGCAGATCGAGCATCGCCGCCGACTGCAGCCGCGCGCGGTTCGACTCGCCGAAGACGGAGAAGAAGCGCTCGTACACCGCGCGCAGCATCGCGTCCTTGCCGGGAAAGCGGCGATAGACGACACCGACGGAGACGCCGGCCGTCTCGGCGATGGCCGGCACGGTCGCCGCTTCGAGGCCACCGTGCTCCATGAGCGCCTCGGTCGCGGCGAGGAGACGATGTAGGGTGAGCCGGCTGCGGGCCTGCTTGGTCGGCTTCTCCATGGCGAGGAACAGTTTGACATCAAGAGAATGCGAATGTAAATTCGCGTTCACATGTCGGCAGCAATCGAAACACGCTCTCTTCGCAAGGTTTACCCCGCTCCACCGGCGAAGAAGGGATCGCCCTCCGCCGCGCCGCGGCAAGGCGTGGTCGCCGTCGACGCGCTCGATCTCATCATCCCCGACGGCGAGTTCTTCGGCATGCTCGGCCCTAACGGCGCGGGGAAAACGACGACCATCGGCATCCTCACCACGCGCGTCCGTCCGACGGCGGGTGAGGCGACGGTGGCGGGGGCGAACGTAGTCAGCGAGCCGGCCGCGGTGCGGCGGCGGATCGGCGTGGTGCCGCAGCGCCCGAATCCCGATCGCGGGCTGACGGTGATCGAGAACCTCATCTTTCACGCCTCGTACTTCGGCGTCGGGCGGGCGGAGGCGGCGCGGCGCGGTCAGCAGCTTCTCGAGCGGCTGGGCATCGCAGAGAAGCGCGACGCGAAGGTGGATCAACTCTCGGGCGGACAGCAGCAGCGCCTGATGATCGCGCGGGCGCTGACGCACGATCCGCGCGTGGTCTTCCTCGACGAGCCGACAGTCGGCCTCGACCCTCAGGCGCGTCACGGCCTGTGGGAGATCCTGCGCGAGCTGCACGGGCAGGGACGCACGATCGTCATGACCACGCATTACATGGAGGAGGCCGATCAGCTCTGCGACCGGCTGGCGATCCTCGATCAGGGGAAACTGCTGGCGCTCGATACGCCGGCGCGGCTGAAGTCGCAGGCGCCGGGGGAGACGATCATCGACGTAATCTTCGATGCCGACGCCGGCGCCGCCGCCGAGCGGGCGCGGGCGGTGGAGGGGGTATCGAAGGCGGAGCCGCGCGGGCCGCTGCTGCGCGTCTTCAGCCGCCGCGGCGGCGAAGTGATCCCGGCGCTGATCGCGGCAGGGGAAGCCCATGGTCTCGCGGTCAGGGATATCCATCTGTCGAGGCCGAGCCTGGAGACGCTGTTCATTGCGTTGACGGGAAGAAAACTGGCGTGAAAGGAGAGGTTCGAGGTTCGAGGTGCGAATGAAGAATTAAGAAGAGACAGCGGCGGCAGCAGCGGCACTTTCCTTCTTCATTCTTCATTCGCACCTCGAACCTCGAACCTCATAGAAGGAACAAAGAATGACGAATGATCCCCTCCTCCCGGTCTCCCCCTCGCGCGTCTTTCTTGCCATTCTGCTGCGCGACGTCACGGTGGCCCGCCGCGAGCTGCCGTACTTCCTCGTGCGCACCACGCTGCAGCCGTTGCTGTTCGTGGTCGTATTCGGGTTCCTCCTGCCGCGCATGGGGATGGTCTCGCGCGGCTACACGGCGACAATGCTGCCGGGGGTGATCGCGCTGAGCCTCACGCTCTCGGCGATTCAGTCCGTCGCGCTGCCGATGGTGCAGGACTTCGGCTTCACCAAGGAGATCGAGGATCGGCTGTTGGCGCCGGCGCCGATCGAGCTGGTGGCCATCGAGAAAGTGGTTGCCGGTTTGTTGCAGGGGATCGTCGCGGCCCTCTTCGTGCTGCCGATCTCGCGGCTGATCATGGGGCGCATCCCCGACCTCACCTTCGGCAACGGGGGGCTGCTGCTGCTCTCCACGATCCTCGGAGGCGCGGCGTTCTCCGCGCTCGGGCTTTATCTCGGCACTGCGATCGCGCCGCAGCAGATCGGTTTGATGTTCAGCGTGATCCTGGCGCCGATGATCATGTTCGGCTGCACGTACTACCCGTGGGCGGGACTGGAGCGCGTGCCGGTGATGAAGTGGGCGGTGCTGATCAATCCACTGGTCTACGTGTCGGAAGGAATGCGCGCCGCACTCACTCCCGCTTTGCCGCACATGCCAACGCCGGCGATTCTGTCGGCGCTGGTGGTGACCACGGCGATCTTTCTTTACCTCGGGCTGCGCGCCTTCGACAAACGGGCCATGAGCTAAGGTGAATCCCTAGTCGGCAACAGCCCGGCTCTCCTGCTAAGATGATCGGGCGACTCCCCACCAAGGTTCCGATCGTCCAATCAGCCGTTCAGTTTTTCAATAGAGATGGACACGAGATCGTGGACGGAGGTACACTATCGCCGTCTTTCCCCAGCGAAAGCAATTGAAGGAGAGCGTGTGAATCCAGTTAAAAGCAACCGAGGACGTCCCATCGTACACACCGAGCCCTGGGCGAAGATCACCGTCGTCCTACTGGACCGCCATGTGGCTTATCTCGATCGTCTGGCCATCGACATCCGGCTGAAACACGGCAAAGCCATCAGCCGGGCCGAGATCATTCGTGGCCTGATCGAGGCGGCGTTCCAGAGCGGGATCGATCTGTCGCAGGCCGATTCGATCGATACGCTCGTCGAGCTGCTCACCGGCTCGTCGGGCAAACGTAAAGCGGCTCGCTAGGTCACTGGTCGCCTCCGGGATTGTGCGCGGAGCTCCGCTGCCGCCAGGCGAGCGATATCGTGTTCGCTGCTCGCCTCCGTCAGATCGACTCCGCTCGCCTCGATGCGGTCGAGGATCGTTCGAATTGCGTGCGGCCATCCGAACACCTCAGGCATCTCGGGGTTGATTCCGTGGGAAACGTGGTCTAGGTACGCGGCATGGCGCCGCGAAAGCGTGATTGTCTCCGTCGCCGGGTCCGTCCCGGCGACCTCTCTCTTGGCAGACAGCAGCTTCATAGAAGTACCCTGTGGTAGGAGGGTCTCCAGCCGGGCAAATCCCTACCCCCCCTCCCCGAAAAAAATTTTTCAGATTTCCAGAATCGTGCGCTTTCTACCCTCGGAACGGGTAGAGAAGCTGCCGTCCGAACCCGTGGGGCATCGCCTCACTCACGCCGAAGACCTCCGGCGTCCGCCCGGCCGGCATGTAGAAGGTGCCGAAGAGCAGGTCGATCCAGGGAAAGAGGCCGGCGAAGTTCCGATCCAGCCCCTCCGCCTCGGAGGTGTGATGCCAGCGGTGGAAGCGGGGGCTGGAGACGAGGTAGCGGAGCGGGCCGAAGTCCCACGAGACCTCGGCGTGGATGAAGATGGCGTGCAGGGTGAGCAGCGGGACGGCGGCGGCCACCACGCGGGGGTCGAAGCCGGCCACGATCAGCGGCACGAGCTGCAGCACGCGCGTGATCAGCTCATTCAGCGGATGGACCCGCGCCGCCGACATCCAGTCGAGCCTCTCCGAGCTGTGATGGACTGCGTGGATGCGCCAGAGCGGCCGGCGGTGAAAGGCGCGGTGGATCCAGTAGCCGGCGAAGTCGCTGATGACCAGCACTTCGATTATCTGAAGGGCGATGGGTTGCCCGCGGAACCACGGCGCGCCGACCGGACGACGCGTGATGGCCAACGCCAGTCCCGCGGCCACCACCGAGCAGAACGCCGCCGCCCGCGAGAAGAACGGCGTGACGAACCACCAGATGACATCGACGCGCCGCCAGGCCCAACGCCGCTCGATGAGCCTGAAGACGACGCTCAGGATCGCCAGCGCCGCGGCGAGACCGATCAGCGAAGGGACGGATCGCATTTGATGAAGATACGTCCCCGTGGCATCTCGTTGATCCCAACAACGCACCTATAACGGAAAGTTAATGCCGCGCGGGTCGTCAACGAGAGGTAGGGAACGACACAACCACGACCTCTCCTCTGGAAAGAGAGTGAGGTTCCCCATGAGGTGGCGGCACGCTTGCCTGGTCATTTTCTTGAGTGTCTTGTCGGTACCATCAGCGTTTCCGCAGAGTGGCACGCCGGGCGACAGCGCGCTGTGGAAGCTAATGGACCCTCCACGTGCGGGAGGTTCGACTGATGCGATGCTCGGTTCGATCGGGAGAAAAGTCCTCCTCGCGAATCGTGCCGTTTCACTGACTCGACGCACCGTCTTCGAGCGAGTCACGCTTCCGCTCTGGTCGGGGTTGCAAGTTCATAACGCCGGTGCCATCGGCGTGACGTGGAAAGACTTGAAGCGCTTGCAGGAGTACGGATTAAAAGTGCCGACGGTGGGGAGCATCGATCTCACGAGAGACAGCGGCAGTAGCGAGGGAAAGGAACGGATCATCGTTCTCCAGATCCTCGATGAGCTGCAACTTGCGGAGGAACTGCAACGGCTGGCCGCATCCGACGACGGATTGCGAGACCTGCTCGCCGAGTCCGATATGCGCATCATCACGGCCGAAGCCTCGTGGAACGAAGCACAGACGGCTGAGGCTTTGACGAAGTCGGCGAAACTCGATCTCTCGCTGAGCGTGTCGGGTGCGAAAGACGCCTCGCTCACATACAGCTCGAGCCTCAGTGGAACACAAACGATCTCCATCAGCGGAGGAACGATCGTCGCGTATCAGTTCGCGTGCTTCTGCTGGAGCTCCTCTGGCAAGTTGAAGATTGTTCGCGACTACGGACAACCAACGGTCTGTCCGAAAAACTACAGATCCAAAGCACCCGACAAGTTGCCACACTACGAAGATTCACAAGCGAAAAACCTTACGGTGAGCGGTGCGCCGCTGTCCAATACCACTGCGGAGGCTTCCAAGCCCACCAGCCCCCCCTCCAAGCCCGCCAGCTCCGTACCTCCCGAGCAGCCTGCTGAATCGCAGACCGATCGGCTAATCACGGCCTACATCGACACCATGGATGTGCCGGCGCTCCTCGGGCAGGTGCTAGCGGTCGGATATGCGAAAGTCGACGATCGTTCCCCTGCTGGCCGAGCGTTCTCGAACGAACGGCTTGCCGAGCTCATTCGCCAGTATCAGATCGGAACTGCGATCGTGTACGGCTTCAATCTCTCGCCGTCGGCGGAAAGCGATGATGCCGTTCTCTCGTCAGTCACATCCCTCACTGACGCGCTACAGCGCGCGGCGCGCGACTCTCAGCCGCCGACTCGAAAAATCCCCCTGCTCATCGGCATCGACCAGGAGGGGGGAATCGATGTGAGAATCGGCCGTGGCGTTGCGCGCATGCCGAGTGCGATCTTCTTCGGCGCAGCGCGAAATGAACAACTGGCCGAACACGCCGCCGAGGCAGTGGCGAAGGAGCTTCGTGCGCTGGGGGTGAACATGAACTTTGCTCCGGTGGCCGACATCAATGTCAATCAATCCGAAGACGTGATCGGACGAAGGGCGTTCAGTTCCGAGAAGGAGATCGTTTCCAGGCTCGCACGAGCATGGTCCAAAGGTTTGCGCGAGGGGGGAGTCCTTGCGATCGCCAAACACTATCCAGGTCATGGCGATTCGAAAATCGACCCGCACTACGGGCCGTCAACGATCAGCTACGGGTCCCGCCAGGAGCTCCTCGATCATGATGTGGCGCCTTTCGCCGATCTGGCCAAGCAGCATGTCGACGGCATCATGACCTCACACATGATCACGCCGCTCGACCCCGAGCGTCCGGTTACTATTTCAACGAGGGCCTTGGCGTACTTGCGCAACGAAATCGGCTTTGACGGGTTGGTCATGACGGACGACATCGTCGACATGATGGGCGTCCTCATGAACCGGCGTGGCAAAATCGTCCGCTCGCGCGAGGACGTAGCGATCGATGCACTGCAGAGCGGCCACGACCTCGTTGTCTTTGGCTGCATCTCCGATCGCGAGAGTGACAACCCCGAGCGTACGGTCACCGAACAGGAATTCGCCGCGATCTACGACAAGATTCGAGCTCACTTCGAATCAGACCCCGTGCAGCTGGAGCTTCTTCGCAAGCATGTCCGGCGGGTCCTTCGCGCAAAAGCGACTGTTTGTCCGCTCGATGCCTCCGACGGCTGCCCGCCGCGGTATGACGCGAGGCAGTTTCGAGCCGATGTCGACCGTCATCGGGCTCTCGCGCTGGACGCCGCGAGGGCCAGCGCCATTCTCATTACTGAGAACGGGCGTGTCGTCAGCGACATCGCCGACTCGAAATACTTCCGGCCGGGGAAGGGACCGCTCAGCAGAGGCCAGGCGGTGGGCGACGAGGATAACGTCCTGATCGTCAGTCCCGTTCACTATGCGCCCGACGAGCTGTTTGCGGCGGCAACAAAGGAATGGATCACGGGAGATCGCATTCACGTCGAGCGGATCCTGTACGGGTTCTCGTACGACGAACGCAAATGGGCGGCCTCCGTGTGGAAACAGGAAGCGCCGGTCTATTCGAGAATCCTGAAGAAGAGCGGCCGGGTCAGCTACGACGACGACGTTATCGACAAAACTGTCGCGCGCATCGTCCAAGCCGGCGAACGTGCGCGGGTCGTCGTCGTTGGCGTCATGAATCAGGAACAGATCAAGATGTTGGACAAGGTGTGCGACGCGCTTCGCGACAAGCCAAAGCAGATCTTTGTGTTGCTCTTCAAGGAACCATACTTCGTGCCGAGCAGCATCTACGAACAGGACAACGTGTCCGTTCTTTACCTTTCGGCATTGCCGTCGCCGGCGCTGGCCGTAGAGCTCCTATTCGGGCGTACGGCGCCGAAGCCGGCCTATGAGCTTTCCGTGTTTCTCAAAGGCGTCGTCGATCATCCGCGCGGTATGGGAACGCCGCCGAGCGCAGTTGCATCAGAAGTCCAGCACTAATCCGATAACGCACTACGTCGGCACGACCATCACCGGCGCCGACACCTGCCGGATGACGTCCTGCTTGAGATCGCTGAGGCTGTGCGCGGCGGCGTTGATGAAGAGCGCGTCGGCGTCGGACGCATCAGCGTAACGGACGATCTCCGCGTCGATGTCCTTCCCGCGCACGACAGCGCGCGTCGGTGTCGCCGTGAAGAGGCGAGCCACCTCTGCGATGCGCGCGTCCGCCGCCTCGCGCTCCTCGTCACCGCAGACGATGAGCAGGTGCACCTCCGATCCTTCGCGCGCGGCGATGGCCGCCGCGAGCGCCGCGGCCGCGGTGGAGGTCTGGCGCAGATGAACGGGCACCACGATACGGCGCAGCGCGCGGCGGCGCGGGATCCCGTAGCGAATGGCCAGCACCGGCGCGGGGGGCTCGCCTAGCACCTGCATGGTGGTCGAGCCGATGATCAGATGCGCCACATGATGCCGCGCGTGCGTGGCGATGATGATCAGATCGACGTCCTCGCTTGTCGCTGCGCGGCAGATCTCCTCGCCGGGATGCGGCGCCTTCCGCACCACCAGCCGCGTCTGGATGGTGCTGTTGGAGCGGCGCACGCGGTCGCGCAACTTCTCCAGCTCGTACTGCTCGGCATAATCGTAAAGCGAGTCGTCGGCAGGGAAGCGCAGCCTGTCGGGTTGCGACTCCCACGTGGCGCGGGCGTGCAGGATGATCAGCTCCGCGCCTGTCGTCCCGGCCACGTCGATGGCGGTATCGAACGACCATTCCGAGGCCGTGGAGAAATCGGTGGGGATCAGAATGCGGCGCCAGGGGTACATGCTCGTTGTTCTTCGTTGGTCGTTCGTTGTGCCCTAAGAATACGAATGACGAACGACGAACGATGAACGATGTACCTATTGACTCGCGGCCACAGCGTTCGCTTGCCCGGCCCTCTGCGCGGGGGAGACGATGTAGCGAATGACCGTCTTCGGCTCCGCTTCGGTCTCCACGACCTGCAGGGTGACCTGCTTGTCGCCGGCCTTGAAGGTATCGCCGGGGATGAAGGGGTCCTGCATGGCCTGATTGAGCTGCACCTCGAGCGTGCGCCAGTCCTGCTCGGGGGGGTAGGGCGGTTTGGGCGCATAGGCGCGGAACTGCGCGAGGTACGTGGTGTAGTAGTGGTAGACCTGCGGGAAGGAATCGTCGGTGGCCAGGGTGTAGACCTCGGATTGCGGGCCGTACTGGTTGTGCACCATCACGGCGTCACGGCGGGTGAGGTCATCGCGGTACTTGGCGCCGGCGTAGATGGGGATGGCGCGGGTGATGGCTCGCAGCTCCTGGCGCGGATCGGTCTGCGGCTGCGGATGCGGCTCGGGAGCGGGGGCGGCGCTCGATGTGGCGATGGGGTTCTTGTGCGGCACCTGCTCCTCGGCCGCGCTCCCCTCGGTGCCGCCCGTGCACCCCGCGAGCAACGCGCCGGCGAGCGCAAGCGCCGCGTACGGCAGTCCCCTCCGCAACATCATGTCGAGCTCAAACAGCAAGTGATGTGCCGCTCACCTTCATCAGTTGTCATCTGCCTTGCGCGCCGCCGCCGCGTTCGGCGTCTTCCGCGCGCGCCCGCGGAGGCGTTCGAGGGCGGTCTCACCGCCGTAGTTCGCCACCAGCTTCTCATCGTACTCATCCGAAATGGTGGCCACGCTCTCCAGCGATGCGATCAGTTGCTCCGGCGGCAGACGGCGGCCGAGGAAGGAGTGAGAGAAGAAGATGTCCTTCCCCACCATGCTGACAGCACCGAGCGGCACCCCGGAGTTGAAGCGCAGCAAGTCGAGCATGAGATCGAACGCCGGCTCTCGTCCCTTCAACCAGAGA
>JACXTT010011579.1_pt1 | contig 11790 bp, 7 predicted proteins | sample 9270951 | NCBI WGS metagenome assembly JACXTT01 (sample SAMN15532306, study PRJNA645909) | rock metagenome | isolation source: weathered quartz diorite | place: Puerto Rico | collected 2017-06-21 | reverse complement strand
AGTTGTCTTGTCGGTTCCGTCCAAAACCGTCACCGCTAGGCCGCTCGGCACCGTGAAGGTGATCGTCACAGTCGCTGTCGTGGCGCTGACTACGCCCTGTGAGTTTTGAGCGTTGTAGGTAAAGCTATACGTGCCCGCCGCGGAGACGGAGGCGTTGAAGCCGCCGTTAGGATCCACTGCGACTGTCAGACCTGCCGACGGCGCAACTGTTCCGGGAGCAACTGTCAACGGAAAATGCCTGCCGTCTGAGTCCACCGCCAAGATTCCTGGTGGCTTGATGCCCAGCGTCGTCCCGTTCGAAGTGAACGAGATGTTGTTCATCGTGATACCGCTACGCAACTCGAGTGCCGCCGCACCGAGTGTCACCGTGGTGCACAGGGGCGCTAGAGAGGCTGCAGTCGTACCGTTTGCGCAGTACCCGAACGAGTCGGTAGTGGCCGTCCCAGAGGGAACGTAGGTAAACGTGCCGTTCGCATTGAGTATCACGGTCCCATTCAAAGCGGGGTTCGCGGCGTCGAGCTGGACTCCGTAGACGTTCGTATCGTTGGCAATCACACCCTTGCTTGGGTCTGAAACGGTGAGGGTTTGGCCGGCAATCAATGAGTTGTAAGTATCAGAAACGACCGCTGCGGCCGCCGAGAAGGCGCCGGTGGCCGGGAGCAAAGCGCCATTGACGCCGATATATGCCAACATTCCGCCGTCGCGGGAGGTCGCGTTGCTCGACAGGCTCAACTCGCGGTCAAACACCGGGAGAGCAGTGGTGGGAACATTGATCATTACGTCGTTCGTCTTGCCCGCGGGCATGAAGATTTCGCTCTGCACGCGAGCGACGCCGGGCAGCGGGTTGCCGTCCTCCGCGATCAGGGAGAATCCCCCTGGTGGCAGGGCAGGAGCGACGGCGACGCCGGTCTGCGACCCAACAATCGACGGTACGTGCATGCGCAAGCCGGCATTTACCATGCGCACCAAAACGGTTCCGGTAACGGGGCTTACCGCGGAACCAGGTGCAGCCGCGAACAGCGAGGTTGAAGCATGGGTCTTATCGAATGCGACGCCGTTAATCATGTAATACAGCGGGGTGTAGTTCACCGCCGGGGGATAGCACTGGTTGTAGCTGGCGGAGCTGGGATTCCCGCAGCCGCCTGGCAAGCCCGACCAAACCATCGTCTCGCTGAAGCCAGACGTATTCACCGCTGTGTTTACAGAGTTGTTTTGGACCGGGTCGATTTCACTGAAAAGCAGCGGAACTTCCGCGTCGTAATTGACGGCAGGATAAGCCAGGCCGCGCGCTGCAGGCGTCGTCGTCGGCGCCTGCGTGACCACCAAGATTCCAAACAGACCCATGGGACCTTGAATCGACGGGTGGGTACCCGATTCGATCAGGTATGTGCCTGGCCGGAGGCTTGTCCATGTGAGCGACCCTGGCGTGCCGACCACCACCTCCGTGCCGAACGACTGCACACGGTTCCCTTGTACCGGCGGCGTGCCCACGCCCGTCAATCCTGCGCCCGGCGCATCGCCGGCAATAGGCCACGTGACTGGCTGGGCGTTCGTGTGGTCCGGGGGGAGCGTACACGTCGTGCCAGCGGTGCAACCCGCGCCAACAGTCCCGAGACCGCCGCCCAACTGACCCACGATCACGATTGACGTGGGGATGTTTCCGCCCGCGAAAGAGAGGTTATTGGTGAGGTTAATGGTCAACCCCTGCCCCGTCGGAACTGTGATCACGACGGGAGACCAACCGCCGGCAATAGCCGCCGTAGGGTTCAGCGGAACGCAGGTCGCGGTGGAGAGCGCTACGGCCGCGCCGCAGCTGTAGCCCCACATCGGCACGACCGTGCCGTCGGGCAGAGTTGCGTTGGCCGCCCCGGCAGTCAAGTTGACTTGCTGCTGGCCGAAGGCCACAACCGCGCCGAAGAGAAGGAGACCGAGTACCCGGGTCGCGGCGTTCAGAATTCCTTTGATATTATTCGTTCGCATTGTCGTCATCCCTCGTGTCAGTCTGACTCGTCAAATTAATTGGTTTCGTCAATCGGAAATTCCCGGGAATCAACCAGCATCATCATGAGCATGCCGCCGGGGAAAATATTGTTGGTGGTAATCTCGCGCTCGTTGTGCGAGTGCCACATGAAGGCAAAGCCGGCTTCAGAAGAGGGGTTATTCGCAATGGTACCGGAGGGCGGAGTCGTGCCTGTAGTGCTGCAGGACGAGCCCGCCGTGGCGGGATAACCGGCCGAGCACGTTCCGAAGGTCGCGCGGGTAGTTGCGTCCGGACCCAGATAGGGGCTGCCGCCAAACCAGGGGCCGTTGGTGAAGAGGTTCGGATCGGGAAGAGTCGTGGGGCCGCCCGCGGCCACATCCCCGAAAGGAGCGACTTCCAATGGCTTGTTGTGGTCCTGGCACCATTCGAAATAGTTGATCGCGGTGGGATGGCTGGTGTTGTACCCGTTGGCATCCGGATCGCATGGAGTCAATGCATTCGCGTTGGGATCGCTGGAACCGGGATTGTGACCGTACGCATCCCAGTTCAGGCCCTTGCCCGTCCAGTAGAAAATCCCATCGAAGGCAAGTCCCGGAGTGGTCGTCGTGGTAAAGAGCAGAGGCCCTGCCAGGCTCGAACTATCGGGACCCAGGATCAAATTCCCGTCGCGCGCCAGGATGCGGACGTGGTTGCCATGCTCGTGGAACGGATGCTGCCACCGGCCCTGGCCGATGACTCGGATGAGCACCTGCTCGCCCGGGTGCATGTGGGGATCGCCATTGTACGGCTGATGGGGATACTGGAAGGCATAGTTGGGATCCATGTCGTCGGGCATCGAGCGACCATTAATCAAGAAGTACGCAGGGTGGTAAGGCTCGGTCGGGATCTCAAGGCTGCATCCGGCGCTACCAGCGGTGCAGGCGCCCGCTAGGGCCACCTGTTCCTCAGCCTTGCGATGAATCGCGGGGTCCATCTCGGAAAACTGAAAGATGTATTCCCGGTCATAACAGGTCCTGGCGTTGTCGTAGGCTGCGTGCGCCAAGCGGAAATCAGATTCGCCCCAGTGGATTTCCGCAGTCCGATTTGCAGCGGCTAGCCCGGTGTTGCAGGCCGTGGGCACGTTGGCCGGGAGCGGGAGCACAACGATGGCGCCATAGAGACCCATCTCGACCTGCAGGTCGCCTTGCGTACCGCTGTAATACGCGCGAGTTCCCGGCGATGAAGCAGTGAACGTGTACGTCACCGTGCTGCCGTGCGTCGCCTCTTGTGTCAGCAACCCAGGCGTTCCGTCCGTAAATGGCTGCAGAGCAAAGCCTGGGAAGAGAATGGAAGTGTTGCCGGCTGACGCTGGAAGATTGTTCGTGAGGTGAACTGTGACAATCTGTCCTTCGGTGACGACCAGCGTGGGGCCAGGAACCTGCATGGTATTGCAAACCCCAGTGGTTATGGCGGCGGGAACAAAAGTGATTCCCGTCGTGTTCAGACAGCCGTAGCCCCAGCTGTAGACCGCATTCCCATCCGGCTGGCTGAGGAAAGCGGGGGACGCCACCAGGTTGAACGTGACGCCTGCGCCCGTTCCGCCGCTGATTCCAGGAGTGGCGGCGTGAGCCGCAACCGCGAGCAACAACGCCATGACCGGCGCCAGGAGCAATCGTGCTATCGAAATCGTTTTATTCATTTTCGTCGCCCTCATTTGCCGCTCTCCTAATTGATGTGGACCTCAGTCATGAGTCCGCCGAAGTTTTCGGCGTCGTTCGACAGGTGGTCGAGATTCGAGGTATAGAGATAGAAAACTTGGCCAGCCTGGTACGTTGTGGTATCTGACGCGTCCAGGATCACATCGAGCGACTCGCCGCCGGCCAGCGTGATCGAGTTTGTGTAGTAGTCGAGGTTGTTTCCCGCCTGATCGCGCAACAGCTTGGCGTTGTACCCGACTACGTGCATTCGAATACCAAGCGAGGCCAACGTCTGATATTCAGAGACGTCCAGGTCGGAGATACGCAACAGCGCCTTCTGGCCCGCGTTAATGTTGATGATCGCGGGCAGGGGCTGCGAGAAATGGTTGCGGCCATCCGCTGACATCGTATTCAGGGGACCTGAGGTTACCGTGTCCGGGTAGCTTCGCCCGTTCAGCAGGAAGTACTTATCCTTCATGTCCGCAAAACCTTCCGGGTTGAAGGTCATCCCGACAAAGTGGAAGTTGGGGTCGAAACCGTGGATCTGCAGAGGGTACTCAACGTTGTAAGCCGTGGAGCCGTCGCCATCGTTATAGGCGTACGTACCACCTCCCACGGCCCCACTGTTCACCGCCGGCACCGGATTGCTGCACAGGATATCGGGAACGGTGGCAACAGCAGACGCTCCACCATCTCCCGGCCTTCTGCAAGCCATTCGCAAATCGTTTTGCTGTGTCTGGAGCGAAGTATAGAGGCTTGTACCGGCCGCGACTCGATTTTGCCGCGGGCGAACATAGAGTTGCCCTACCATGCCCATCTGCAAGTGTTCTGGAGGCGTGATGTGGCAGTGCCAGAAATATGTGCCGGCGTCAGGGGCCAGGTAGTAGTACGTAAAGCTTGCGCCGATGTTGATGGCGACCGAAGCGTCCGGCACACCGTCATAGAACGCCGAGGCGTTCGGATAGCCGTGGAAGTGGACCGTGTGCTGCTCGAACAGGTCCGGCCGCATGATCATGCCCACGTTGCTGAGGGTCAGGAAGAATTCATCATCCTCGTCAATCGCCATCAGCGGCGCCGGGATGTTGCCGTTCATCACTCCGATGTCCATGATTTGGCGCGGATCCACGTGCCCGTCGTAACATGGAGCGACACAAGCCCCGGAAGCGATTGCGTCCAGGTCGGGAACCAGTCCCACGGCACCGTTGTACGTGAAAGCGCCTGGGGGGACAGCCTGGACAGTCGTGGCGGGATCACCGGGCTGCAGAGGTGCGCCCGTATACTCGGTATTGAATACGTTCGGATACTGTGTACCGGGCAAGCCATTCGCGATATCCACGAGTCCAGACAGCGGTCCGAACGAAAACATGAACGTCTGCGTGCCGTCGCCCATCGTGGAGTAGCCGTCGCCACCCGAAATCTGCTGGCATTTGATCGCCCCGTTCACATGGGCAGGCGCGGCCGGAAATCCATTCGTGCCCGTATAAGTCGGACCGCTGAACGCAGGCTCCGAATTGTTATTGTCCGCCACAGGGTGGGTGACCGTGATGGTCGGGCATTGCACCCTGAATGACTGAGCGCTCGCGGTTAGCGGCGCGAGACAGATGACCACTGGCAACAAGAATCTGTAGATTTTTTGCATGACTCGACGGTCTCCTTCCGGCCCTCCGGGCGCCGCGTTTCGCCTCCTGTGGCTTGACAAGTTCCTCAAGCCGAACGAAACGGGCTGCTCGCACAATTTTGACTCCATGCAAGGTACGCTCTCTCCGGCTCGAACGTCCCTGCAAATTCGCAAATACGACGAGAAAAACTTCCTGAACGCAAATTATCTACTCAGTACAGAACGGCCATCGCATTCAACAAAGACTTAACAGGTGCGGAACGCTGTGAACCTCGATCGTTTCCTTTCGAAGTTTCACGATGCCCTGCCTCTTCCAACTGGACAGGAGGCGGCAAACAGAAGACGAGTTCATCGCCGTCATCTGGCCCAATGCCTCTTGAGACACGTTGATCTCGACATGGCTGCCGACCCGCTGACCAACGTGATCCAGCAAGTGAACCAAGCCATTGGCCAGCCGCGGCGACGCCGTTTTCGTCGCCACCACCAGAAAGCGGCGAGTGAGTTCCTCGAGACGTCGTTCCAGAATGTGATCTGCATTCCTTCGGAGTTCAGGAAAGTGCTCCAGAGCTGAGTTGAAGCTTGCGGAATCCCATGCGAGCGCCTTGCAATCCTGCAGTGCTTGTGCGGTCGATGAGTGCATACCTCCAGGCACCAAGGTGAGCTCAGAAATGATTTCGCCGGGAACAATCAATCGAAGAATGACTTCTCTGCCGCTTTCGCTGAACTGCGACACTTTTGCGCGGCCGTCGGTCAGCAACAGCACTTGATCTTTCGGGTCGTCCGCAAAAAACATCACATCGCCGGACGCGAATTCGCGCGGACGAGCGCTCGAGGCCACTTCTTCTGTGACGAAGCTTGGGACGCCTGCGAACAGCTCAGAATTCGCTACGGAGGTGCCTGTATGATTGCCTCTATCCACGATACCGCTCCTCGAACTAGTAAGAACCTTCGAGTGCATCTCCACTCAGTTGCTAATGAGTCGTCCCGTAAGAATGAATCGTCGAGCTTTGATATTTCTCATCGCTGGCGGGCAAGAATAAAGGCGTGGGCGCATTTCATGATTGACTTGGAGCAAAATAATCCCCTTGCTTTCAGTAGTTTACGAGGAATTGACAAGTGATTACAGGGAGGCTGGCAATTTGCATTGAGCCACTGCACTTTACATGCATGGTCAAAGTCCTGCTAAGTTGTTAACTGTCCTTACATCCAGTGGAGGGGTGAAAATTGCTATCTGCAGGCAAAGGGAAACGTTCGCGGCGGGGCTTAGACGGGTTATTTCTGGCTTGATCCCACGAATTTGTAGCCGACTCCCGGAGTCGTCAGAATAAGCTCGGGCCGGCCGGGATTTTCCTCTAGCTTTTGGCGCAGGCTGGCGATGTGCGTATCGACTGTACGCGTGAACGCGCCGGCATCGTAGCCCCACAGCGACCGCAAGAGCTCGGCGCGAGGCACTGTGCTTCCTGAGCGCTCCATCAGGTAGCAAAGAAGTTGAAACTCGCGACCCGTAAGATAGACTTGCTTGCCGTCTCGAGTGACTTCTGCTCGCCGGACGTCAACGCGGATCGGGCCGAATTGGTGGATTCCTTGCCCCGTGCGGATGGGCAGGCGTCGTAAGAGCGCCTGAATGCGAGCAATCAGTTCGACAGCCTCGAACGGTTTCGTCATGTAGTCGTCGGCGCCGAGGTTGAGTCCTACGACCTTATCAACCGTTTGGTCGCGGACCGTCAGCATCAGAATAGGAGTCGCCAGCCCTTGTTGCCGGACGCCGCGACACACGTCAAGTCCACTGCGATACGGCAGCATGACGTCGAGGACGATCAAATCGAAGGGCAGCTCAGTTGCTTTCCTCAGTCCTTCGTCGCCGTCCGCGGCAGTGTCGACGACGTAGCCTTCGCCGCGAAGCCGCACCTCGAGGGCAGTCCGGAGTGCTTGTTCGTCTTCTACGACTAGTAGATTTTCATTCATTTTTGTACGCCTAAGTCTGGTTCCGGCACAAACGCCGCCGATTCGGCATCCGCTCTCAACGTGACCGGCAAGTGCAGCGTAAACACGCTGCCCTTGCCGACTTCGCTGATTGCAGACAGCCTTCCGCCCATTGCCTCTGCAATACGCTTTGCTACCGCAAGTCCTAAGCCAGTCCCATGAATCTGGGCATCGACAACCTTCGGACTACGGTAGAAAGGTTCGAAAATATGAGCCAAATCGGAGCTGCTAATGCCGGGCCCGTGATCCTGCACGCTGATGCGCACTTCCTTCTGATCATTCTCCGCCTGATGAACCGAGGCGGAAAAGCCGATCCAGCGATTTTTGCCGCTATACTTGACCGCGTTCGAAATTAGGTTTTGCAGGCACTGGGAAAGCGCCGACAAATCACCCATGACGCACGGCAGCCCCGGCTCGACCCGCTGCTCGATATTGAACCCGGCTCCCTCGATCAACACTGCTACGTTCCTTTGAACAGTCTGAAGTATCCCCAAAACTTGGAGTGGGCGCAAGGTGTAGCTAGTCGTGCCATCTTGCGTGGATGCGAACAACAGAATCTGCTTCACCAGATCGGTGAGTTGCCGAGCCTGGCTGGTGATGATCGAACCATGCGCGATCGAATCCTCTTCCGTCAGTGCTAGACCGTCTGTGACATTCTGGCCGGTGCAATAAATAGCCGCCAGCGGCGTGAGCAGTTCATGTGAAATCGACGCGACGAAGTCTAATTGCAGCTTTGCTAGCCTGTGTGCTCGCCGGCTTGTGAAGAGGATCAAAGTCATGCCCACGGTGAGCAATAGGAGCACAACGCCGCCCGTCATCAAGTTCCGGCGCCAGATACTAGCCGCGATGGCTTGAAGTGGCCCCGTGCGATGTTCGAGAAGCAGCACCCACGGTTCATCCCGGAGCGAGTATCGGATCACGGGAAACCAAACCGGAGCCAAGAAATTGCGCCATTCGAGGGATCCGCCGTTCTCGAATGTTTGCCAAAAGTGGCCCTCGACGCTCTCGGGCGGAGGACCAAAAATATTCATTCGCGAATCGAATGTCCTTTCATTGCTGCTGGGGAAGGACACATCGGAAGAATAAATCAAGCGGGGGGGTGTTTTCTCTTCGTCGATGACCGCAACTTTGTATTCGAGCCCTTCAGACCCGTTGAAGTACCGTGCCGTGAGACCAGGGAGGATTTTTTTCTGAAGGTAGTCAAGGTTGAGGACGACAACCATCCAATCAACGGCTACGCGATCGACAGGAGTCAGCGAATTGAAGGGATTGGCGTGGTGGACGACGGGATGAACCAGGGCCGGCAGATCGTCGTCTAGTTGCCAGCCGGCAAGCGCGTTGCTGCGCAAGCCGAACGTGTGAGTCTGGTTGTCGCCCGCTGGAGGTTTGTTTTCGGATGAAGGTTGAAATTCCCAGACGCGCATCGCTGCGCGAAGGTTTGCTGAATTTGCCCGCAGACGGGCCAGCAAAATTTCCAGCCCCGGCGGCGCGCTGGCGCTATCCAGGGTTTTGGTATTCGGATTGAGGCGCAGCAGTTCCGGGTTACCGGGCGCGCTGGTTTGCCACTCGTAGATCTCCTGAACCAGGCCTGGATTGGGATAGGCACCTTCGGCAACTTCATCCCGTGCTCCATCGCGATTCCAGTCAGAGTACCTCTGAAGGTAGTCATTCCAAGCGTCGTGTGCGCCGGCATCGGGGCCGACCTGCATCGCGACACAGATCGCTGACAACTCACCATAAAGATCAAGATGCCATCCCAGCATCAACGGCTGCAGAGTGCTTCCGATGCGAGCTTCGGCAGCGACGCTGAGTTCCTTGGTCCAGCGGTATTGCAAAACCGCAACCATAACTAAGAGCGAAGCCATGCCCGGTAGGACCGTTATCCAGAAGACCGGGAATTTCTTCATTCCCCGATCCCGGCTACCTTTAGCTCGAGTTATAGATGAAAGTTGCATAAATCAGCCCAGTCACCTCGCCGCAGTACGAGCGGCCAGCAATCCTCGGCAACCTGAACTAAGGTGCCGTGCCCCGCACATCAGTGTCCTTGCCATTAAACAACTTTGGCTAGCTTGTTGGAAACTCCCTCGCTTTACCCAGGCTGTGAAACATAGCCTACTGCGATTATAAACCGACGCAACCCCCGCCGGACGGTGTACCGGTCGGTTTTGGTTGATTTATCACTATGTGTTCATCACGCTGATCGTGACAGGTGCGCTGGGCGCCACGAGATTTGCTGAGTCTGCGAGACTCGGCGGACTAGGCCTCGCGGCCTCGGGTGGAGGCTCCGACGGGCGCGGCGAGCGTGCCATCGGCCCTCAGTCGAAAATAGACCGCGCCGTCGCTCGGGACGGGCTCGAACGAATCGTCGATATTCGCGGTCGTTTCTGCCGCACCGAGGAGGACAAACCCGCCTTTGTCCAGCAATTGCGCCGCTCTGGCGAGTATGTTTTTCTTGGTTTCGGCGTCCAGGTAAATCAAGACGTTGCGCAAGAAAATTCCGTCCATGCGGCCAAGCGAAGGCCAAGGGCGGATCAAGTTAATTTCCCGGAAGTCGACCATGCTACGGATTTCTGGGACGATCTCCCATTCCGCTCCGCATTTGTGGAAATACTTCACCAGAAGATTTGCCGGCAGCCCGCGGTTGACCTCGAGCTGGGTGTAACGGCCAGCCCGCGCGCGGGCAAGCGTCGCCCTGGAAATGTCGCTGGCTATGAATTTCACATTCCAACTTCGCAGTGCGGGAAAATGTTCGCGCATGAGCATTGCAAAACTGTACGGCTCTTGACCGCCCGAGCATGCCGCGCACCAGAAATGCAAACTGCGCTGCCGCGCCCGAGCGCTCAGGATCTGAGGCATGACGGTCTTCCTGAACATGTCAAAGACGCGGATTTCCCGAAAGAAGGACGTCTCATGGGTCATCATCGCCTCAACTACCTTGCGGTGCAGGTCTGTCGAGGGATGAGCGCGCAAATCGTCGATCAGGTTCCGTAGGGATTCGAAGCCTTCCTGTCTGGCGAGCGCATCCAGGCGGGCCTCTACCAAATACTCTTTGCCACGCTCCAGCAGCAGCGCCGAGCGTTCCTTGACGAGGCCGCGGATGTAGTTGAACTCGGCTGCGGTGATTGCCATGCGCGCTCCCGCGTGTTCGAACGCGCTCGTCAGCTGCCCACGAGTGCGGGTCTTCTAGAGCGATGACTCCAGACTCTCTTGCCAATTTCTTCCGGCAGATCGCGGAGCGAAACAATCTGATCCGCAATGCCGGCTTTGGCCACGGCCCCGGGCATTCCCCAGACCACCGAGCTGGCCTCATCTTGAACAAGCACTTGGCCACCAGCGGCTCGGATCTGCTGGCATCCGCGGAACCCATCCTCTCCCATGCCTGTCATTACGACGCCCAAGGCGCGGGGGCCGTAGACCTTGGCCACAGACCGAAACAAGACATCGACGGCAGGCCTACAGGAGTTCTCCGGCCGGCCTTTTTCCGTTCGAAGCCGAACCGTTTCCCCGTCCCTCTCGACGGTCATATGAAAATTGCCAGGTGCGATCCAGGCCCCGCCCTCCTGGATCGCTTGATGGGAACTGCCTTCAGCCACACGGATCTTGCAGGTCTTGGCTAGGCGTCCGGCCAGAAGTTTTGTAAAAACGGGCGGCATATGCTGGACGATCAGGACGGGGACTGGAAAATCGGCGGGCAAACCGGAAAGAAGTTCCATGAGCGCATTAGGGCCGCCAGTCGAGACACCGATAGCAACAGCGTCCACGCGGTCCGGCGTACGGATCGCAGGGGCTTCAATTGGTTTCGAACCAGCAGGTGCGTCTGCGACCGAGTTCGAAGTGGGCGTTTGATCGTGTGCGACGACGCCGAGCAGATCGATTCTTACCGCTAGTTCGCTGCCGAGCACTTGAATTCCGTCCCCGGGGATGACGGCGGCCTCGGGCTTGAGCAAGTAATCCCTGGCGCCCAGAGAGAGAGCTTCCAGCGTCGCGGCTGCGCCTTCCTCGGTCGAGACGCTGAGCATGATGACGGCAATCTCTGGCGACGCTTTGCGGATCGCCGCGAGCGTCTCCACGCCGTCCATTTCAGGCATGTCGACATCGAGTACCACCACGTCGGGGTGAAGAAGAGGGATTTTCATGAGGGCGATTCGCCCGCTCGGGGCGGATCCAGCGACCTCGATGCCGGGGTTGCGCGAGAGTGCGTCCGCCAGCGACCGCCGGATCACAACGGAATCGTCCACGATCAGGACACGCTTTTTGGGCATGGGTCACGTCTGGAGAAAGCCCAGCAGTTCCAATTTCTCCTTGATCATGTCTCCGGTGAACGGCTTCATGATGTATTCATTGGCTCCGGCATCGAGCGCCGTGGATACATGATCCAACTCGGTGTTGGTCGTCACCATCATCAGGGGCAACGCGTCGTACCCGGGGTCGGCACGTACCGCGCGAACAAACGAGACTCCATCCATTTCCGGCATATTCCAGTCCACCAAGACCAAATCGGGGTGCGCCATTTGCTTCAGCTGGGCCAGTGC
>JACXTT010011578.1_pt1 | contig 11790 bp, 12 predicted proteins | sample 9270951 | NCBI WGS metagenome assembly JACXTT01 (sample SAMN15532306, study PRJNA645909) | rock metagenome | isolation source: weathered quartz diorite | place: Puerto Rico | collected 2017-06-21 | reverse complement strand
GCAAAGCCTGCCGCTGCTCCTACAGCAAGCGACAGAACAATGGAGACGAGCAAGATGTTTCGTGCTGACCAGTCTGTTTTTCCTACCGTTGTTGTCATAACTCCGCCTTGCCAGCGCTCTGGGTATTCTCCGCTTGCCCGAACCTGTAAGGGCTCGCACTTGGACCTCAGGCACATTCCCTTGAGAGGACCAAGCGGTTTTAGGAAACTCGTAATAGGAAGCGTATCGAATGGATTGGTCAGCCACACAGCCCGGCCTAAGTTGTGAGATAGGATAATGGCCCAAAACAACGATCATGCGTCGGGGAAGACCTCGGAGCATCCGAGTGGAAAGGTCCCCGCTTTCATTATTGGTCTACCTGAGGACCCAACTTCTGCGCTTGCGGAGTCCAAGTTCAAGAAGACCATCGCAACGTTTGCGAAGGTCTATCCCAAGATTGACGAAGCACGTGCGAACGTAAGGACTCATGCGAGGCCTGGTAGCAAGACAAGATATGAGGTCGAAGTCTTTGTCCAGATTCCCGGGCACCGTTTTGAGTTCGTCGAAGAAGGCTGGGAGCTCCCAATCGTATTCGACAGAATATCAGACAAGTTGAAACGCTTGATGACTAAACCCGCCGAGAAGACTTCATATCGGAACTTTCCAGCCAGATCCGAGTTTGCCGAAGAAACCGAGTAGTCGAATTCTGTCCCTGAAGTCTAATTGATGTCAAAGTCTTGCAGTTTGTTAGCAAGGTCTGGAACGCAGACTAGTGATGTGATTCGCGAAACGCCCGCCCAGAATAGAATGGTGGCCGGAATCTAGAGAGTGTAGAGGCTTACTGCCAGGGTTCCTTGCCCACAACGAAGATCCTGTCTAGGGGCTAAGCCCTCACGACTACTGTTCTAGCGACCATGTTGCCAAGTCGTTTCTTGTTGGGTTGAGTTTCGACCAGAATGAAGCCAATGATGTAGAAGAACGGCAGCCAGTCGATAATTCTCAAGATGTTTCTCAGTAAAGCTTGTTCAAGTGGTGGAGGCTTCATGGTAGTCTCGTCCACGACTTTGATGCCTACCGCTTGCTTTCCGAGCGTCTGACCAGAGGTTCCTTCGAAGAAGCTGAAGTAAATCAGCCAGACGAGCCACGATAGTAATGTGAATGTGCCGAAAAACAGTGATGGGAAGAAACCTATCCCGAAAGCGCCAAGGAGTCCTATGGGAACAGCGAAGATCAAGCTGGCAACGGATAAGATCAGAGTGTCGATGAACACGGCAACAAACCGGTCTCCTGAAGTCGCGAAATTTGTGAAGATCTGAGCGGGTTGGGAACTTTTGAGGAATGTTGACGTAGGCTGGGTGCTACCTGGCACGGGTGTTCCGCAAGCTGGGCAAAAGGCGGACTGGGCAGGCAACTCCTTTCCGCATCCGTGGCAGTAAGCCAATTTGACTTCTGGCGTTAGTCAGACGTTCGTACTTAAGTCCGAAGCAAAAGAGTCAGGGGGTTATCCTGTTCCTATCGCGCGGGAACATTGTTGTCTCCCGAATGTTTTCCCTTCCCGTGATTTTCATCGTAAGTCGCTCGAGTCCAATGGACCATCCCGAGTGGTGCGGAGCTCCGTATCTGAATGCGTCCACGTACGACCGGAAGCTCTCTGGGTTTAGGTCCTTAGCTTTGAGTCGTTTCTCGAGAAGCTCTGGGATGTGGATTCGCTGGGTCCCGGATGAGATCTCGAGCCCGTTGTATATGAGATCGAAGGCGTGACATGTCTTCCCGTCCGTATCGGGCATAGCGTAGAATGCCTTCAACTCAGCCGGCCAGTGTGTGATGAAGAAGACATCGCCGACGAGGCTTGCGAGTTTCTTCTCCTGAGTCTTCGAGAAGTCCATGCCCTGTTCGATCTCCTCTCCACTCTTGCGAAGCATCTCAATAGCCTCAGAATATCTCACCCTCTTCAAGGGCAAGCGCAAGGTCTCGAGACTTCGTCCTATTTTTCTCAGCTCTTCCCCGCAAGACCCTCGAACCATCTCGACGCAGTAGCTCAAGTATTCCTCTAGTATGCTCATCACCTCAGTATCAGTCGCAAACGCCTGCTCAATGTCCATCTGTCGTACTTCGTTCAAATGAGTGGGCTGCTCAAATTTTTCAGCTCTGAAGATCGGCATAACCGCAAAGACTTTCTCAAATGATATGGCGCACATTTGTTTGTAGAGCTGCGGCGACTGAGCAAGGTACGCGTCCTTCTCGAAATACTTCAACGAGAAGAGTTCAGCCCCTCCCTCGCTCGCGGACGCAATTATCACAGGCGGCTGCACTTCCACATAGCCTCTCGAGAGGAAAAAGTCTCTGAATGACTGGAGTATTCTAGACTGAATTCTGAAAATCGCCTGAGACTCTTCACTCCTAAAATCCAAGACCCGCCAGTTCAGCCTAGTATCGAGCAGTGTGTTCTGAACACCGCGGGGATCCAATGGAAGAGGTGTCTCGGCACGGCTTAACACTTCCATCTCGTCAGGTATTACCTCTAGTCCACGTTTCGCAATCTTGCTCGGCACAACCTTCCCCCTAACTGCAACGACATCCTCTTGGTGGAGCTCCCCGATCTTCGAGAGGAGATGTGTCGAGACCTTGGATTTTGGAGCGGTGACCTGAACGACCCCAGCCATGTCTCGCAGTAGGAGAAACGCGATCCCGCCCAAGGCTCTGACATCGTGCACCCACCCTGTCAAGACCACATCCTTCTCTAGCTGACCAGCAAGATCAGATGTGAGATGCGTTCTTTTCAAGCGGGACGAGTGAGAAGACTTGAGCGTCGTCAAAGACATCGAGGTTCGGGTTCTTCTATGGTCTTTTAGAACTTCTTTTTTATCACAAGAACTCCACGGCTCAGGCAGGGTCCTAAACTTGCTTCCAATCGTTATGGTGGTCCTAGATGGTGCCTCAGACCGGCCTGGCTCAGAACCTACACCCCTCGAGTCCGCCAAGACCCCGTACTTGGATTCTCTGGCTCGGTCGGGAATACTTGGCATGCTCTATACAGTTGGCAGGGGAATAGCCCCTGAAAGCGATGCTGGGGTTTTTTCACTCCTCGGCTACGATCCCATGTCCATTCACCTGTCTCGGGGAGTTGTGGAAGCGATTGGCGCGGGAATGGAGTTTCATGACGGAGAGCTAGCTCTTCGGGCAGGATTTGCCACGGTAGAGGGCGACAAGCTTGTGGATCGACGTGCCGGTCGTGACCTTTCAACGGAAGAAGCTGTTCAGCTAGCTGATGCTGTGAACAGGGACGTCCGTCTGAATGACGGGGTGGAGTTCGAGTTCAGGGCCACCGTGGGTCACCGGGCGGTTCTAGCCTTCAGAAGCCATGGCAAGAGATTCTCGTCAAGCATTTCCAACTTTGACCCAGCATACGTCAGGAAGGGCAACATCAGCATTGCAGTTTCTAGCATGGCACCCTACGAGCTGCCTAGGTGCGATCCCCTTGTACGGTCGAGCGACGCCGTTTATTCCTCGACGCTAGTAAATGAGTTTGGATTCAAGGCTCGATCAGTTCTAGACCAGCATGAAGTTAACATTGAGAGGAGAAAGAGGGGACAGCTTGCTGCTAATTTTGTCTTAATGCGCGATGCTGGGACGGAAAGACCGAGAGTAGAGGACTTCCGGGGGAAATGGAGGATGGACGGTGTTATGATCGCTGATCTACCTGCAGAATTGGGAATAGGACGAGTTCTTGGAATGGATATCAAAGAACTAGCTCCAGGAACCGATTTGGCCGGCTATTCTCGGAGAGCAAAGGCGGTGCTAGAAGCGACGAAGCAATACGCCTTCGTCTATGTCCATTTGAAAGGTCCAGACGAACCGGGACACGATGGCTTCCGTGACGAAAAGGCCCGCAGAATCTCGGACATTGACCAAGGGTTCTTCTCAATTCTTGCAAACAACGGTTTGAACGGACGAGTTCTCTGCGTTACTTGCGACCATTCTACTCCCTGGAGGTCAAAGGGTCACAGTGATGATCCAGTACCAGTCTTAGTCAGAGCTAACAGCGGCAAGGGGGACGAACCGAATAGGTTTACAGAGCTTGACGCCGCCAGAGGCTCTCTCGGACTTATGACTCAGGGATCCCTGCTGATGAAACGCCTCGCCAGTATCAATCCGAACTAGCTAGCCCCAGGCACGAGTCGTTAGACCAAAAGTTCTAGCAATCCGGCTTCTCTGAATGTTGGGGGCTGAAGTTCCTGTTTCTGGAAGGCCGAAACCAGTTTTCGAAGTGAACTGATGTACTCGCGATTATCGTAGTGCCATCCTGACCCGTCGGTGAAGTATTCGAAGGAGAAGGTTTGACACTCGAGGGTCATTGAGTCAAGAATGAGGAGTGAGAATCGCTCTAGGACATTCCTCCGAACCAGTGCTGAGAGCAGCGTGAGGAGATTATTGACCTCATTTCGCTGCATGAACACGCGTGCAGTGATGGAGTTCGATGCCCTTACCCGGGACCAGTCGAGAACAAATGGCAGACGGGCAAGTATCTTCTCGTTTGCGACAAGAACCCCCTCATCCCTAAAGTCGAGTCTAACTTCCATTAAGTCCGATGTCTCGGGAGGGTACGGAAGAACGTTGACGACCCAGTCCTGCACTAGACCTTTTCGAACCAGATTGTCGAAACGATACTTGGCCGCAGGTAAGGTTATCCCGATCATTTTTGCGAACTCCGAAAGCTTGGTTCGCGCATCCTTGTTCAGCTCCTTCAGGATAAGCAGATCGTTCTTGTCGAAACTTGTCTTTTGGGATTCTGGATGATCTATTTTTGGAGCTGGGGCTTGGTCTACGAACATCTTCAGCCACGCGTTCCAGCTGAATTTCCAGTTCTTTTTCTTCGTGTCGAAATACTCGAAATTCGGAATGTTAGAGGTGAATTCTCCAAGCCAGAGTATCTTGTACTCCGATACCAGCCCCGACGTAACTAGTTGCTCTGCGTAGTGTTCGAAGTCCTGGCGGTGTTCAGCGGGCACTGCATGAACTGAGTAGAATCCATTGACCTCACCGCTGCACCGCAGTATTCGAATCCAGTAATTCGGAATCTTTAACGCCTCCCGGGCCAATAACTCTCTTCCGTGGGCTGGGGTGACTAGCAGAATCGCTCTGGCCATTCCAATCTTGGAATAGTTCGGATAGACCCACGTGGCGAGAAGTTTCTCTGTCTCGAGCTTGTTGACTCGAGTGTAAACGGTAGGATATGGCACCTTTGACTTGCGGGAAATGTGCTGGAGGTTCCGAGGACCAAACTTTTTCATCGCAGAGATAATCTTGATGTTCTCTTCGTCAAGAACTGACATTATTCGATGAATTCTATCGAAGACTTCGTCAACAGATGGATAGCTCAATTGCGGACCAAAAAAAGAAAGGAAGGTTTGGGTTATTATTGTTTCCATCGTCTAACGCGGAGGTGACGTGTGAGGATTGGGAGGCGAAGGTTCACCGAACGGGTCGAACACCCTATTCACCCTGAAGGGTCATTGCGACCTCCCATCTTAACTTATTGTTACGCAATACCCCCACATATCAAGAAATATCATACCATAAAACGGGGATTCACACTAAGTCGACGTGCTCAGCACCAGTCTTACTATCACGGGTGGGCACCGCCACGACGAACAAGATTGTGTCGGTGTCAAATAGATCTAATTTGACTCCAAGATCGAATGATAAGGATCGCCGCTTTCGTTGTGTGGAAATTCATTAATGGGGATGGAATCGCTACTCTTTAGCTAGGGACTGTCGTGGAGAACAAACCCTCGATTGCGACAAAGATAGTTTGTACGATAGGTCCCGTCTCCAGAAGGGTGAGCGTGCTTACCCGTCTTATTCGAGCAGGAATGAACGTGGCACGCATCAACTTCGCTCATGGGACCTATGAAGAGCACTTAGTTGACATTCGGAACATTCGCAAGACCAGCACCAGGCTTCGTCGACCAGTAGCCATATTGCAAGACCTCCCCGGTCCAAAGCTCAGAGTTGGGAGGTTATCTAGTGACCCCTTTCAACTGAAAAAACTCGACAAAGTGCGTTTGACAAGTCAGTCGAGTCCGGCAGAGAACGAAATCCCCGTATCTTACCATGACCTCCCCCGAGCGGTCTCCAAGGGTGATACCGTCTACATGGCAGACGGAACAATCAGGCTAGAGGTCTTGAATGTAAGCGGCGAACATGTTGACGCTCGAGTCCTAAATGGGGGAATGCTGACCTCCGGAAAGGGAGTTAATCTTCCACGCCTGAGGGTCAGGCTGCCAGCTGTAACGAGGGAGGACCTGAAACACATTACATTTGGAATCGAGAACGACGTGGATGCAGTCGGCGTCTCGTTCGTCCAGAAAGTTGAAGACGTTAGAGCCGCGAGGAAGGCCGCGCGGAGCAGTGATAGCGGATTATTCATCATTTCTAAGATCGAAAAAAGGGAGGCGGTTGAGAGTCTCGAACGTATAGTCCGAGAGTCGGACGGAGTCATGGTCGCCAGGGGTGATCTTGGAGTGGAGCTGGGTCTCGAACGAGTCCCGATCATTCAAAAACGGATAATCTACGAGGCGAACAAGCAAGGCAAGCCGGTCATTACTGCGACTCAAATGCTTGAATCGATGCTTACGTCGCCGGTTCCAACCAGGGCAGAAGTAACGGACGTTGCTAATGCGATTCTAGATGGGACAGACGGAGTGATGCTTGCGGAGGAAACAGCAATCGGGAAATATCCAGTCGAGGCTGTGAAAATCCTCTCAAAGGTCGCGATTGAGACAGAGCATTTCCTCCCGAGAGAGATCACGGGTGAACGAAGAACTTGGCATGAGAGGAGTCAAGAGGATGCGATCGCATTGGCAGCCTGCGAGACTGCGCTTCAAGTCTCAGCCTCGGCGATAGTCACCCCGACAAGGACGGGCGAAACGGCTCGACGCGTTTCGAAATATCATCCTCCGCTCCCAGTCATTGCCCTCCCCACTGCGGAAAAGGTCCGTCGTCAACTCGAATTCAGCTGGGGAGTGTTCGCCGTTGCCGCCGGAGAGTCGGATTCGATGGAAGAACTCTTCGTAAGGGCGGATAGGGTGGTCACGAAGCTAGGCGTCTCCAAGAGGGGCGATAGAATTGTAGTTGTTGCGGGCGACCCGAGAGGCCCCGCAGGAGGAACGAACTTACTCAAGATCCATACGATTGGAGAAACAAGAAGGCGAGGCATCCCGCCTTCGTAGAACCCAAGTCGAAAGCTCCCTATGTTTTCGATGAATTCTAGCTCCCAGTCATCTCAGCGTGAGATGGAAACCGAGGTTGAGTCATAGAAGCGCAAGGAGAAACAAAATTGGGAATGGCGAGACTGGAATTGTTGATAAGAGGAATCATGCCGCGAGGATTGTGCTCAGCTGACCATCAGGAGGAGGTTAACGCTTTTCTCCAGAAGCGTCATCCAAGATTTGCCCGATAGTCCTCGAGTTGGTCTCTAGCAACTTGGGCTGGAGACGTTGGTTCGTCCTATTTCTTCTGTCCTTGTTTGCGGGCTTGTATCATCGATTTGAGAAGCTTGCTGAACTCCTCATTGAGTTGAAACCACTCTTTCCACTGCTGATCTTTCATTGAGGCCATCCTCGCTAGTCTCGTGATCTCCTGTCTGCCGAAGAAATCGACTCCCTCCAACTTCAATACCTTCTCGTCTATTCCGGGATTCGAACCTAATGTCTCCAGTTTCTTCTGAATTGCAACTATCTTAGAAATGGTCTCGGTGTCGACCTTCACGTTGATTCCGAGCTTCTCGAGGGCTAGCAATGATTCTTTCAGTCGTTGCTCGGCATAGTCTTGTGTTCTGCCCGTTCCGTAGGAGAATTCGAAGACCTCCGCTGTGGCACGGTAGTAAATTTCGATGAAGTTCTCGACCCTCTCTTCCCTAGAAACCTCTACCATGCCCGCTGCCAGTAGTTTCTTGATGTGATGGTAGATGGCGGGAGGCGTTAGTTCGAGTTCTTCGGCAATCTGGCTGATTGTCCTTTCGCGCGCCCTGAGGAGGTAGATTACTCTTCGGCGCGTTTCGTCGCCTAGGAGTTCTATTCCTTCTGGGTCTTTGATGACTTTGAAAGCCTTCATAGGATCGACTATGCTCTAAGCTGGCTAAAGTGGTTTCCTTCGCGCTTAAAATCTCATTACCACGCTTAACCATAGACTTAATAGTAAAAGCGGTTCCTAAAGCATACTGAGGTCTAGAATCGAAATTGACCCTTACCGAACAGATTTCCCGAACGAACAACCTGAACCAAATAGCCCCCCGAATCGTAAACGAGTGCCTACGAGTCCAACCAGGAGAGCAAGTCACGGTCCTAACATGGGACCACACCCTCGACTATGCGGAAGCCCTCGCCCTTGAGATCGAGAAGGCATCAGGGATCTCAACAACGACGCTCATGGGGAACAAGTTCTACTGGTCCTACCTCAAAGACGTACCGGAAGAACAGTTCGCCCGCAGACAGAAAGGGTTCCTATCCTTGCTCGACCAGACTGACGCGATGATACAGCTAGGAGGTCCACAAGATCCGTCCGAATACACCCGAATTCCGAAAGAAAGAGCTGCCAAAATGATCCAAGGGCAACAAGCGATCGGCGACAAATTCGTCGAGAGGAAAATACGGACACTCACAGTCCCAATAGGACTCGTGACAAAAGAAAGGGCCAGAACATACGGATTCGATTATGAGAACTGGCTACGAATCTTCAACAACGGAATAGACGTGGACTATTCCAAGATAGCAAAGCAGGGAGAAGCACTAGCCACAAAGCTCCGAGCTGGCAAGTCAGTCAGACTGACCTCCGACAACGGCACGGACCTACGCTTCCAACTCAAAGGCCGCCCGGTTCACGTCAACGATGGCATTCTCGACAGGACCGACAGTGAGAGAGGCACACTGTTCGAGACATTGCCATCAGGGGTCCTGGAGAACGCTCCAGACGAGAACTCTGCCGAAGGGGTGGTGCAGTTCGACCAGCCGAGCGCTCTAGCAGGCAAAATGCTACGGGGACTCAAATGGGAATTCAAACATGGGCATCTAATGAAGTATGGCGCGACAGCTAACCTCGACTCGTTCAGAGAGCTTTACGAGAGCGCGCAAGGAGACAAAGACAGATTCTCCCGCATAGCAATCGGGCTGAACCCACGCTCGGAGCCCATTGGATTCTTCTCAGACCGCCTTGTCCAGGGCATGGTTAGCGTCGGGATCGGAGGAAACAATGGAATTGGCGGAGACATCAAGATGGTGTATGGCAGCGAAGGCTCACTGAAAAACGCGAACATGGAAATTGACGGATCCAGAATCATAACAAACGGACGAATCAACACCTAAACTCCCACAACAACCTTGGGCCTCGCAATGACGAGGCCTAACATAATTTGCCCAGAAAACACATAACCTTTATTCAATACTCTCCGTTTCCCGCTTCCCTCCCCTCGACAGGAGTCGTTCAAACTTGCAAAAGCGCGTCCCAACCAATCCGGAACTTGTCAGTACCATCAACTTCCTCAAGCAAAAAGGGCGACAAACACAAACACCTCTATGGAACGCTGTGGCGCGCTACCTCAGCAAGTCCCGACGTTCCCGTATCGTGTTGAATCTTAGCGAGGTATCACGGCACGTGAGTGATGGGGCCGTGTTAGTGGTGCCCGGCAAGGTTTTGAGTTCAGGCGAGCCTGCGCAGAAGCTTACAATCGCAGCCTTCAAATTTACACCAGAGGCATTGTCCAAGATCGAGAAGGCTGGCGGAAGATGCATTCCTATTCAGAAGCTGGTAGAAGAAAACCCGAGCGGTAAAGGGGTCCGACTTCTCGCCTAGCCGCTGAACCTATTTCCATTTTTCTTATTCGAAGCCGAAATATAGCATGACTTGGCCACCGGCATGTTGGGCCGGTAGTCCAGCCTGGTAAGCGCTTTGTATGCCCGGATCGGACGTCGCCCTCACACGGCGAAGGTCGTGGGTTCAAATCCCTCCCGGCCCACCACAGAGAATCCCTGGACATTTAGGCAAAAACCCCCTTGAGTAGAAGGATCGCAAACTGTCTCTAGGAGATTTCTTTCTATGATGCCCTGAGCCTCACTCGTCTACCGTGCTGTGTAGCCCAATCACACGCTTTGATTCCATCCTCGATGGCAACCTCATAAGTCCCGTCTTCCAAGACATCTCTGTAGAAATTATCACGGGCTTCTCTCGTTTGCATATTGCTTAGAAGATCCGGGTCGGACGAGATCTTTTGGAAGATTTCTCGCAACTCTTCAAGCGCTTGCCGAAGGTTCTTTGCACTTTGCCAGACATCTTTAGGTTCTGGTATTTTTCTCGGGTGAGCTGTAAGATTCAAGGCTGCTCATCTCGACCTTTTGGAGCGTTTCAGTTGAAGAGTCTGACAATCCTAGCATGTCAACGACGCTTGGGTACCATATCCATCCAGCGACTACGTCAGCAAGCGGTTTGCCGTCTGTGCGCTTCTCGATGGGAGACCTGTTTTCTTTCTCTACGTCTACCACTACCGAGATGCCCATAGAGCTGGTAGAGCCCCTGTTCAGTTTATTATCGTTTGTCGAGACAAAAGGTGCAGGGTTCAAATCCTTTCCGGCCCACCACAAACGCTCCCGGCCCAAATTCTGGCAAGAGAGACGTATCTTTCAGTTGTTCGCACGTTGGGCCTGCTCGTCGGCACATCGAAAAGTGACCTTAGACGGAACCAGACTAGACGATTGGAGGACTACTTTGCCTTTCGCAACCAAGATTGTGTTTCTATGAACACGTGGACAACGAAGATGAAGTAGGAAATCCACAATACCAAGAAAACCACAGCGACAGCGACCAGTCCAACGCTGAGCAGGATCAAACTAGGTTCCAACACTAAAAGGCTAAAGCCGATCACCCAGAGTGTTTCGGCCTTTCGACGAAACTTTTCCGGTTTCGCGATGCCAAGTGACAAGGCCAAGGTAAGCTTGTAATAGTATATCATTGAGAAGACGAAAGAAAATATTGAAAATCCAATAACTGTCAAGGCTATCTGGAAAAGGATCGGGTCAATGGCACCCGACGAAAAACGAGGGTAGAGAAAAACGAGTGTAAAGGTGAAAATGGCGATACTCGTCCCGGCCATTGCCCAGGTGCGGTTCACATTTCCTTCTGCAACATCAGTACTCAAAGGAAACCCCTCCACGACACTGGAGAATCCTGATTCTCAAGTTCACGCACTTCCCCAGCTCTTTCTTTCCTTAATCGTTTTGCCAATAGGCCAAGTTCCCGGAATACTGCCTAGGTTCTCTTCGAATGCCTAACGGTACGCCCATTACAGATCGACTAGTTAAGGTCGGTTCAACAGCACCCCGTGCGCTGACCGGATTACAGTTTTACTTTTAGAGTGCCGTACTAAACCTTGGCGAGGCCCATTTTCTTCAATTGCTTGTAAGCAATGAACACGACTAGTGCTATGATTAGGAAATTGATAATTGAAGAGATAAAGTCGCCGTAGTAGAATGTCACCTGCTTCCCTGACAGCGTGGCGTTGGTGGAGTAGCTCAGGGTTGAAAGGTCGCCGGGGACGAATAGGCCGATTAGTGGGTTGATGATGTCTTTGACAAGGTCGGAAACTAGCTTACCTGACGCGACGCCGATTATGAAACCAATGGCGAGTCCGATTACTCCGAAGGTCTGTAGAAAGTCCATGAACTCCTTGACGAGGCCCTTCTTCGACTCGGACGCCTTGTCCATCTTATCCGTCATGATTACATGAGCAGGTCCTATAGCGTTTAAAAGACTTCAAGACCA
>JACXTT010011577.1_pt1 | contig 11792 bp, 13 predicted proteins | sample 9270951 | NCBI WGS metagenome assembly JACXTT01 (sample SAMN15532306, study PRJNA645909) | rock metagenome | isolation source: weathered quartz diorite | place: Puerto Rico | collected 2017-06-21 | reverse complement strand
TTTTGCTGGAATCAAGTCACAGTCACCATGGAACCGTTACCAGTTTTGGCCGACGGTTGGTAACTCGCTGATTTCCACGTCCGATTGTCCCTATACCCATAGCTATGGCAGATTGGGGAAACGTGGAATCAGTGGGTATTTTTACTAATCGGACTTGTCTTTCTGGGCCTGCTTCTTAAAGTGCTCCTTAAGAAGTTCCATCGTGTGCTTCCTCATTGCCTCCGCTCTTTCAGAGCGCATTTTGTGCTCAGCCGCATTTTTTGATGTTCTGCCGAACTCGTCCTGATACCAGGCTAATTCTCCGTCAGCTCCACCAACATAAATTTCGCCACCGGGAAGCGGGACCAATTCACGATTTGGCAGAAGCACTTTCCCAATCTTGTTCCACATTCTATTCTTAAGAATTTTCTCAGGATAAAGCCACTCCAAAGAGGCGGCCGCAATGAACTTATTCGCTCTCATTTTTATGATGTAGTTAATTTTGATTACGTCGTCATCCGATAGCTGTCGGCCTCGAAGGGCATCATCGTATCTGACCATTGTTGGTTCAAAATAACGGGCGTTAGTTCGTGGCGTCGTTAGCTTCGCTTTTGTTGGCTCGCGGGCATACTCCAAATTTGTAAAAATCAAACAATGATTTAGGCCTAAGGGAAAAAATGTCTGGGTTCCAATCCAACTGGTCAGTGGATCGTTTGGAAACTGGCATTTTGCCGAATTTGGGAAACAGGCCGGGTTGTAAACGACTACAGGATGATCGCTGACGATAAACTTAACCGAAGCGTTCTCAGCTGAGACAATTTCAATCAACCCTTCAGCCCACATCACGCAGTGCATTTGCCGAATCTGTTGCATTAATAACATCAGATGTGATTGTGTTTGTGCTCCCCCCTGCGCTTTTATCCAAGCCAGACCCTTTGGAGTACGAAGCTTCTGAGCGTCGATATACTCGAACATCCGCCAATATAATTTATGAACGGTATTCCAGTCCTCCTTAAGGAATGCGTCAATAGAGAGCGGGCCCACTCTGTCAATGTCGCCAAACAGAAAGCGCTCTATTGAATTGTCCTGCCGGCCAAATAGGCGGGTTGTATATAGGTCTTCTTCGTAAAAGCATTTCTTTGGGCCCCAGGTCTGGAGGGCCTGGGATTCATAGGACAAGCCGGGTCTAACTACCGTCTTTTGTGGCTTTAAATCGAGGTAGTAGTAGTCATATTTACCTTGTGGCAAAAATCGCTTTTGATACCACACAGGTACGTAATGATGTTTTTCGCTCAAAGCCTTCCGAGTGGAGAAAGAATATGAACAAACAAAAACTTCAAGAGTGTATCAACTATCGCATTCGCCTTAGGCCGCCTGCTATGAGCGTCCTTGATGGAATGGTAGTTGATCAGCGGGACGATGTATGGATGGTTGAGTCAGTTACCGCTCGTGGAGTGGCCACCGTTCGGAACATTTCCACACACCATACAGCGCTTCTTGGCGCCGACCATATCCACCACTTTGATAGTGATCCTGTCAGCGAAACGGACGGTTTCCGGCACGGCTTCTTTACTCTTACTGTTCAAGTTTTTATGAGCGGAAATCGCCTTTGGGTGGAACCAATAGGCCTTAGGGGTTGATTAGAGACCTTGCGGCTGGACCCGCAAGTCCACAATTATTGGATTCCAATAATTTTTAGTTGATACACCCTCGTAGGGCTGCCTCTGAGTATTTCTGACGAATTGCAAGCAGTTTTTCATTGATCGGATAGTCAGCTTTCCCGACCGACATGATCGAGAATCGAAAGTCCTCGCACGTTTGTTTTCTCGAAATCATTTGAAAAATGGGAAACCATGGCTCGTTTCCATAGAGGGAAGCCACCTCGCGTTCAGCCGCAGCCATTTGGCTTCGTAAGTTCTGATTCCAGCTATCAACTGCGGCCTTTGGTTGAATCCCAGCGGCATGACTGCATTCCCCCGTTGCGGGTGGTCCAGGGTTGCCGCTCTTATCAGCCGTGAAAATGTTCACGGCCAATTTCGCCGACGATCCACCTGTTATCTGCCAAAGTATTTTTCGACTATCGGTGACTGCGGCATTCGCTCCCGCAGTGATAAGGCGTGGAAAGTAATATTCGCTCGTTTCGATCTGAACCTTGTCGTTATTGACGATGAACGACCCTGCCACAAATGCCTCCCCATCCTTTGCAGCATTGGAGTTTGGATTCCCGGGGTAGTGTATGAATACCTTCCCGCTATCGAAAGCATAGTCAATGGAAGCGCAGCCCCATTGACCTTGAATCGAAGCCGGAAGATTGGAGACTAGCTGTTTTTGTGCTTCCTCAGCCACCAGTTTTTTCTGATGATCCCAGTAACTATTCAGGACAGCACCAAGTACGCAAAATATCCCTACGCCAATGCCAATTTTATGAACTTTGGTCAACCCAGCCATGACCGCTCCCAGTAAAGATTGATGGACAAATTATAACGCGCACGTTATAGCGTTCACGTTATACAAGCTCCATGCTGTTTGGGTCAACATCCGACTCCAAACATGCAACCTAAGGAAGCCTTCGGCCTCACGGTCAAGCAACTGCGAAAACGCCAAGAAAAGGCGCAGGAGCAGCTTGCCCACGAAGCGGGGTTGAGCCTTACCTCGATGGCCCGTATTGAACTAGGTCAGCAAGAGGTGAAATTTGGAACGGTGCTGAATCTCGCTGCGGCGTTGGGCATCAAAGGCAATGAACTTGTCGCCCATGTCGAGGATGTACTGCGAAGGGCACCTAAAGTCACCGGCAAGACCCGCCGGACAAAATAGGTCTGTAGAGTTCCCCTTTGGCATCTGGTCGTTGACCATTTCGCCAAATCACCCGATGGTCCCCGTTGGATTGCTACTTCCTACATGGATGGGGAATGTACACGTACACCGTCAAGGTCATCACGAGTTCCGGCGCTTGGATCAACGTCGAAGTCCGCGCAAATAACTACAACGAAGCCTGCCGTGTCGCCGTCAACATGTACGGCACTGGGTCAAGAGTCGGAGTGTGTACGCAAACATCTTGGTAGGTTGCGCGGAGTCTAGATTGACTGCAAACCAAGCCCGGTACAAATGGGATCTTTCGTGCGTTCTTAGGATCTACGCCACTACCGCATCCATAATTTCTACAATTCTCTTGGCATGGGTGTAATACCTAATTACATCGTTCAAAGACGCCGTTGGATTTCCTCCGTGGGAAAATTCATTACGCGCATCCACCAATGATTGAAGCGAAGCAAACATTTGCGCGCTATTGGGCTCAGCATTCACGCTGGCTTTAAATGTGGAATGCCAAGACATGTCAAAGTCTTTGAGAAAGTTGTACATATTGCCCAGGGTTGGGTTTGCCGACCCTTCGCGGATGCGTCGGTCAATAAATCGCTTAACTTGTCTCTTGCTTTTGTGGGAACAGTAATCCGCAATCACCGACTTAAATGAAGTCTCAATGCATCCACAGGCGCGAACTACTGCGTATTTCGTCAAATACGGGACAACAAGACTGGTTGATCCAGTTGCTGAAATAATTGTTTGAATATGCGCAAGCTCAGCATCGCACTGCGCAATCACTTTCGCGACATCACCGTTGTTCATACTCCACCCCGAACAAGTGACGGCAGGCCAATGAAACACGCGTGCGAATGCTGTCTCTCTTCATTGTTTCTTGGCTAATGGCTGACTTGTATTCAGGGGTTTGCAGCAACGCTCTTCGCGCCTCATGCCTATCTTGAGGTAGCTGTATGCCGCCAGTGCGATCGGCATAGTCAGCAGCAATTAGTGTGGAATCGAATATGGTCGGGCTAAATTTAGGTACAAATTTGTCGGCATCTGTGGACGAGATGTTTTGAAACGCATGAGCGCCAAATGATTCGAAAACGAGGTCAATCGCCGCGATAAATCTATCGTGAAGGTCGGCCAGTTGATCGTCTCCGGCGTTTGCGTTGGCTTTCATGTAAAGATCAAGGAACCTTCGAAGCGAAATTTTCTCACGCGTGTCTGCACGGTATGCGTCAGACGTCAGAGCAAAAAACCTCAATATGTACTCCATGTCACGCATCCGTGAATCAGCCTCTATTAAGCCAAACAACTCACGCCATGGGCCGTATGTATTCAGTGCGATGAGAAGCGTATTCAGACTTCCCTGTGCGACGCAATTGCGTATCTCCTGCGGGAGCAATGATCTCCCGGACGTATTGATTCGTTCAAATACTTGAAATAAGCTAGTGTCGTCCTCGCCTTGTTGCTGTTGCGAAAATATGATCGCGTGGATGGTTGTATTCCTGACGCGGCGCTGCTCGGAGTCACTTAATTCGACAAAACTTTTCCCGCGCCATCTCGCGTTTATCCGTTCGGAGCGAGATAGGGAGAAGCCCTTTCCTTCCTTTGAAAACACTCCCCGAACAAAATCATAGACGGTCATGATTCGCTGATAGCCGTCAATGATGAGCAACTTCTCATCTTGAGTTTGGGCCAAGAAAATACTCGGCACGGGCAGACCGAGTAGCAAGGAGTCTATAAATCGCGACGCTTCAGCGCGGTCCCAAACATACATCCGCTGAAGCTCAGGCTTTACCAGCTCTTCGTCTTCATATCGCTGTATCAACTCTCTAAAGGAGAGGTCAGCACCCCATGGCTTAATGTTGAAGAGACTGTCGTCGGAGTATGAGTCGTTGTCTTCTTCCCGGATATGCTGGATTACATCCTTATCGCTTGCCATGTGGCACCTCTGGTTGTCCCTTAAATGCGTGCGGCCGAATACTCAGGCTAAGAAACGTGATGGTGATTAGGGTAACTGCTTCCAATACTCTACCAGCATGAGTATCCGGTATGGAATGTCAAGACCGGTTTTCAGTTCTAGATTCGCTTGGTACTGGCTTCATCATTGCTGAAATGGTAGCAAGTAAGGGGTCTAAAGTGGCCTTTTAGCCTGCTACAGCGTCCTAGTTTCTTGGTCTCTGTGCATTAATTTTTCCCTGAATCCGTTGCCCTAACGGGTTTCACAAGGGAAGGTGTACATGTTTGGTCACGGAGTGATTCATGTACAAGCTGACGGCGCAGCAAAAGAACACCCTGCTTGAAGTCATCAATGAACAGTTTGGAACATCACTGCCATTCGATGATTTCGTCGAATCAGCCCTCAGCCTGTTCGAAGACATTCCCGGCTTCGAGGCCATTCCTGACGATAAGTCAGCTCCCATTATCCAAAACCTATGGAGCAAATATCATGGCTAAGAAAGTGACGAAGAAATCGGCAGGTGCCGACAAGAAGGCTGACGCTGCTGCCACGCCGGAAGCGGAAGCAGGTACTACTGTTGTTGTTGACCTGACCAGGGAACCGATCAAGTCGGCTGTGGCAAATGGACTGGCACTTATCAAAGAAGGAAAGTCAAAGGCCGATGCCGCCCGGGCGATTTTCGCAGTGATCGGCAAAGAGCCGAAGGAAGCAATTGTGGCTGCGTTCGTGGCTGGTGCAAACCTGACCGAAAAAGGTGCCATGACATATTGGTACAACTGCAAACGAAAGGCTGGAAAGGCCGCAAAGGCGGCCGACTAAACTTCTGGAAAGGCAACCCTCCGTTTTTGGGTAAACGGATGGTTGTCTTTGATTCGGGTTACGACTTCATTCATTCTCTGTAGTTTTTCTGGATCAAGAGTGTAAATATAAAGTTTCTCACCGTTGACCTTCGGCGAACCTTCAAATTTGGTACCCAAGCCGACGAGCCTTAGAAGCTGGCCTAACTGCGTCATTGGTTTACTGTCCAAGTCCCGTCTCAAATCCATTTTGAACAACTGTGAAAGTGCGGCCTTGTGCTTGCGGCACGCGGTAACAAAATCACCCAATGTTTCTTTCTGGATATATGCCTCCGGATAGAAGCCATCCGCCTCGCTAAATACCCCTGCCGCCGTAAATAGCTCTCGTAGCACGGATCGTCGGAGGTCACTGTGAGTATCGCCTGCTTCTGGACTCACTTCTTCTGTTGCACCAATTCGCTTTGACAGCCTCGGTTTGCGGTCCTCCAATAGAGAGCGAAATTCCGCGACTTTCTTTCGTGTCTTCCCTCTATCGTCAAAGGCAATAAGCTCGGGGGATATGTCAGCGCAATAGAAGGATTCTAGCGACCAACGCTCAAGCGATAGTTCTTCCGCGAGTGTGGCCCTGCCCGACTCCATGACACGCTTCCAGAACTCTTCTAGAGATTCATCATTTGCGGGCTGGAACCAATCTGCTTCCATCAGCGCTTTAACTCGTTGCTCGTCGCTCAGCTCCTTGCCGAGAGCCTTGGCTGCTTTTCCAGCTTCCTTTTTTTCTTCTGACTCCTCCACTTCGACGATTTGCCAGCCGTTATGGCGTCGAATGTCGAGGAAGTTTTGTTTCAAGTTGTTCTTTGATGCCCGTTGCATTGCGGTAACGGTGCCGTACAGCTCTAAGTACAAGTCATCTGTTTTGAACTTTGGTAAACCGTCGGGAGAGTACCCTTCAATCAGGAACGAGGACTTTGCTACGGTACACAGTTCCTGCTTAATGGCCTCAACATTTGTTTCAAAGCGGAATTGCTCTGGGGATATCCACACATGAACGGACTTGGGATGGCGAACGCGAGACAACTGCTGGTCTATGTCGAAATGTGTATTTATCCTCGCTTCAAATATTCCATAGACCGCATCAAATACCTGCTCTTGATGAGGGAAGCTAATGTCAATTCCAGTGCCAACGGTGGGCGATGCGATGATGCAGTCATAGTCCTTGGCCGATTCCGGCAAGCCACTCAAGAATCGCTGAACGCTTTCGTGACTCGCGTTGTCCGCATGGATCGCCAGGACCCTTTTCGGCTGAGTTACCTTCTTTGGAATGGCCTCCTCTAATGAAAGCACAAGGGCCTTGGAGTTAGCACAAACGAAACATCGCTCATTTGATTCGAGGGACGAAAGTAGTTCCCCTATTACTTGATTCTTAGATTTATAGATTTGTGTAACGCCACGTTGCTCATTCCATTCATTGATATACAAGTCGTATGATTTATTCGGGCAAATGAAGGAAAGCACCCCGATGGTGAGCTCGGCCAAGTCGGCGTCTAGCACGTAGACCTTTTTGGATTGCGCGAGGTAATGTTGAAACAACAACAAGGCTTGACGTCGGCGCTCCTGAAGAGTGTCAGCCAAAAAGTGCTGAAGTACTTGTTCCACCTCGTCGATGATGACCACATCGTAGTGGTGATATTCAGGATTGAGTCTTGTTGAAAGACTGTCAACACAAACTGCGTACCGCTTTGTTGGAGGCGCCCGCCTAGTTCGTGTTCTTCCTGATTCATCAACGCTCTTGGTGAAATAGCATTTGAGGTCGAGCCTCTCAGCAAGCGAAGCAGCGAGTGATCTTCTGTGAGTAATTAGCAAGACTCGCTCTTTGGCCTCCTTATGCTTTTGAATCTGCTCCTTAAGCCATGTCGTCTTTCCAGTACCCTTCGGGCTGCGAATCAGAACAATTTCAGCTTCCGAATTTATAGATTGTAGAAATTCTTGTTCTAAGAAATGAACGCTACCGCCTGATGCGCTTGGAGTGCCCAACCAGTCTCCCTCCTGGTCATTTAGCTCGGGGCTGGAGCCATTTTGCTTAAGCAAGTTAAGGCCGTAGTGGAAATCAAATTCTGGCCGCTCATCACTGATAAAGAACGTGGCCGCACAAGCTGAACAGTAGAGACCTGGTGTACCGCGCGTCGACTTCAGCACAAAAGCGCTTTTGTTCTTATCAAGATGTTCAGGACATCGAATCCTAGTGCGCTCGGGGAGTGCCTTGAGAAGCTGGAATCCCTCATTGCCGGTATCCACCTCTATATCGGCAGGGAGTATTCGTCTGGAATGGATAGTTGACCTTTTGTCTGAGGACGTTATGTCGTCAGAGGTGACTTCGAGATCGCTGCCGGCCAATGCGAGACTATCGATCTCCTGCGTAGGCAATTTCTTTCCATTAACGTGAGTTGTTGCCCCTGTTGACCCATAAAACATTCGGCAGGCGTCCTTACATGCCTTGTCACCTCTGTAGCGCCGAACAAGGCCACTTAACGCACCCTTCATTCTGTTGGCGTCTCGAATTGGCTCCGTTAACTCAAAGACGAGACGAAAGCGGTGATCATCTTCCGTGTGACTTGGGGTGGTGTATGCGAAACCGCCAAACTCGACGAAGTACGGATCACTTATCGCGTCCTCCCACAGCAATCCGTCGTCAATATCAACAGCAAGAAAGCCGGCCACTGTGAAATTTGCTGACGCTCGTCTGCCATTGTTGTGCTGGGCGCAAAAGGCGTGACCCTCCTTTACGTGGTTCAAGAGTTCCCGGAGGGATATATCAACGTTTTGAAAAGTGGTGGTAAGTAACTTGAATTCCTCTGGTGAGGCCTTGTTCTTTATGTTGGTGTTAATGGCAGCTAGCATGTGTACACACCGCCTCTTACCAATGCCAATCTGTCTATCGAATTGATCATTTGCGCCTTTCCCCTACGGTTTAGTAGGGCTACCGTTATCGCCGAGTTCCAGCGGCGTTGGATTAGCGGGGAGGTGAAAGGGCGCCAACTCTGGAACTGCGGTAGCTCGTTCCACCTCCCGGCTGATCTCTGAAGTATTTATCGTTGAGAAAACTGAGCTGTCAAACGCCGTTGTCCTAAGCTGAATTTGGGTGGATGGTGAACTGGAGTCATCATTCATTCGGTGGAGCCATGAGTATCATCCGGCGCGGCAATAGCAAATATTGGTACATTCAATTCCAACTGAATGGCAGGACGTATATCAAGTCATCAAAAACCACGGTCAAAAAGTTGGCCGAACAGATGGAGAGCGATTGGCGATCCAAGCTGCATGCCCAGCAGTTTCTTGGGCATAAGGAAAGGATAACAATTCGGAAGGCAATCGAGCAATTCTGTGAATCAAGACGTGGACAACCGCACCATGCGCCATTGTTGGCATACGCTAAAGGGGTCATTCGGCTACTGCCAGTACACAAGTACTTTGATGAGTTGACCTCCCACGACCTGGAGAGGTTCAAGCGGGATAGAACTGGCGAAGGCGTAGGCCCGCAGACCCTTAAACACTCGTTCAACCTTATTCGTGGCGCTTGGAAATACTCAAAGCGACTCGGATTCGAAGTTGGCGAATTGGAGTTCCCGCAGATCAAGGTGCCAAAGTCACCATTGCGGTATTTGACCAATGACGAGGAGAAGCGGCTTCTAATTAACCTAGAACCTACCCGTGACATACCGCGGCTACCACCATGGGCTGAACGTAGCGCGGAGCTAAAGCGGACACTACAGGATGCCTATGATCTGGTGGTCATCCTGCTAGATACCGGGGCTAGATATAGCGAGATCGCTGGCATTGAATGGTCGCGCATCAACCTCCATGACAAGACAATCCGCCTGTGGCGTCCGAAAGTCCAAAATGAGGGAGTCCTGTATATGACGAATCGAGTGTTCGCTGTACTTTCTCGACGAGACCTCGACAAGACCTCGCCCTTCGTGTTCAGAAATAGGAAAGGTGGCCCGCGCGGATATGTCAGCCACGCAATACGCAAGGCCCTACGGAAGGCGGGTTTAGCGGACTGCCGAATACATACGCTCAGACACACACATGCCTCGCGCCTGATTCAGAATGGAATGTCCGTCTATGAGGTCAGAGAGATATTGGGGCACACGGATATAAAGACGACGATGCGGTATGCCCATCTGGAGACACAGCATGTGACTTCTAAAGCACGCGATGTCATCGATCAATTGAACAAACGGGCCGCTAGTGCGAGTGCGAGTGCTTCTTCGGCTTCTTAATGAGGGTTTCTAGTCGTCTACATTTTCCCTTCCGGTGAATCATCAGGTGACAATTTCCACAAACGACCGCCAGATCCTTTAATAGCGTCTCCCTTCCATCATCATCGCCTCGCGCAAGCGGAAACAAATGGTGCACCACGGCAAATCCTTTTCCCAATTTTCCGTACACCTTTTGAAAATCGAACCCACAACCCGGCACCTCGCAACGGAGTTTTCCCCCTTTATCTTTAAGGGTTTGATCAATTTTCTCTTGTCGCTTTTTGGCTTCCCGCGACCTATGTTTTATGAATTGTTGCCTTAACTTCCCTTCAAAAGCCGCCATCTCTTGCTGTTCTTGGGAAGTGGTAACTGGTGTGGATTTGTTCTTGATCAGTCTCATGTACACCGTAAGCAGCGGCTTATGCACATTGCCAGCCTTCTTAGCGACTCTGTGTGCCCACCGTCTCATGCTCCTTCCTTGTTGCCAACCAGTAAGTACTGGCCTCTTTGCCGTTGGATAGAACACTACGCTCTTAGAAGACGCTGTCCCCCAGTTGTCACTATTTACATTCACCTTTGAGTTTCGATACACACCGACGACCTGATATTGTTGATTTTTGAGATTCCTCGCTACAAAAACGATATCCAGATTAGTTTCCATTACGTTTCCCACCCCGATTCCGCAACGGTATAAGCCACCAACCTTCTTAAATGCTTTGGCTTCGCCAGTATTTTTTGGTTTGCCTTTTAATCGTTCGTGCCCTCCCTTAGGGGTCTCAGAGCCGTTATATTTTTCTGTCCATCCGATCAACACGAATAGCACCGCTTTATCGCCTCCGGTGGCTTTGGTGACCATGATCTCGCTCCTAGGGTTTGTTCACTAACGGTGGTTCTTTGGAAAGATGCCGTGACCAGCATTTTCAATTAGTGCTCTCGCTTGCCTCAGATATCTGGACACAATTGCAGTCATCACACGATGCTGGTCACGGAATTGCGGTCCTGTTCGCCCATTGGTGAATTGACTTGGGTTCAAGCGGCAGATTTCCCCGATGCGCCACAAGGGTAGATCCGGGCGCAATAGTGACGTGTCGTAGACATGTAGCGTCCGTTTCAGAACAGCGATGTTAGGCCGACCACAGAGTGGCATGTCTGACTTTGAATCATCCCAAAGTGGACGCCCTCGGCGGTTAGGGTGATGCTCTTGGAGTAGCTTATTGAACGCCTTTTGTAGGCTCCGCTTTGGCTCGTGCAGATTTACGATCAAAACCAAAGAATCATCTTCCGCAGCGTAGTCACGGATGATGTGTTCTGCGCGGGGGGATGTTGGCGTAACTCGCTCAATGTCGTATCGAAATGAAAATATGAATCGGTCACGGCGTTCAGCCCACCATTCATCGAATGACTCTTGGTGTATGTCACCAAACTTTTGGTAAACGCCGGAATACTTTCCCGCTCCGCCTCGCTGGCAACAGCGCCGGTATCCGTCGTGTCTTTTCAGATATTGATACCACCAATAGTGGGGTGATTTTTCAATAGAGCTTTTTGACATTGAGCGCTCTCAGTGGGCTAACACATTAAATCACATAATTAAGCCGTATATGTGTTATTGCCGAGTGAATAGCTATCATTCTCTCGTGATCAATAGTGGTCACAATTTAAAAGGAGACTCTGATGTTAGATAGTGAAATCGAAAGTAATGATGTGATGGCCGAAAGGATTCTTGAGGGGATTAGAGAAAGAAAGAGAAAGTGGGAAGAATTCAAGAAATTGAATCCTAGGCCACCAGAAGAGGCTATCAGTTGGTCTGAATTTGTAAAAACTTTGGACTAAAAAAGTAGTGTTGTAGTGGGTTGGGTGAAGTTGGGTAACAACCAACTCCCCAATCTGCCATAGCTATGGGTATAGGGACAATCGGACGTGGAAATCAGCGAGTTACCAACCGTCGGCCAAAACTGGTAACGGTTCCATGGTGACTGTGACTTGATTCCAGCAAAA
>JACXTT010011576.1_pt1 | contig 11793 bp, 11 predicted proteins | sample 9270951 | NCBI WGS metagenome assembly JACXTT01 (sample SAMN15532306, study PRJNA645909) | rock metagenome | isolation source: weathered quartz diorite | place: Puerto Rico | collected 2017-06-21 | reverse complement strand
CACCGCTACAACGCCCGCTACGAGGTGTGGCGCGGCATGGCGACGAGCGCGGACCCGGCGTACAAGAGCGCCACCGCGGTCGCGCAGCGGGACAGTATCCGCAACGGATTGCAGGGAGAGCTGTCGCGTTTCGGGGCGACGCTCGCCGCTCAGGAAAAGGACCTCGTCCAGCAGGTACTCGAGGGCCTCGCCTCGACGGACGCCGCCACCACGACCAAGGCGCGACAGGCGATGATTGTGCTGCTGCACAACCAGGACGCCTCTTTGTTTGACGCGGCCGAGGCGTCACAGAATGGCGTCAAGTACGCGGCGATCCTCCTGGCGCTGACGATTCTCGCCGCGGGTCTGCTGGTCGTGCCGATGGCGTGGATCTACATCCGGTATAAGCGCGGCGCCGCGATCGAAGTGAAGGTCTGACGAGGTGGTGGAGGGACCCCGCGACCGCGAGCGTCTCCGCACCGTCGTCGTCCTCGATGCCGACGAGCTGGCCACGCTGCTGGCTGACCGGATTGTCGCCACGATCCAGCGCGCCACCGCCGACACCGGCCGCTGCGTGCTGGGGCTGGCGACCGGCAGCACTCCCCTCGGCGTCTATCGCGAGCTGATCCGCCGCCACGCGGCGGGCGAAGTCGATTTTTCCCGCGTCGTCACCTTCAACCTCGACGAGTACTACCCGATGTCGCCGGAGAGCCCGCACAGCTACCGGCGCTACATGTGGGAGAATTTTTTCGCCCACGTCGGCATGAAGCCCGAGCAGGTGCATCTCCCGGCGGGCGACACGCCGCCCGACCGCGTCCCCGAAGCCTGCGCCGCCTACGAGCGCGCCATCGCGGCCGCCGGCGGCATCGACTTCCAGCTGCTGGGGATCGGGCAGAGCGGTCACATCGGCTTCAACGAACCGGGCTCGGCTGCCGATTCACGCACGCGGCTCGTCACCCTCGACAGCCTCACCCGCAAGGCTGCGGCCGCCGATTTCTTCGGCGAGGACAACGTCCCGCGCGAAGCCATCACGATGGGCGTGGCCACGATCCTCGAAGCGCGCGAGATCGCGCTGATCGCCACCGGCGAGCACAAGGCGGCGATCGTGCGCCGCGCCGTCGAAGGAGATCCCTCCCCCGACGTCGCCGCGACCTTCCTGCACGGGCATCCCGGCGTCACGGTGTATCTCGACCTCGCCGCCGCCGCCGAGCTGACGCGCATTCACACGCCCTGGGTGCTCGGGCCCGTCGACTGGACGCCGGCGCTCATCGAGCGCGCCGTCGTGTGGCTCGCCGAACGGACGGGGAAGGCGATCCTCAAGCTGACCTCGGCGGACTACACCGAACACCACCTGAGCCCGCTCCTGGCGCGGGCCGGCGCCCCCGGTCCCTTGAACGGCCAGATCTTCAACCGGTTGCGCGACAAGATCCGCGGCCGGCGCAAGCTGCCCGAACAGCGTCGCGTGCTGGTCTTCTCGCCGCATCCCGACGACGACGTGATTTCGATGGGCGGCATTCTTCGCAAGCTGACCGAGAACCAGAACGACATCATCGTCGCCTACATGACGAGCGGCAACATCGCCGTGTTCGATCACGACGTGCGGCGCCACCTCGACTTCGTCGAGCGCGCCGCACGGGCCCTCGGCGCCGATCCCGCCGCGGTCGGGCGCGTGCAGCAGGAGGTGCTGTCGAACTTTGCCGGCAAGAAACCGGGCGACGTCGACCTTCCGGTGGTGCAGGACCTGAAGCGCATCATCCGGGAATCGGAAGCGATCTCGGCGCTCGAAGCGGTGGGGCTGACGGCGAAGGCGGCGCGGTTTCTCAATCTGCCGTTCTACCGAACGGGGGAGGTGCGCAAGCTCCCGATCGGCGAAGCCGACGTGGCGATCGTGCAGCGGCTGTTCGAGGAGGTACGGCCTGATTTCGCGTTCGTCGCCGGCGACCTCTCCGATCCGCATGGCACCCATCGCATGTGCAAGGCGGCGATCGACCAGGCGCTGACGCGCCTCCCCGCCGTGCGGCCCGAGGTCTGGCTGTATCGCGGCGCGTGGCAGGAATGGCCCATCACCGAAGCGGATGTACTGGTGCCACTGTCGCAGGACGAGTTGCGCGCCAAAATCCTGGCGATCTTCAAGCATCAGTCCCAGAAAGACACGATGCCGTTTCCCGGTGGCCACGACGAGCGTGAATTCTGGCAGCGCGTCGAGTCCCGCAACGTGGAGACCGCCGCCCACGCCGACCGGCTGGGGCTGCCGGAGTACTTCGCGATGGAAGCCTACCGGGTGGATCGGGCGCGGGAGGGGAAGCCCTAGCGGAACAGTTTCACGGCCGTCTGCAGCGTCTTGTAAATCCCCCACCCGAGCGGGATGGCGACGAGCAGCCAGGCGAGCGCCACCGCCGCCCAACTCGTTGCACTGGGTCGCTCCATCAGTCCTCCGTTCGCCTCATCGCTTGCCCGCGAGCTCCTGCGCCAGCTGCTCGTCGGTCATGTAGTGCCGCTCCGCCACTGGCCGCACGCGCGCATTGGCAAGGAAGCCGATGACGAGGAGGCCGGCGAGCACGTACATCGTCGTGTTGTAGGCCTGGGCGGCGGGCACGCCGCGGTCGATCTGGAATTCCCGGATGTAATTCACGAGAATCGGACCGAGGATGCCGGCAGCCGACCACGCGGTCAGCAGCCGGCCGTGGATGGCGCCCACGTGCACCGTGCCGAACATGTCGGCGAGATAGGCGGGAATCGTCGCGAAGCCGCCGCCGTACATCGTCAGGATGATGCAGAAGACGGCGACGAACAGCGGAATCACGCCGGCCCGGCCGGCCGAGGGCGCCGAGCAATACAGCACGAACCCCAGCGTGAAGAAGATGAAGTAGGTCCGCTTGCGTCCCAGATAGTCCGACAAGGACGCCCAGAAGATGCGCCCGCCGATGTTGAACAGACTCAATAATGCGGCGAAACCCGCTCCGATTGTGGCCACCTGTGTCTTCTGATCCTCGGTCAGGTCGCGCAAGGCGCCCGCGACACCGATCAGCTTTCCGCCGAACACCTCCTGCAGCATCGGGGAGGCCATGCCGATCACACCGATGCCGGCGCTCACGTTCATCCACAGCACCACCCACAAGAGCCAGAACTGCGGCGTCTGAATCGCCTGGTTCACGTGGACCTGGCGGGCGGTGATCATCGCCTTCTGCTGCGGCGGCGGCGTCCACCCGGCCGGCAGCCACCCCGGCGCCGGCAGGCGATACCCGAAGGCCCCGGCCAGCATCGCCACGAAGTAGATCAGGCCCATCGTGACGAAGGTTTCCTGGACCCCGACCGACGTCGCAGTCTTGAAATGATTCATCAGGAGATTGGCGAGCGGCGAGCCGATCATCGCGCCACCGCCGAAGCCCATGATCGCCATCCCCGTCGCCATGCCGCGCCGATCGGGGAACCACTTGATCAGCGTCGACACGGGCGAGATGTACCCCAGGCCCAGGCCGCAGCCGCCGATGACGCCGGAACCGATCCACAACAGCAGGATCTGATGGACGTGCACGCCCAGCGCCGAGATGAGAAAACCGCCCCCCCAACAGAACGCCGCCGCGACGCCGGCTTTCCGCGGGCCCTCGCGCTCCACCCAGCGCCCGAACACCGCCGCCGACGAGCCGAGGAAGACGAAGAACAGCGTGTACATCCACCCCAGCGTGCTGATCTTCCAATCCCCGGGCGCCGACGTCGTGATCCCGATGGCGCGCGACAACGGCAGCCAGAACACGCTGAAGCCGTATGCCATGCCGATGGAGAGATGAATGGCGAGGGCCGCTGGGGGAACGAGCCAGCGGTTGAAACCGGGGCCTGCGATGATCCGTTCCTTAGACAACAGTCCGGAACTCACTCGGCTGCTCCCGTCGAGGCGGCCTAACGATGGCGCCACCCTATGTATCGCGCTAGAGTCTTGCCATGACCGTGACCACCGCCGACGCCGCGCCGCGTGCCACCGCCGCATCGCGGCCGGCGTTCCCGCTACACCTCGCGGCCGTGTTATTCGCCGCAACGAGCGTCGTCGTCGGCGTGATCTGGGACATTTCGTGGCATCGCTCTATCGGTCGCGACAGCTTCTGGACACCGGCACACATGGCGATCTACCTCGGCGGCATCGTCGCCGGCGTCGCGTGCGGGTGGCTGGCGCTGCGCACGACATTCGCCGGGACCACAGCGGACCGCCGCGCGAGCGTGCGCTTCTGGGGATTCTCGGGTCCCCTGGGTGCCTGGGTGTCGATCTGGGGAGCGATCGCGATGATCACGTCCGCGCCGTTCGACAACTGGTGGCACAACGCGTATGGGCTCGATGTGAAGATTCTCTCGCCGCCGCACGTGCTGCTGGCCCTGGGCTTCACCGGCATCCAGGTCGGTGCGCTGCTGATGCTGGCGGCACGCCAGAACGATGCCGCGCCGGGCGACCCCAACCTGCGCGCCTACCGCTGGTGGTTCGTCTACGCCGCGGGCCTGTTGGTCGCGAACGTGGCGATCATGTGGATGGAGTCGATCGGATTCCCCAATCACGCGCATAGCGCCGCGTACTACAAGATCTGCGCGGGCGCCTTCCCGATCCTGCTCGTCGCCACGGCGCGCACCTCGACGCTGCGCTGGCCCGCGACCGCCGCCGCCGCCGTCTACATGGCGGTGAACATCGTGATGCTATGGGTGCTACCGCTGTTTCCCGCGACGCCGAAGCTGGCGCCGATCTACAACGCGGTGAACCACTTCGTGCCGCCACCGTTCCCGATCCTCCTCGTCGTGCCGGCAGTCGCGATCGATCTGGTGCTGCGCCGCGGCCCGGAGAACGACTGGTCCCGCGCCGCGCTCATGGGCATGGGCTTCGTGCTGCTGCTGCTGGCGGTGCAATGGTATTGGTCGATGTTCCTCGTCAGTCCGGCGAGTGACAACTTCCTGTTCGGCCTCCAGCGCTGGAACTACAACAACCGCGTCGGCGCGTGGGATCATCAGTTCTGGAATGTCCGGGCCAACCCGCTGACGCTGCCCGGCGTCGTCACGGCCATGGCGATCGCCGTGGCCGGATCGCGCCTCGGGCTGTGGTGGGGTGGCTGGATGGCACGCGTCCGGCGATGACGCCGCGGTGGAGCGACCTGCTGGTCGCCGCCGGCGTCCTGCTCGTCACGAGTGCCCACGTCGGCAGTCCGGATACGTTCTACGAGGGCGACGCCGGTCCCTACCGCGTGCGCATCATCGTCCGCCCGCCCGGAGTCGTCCCGGGTCGGGCCGATGTCACCGTGCGCCTTCTGGGCGGCTCGGGCGTGCGCTCGGTGCTCGTGCTTCCGCTGCGCGGGGGACGGCCCACCGCCCAGGATCCTCCGCCGGATAGCGCGCAGCGCGTGCCGGGTGCGAGCGACCTCTTCGACACGCAGCTGTGGTTGATGGACGCGGGGGCCTACAGCATCCGGGTCGAGGTCGCCGGATCAGCCGGCGCGGGGACGGTGCTCGTCCCGGTCAACTCCATCGCCACGCGCCGGCTCGGCTTCGACACGCCGCTCGCCCTCGCCCTGCTGGGATTGGGCGCGTTTCTGTTTGTCGGTTTGATAACGATCGTGGGCGCTGCGGTGCGCGAAAGCGTGCTCCCGCCCGGCGTCGAGCCGGACGCAGCTCGCCAGCGCCGTTCGTGGTGGATCCGGATCCTGGCCGTGCCCGTGCTCGCCCTCGCCGTCTTCGCCGGTAAGCGGTGGTGGGACGCGAATGACGCGGAGCACACCGCGAGCCTCTACCGGCCGATGACGGTGACGACCACCATCGCCGCGGGACCGGGACACGTACTCACCATTACGATCACCGATCCCCAATGGCACGACCGACGATCCTCGCCGCTCATCCCTGATCATGGGAAGCTGATGCATCTGTTTCTCGTGCGCGACGATCTCGCGGCCTTCGCGCACTTGCATCCCCTGATGGCCGACTCGAGCACCTTCCGCGCGTCCCTGCCGCCGCTTCCAGCGGGACGCTATCGCCTGTTCGCCGATGTCGTGCATGAGACCGGATTCACGCAGACGCTGCTGGATTCCGTCTCCCTGGCCGCGAATAACGACCCGTGGAGAGCGTTCGATACCGACGACTCGTGGTGGATGAGCCGTCAGCCGTCAACTGTCAACGATCGGGGTGAAACACCGCTGGAGGATGGGTCGACCATGACGTGGCTGCGCGACTCGGCGCCGATCGTGGCGGGGCGGGACCTCGAGCTCCGGTTCACAGTGCACACCAGGGACGGGAATCCAGCGCCGCTCGAGCCGTACATGGGGATGATGAGTCACGCGGCGATTGCCCGGGACGACGGGTCGGTGTTCGTGCACCTCCATCCCTCGGGCACGATCTCGATGGCGTCGCAGCTGGCCTATACGCTCCGCCAGCCGGGGGACACGGTGCGCGGGGTGTTGGGATCCCGCATCACTGCCGCCGAGCGGACGCCCGCGCCGATGGCGTCCACGGTTGGGGACCCTGGGACGGTCACGCTGCCGTACGCCTTTCCCCGCCCCGGCCATTACCGGATCTGGGTTCAGGTCAGGGTGAAGGGAAAGGTGCTCACCGGCGCCTTCGATGCCCGGGTGAGTCCTTAGCTGACAGCCGAAAGCCGACAGCCGATTGCGCAGTTCCCCGACAAGCCAAACCCGGCGCTGATTGCTCGCCGGGTTGACCGGTCGGGTGAGGTGGCCGTCACACCCCAGCCGCGACCAAAACGCTCGATGATTCCTGCCTGCTCTCGTAAACCGTACTGATCGTCGGGTTCCAGGGGCTCAACCGAGCCGCGACGGCAATCTGCCCGCTCCTGAGGCTGGTTGGGTGGGGGTGCGGTGTACGACCTGTCAGGAATCCGTCAACGGTCTCGGCGGGCATGTGGATTGCTGGTTAGCATTGTCACCCATGCGTTTCCCGCATCCCGCCAGGCGCCCTCGCGCCGCATCGATCACCGCTCTGCTCGTGCTCGCGCTCGCGTTTGCGGTGGTACTCGCGTGGCAGGCAGCGGGAGCTTCGCAGCACCAGAAAATGCAGGCCGAGCGCGTCCTGCGAGACTACTCGAGGTACGCGGCCGCCCGCTACGCCTCCCGGGCGGCAGGTGGGATGTTCTACTATAGGTTCGTGCCGGCGCTCAAGACAATCGATCACGGACGCGCGAAGCTCGGGCACCTTCCTAATCCGGCCCGTCTCCTACCGCCCGACGATCCGTCAGAGGCGGCACCCTTCTTTCGCAGCATCCGGTATGCCTTCGAGCTCGATACCGTCAACAAGAGCTTGGCGTTCGGTGGACCAGCACCCGCGATTGCCTGGGGGCGGTGGATCAGGGACACCGTCATGTCGCGGTTGCGCACTCTCCCTACGCCCACCATGGGAGAAGACAACGCCACCGTCATCGGTGGACCCTCGGGCGAGACGCCGATGGTGGTCGTTTTCACCCTGCCACGTGCCGCGGCCCGCGCACAGACCCGGGTGCTCGGCATGGTCGCCCCGGTCGACGCGATCCTGCCCTCCCTGGCGGAGGCCGATACTGCGGGCCCGCTGCTATGACCGGCACTGACGGGTGGCGTCCTGCTCGATTCGATCGGCTCCGTCATTGTTAACGACGTACATGGTCGCGAGCTGTATCGATCGCGGACCCAGTACGCCTCCTCGATCTCCGCCCACGACACCCTGGGTGCGTTCTTCGCCAACCTGAGTGTCGATGTCTCGCTCCGTCCGGAGATCGCCGGAAAGCTCGTCATCGGCGGCCTGCCGCGGTCACGGATGCCGCTGCTGCTCTCGCTCTTGCTGCTGACCGCCGCGCTGATCGTCATCGCCATGATTCAGCTGCGCCGCGAATCGGAGCTGTCGGCCTTGCGCACGCAGTTCGTCTCCGGCGTGTCGCACGAGCTGCGCACGCCGCTGGCGCAGATCCGCATGTTCGCCGAGACCCTGGTGCTCGGTCGCGTCCGCACCGACGACGAGCGGCGCCGCTCGCTCGAAATCATCGACCAGGAAGCCCGGCGCTTGACGCACCTCGTCGAGAACCTGCTCCATTTCTCACGTTCCGAGCGCCAATCCGTTCGTGTGGCGCCGGTGCCGACGCTGCTCGGCCCCGTTGTGCGCGGCATGGTCGAGAGCTTCACCCCGATCGCCGAGACGCGACACGTGCGGCTGCTCACCTCACTCCCCGACGGCGTCGTGGCGAGCGTGGACGAGAGCGCACTGCGCCAGATGCTGCTGAACTTCCTCGACAACGCCGTGAAGTACGGCCCTGAGGGACAGACCGTCACCGTCGGTCTCGACCCGGTGCGCAACGACCGCACGCGGCTCTGGGTGCAGGACCAGGGCCCAGGGATTCCTCCCGGCGATCGCGAGCGCATCTGGGAGCAGTTCTGGCGGTTGGAACGCGACCGCGGCTCCGCGATCGCCGGCACCGGCATCGGTCTGTCGGTCGTCCGCGAGCTGGCGACGTTGCATCGCGGACGCGTCTGGGTGGAAAGTGCGCCGGGCGGCGGGGCCCGGTTCGTGCTCGAGCTGCCGGCCGCGCCCGCCCCCGCGGCCCCGTCATCCACGCCCAGCCCCGTGCCCAGCCCCGAACCCGCAACGCTGCGAGCCGACTCATGAAGCGCGTCCTGGTGGTCGAAGACAACCGCGATCTCGCCTACGGTCTCCGCAACAACCTCGAAATCGAGGGCTACCAGGTCGACGTCGCCGACGACGGCCCCAAAGGCCTGATGCGGGCCCGCACGACCTCACCCGACCTCGTCATCCTCGATCTGATGCTGCCGGGGATGGACGGGTACCGCGTGTTGCGCGCGCTGCGCGAGGAAGGGCGCCAGATCCCGATCCTGATCCTCACGGCGCGCGGCGAAGAAGCGGACAAAGTCCGCGGCCTGCGGCTGGGCGCCGACGACTACGTCACCAAGCCGTTCGGGGTGCTCGAGCTGCTCGCCCGGGTGGAAGCGCTGATGCGCCGTGCCGGCGTCGCCGTCGCCGCCGAGCCCGCCGCACCGCTGGTCGAGCGCTTCGGCGACGTCGAAGTGCACTGCGCCTCGCGCACCGTGCTGCGCCACGGGGCGCCGGTGCCGCTGACGCCCAAGGAATACGAGTTACTCGTCGCGCTGATCCGCCGCCGTGGCGCGGTCGCGTCGCGGGTCGAGCTGCTGACGGAGGTCTGGGGCTACAGCGCGGCCGTGCTGTCGCGCACCGTGGACACGCACATCGCCGAGCTGCGCCGCAAGCTGGAGGACGACTTGCAGGCGCCGCGCCACCTCCTCACGGCGCGCAAGGCCGGCTACCGGCTGCAAACCTGAACCGATTCGAGGACCAGCCATGAGTGCCCTGCTCCTGCTGCTCACCGCGCTCGGTGGCGCGACCGATCCCAAGAACGGCGACGAGCTGGTGCGCGCCATGCATGACCGCTACGACGGCAAGTGGTACCACTCGCTGGCGTTCCTGCAGCACAACACGCGCTACTTCGGGACCGACAGCGTGCAGCACTCCACCTGGTTCGAGCGCGCCGCCATCCCCGGCAAGCTGCGGATCGACTTCCGCGACGGCCCGGGGTTCTCGCCCGACGGCGGCATCCTGTTCGTCAACGACTCGCTCCTCGCCATCAAGGGCGATACAGTCGCCCAGTCGACCGCCTTCATTCATCCACTCATGGTGCTCGGCTTCGACGTGTATGCTCAGCCGGTGGACCAGACGCTCAACAAGCTGCAGTCGCTCGGTTTCGATCTCGCCTCGGTCCGCAGCGACACGTGGCAAGGCCGGCCGGTGTACGTCGTCGGCGCGAAAGCCGGCGACCTGCACTCGCGCCAGTTCTGGGTCGACAAGGAGCGGCTCGTGTTTGTGCGCATGCTCGAGCCAGGGCAGCGCGACACGTCGATCACGAGCGAGACGCAGTTCAACGACTACCGCGCATTCGGCAGCGGGTGGGTCTCGGCCCAGGTGCTGTTCCTCAACAAGGGCCAGCGCGTCTGGATGGAGGAGTACGACCAGATTCAAGTCGATGTCCCGCTCACGGACGGGGCGTTCGACGCGCATCGCTGGAAAACGACGAAGTAGCCGCGCTCAGGCGGCGCGGTGGCGTGCCGCGTCCACCGACCACTTCCCCGCACCGCCAAGGGCGACGATCAGCGCGAGCACGCAGTAGAGCGCGATCACCTCATATGCCGGCCCGCCGAACGGCGGGACCTGTGCGCTCAGTCCTGGAGCGTGGGCAAAGCTGAACCCGCCCGTCATGTGGACGCGAAACAACAGCACCAGCATCGCCGCCAGCATGACCATTCCCGCCACTGTCACATACGCCCCAAGCAGAATGGCCACCGCCAGCAGGATTTCCACTCCGGCGCCGAGCCAGGCGACGATACCCGGTGCCGGGATGCCGCTGTCGCGCAGCAACGCCGTGAACGCAGAGTGACCGCCGGCGCCGAGTCGCGGAATCCCGTCCAGCAGGAAGCCGACGGCGAGCACCAGCCGGGCCACGAGTTGTGCCAGGTGTGTTCTCATACGAGAACGAACCCTCACGGCCCGCGAGGGTTCCCGGTCGTCGCGAACAGCGGCAGGATCCGTGCTGCCGGCTCCAGGGGGGCGTCCGTCAGATTCGACGTGAGCGCGAACGCAACATGCGCATCGCGATCGATCCCGAACGCCGTCGTCCCGCCGACCGAGCCCCCGCCGTGAAACACGCGACGGTGACCGAGCGAGTCGGTCCGCACGAACCAGCCCACCCCGTATCCCGTCGGCTGACCGCCCCGAGTCTTTTGACTCGTGAACAGCAGGTCGAGCGCAGATTGCGGTAGGAATCCCGGCTGCTCGAGCGCCGATGCGAACCGCACCAGGTCCTCGGCGCTCGAGAGAAACCCGCCGCCTCCCCATTTGTAGCTGTTGTCGACTGGCGCAGCGATCTGAAACCCGCCGTGCAGCGTGTCCGTGTCGTAGAACGTAGTGCGGTCGGGGATCAGACTGTCGACGCGATCGGGCGCCGTGTGCGCGAGGCCGAGCGGCCGGATCACGTGCCCACCCATATACGCGAGAAAGCTCTCCCCGGAGGCGCCCTCCACTACGGCAGAAACCAGATTGAAACCGTAACTCGAATACGAGAAGCGGGTTCCGGGTTCGAACAGCAAGGAATCGTTCTCGAAAATCGCGAGCCCGGCGGTGACCGACGGGTACGGTGTGTTCAGAAGAAACTCGTTCCCCTGATAGTGCCGGATCCCCGCGAGGTGGCCCGCGAGCTCGCGCGTCGTCACCGGCCAGGGTTTCTGCGGAAACGAGGGAACGTAGCGCTGGACCGGAGCGTCGAGCTCGAGCCTTCCGTCGAGGACGAGCTGGGCCACGGCGATGGAGGTGAGTGGCTTCGACACGCTGCCGATGCGGAACATCGTGGTGCGCGTCACGCGCGCGTGGCGCGCGACGTCGGCGTACCCGAACGCCGCGGACCAGACGAGCTTGCCGTCGACCGCGACCGCCACCTGCAGCCCCGGGATCTTCGGGGCGAGGCTGTCGCATACGAGCCGCTGCGCCGTCGCGATGGCAGTCTGGTAGCGGGACTCGGCAACGAACGCCGTGGTGGTACAGGACCCGGTCGCCTGCCCTGGCGCCGTCCGTGCGACCGACCCCACGAGGACTGTAATGATTCCGGCAGCCGGCAATAATCGTGTTACGCGCATTGTGCAACTCCTCCGCGATGACTCGTCTCTACCTTCTCACGCACGCGACCACTTCGACTGAGGAGGAACGATGACCGTTAAATTAGCTGCCCTGGCCCTCGCCCTGCCGGTCCGCGCGTTCGGGGATCCTGAGCGGCAAGCTCCCGCCCGAGAACGC
>JACXTT010011575.1_pt1 | contig 11793 bp, 10 predicted proteins | sample 9270951 | NCBI WGS metagenome assembly JACXTT01 (sample SAMN15532306, study PRJNA645909) | rock metagenome | isolation source: weathered quartz diorite | place: Puerto Rico | collected 2017-06-21 | reverse complement strand
CCACTCCGCGCACCAGGTTTGTCAACTTCTGCCGAGCCGCCCAGCGCGCGGTCTGGCTCAGTCCGCAATCAGGGGCAAAAGAGAGGACGTCGGCGGGCGCGTGCTTCAGGCACAAACGGACACGATCAGCAACGTCGGCGGGCGTTTCGATGTAATAGCTCTTTACATCAATGATGCCGACCGCGACGTCGAATCCCCGCTCCGCAATTTCGTGAATGATTTCGATCTCCGCGAATTCGCGGCTTGCCATTTCCAGATGCATTTCCTGCACCGGCAACTCGAAGAACGCGGGGAAAAGCGGAGCATACCGTCGCAACCCCACCGCGCGGCCCTTGTAGTTGCCAAAACAAAGATGCGTGGAAAGCCGGCACCGGCCGACCACCGGCCTGACTGTCTCAATAAATATTCTGGCAAAGCGGCGAGGATCCTCCCGATGGGCGTAGCAGCTCATCGAGGGTTCATCGAGTGTGATTTCCTTGCAGCCAATGCCAACCAACTGTTCAAGTTCTGTACGAACAATTGGAACGAGCGCCTCGGTGATGTCCCAGCGGTTTTTATAGCCCCCGCCGGGATTGATTCGACCGCTCAGAGTGTAGGGTCCGGGAACGCTAGCCTTCAATACCGGCCCGGGTGGCGCGATCTTCTGCAGACGCTTGAATTCTTCCACCGCTCCCAGGCCATGCGTGGAGCGGATCTTTCCCGTGACTTCGAATTTCCCCCGCTGATCATGGGCCGGCGGCCCGAAGCGGCGTGGAGAAATCGGAGTTTCACGAATGCCTTCCAACTTCCCGTAGAACGACAGATTGAAATCGTAGCGAGTCTGTTCGCCATCAGTGATCACATCCAATCCGGTGGCCACCTGATCCTGGACCGCCACGATGACTGCGTCGCTCCTCATCTCTTCGATATCGGCCTCGCCAAATTGCTCAAGGTGCGACGACGCAAACTCGAGCCATCCAGGGAACGGATAGCTGCCGACCACGGTGGTGCGTAAAGGCGACTGTGGCTGCTGCGTTGTCCGGTTTGGAGCCGGACCCTTTGAACTCTTTTTGGGGGGGCTCATTCGCTCACCGTCCATCCCCCGTCCACAGTCAACACCTGTCCTGTGATCGGGCTCGAATCTTTCCGGAGGAGGAAACATGCGGTCTTGGCGATATCCTCCGCTGTCAGCATTCCCTTCCGTAGCGGCTGCTTGTGAATCATATATTTCACGATTTCAGCATTTGCTTGCGCCCGGGCTGTCATGGGGGTGTGCACCAGTCCCGGCGCAATCACGTTGATCCGGATACCTTCCGGCGCATAGTAAGCCGCTGCCGCCAAGGTCAGCGCCTCAATCGCTCCCTTACTCGCGGCATAGCCTGCGGTTGCAAAGTGCTGCCGTTGGGGGTGCCGCGCGAGGACGCTGCCGGTGTTGAGAATCACTCCCGCCTGACGACTGCTTGTCCACAATCCGAGAACCTCGCGACACATCAGGAATGTGCCCTTGGCATTGACGTCCATCACCGTATCCCACGCTTCAACGGTGCATTGGTGCAGCGCCCCGTCGCCCAGCGAGCGGGCGCTGATGCCGGCAACATTCATGAGCGCGTCAATTCGCCCAAACCGATCCAGGCACTCGGCGACGCCACGCTTGACCGCGGCTTCATCCCGCACGTCGCCGACCGAGTAGCCTGCTTCCAGTTCATCGGCGAGGGACCGGCATTCTCTTTGGTTCACTCCAAAAACGAACACGGAGTTCTCTGCGGCCCACATGCGCGCCACCGCTGCCGCTATTCCGGATGAGCCCGTGATTAGAAGTACTTCGTCCACATGCTTATTCGAACATTTTTATTCAAACAGGTGTTTAAGGCTCTTGCGGTAGGCTTCGTAGAATGCTTCCAGTTGCGTCGCAGCACTCGTGTTCCCAACGAATTGATGGCTAGGCAATACAACCGGTTTGATTCCACGCGTCAGCAGACCTTCCGCGGTGGCGCAACGAATCATGTTGATGATCATCGCCCCGGTGATGGTGGAGACCGGCCCCGTTCTCCACTCAAGTCCCTCCAGTTCGACTACGCAATCCCCCGGCGGGCATTGATTGTCGATGATCAGGTCGGCGCAATCGATCAGCTTCTTACCGGAAGCGTGGGCTGCTTTCGCTTCTTCGCAATGCGCCTTTGAGACGATGGCAATCACCGGCAGTCCGCGACGTTGCGCGCCCATCGCCGCCTCCACGACCACAGGCCGAATTCCACTGGTCGAGACTACGATGAACGCGTCATTAGAACCGAAATGAAACCCATTCAGAATCTGCTCGGCGTAACCCTCATAATTCTCGAGATACAGCGGAGCCCGCAGTCCGTTCGCCCCCACGATCGCTGCATGATTTGAAAGCGCCAGTTCCACTAGAGCCACGAAGCCTACGAAACAGCCCTGCCGGGGGGTCATTTCCTCGCACATCATCCTGGAGTGGCCGTTGCCGAAAAGAAACACCAGACCGCCGCGCGCAATGCGATCGGCACAAAGCTCGCCAGCCTTCTGAATTGCTCCAGCTTGAGTTTCCTTCAACCTCTGCAACGCACCCGTCGCACGTTCGAAGAACGTCAGACTCGCGCCTTTCGCGTTACTGTTGGTCGTTTGGTTCTCCACGAAGTTCCCTTCGAAAGGGCTGAGTCCGTTCGAAACGCCGAAAGCAAGGACGATCCACTAGGATGGCATAGAGTGCGTATAATGCACAACGATTGTGAGCCCAGACCGAGCTAACGTTTCTTCTGATCAGACCGTTGCAGTTGGCGTAGACATCGGCGCCACCGCCATCAAAGCTGCGCTCGTAAACCTGAGCGGAGATCTGATCGAGAGCTTTCACCGACCTTCGCCACGCACTCCTGCAGCCCTGCATGATTTTGTGCACCACGTCTTGCGGCAAGCCAAGCCGCAGCTGCGCGGAATTGGTATTGGATGCAAGGGCATTATCGACACTGCAACATCTCGGGTGAACAGCCTACCCGGAGACCTGCACTTCCTCGAAGGACGGCTTTTGACGGACGTGGTCGACCCGGCAGACCTCCCGCTCTATGCCGATAACGACGCTCGCACGGCGCTGATTTCAGAGGTGCTCTGGGGCGCCGCTCGCGGAAAACGCAATGTGGTCTTACTGACCTTGGGCACAGGCATCGGCGGTGCCGCATTGGTCGACGGCGCGATTCTCCGCGGAGCCTCCGGGGCCGCAGGGCATCTCGGACACATGACCCTCGACCTCAATGGCGGATTGTGTATCTGCGGAAACCGCGGCTGCCTGGAAACTCGCTTTTCGTCCCGGGCCATCGAGTCTGACTATCTTGCCCATCTTCATCGTGCCGCGCCTACCAAGTTGTCTCTCGGGAAGGCGGGCGAGCTGCCCAGCACCGAAGCCATTTTTCATGCCGCGGCTGGGGGCGACGAAAGCGCACGCTGCGTTCTCGATCGGGCCCTCGAATACCTGGCCGGCGCCGTGGTCAGCGTTCTGCATATCTTCGATCCGGAAGTTTTGATCATTGGAGGCAACATCGCCGAGGCCGGACCGCAACTACTCGTTCCAATTCGAGACGCAGTAGCACATCGTACCCGGATTTTGCTGGGACGCGAAATTCCGATCGTATTTCAGGGCCTGGTTGGCTACGGCGGAGTGGCCGGCGCGGCTGGACTGGTGTTCCTGCAGCAGGGGCTGCTGAAAATCTAATCCGCTGGCTACATTATCTATGCCTGACGCCGCACCAAGTGCCGGTCGCCATTTGTACCTGCCCGCAGGGGTCGCTGCGATCGGCGGACTGCTGTTCGGCTTTGACACGTCCGTGATCAACGGCACCATTGTGTTTTTAAAGAGCCAGTTTGGACTGAACGATTCGCAAACAGAGATTGCCGCCAGCAGCCTGCTCTTGGGATGCGTCATCGGAGCCAGTTTGGCAGCCTTCACCAGCGACCGCTTCGGCAGAAAACGGGTTCTGATTGCTGCCGCTGCGTTGTTCACGGTCTCGTCGCTCGGGTCGGCACTTCCCCGCAACCTCACGGAATTCGTGGTTGCACGGGTTCTGGGTGGTCTGGCCATCGGAATCGCTTCGACCCTCTCGCCTCTTTATATCGCGGAGATTTCCCCGGCAAGGACCCGTGGCTTGATGGTCAGCCTCAATCAGCTCGCAATTGTCATAGGTATCCTGCTGTCGTACAGCGTCAACTACCTGCTTACCAGCGCCGGACCAGCCAATTGGCGATGGATGTTCGCATCTGCTGCCATCCCGTCGATCTGCTTCCTGATTGCGCTGTTCTTCATTTCCGAAAGCCCGCGCTGGCTGGTGCAAAAAGGCAGAGACGGTGAGGCAGGACACTTCCTCGCACAACTGGTCGGCGCAGATGCCGCTGGCACAGAAATCAAGGCCATTCGGGACGCCATATCCGAGGAGAGTGGGAACCTCCTAGATCCCGCTTTCCGGAAACCGTTGGTGGTCGCGATTCTTATTGCTCTGTTCAGTCAGTTCACCGGTATCAACACCATCATCTACTACGGATCACTGGTCTTTCTGGAACACGTGCCTCATCAGACTGCTACCACCGCACTTTGGGCCAACGTCATCATCGGAGCGATCAATTTCATCGCCACCATCCTGGGTATGTCTCTTATCGATCGTTCCGGACGCAAGCCTCTGCTGATGTCGGCCTTTGCGGGAATGGCTCTGTCGCTGATGGCAGTTTCCGCCGCCATCCATTTCCAGGCATCCGCGATCGTGGTGCTGATCTTTGTCCTTTTCTACGTGGCCTGTTTCGCGGTGGGCGTGGGAACAGGGACTTGGGTCATGATGTCGGAAATATGTCCCACCCGAATACGAGGGCGGGCAATGTCGGTCGCAACCATCTTCCTCTGGTGCGGCACGTTGCTGGTTACGTTAACTTTTTTGTCGCTTGTAAACGCACTTACAGCGCCTGGAGCATTCCTGTCGTATGCCGCGGTTTCGATAGCTGCGTTCCTTTTTGTATGGCGCCTGGTGCCAGAAACCAAAGGCCGCACCTTGGAAGAAATTGACCGCTGGTGGCGAGCTCCGTCCGCTCAAGCCGTCAGCGATGACGCCAGGAATGCCACCCGCCTGTCAAGTTGATGCCCGACGACCTTCCTCCCTAACTCTAGATACAGGAACAACTTTCCTGATGCGCAGCTCCCGTTTCGCGTCCGGTTTTGGCCGGTATCTGCAAACAAATCCGCCACGGGGACTCAGGAGGGACCCCCGGCAGGTTGCCGGACACTCCGCAAGCAAGCCCTCCTACTCCAGTGGAGTTTGTCAAATTCCTGTCAAATTCGTGGCGGTTTTGCATCGAATTTGGCTAACTTATCGTCTTTCGGGGTATGATTTTCCCTGGTATGAGAGTCGCCGAAAACGAATCTTTGACTTCGACCGAGGCGGCCGAAGCGCCACCGCCGCACGCGGAGCGAATCCTGGTCATCGAGGACGACGGTGCCGTCCAGAAAGCGCTGCGCCGACTGTTCGAAGGCGAAGGCTTTCAAGTGGCCGTCGCCGGCAACGGCATCGAAGGCCTGGAAATGTTTCGCGCGTCGGTGCCATCGGTGGTGGTGCTTGATCTGCGCCTGCCAGGGATGTCGGGGCAAGACGTGTGTCGCGAGATCAGCGCTGCGGCAGCCTCCCTGCCGATCATCATTCTTAGCGCGCGCACGGATGTGATGGATAAGGTGCTGCTCCTCGAACTCGGCGCGCATGACTATGTGACTAAGCCTTTTAGCCCGAGAGAACTGCTAGCACGCGTTCGAACGGCGATGCGCCGCTCGACTCGAGGTCCCGTCGTAGACACCTTCACGTTCGGAGAGGTGAGAATCGACTTCTCGAAAATGGAGTTGCACCGCAACGGCGTGCTTATCCAGCTGACCGCGCAGGAGTTCAAAGTGCTGAAATTCATGATCCAGAACCCGGAACGCGTAGTCACACGCGAAGAGTTGCTGAATCATGTCTGGGGTTACAAGAATTATCCGAGCACCCGGACCGTGGACAATCACATCCTGAAGCTGCGTCAGAAACTGGAGCGGGATCCGGCGAATCCTGTGTCCTTCCGAACCGTGCACAGCGTCGGTTACAAGTTCGTGCCCTAGCGATGTTGCACCGCCTCGCCAAGAGAAGGAAATGTGGGTAGCTTTCGGCTGCGGACCAAATTCTTGCTGTCCATGGTCGCGATTACTGCCGCGCTAACGTTCACAACTCTTTTCGTCGTGCGGCACACGGTGCAGAGACAGATGCGGCTGGAGATCCAGCGCGATCTGCAGAATTCAGTTTCCGCCTTCCGCAATTTCCAAAAACAACGTGAAGTCACATTGGAGCGCTCCGCAGCGCTGCTCGCCGATCTCCCCAATGTCCGTGCTTTGATGACAACTCACGACGCGGCGACCATCCAGGATGCGTCGCGCGATCTCTGGAATCTCGCGGGGAGTGATCTGCTTCTGTTAGCGGATGCGTCCGGCAACGTGATGGCACTGCAGGCCAGCCCGCGGGAAATTACCGTGCGGCACGCTCAAGAGTTTTTTCCCCAGGTTGTATCACGCGCGGAGACCCGTCACTGGTGGTACGTCGAGGGACATCTCTACGAAATCTTTCTACAGGATATCTACTTCGGTCCGGCCAGCGGACAGCAGGTCTTGGGATACCTGGCCCTCGGCTACGAAATCGATGACCGCGCGGCGCGCGAGTTGAGCCAAGTCGCGGCTAGCGAAGTAGCGTTCGGGCGGGCAGATACGATTATGCGGAGCACTCTGAAGCCGTCGCAGGAACAGGAACTGCTCCAGTCGGCCGCAAAAGTGCAGGGAGACGCGGCGAAGCCGGATCAGGTCCGGCTCGGCGACGAGCGGTACATGGCGACTACCGTCGATTTATCTTCTCCGACCATTCCAGGGTTGCGGCTATGGGTTTTGAAGTCCTTTGACCAGGCTACGGCGTTCTTGAGCGGCCTGAACGAGTTGCTGCTGGGCCTGGGAATGGCTGCAGTGCTGGCGGGAAGTCTGCTGGTATACCTGCTCTCGCATACATTTACTCGACCACTGGGCACATTGGTTGCCGGAGTGCGTGCGCTCGGACAGGGCGACTACGCGTATCCCTTGTCACCCCACGGTGGAGATGAAGTTGCGGAAGTCACCGGCGCCTTCGACCGGATGAGAACGAATTTGCAAACGACTCAACGGCAATTGCTCGACGCGGAGCGGTTAGCGACGATCGGTCGGATGGCAAGTTCGATCTCGCACGATCTGCGGCATTCGCTGGCAGCGGTCATCGCCAACGCGGAATTCCTGTGCGAGAGCAATTTGACGCCCGGGCAACGCGAGGATCTGTATGCGGAGATCAGAGTCGCCGTCAAGCAAATGACCGATCTGATCGAGTCCCTGCTGGAATTTTCGCGTACGCGAGAATCGCTGCATCCTTCCTATGGCGATGTGCGCCAGGCCGTGGAATCGGCGATTCAAGCGCTCAAGGCACATCCGGAATTTCAAGGTGTTCGGATCCGTGTTTCCGGGGAAGGCGCAACCGGGGGTTGGTTCGATTTCAAGAAGCTGGAGCGGGCGTTGCTGAATCTGTTACTCAATGCCTGCGAAGTAGTTCCGACAGATAGCGGTCAGATCGACGTCACGTTACGGCGTAATGGCCCGAGCCTAGAGGTCAGGATCAGCGACAATGGTCCAGGAATCGCGGAAGCCGTGCGGGACACTCTCTTCGAACCCTTTGTCAGCTATGGTAAAGAGAACGGAACGGGCATGGGACTAACCGTAGTCCAGAAGATCCTGCAGGATCATGGCGGAGAGGTAGTCGTCGAACACACTTCACCGGGCGGCACGACGTTCAGAGTGAAGGTGCCGCTGAATCCGGCGTCAGAACAGGTTCTGGCGCTGAAGAACACTTCGTAGAACGTGACGTGAGCTTGGTTGGTAGCGAAAACCCGGGGAGCAGTCTGTGGCAGGAGGCAACATGAATGCGAAGCATACGTACAGCGTTTTGCGATCCGCGATGCTGGCACTTGTTTTTCTCTGGACGGCCGCGACCTGGGGGCAGGGGGTAGCGCCTCCGGCGGACACGGCTGCGTTGAACGACTCGCTCCGCGAACTGCGGCAGCAGATTCGCGAATTGCAGGCGGCGGTCAGTGAAATCCGAACCGAGGCGCAACAATACCGCGCCGAGAGCACGGAACTGCGGAAGGAACTCGATGCGGTGCGCGGTCGGTCGGACGCCAGCAGTCCGCCGGCAACGGAAGCGGCGGGCGACTACGGAAAGGATTCTGGCTCGCCGATCGCTGCAGCCCAGGAAGATCGGAAGACGCAGCGCGCCGCTAGTCTGGAAGAAGAATACCAACTGCTGAGTGGAAAGATTGACGAGCAGTATCAAACCAAGATTGAGAGCGCTTCCAAGTATCGCATGCGGCTGTCGGGGATCGTGCTGCTGAATCTCTTCAGCAACGTCGGAACCGTCGACAGCGTGGATATTCCGTCAGTCGCATATGACCCTCCGCCGGGTGGATCGGGCGGGAGCTTTGGTGGGACATTGCGGCAGTCGCAGATCGGGCTTGAGGTATTTGGCCCGCAGTTGGCGGGGGCGCGAACCAGAGCCGACTTGCAACTGGACCTCGGGGGCGGATTTCAGCGAGCGCCGGATGGCGTCAATTTCGGACTGCTTCGCTTGCGCACGGGTACGATGCGTCTGGACTGGCAGCAGACTTCGATCGTCGCTGGACAGGATGGATTGTTTTTCTCGCCGAACTCACCCACATCGTTCGCCTCACTCGCGATCCCTGCATTTTCGTATGCAGGCAACTTGTGGAGCTGGGTCCCACAGATCCGGGTGGAGCACAGATGGTCGGTGGGGGCAGAGTCCACCCTGCTGACACAGGGCGGAATTCTTGATTCGCAGAGCGGGGAACCACCGGTGTCCGATTTTTACCGTACTCCGCAAGCGGGAGAACGATCGCGGCAACCCGCGTATGCGGCGCGTGTGGCCTGGATGCGCAGCGTGTTCGGGCAGCCTCTGCACGTAGGCCTTGGCGGCTACTACGGCCGACAAAACTACTACTTTGGGCGGAACGTGAACTCCTGGGCGGGAATGACGGACTGGGAGCTACCTTTAGGCCACCAGCTATCGTTAAACGGGAAACTCTACCGCGGCCGGGGACTAGGCGGATTTGGCGGCGGCATCGGGCGAAGTGTGCTGTTCAGCGGTGATCCGGGAGCGGCCAACACTGAAGTGCGCGCTCTGAATTCCGCTGGTGGATGGGCTCAGCTAAAATACCGGCCGGCGACAAAACTAGAGTTCAATGGAGCGTTCGGACAAGATAACCCTTACACGGCGGACCTGCGGGCATTCCCGAACCCACAAGCCTATGGAGATCCAACGCTCACAAAGAGCCAAGGAGACTTGGTGAATGTGATCTACCGGCCGCGCTCCGACCTGTTGTTTTCCGCCGAATACCGGCACTTGAAGACGTTTACGATTGGTAATGGGACGTACAATGCAGACCACGTCAATCTGATGATGGGCGTGTTGTTCTGAGACCTCTCGAGGAAAGCTGAAGCATGACTCGTCTGCGAACCTGCATCGCCGCTCTGACGTTGTGCTTCAGTCTGACCGGATTGCGTGCGCAAGTATCGACCGTGCGGGGCCGCGTTGAGGTTCTGGACGCATCCAAGACGCCCCATGCGCAGTACCCGAGCACTGTCGTATGGCTGACGCCGGTCGGAAGGGGGCTCGAGGCGACTCCTGCAGCAGCGAACATACCGCTCCGATTGACGCAACGGAACAAGAGTTTTGAGCCCCATGTGCTGGTGGCGCCGGCCGGCGCGGCGGTGGAGTTTCCCAATCGCGACCCATTCTTTCACAATGTCTTTTCATTATTTGAAGGGAAGCGATTTGATCTCGGACTCTATGAAGCGGGAGGCTCGCGCATCGTCCATTTCGACCGTCCCGGCATCAGCTACATCTTCTGCAATATTCATCCCGAAATGAGCGCGGTCGTAATCACGCTGGCGACGCCGTTCTACGCCGTCTCGAATGGCGAAGGGCAACTCAACATCCCGAACGTGTCCTACGGGCGCTACCTGTTGCATGTATGGAGTGAAGGTACAGGGCCGGAGAGTGGGCTGCCGGCGGCGCGTGAGATTACGATCGCTGAGCCTTCGACATCGCTGGGCGTGATTCAAGTTCCCGCAATTAACCGCCAGAGCATAGCCCACAAGAACAAATACGGGCATGATTATGATGCCCCGACCCCAGAGAATCCCGTCTATCATCTCCGACCCTGATAGCAGAACGTCCCCCGGATCAGGATCGAAAACACTGTTAGGGTTCATGCTGCGCCGGGTGTCAAGCGAATCGCGTTCCCAGGGTCCAGCGGAAGCCAGCTGACTGACCAATCCGATCCTATTCAAATGATTTGGTTTGCCTAACACCCCCAAGGCTCTTTCGGCGGCTGTATTAAGAACGCGTCTGGCGCAGAGTCACATCCCTCGGATTTGACGATGAAGGGCGTAGAGTTACCTGGAATCGTCTTATTGTCCGCCCCGATAGAAAAGGCCAGCGCCGAAACGGTGACAACGCTGAGCCTCATTAGGGGAAGGGCGTTATCTACCTCCACGTCTGGCTTCGTCGGCGTCCTCGGCAAGATCGGCCATGAGGGCAAAGAACGCTGACGATTGGCCGATGAAGAGTCCCATGTCAGTGAGAAACTTCAGAGCTCCCGTCGCAGCCCCTTCGGTAGCGGTCGGCCGCACGATCGAACACGCCGGGAGCTTTCTGTTGAGGAATACAGTCGGTTCAGGCATGATCAGGTTGGTCTGGAATTCCTCCCCGCCAAGCGGAGGCGAATTGAGGTCGGGAAACACCAGGGTAGGGTCGGTCGGGTCGGTCAGAGCGCGCGCATTGCCCGCCTTATCGCTCCAGGTCTGGAAGTGCATCGCCTCGGTGGGACCGATACTGAGAACGATGCGCAAAACTTCCACATCCGTTACCCGTTGAGCTAGGGACGGGTAAAGGCTAGTCCCTCCTTGTTCGATGGTTCCGAAGTGAAAGCCCGCAGTGTTGGCAATCGCCTGGATATGGTCAGTAGGCGCCAGATCATCATCCGTTCTGGGAATTGCCGGGTGCTGTCCTTTGTTGAGGGTCGGAACTGCCTGATCGAAGCTGTCGCCGAAATCAGGATTCTTACTGCCGCTTCGGTACCGCGTCCACCAGCTTGTGTCTACGGTGAGCTGCATGAGATTCGTTAACCGTCCGATTTGCTGTGCGCCCGTGGCTTGGCTGCTCGGCAATGTGCGGAACTCGTCTAGGTTGACGGTGTCCGCACCCTTCGAGGCCAGAAACGCGTTGATGAAGACTTCGTGCGTGAGCTCATCTTCAGTGTTGTCATGGATATATTGCGCCATGTCAGTATCAAGATTCGCCAGCGCGCCCGTGTAGATTGCGCTTCCGCTCCCGCCTGGAACCTCGCTGTCTTGGATTCCCCCAAGCTCGTTGTATTGTTGCCACAAGTCGGTTTCAAGGATTTCGGCGGCTGCCAGAAATCGAAGGATTGCCGCATCGCCCTTTTTTAGACGGCCGCTGCGTTCTTCTCCGCTGTGGGCAAGCGCGGGTGAGCCACCGGCTAACAGCGCCCCGCCCACCATGACGGCACCTGCGGTTAGCCCATTCTTCACAAATCTGCGTCGATCGGCTGAGGTCTTCAGTTCGTGTTTCATAAGATCTCCTCGGAGACCATCCTGATCTTGCCGGGAGCAACACGTTGTCACGAACTTGTAAAAAATCGGTCAAGTTT
>JACXTT010011574.1_pt1 | contig 11794 bp, 11 predicted proteins | sample 9270951 | NCBI WGS metagenome assembly JACXTT01 (sample SAMN15532306, study PRJNA645909) | rock metagenome | isolation source: weathered quartz diorite | place: Puerto Rico | collected 2017-06-21 | reverse complement strand
CCCACAGACCATAGCGCACCATGACCATGGGCGGAGGTGAGCCAATCATGGCGCCGACCCGGCCCAGGGAGGTGTCGCCGTCCTTGACGATCTTGGGCGTCACATCCACCACACTGCGCACGCCTTGCCGTTCAATCAGCCAGGCTTGCATGCGGGCCACGCCGCTTTGCCCCGATTTGCGTATCAGTTCCCGCAACTGGCCTGCATCGGCAATATCGATCTGGTCCACACGCAGCACCACGTCGCCCGTGCGCAGCCCAGCCTGCATGGCTGCACCATCCGGTGTGATATCTCCCAGTTCCGCACGGGACAGCGGCCCGGTGAAGCCGATGCTTTGAAACAGCCGGGCATCGGCATGGCGCGTGTCCAAGCCCGCCAGCGGCAAAACTGCGGAATTGGCGTGGGTGTTTCCGGGGCGGGTGAATTCCACCGCCAAATTCTTATGCGCCAGCGCAGCACGGGTCAGCCACCAGCGGAAGTCCTCGAATGACCGGACGGCTTCCAGACCATCGTCGCCTTCAAAGCCGGCGCGCACTATCTGTTCACCGCCCACAAAGCCGCCACGCGCGGCAACCGATTCTTCAACCGGTTTGGACACGATTGCCTGAGGCTGCTCCAGGCCCACCCAGTGAACCACTGCATAAAGGAAGACTGCCAACAGAAGATTGGCAATCGGTCCCGCAGCAACGATCAGCGCCCGCTTGCGAAGCGGCTGCACGTTGAAAGCCAGATGCCGCTCTTCGGGGCGTACCTGCCCCTCACGCTCATCCAGCATCTTGACGAAGCCGCCCATCGGCAGCGCACACACCACGAACTCGGTGCCGGTGCGTGCCGATGTCCAGCCCCACACGCGCGGGCCAAAGCCCACGGAAAACCGCAGCACCTTGACGCCGCAGGCCACGGCCATGCTGTAGTGACCCGCCTCATGGATGGCGACCAGCACAGCGATGGCCGTGATGAACGCGACAACTGTCAACATAGCAATCTCCTAGGGAGAGAGACGACGTACCCGGTCTTGCGCCGTCTGGCGGGCATTGTGGTCCAAAGCCAGGAGGTCTTCCAGCGAATGGGGCGCCGCCGGAATCAGGGCGCCCAGCGTTTCCAGGTTCACATGGTGGATCTGGTCGTAGCGGATACGCCCGTCCAGAAACGCCGCTACGCCCACCTCATTCGCCGCATTCAGCACCGCCGTGGTGCCGGAAACTGCATTCAAGGCTTCCCATGCCAGTGCCAGCCCGGGGAAGCGTTTGCGGTGCTCTCCAGCGTCAAAGGTCTCAAAGCTCAGCGCTGACATCGTCGCAAAGTCCAGCGCGGCGGCGCCAGACTCCACCCGTTGTGGCCATGACAAACCATAGGCGATGGGACCGCGCATATCCGGCGTCCCCAGCTGTGCCACGACAGAATGGTCCACGTACTGCACCATGGAATGGATGACGCTTTGCGGGTGGATGATCACCTCGATCTTCTCTGGCGGCAAACCGAACAGGAACTTGGCCTCGATGACTTCCAGCGCCTTGTTCATCATGGTCGCCGAATCGACCGAAATCTTGCGTCCCATCACCCAGTTCGGGTGCGCACAAGCCTCTTCCGGGCGCACGGTGTGCAGCGTTTGCGGGTCGCGCGTACGGAACGGGCCACCCGACGCCGTCAGAATGATCTTGTCCACGCAAGCGCCCCAGGTCGCCGGATCTTCGGGCAGCGACTGGAAGATGGCGGAATGTTCGCTGTCAATCGGCAGGAGCGTCGCTCCACCGGCCTTCACCGTGTCCATGAACAAGCCTGCGCCAACCACCAAAGCTTCCTTGTTGGCCAGCAAAAGGCGTTTGCCGCAACGCGCCGCGGCCAGGCAGGACTCCAGCCCCGCAGCTCCGACAATCGCCGCCATCACCACGTCGGTCAATTCGTGCGCGGCGACCTCGGCAATGGCAGCCGCCCCCCAGAGCACACGGGTCGACAGGTCCAGGGCCTGGCAGCGCGCCTGCAACTGCTTGCCGTGCGCTTCGCTGGCCATCACGGCAAACTGCGGCCGGAACTGCACGCACTGCGCCAGCATCGCATCGACACGGGTAGCAGCAGTGAGCGCAAAGACTTCAAAGCGGTCCGGGTGGCGCGCCACGACGTCCAGCGTGTTGACGCCGATCGAACCGGTGGAGCCCAGTATGGCAATACGTTGTTTCACAGGGCTCATACGCTGGTCAGCATCATGGCCAGAGGCAGTATCGGCAGCAAGGCATCCACACGGTCCAGCACCCCGCCATGCCCCGGCAGCAGATTGCTGCTGTCCTTGACACCCGCGCTACGCTTGAACAGCGACTCCATCAGATCGCCCACCACGCTCATGGAGGCCAAAAAAAGAACTGCCACCACCAGGAACCACGGCGACACGGCGCCCAAATGGCTATAAAGGCTGGACGAATCCGCCCCGCCGCCCGACTCCACCCAGCGCCACACAAACGCGCCCACAACCACGCCCGCCATGCCACCACAGACACCTTCCCAGGTCTTGCCGGGGCTGATGGACGCCGCCAGCTTGTTGGCAAAGAACCGCCCGCCCAGGGCACGCCCTGCAAAGTAGGCAAAGATGTCGGCAATCCACACCAGCACCAGCACGGAAAACAGAAAGTTGACGCCAATCACCCGGGCCTGGGCCACCGCCAGCCAGGCCACCCACAATGCCAGCACACCGCCGGCCAGGCGCACTGCGCGCGGCACGGCCAGCCAGGCCGCACTTCCGCCACGCAACAACCAGGCACCGAGCAGCACCCAAATGCCGCCTGCCCCGGTCCACAGGGGCACCAGCGACATGTGCACCATGCCGAGGTACCAGGACAGCAGGCACAGTGCAGCGCAGAGGCTGCCGGTGAGCAAGGCTGCAGTACCGTTGAAAAGGTTCAGCCGCGCCCACTCCCATGCGCCAGCAGCTATCAAAACAATAGCTATAGCCACAAAAGGGCCTGGAGCCGGGTAGAACACGGCAGGCAACAAGATGGCCAGCAACACCAGTGCCGTGATGACTCTCTGCTTGAGCATGAATGGATTCCTGTTTATGCCTGAAGACTGGCGTCGCCTGACAGTTGCTCCGACGTTTTGCCAAAACGGCGTTCCCGCGAAGCATATTCCGACAAGGCAGCATCCAACGCCGCTTCACCGAAATCAGGCCACAGCAGATCGCTGAAAGACAGTTCCGAATACGCGCACTGCCACAGCAAAAAATTGCTGAGCCGCATTTCTCCGCCGGTGCGGATCAGCAGGTCCGGGTCAGGGCTGTGCGCCAATGCCATGGCCTGCGACAGATTTTCTTCGGATATCGGCGTGCCCGCGGCGGCCAGGCGCGCAGCGGCCTGGGCAATGTCCCAGCGGCCACCGTAGTTGAAACACACGTTGAGCGTCAAAAGACCGTTGCCGGCGGTCTGCTGCTCGGCCTCGCGCAAGCCTTTTTGCACACGCTCCGAGAGCCCGTCACGGGCACCAACGAAATGCAGGCGTACGCCATCGCGCTGCAGCTGTGCCACTTCACGCGACAGTGCCATGGCCAGCAATTCCATGAGCCCGGACACCTCATCGGCAGGGCGGTTCCAGTTCTCCGACGAGAAGGCAAAAACCGTCAGCACGGCAATGCCGCGCTGCGCACAAGCCCGAACGATGCGTTTGAGTGCTTCCACGCCCTGCTTGTGGCCCGCAATACGCGGCAGGAATCGCTTCGATGCCCAGCGCCCGTTCCCATCCATCACGATGGCCACGTGGTGTGGCACGGCGTGCGCGACAGCCATGGCCTCAGACCGCCATGATGTCCTGTTCTTTGGCAGCGACAAGCCGGTCCACATCAGCGATGTGCTTGTCCGTCACTTTCTGGATGTCGGCTTCGGAACGCTTCTGGTCGTCCTCGGAGACCAGCTTGTCCTTCAGCAGCTTCTTGACCGCATCGTTGGCGTCGCGGCGCAGGTTGCGGATCGCCACCTTGGCGCTCTCGCCCTCACCACGCACCACCTTGGTCAGCTCCTTGCGGCGCTCCTCGGTCATCATGGGCATGGGCACGCGGATCAGGTCCCCCATGCTGGCAGGGTTCAGTCCCAGGTCGCTTTCGCGGATGGCTTTCTCGATCTTGGCACCCATGCCCTTTTCCCAGGGCTGGATGCTGATGGTGCGGGAGTCCAGCAGCGAGAGATTGGCCACCTGGCTGATCGGCAGCATGGAGCCGTAATAGTCCACCTGCACCGAGTCCAGCAGCGCCGGGTTCGCGCGCCCGGTGCGGATCTTGGTCAGGTTGTTCTGGAACGCGGCGATGGACTGGTCCATCTTGCCTTGCAGATTCTTCTTGATTTCGTCAATCGTCATCGTTTTCTCCTCGCGTGATCCCTGGCGGTGCCCTCGCACCACCACGCCATTAAACGTGCACCAGCGTGCCTTCGTCTTCACCCATGACCACACGCTTGAGCGCACCATGCTTGAAGATGGAGAACACCGTGATCGGCAGCTTCTGGTCGCGGCACAGCGCAAATGCCGCCGCGTCCATGATGCCCAGATTCTGGTTCATCGCAGCGTCGAACGTGATCTTGGCATAGCGCGTCGCGCTGGCGTCTTTCTTGGGGTCCGCCGTATAGACACCATCCACCTTGGTCGCCTTGAGCACCATTTCTGCGCCAATCTCCGCACCGCGCAAGGCAGCAGCCGTGTCGGTCGTGAAGAATGGGTTGCCGGTGCCGGCCGCGAAGATGACGACCTTGCCTTCTTCGAGGTACTGCAGCGCCTTGGGGCGGACATAGGGCTCAACCACCTGCTCAATGCCGATGGCCGACATGACGCGCGCTGTCAGCCCCGCCTTGTTCATCGTGTCACCCAACGCCAGCGCATTCATCACGGTCGCCAGCATCCCCATGTAGTCCGCCGTGGCCCGGTCCATGCCGACCGAACCACCCGCCACGCCGCGGAAGATGTTGCCGCCGCCAATGACGACGGCCACTTCCACACCCAGGCGTGTGACTTCGGCGATCTCGTCCACCATGCGCACGATGGTGTCACGGTTGATGCCAAACTGGTCATCCCCCATCAGGGCCTCACCCGACAGCTTCAGCAAAATGCGCTTGTAAGCGGGTTTGTCTTGGTGCATGGGTGACTCCTGATGGTGAACGGAAACGCTGGGGACTTTTCGTCAGAACGGGAAATCAAGCAGCCTGCTTGGCAGCCGCAACTTGCGCAGCCACTTCCGCCGCGAAGTCGTCGACCTTCTTCTCGATGCCTTCGCCCACGACGTACAGTGTGAAGCCCTTGGCCACGGTGGCCTTTTCCTTGAGCATGGCGCCCACGGTCTGCTTGCCGTCGGCTGCCTTCACGAAGACCTGGTCCACCAAGGACACTTCCTTCAGGTACTTCTGCACGGCGCCCTCAATCATCTTGGCGGCGATATCGGCAGGCTTGCCAGATTCTGCGGCCTTGGCGGTCGCCACCGAACGCTCGGTTTCGATCAGGGCGGCCGGCACGTCAGCGCTGGTCAAGGACACGGGCTTCATGGCAGCAATGTGCATGGCCACGTCCTTGGCAGCCACGTCGTCACCTTCAAACTCCACGACCACACCGATGCGCGTGCCGTGCAGGTAGGAGGCCAGCTTGGCACCGGATGCAAAGCGCTTGAAGCGGCGGAAGGACATGTTTTCACCGATCTTGCCGATCAGACCCTTGCGCACTTCTTCCAACGTGGGGCCGAAACCGTCCTGCTCGTAGGCCAGTGCGCCCAGGGCTGCGACATCGGCCGGGTTGTGCTTGGCCACCAAGGCCGCGGCCGCGTTGGCCAGCGCCAGGAAGCTGTCGTTCTTGGTGACGAAGTCGGTTTCGCAGTTGACTTCAATCAGCGCACCGTTGCCGCCATCCGCTGCAAAGGCGACCACGCCTTCAGCGGTCACGCGGGAAGCGGCCTTGCCAGCCTTGCTACCCAGCTTGACACGCAGCAACTCTTCCGCCTTGGCCATGTCGCCTTCGGCTTCGGTCAGTGCCTTCTTGCATTCCATCATGGGGGCATCGGTCTTGCCACGCAGTTCAGCCACCATGCTTGCGGTAATTGCAGCCATTTGTATTCTCCGTAATCAGTTCAACAGTTTAAATAAGGGCTAAAAAAAAGGGGCAACGAAGCCCCCTTTTTCGGGTGCGACCAGCTTCAGGCAGAAGCTTCGCTCACCTCGACAAACTCATCTTCGCTCTCGGCAGCAACCGCCTTGACGACGTCGTCCACGGCGTTGGCACGACCTTCGAGGATGGCGTCGGCAATGCCGCGGGCGTACAGAGTCACGGCCTTGGACGAATCGTCGTTGCCAGGGATGACGTAGTCAATGCCTTCGGGGGAGTGGTTGGAGTCCACAACACCGATCAGGGGAATGCCCAGCTTGCGTGCTTCGGCGATGGCGATCTTGTGGTAGCCCACGTCGATCACGAAAATCGCATCAGGCAAGGTATTCATGTCCTGGATGCCGCCGATGTCCTTTTCCAGCTTTTCCAGTTCGCGGGCGAACATCAGCTGTTCCTTCTTGCTCATGGACTCCAGGCCAGCTTCCTGCTGAACCTTCATGTCCTTCAGGCGCTTGATGGAAGTCTTGACCGTCTTGAAGTTGGTCAGCATGCCGCCCAGCCAACGCTGGTCCACGAAGGGCACGCCTGCGCGCTGCGCTTCAGCGGCGACGATTTCACGCGCCTGGCGCTTGGTACCCACCATCAGGATGGTGCCGCGCTTGGCAGACAGTTGGCGGACAAACTTGGCCGCGTCCTGGAACATCGGCAGCGACTTTTCCAGGTTGATGATGTGAATCTTGTTGCGATGGCCAAAGATGAAAGGTGCCATCTTGGGGTTCCAGAAGCGGGTCTGGTGTCCGAAGTGGACGCCGGCTTCCAGCATTTCGCGCATTGTTACAGCCATGAATTACTCCAGTAAGGTTAGGTCTTAAATCCAGTCCGTTGATTGCCTTGCAGGACGTTAGAATTTCCTGATCGGACAACACCTTGGCGGGACTGGTTTGCGATTGAATTGCAGCCGGCGGTACCGTCAGCAAAACCCAAAGATTATAGCATGGCGAGTGACTACTGCGCATACCCGGCCCAGCCCGAAAAACCCCTATTCGGCGGGAATTCCAAGCTCCCATGAAGATTGCAGTCATTGGTGCCGGCATCGTCGGCATCGCAACCGCCTACGAACTGGCAAGCGATGGGCATGAAGTCAGCGTTTTTGAACAAAACACCATGGCCGCCGAAGAAGCCAGCTTCGCCAATGCCGGCCTGATCGCCCCCAGCCAGTTGCTCCCCCTGTCCAACCCGCCATGGCCTGCCGCTTCGATGATGCAGCTCCTGCGGCGCCAGAGTCGGGTGGACATCCGCGGACTCCCATCGATCCGCAATATGAAATGGCTGTGGCACTGGCGTCGCACACAAAAAGCAGGCGTCTTTGACGCCAACTGGAACGCTGCCCAAGGCCTTACGGCCTACAGCCAAGCCCGCATCCAGCAGATCGCGGCCAACAGCTTGTTCGAATATGAGCGCAGCGACGGCCAACTGGCCCTACTCCATTCCGAGGCGGACTCAAAGTCCTTGCAGCCCCTGCTGGCCCAGCTTAAAGCCAACGGTGTTGTCGCCAAGGAGGTATCCGCCGAAGAGGCCCGCAAGATTGAACCGGCGTTGAATCCGAATGCAGCCTTCCATTCCGCGATCCACTTTCCGAACGACGAAGTGGGCAACTGCCGGCAATTCGCGCTGCTGCTGAAAAACGAAGCCCTGAAGCTGGGCGTTCAATTCCACTTCAATACCGAGGTCAGCCGCATCGAAGCACGCCCCGGTCTGCTGCTGCATACGCAGGAGGGGGCCCACCCCAGCGCCTGGGACAGCGTTGTCGTATGTGCCGGCCAACGCACTTACAAGCTGCTGGCACCGCTGGGTATCCGCCTGCCGGTGGCTCTGGCCTACGGATACACCGTCAGCGCCGCCATCGGCGAACCCTTGAATGCACCGCGCAGCGCCGTCACGGACCTGCAACGCAAGGTTTCCATCACGCGGCTGGGCAACCGGGTGCGCATCTCCGGTGGTGCAGAAATCGGTGGCGACCAGGACAGCAAGCACGACAAGACCATCCAGAACCTGTACCGCACGCTGCAGCACTATTTCCCTGGGGCCGCACGCTACCCGTCGGGCACCCAGGTCTGGAAAGGTGCCCGGACACTGTTGCCCGACGGCTTGCCCGTCATCGGGGCCAGCCCCATCCCTGGCATCTGGCTCAACATCGGTCATGGCGCCAACGGCTGGGGCATGTCCTGCGGGTCCGCCCGCGTCATTGCGGATTTGGTGCAGCACAAGCGCACCGAACTGGATGCCGCGGGCCTCGGCATGGGCCGGCTACTGGCTTGAAAAAGGGCTTCTCCAGCAGGCCATGTGCTGACACAATGTGCCCACCGTAGCCCTGCGAATACGTATGAGCCCAGAACTGTCCCAAAAACTCGCCGCCGCCGTTGATGGCATGCCCGCCTTTCCCAAGAGCGTGCAAAGAATTCTGGAGCTCACCCGCGACGTCAACAGCACGCCCAAGGATCTGGTCGATGTCATCGACAAGGACCCGGTGGTCACCGTCAAAATCCTCAAGGTCGTCAACTCAGCGTACTACAGCCTGCCCAAGCAGATCACGTCCATTGGGCATTCCGTGGTCTACCTCGGGTTCAACACCATCAAGAACCTGGCGCTGAGCATTGCGGCCATTGGCATGCTACCCAAAGACAACGCAGCCGAATTCGATGTTCAGCAGTATCTGCTGCACTCGCTAGCCACGGCCGCGCTGGCCAAGCAATTGGCTGGCAAGGTGCAGGATGCCGACCCCATGGACTGCTTCATCGCCGGCCTGCTGCATGATTTCGGGAAAGTCGTGTTTGCCCAGTTCATGCCCGAAGAGTTCAAGGCAGCCCTGCAACTGAGCAAAAGCGACGGCTCGTCACTGCATGCCGCCTTGCAAAGGACCATCGGTGTAGACCACGTGGTGGTGGGTGCCATGCTAGTAGAAAAATGGCGCTTTGCCCCCAACCTGATAGAAACCATACGGCACCAGCATGTCGCCGACTTCAAGGACACGGACATGATTGCCTGCGTTTTCGGGGCCAACCAGATCAGCAAGAAGCTGCAATTCGGTTTTGGCGGCAACCTCTGTATCGAAGAATTTCCCGCCTCGGTGCAAAAGCGGTTAGGCGGTACGCTGGACGAGGTGATTGCCTCCCTAGGCGACCTGAATCCGCTGTTCGAAGAAGCCAAAATTTTCGCGAAACTCTGAGGGATTTTTCATGAAGGTGAAATTTTGGGGCGTGCGCGGGTCGATTGCATCCCCAGGGCCCAAGACTGTGCGCTACGGTGGCAACACCACCTGCATTGAAATCCGCACGGACAACAACGAACTCATCATCCTGGACGCCGGTACCGGCATCTTCCCGCTGTCCCAGACCCTGCTGGCCGAATTGCCCGTCACCGCCAATGTGCTGATCACCCATTCGCATTGGGACCACATCCAGGGCCTGCCGTTTTTCATCCCGAACTTCATTCCCGGCAACACGCTGCGTCTGCACGGCTGCTTTGACCCGGTCACCGGCAAAGGCGTGGAACAGGTGATGTCCGTGCAATTGCAGTACAGCTATTTCCCGGTCCGGGAAGCCGAAATGAAGGCGCGCATCGAATACGTCACGCTGTCGCCAGACCAGCCCCTGCAGATCGGCACTGCCACGGTCACACCCTGCCTGCTCAACCACCCGGTCATCGACTTCGGCTACCGCATTGAATGCAACGGCAAGTCGGTCTTTTTTACCGGTGACCACGAACCCCCGTACAACATCTACGAGCCTGGCGACGAAGGCTATGACGAATACCAGCAATTCGTGGACGACAAGAACCGGGCAATCCTGAAAGCCATCCAGGGCGTGGATGTACTGATTGCCGACAGTTCCTACACCGACACCGAATACCCCTCCAAAAAGGGATGGGGCCATGGAACCTTCAGCTCCAGCATTGGCATCGCCCATGCAGCCGGCGCCAAGGTCCTGTATTGCACGCACCATGAACCGACGCGCAGCGATGACGCGCTGGAGGAGGCTTTTCGGCTTGCATTGGATACCAACGAATCACTGACGCAAGGCATGGACATCCGCCTCGCGCGCGAAGGTGATGCCTTCGAATTCTGAACGGGCAGTCCCCGGCGTCCCTCTCTTCAGCGTTGCCAGCACCCGCGCGCTGGAAACGTCCGCTGCGGCGCAGCTGCCGCCCCATACGCTGATGCAGCGTGCCGGTCTGGCCGTTGCGCAACTGACCATGGCCATGGCGCCCCATGCCCGCACCATCTGGATCCCCTGTGGTCCAGGCAACAACGGTGGTGACGGTTTTGAAGCCGCCAGGCATCTGAAGGCCTGGGGCAAGCAACCCATCGTGACCGTCTTGCCGGAGCCCCGCGCACGCCCAGCCGATGCGCAGGCCTCGCGTGAAGCTGCACAGCAGGCGGGAGTCAGCTTCACCCAAGACATTCCGGCGGCTTTCGAAGCCTGCGTCGATGCGCTGTTTGGCATCGGGCAGGTACGCGCACTGGACGCACAGGCCAGGCAGTGGATCCATTGCATGAACACCGGCCAGGCCCCCGTGCTGGCCGTGGATGTTCCATCGGGTCTTCATGCCGACACCGGTGATGGCGGCGCCTTGTATGTCAAAGCGCACTGCACCTTGGGCTTGCTGACCTTGAAGCCCGGACTGTTCACCGCCGATGGACGCGACGCGTCTGGCGAGGTGTGGCTGAACACCCTGGGCATCGGCGCCCCCGAAACGCCTGACGCGCAATTGAACTGGTCCGCCATTTCCCCAGCCCGTTCACACAACACCCACAAGGGCAGCTATGGCGATGTCGGCATTGTGGGCGGTGACACGGGAATGACCGGTGCCGCGCTGTTGGCTGCCAGCGCCGCCCTGCAGGGCGGGGCCGGCCGGGTCTACGTGGGCCTGCTGGATTCCCGTGCACTGGCGGTGGATATCCGCCAACCCGAACTGATGCTACGCAGCATTGCAGACTTGACCTTGGACGCCATGACCGTGGTCGCAGGCTGTGGCGGAGGCCAGGGCATAGCCGCCGTACTGCCGGACATTCTGAAACACGCCCAGCAACTGGTGCTCGACGCAGATGCCTTGAACTGCATTGCACAAAGCCCATCGCTGCAGAAGCTGTTAGCACAGCGCCACACCGGCACCACGGCTCTGACGCCCCATCCACTGGAAGCCGCGCGGCTGCTGGGCTGCAACACGGCGGAGGTGCAGGCCCACCGGCTGGTGGCTGCGCAAACGCTGGCCGACCGCTTCGCTTGCACGGTAGCGCTCAAGGGTTCGGGAACCATTCTGGCAGCGCCGGGCATGCTGCCCCGTATCAATAACACCGGCAATGCACGACTGGCCAGCGCAGGCACAGGGGATGTACTGGCCGGATTGATCGGCGCCTATCTGGCGTGCTGCAGGGACGCGTGGACCGCCACCTGCCGCGCCGTCTATCGGCACGGCCAGGTGGCAGACCACTGGGGGCCGGCCCGCGCCTTGACCGCTGAAAAGCTGGCGCAAGCCGTCTGAAGCGCCGCCCTGGCTAGCGCCGTTTTCGCGCTGCCTTTTTCTTGGCCGCCGCTGTTTTTCCGGCAACGTTGGCGCGGGATGACTTGGCGGTCTTGTTGTTCGTGCGTTGGCGCGCTTCCGCCTTATCCTTCTGGAAAGCGGGGCGGACCATAGCCTCCACGTCCGCCCGTTCGGGCAGCGGCGGCCGTATTTTCAT
>JACXTT010011573.1_pt1 | contig 11795 bp, 9 predicted proteins | sample 9270951 | NCBI WGS metagenome assembly JACXTT01 (sample SAMN15532306, study PRJNA645909) | rock metagenome | isolation source: weathered quartz diorite | place: Puerto Rico | collected 2017-06-21 | reverse complement strand
ATCCCCTGTGTCTCAATGGGCGTGTCGCGCGGCGGCCGGACACACTCGCCCGGAGAGTGGATGGACACCACGTCGCTGCTCCCCGGATTGCATCTGCTGGCAGACGTGGTGGACGCCGTGGTAAAAGCCAGCGCCACGTCGAGATAGAGCCGCGGCAGGTGTGACGCCGCCCGCTGCTGGCGGTCAACACACTGTGAAAGCGGGACCCACCACTGGGGCCGTGAACCTCCCGTTCTGCCGCAATCCAGACTAGCGTGCAATCAAAGAAATCGCGACGAGCGCAACGACGATCCCCGCGGCCTGCAGGCGCGACACACGTTCCCTGAGCACAGCCCAGGCCAGCAAGACGGTCGATGCAGGGTACAGCGACGAGATGACGGCGGCCGTATCGAGTCGCCCCACCTGAGCAGCCAGCAGGAAGAACGCGTTGCCTCCCACATCGAGCACGCCCGCCAAGAGCGCGAACAGGAGAGATCCCGAGGACGGCCTTTTCATCTGCCGGGTCATCGCCGCAACCAACAGCACCGTGGCGAGGGAAGCCATGTTCGCCGCAGCGAGGGGCCACAGCCAGGCGGACTGACTCGCCTGCGCGATCAACACCAGGAATCCACCCAGCCCCACCCCGGCGAGCAGGGCGAGTCCGAAACCGGACGCCCCGCCTGCCGGGCCCTGTGGACGCGACAGCATCCAGACCGATGTCATGGCGAAACCGAACCCCACCATCTGCGCCGTCGTGGGGAGGCCCCTGAAGACAGCGGTAAATAGCACCGGCAGGCCCGCGCACAGGACTCCACTGACCGGAGCCGCGATTCCCATCTGCCCACCCGCCAACGCCCGGTACAACGCCATGAGGCCGACGCTGCCGACAACCCCGGCGGCACCGGCCCACCGCAAGCCCTCACCCGACGGAAGCGGTTCTCGCAGTCCCACCGCAAGCGCGACGAGCAGCGAAACACCGGCGCACCGGGCCGCCACGAGCACCGCAACCACGCTCCACCGCCGCGTGGCCAATCCACCGCTGAAGTCGGCCGCACCCCACGACGCAGCGGAGGCGAGACCGAACGCGGCAGACGCGAGCGCGGATGCGACCGTCAACGTCTTCCCGTGAAGCAGGGCGAGACGTGCCGCGGGGCGGCGGTCAACGGACCGGCAATCCTATTCGCTTCTGGGGGCCTCAGGCGCCGCCGGCAACGTCGTCCCCGGCGGCCCGCCGGCCGGCGGGGCAGGTGGTCCATCGCGTCGGCGGCGCTCCCGCACTCCTGCCACGAGCACGTAAAGCACGGGAATGAAGAATACGCCGAGTACGGTGGCCATCGTCATGCCGCCGACCACGCCGGTGCCAAGCGAGTGCCGGGAGTTCGCGCCGGCCCCGGACGCGAACATCAGGGGCAGCGCCCCGAAGATGAACGCCAGCGAGGTCATCAGAATCGGCCGGAAACGCAGCCGGGCCCCGGCGATGGCGGCGTCCCGAACCGAGAGACCTTCCTTCTCATGCTTCTCCTTGGCAAACTCCACGATCAGGATGGCGTTCTTCGCGGCCAGCCCGACGAGCATCACCAGGCCGATCTGCACGTACACGTCGCTCTGCACGTCGCGGAAGAACACGCCGCGCAGCAGGATGGCCAGCAGCGACCCGAACGCGGCGAGCGGAACGCCGAGGATCACGCTGAGGGGAATGGTCCAGCTTTCGTACAGTGCGGACAGGAGCAAGAAGACCAGCACGAGGGCGAGCACGAAGATCAAGGCCTGCGCGCCCGTGGCCTGCTGTTCTTGGAGCGCCAGCCCCGTCCATTCGAATCCATAGCCCGCCGGGAGCACGGTCGCGCCGGCCGCCTCCATCGCGGTGATGGCACGGGCCGAGCTGGCCCCAAACGGCGCCTGCCCGTCGACCTCCGCCGCGTAGTACCCGTTGTAGCGCGTGACCAGGCTCGGGCCGGTGCCCGCCCGGACCGTCGCCAGCGTGCTCAACGGGACCATCTCCCCGGCATTACTTCGCACGTAGATCCCATGGATCGCGTCCGGCGTCATCCGGTACGCCGGCTCGGCCTGGACCATCACCTTGTAGACCCGGCCGAAGAGGTTCACATTGTTGATTTGCAGCCCGCCGAGAAAGGCGCCGACACTCTGAAAGACGCTCTCCACCGGGACGCCGAGCGTGCCGGCCTTGTCCCGATTCACGTCGACGTTGAACTGCGGGACCGAGGTACTGAACCCGGTGGATAGCGAGGTCACCTCCGGGCGCCTGCTCGCCGCGCCGATGACTCCCTGCGTGACCTGAGCGAGCCGCTCAAGCTGCCCCGTCCCGTTCAGGTCTAGCACCATGTACTGGAAGCCGTTGGTGTTCCCGATTCCCGGCAGCGGCGGCAACGGAAATGCGAAGCCGATGGCCTCCGGATAGCTGCTGAACTCCCGGTTGGCGCGGCCCAGAATCGGGAAGAGCTGGGTATCCCGGGACCGCCGCTCGTCCCACGGTTTGAGCAAGACGAACATCGCAAACGTGTTGGAGTTGATGGCCTGGGTGAGCACGTCGTATCCGCCGACCGTCGCGACGCCCGCGACGCCGGGGATCTTGAGCACGGCCTGAATGGCCTTACGCGCCACCGCCTCCGCGCGAGTCTGCGAGGCTCCGTCCGGCAACCGAAACGCGCACACGAAGAACCCCTGGTCCTCGATCGGCACGAATGTCGACGGCAAGATGCGCAACAACTGCATCGTGAGGAAGCCGATCACCGCCAGCACCCCGAGCAGCAGCCACCGGATCCGCAACGCGCGGCGCAGGCCGCCCGCGTAGGCCTCGGTCACCCGCCGGAACCCAGCGTTGAATCCGCCGAGGAGCCGGCCGAGCAGGCTCCTCGCCTCACCCCGGCCGCGCAGCAGCAGCGCGGACAGCGCGGGCGTGAGCGTCAACGCGACGAAGGCGGAAAGCGTCACCGACGTGGCGAGCGTCAGCGCGAACTGCCGGTACAGTTGCCCCGTGATGCCACCGATGAACGCCGTGGGCACGAACACCGCATCGAGCACCAACGCGATGGCGATGACGGGGCCCGACACCTCGCGCATCGCCTGCTCGGCGGCGGCGACCGGGGCACGGCCATCCTCGATGTGACGTTCCACCGCCTCGACCACGACGATCGCGTCGTCGACCACGAGCCCGATAGCGAGGATCAGCGCGAACATCGTCAGGATGTTGATCGTGAAGCCGAGGGCGTTGAAGGCGGCGAAGGTGCCGATCAGGGACACCGGAATGGCCAGCATCGGGATGAGCGATGCGCGGGCGGTCCCCAGGAAGATGAACACGACGAGGAGCACCAGCAGGAAGGCGGTCAGCAGCGTCCTCTGCACGTCAGCGAGCGCGGCGGTGATGAAACTGGTCGTGTCGAAAATGACGTCGTAGGTCAGGCCGGGCGGGAAGTTCTTGGCCACCCCGGCCATGGCGGCGCGGGCGCCTTCAGACGCCTGGAGGGCGTTGGACCCTGGACTCTGCAGCAAAATGACCAGCGCGGCCGGATGGGCATTCCAGTAGCCGTAGGTCGTGTAGTCTTGCGCCCCGAGTTCCGTGCGCGCGACGTCGGCGAGCCGGACGACGCTCCCGTCTGGGAGCGTCTTGACGACGATGCGACCGAACTGACTGGGATCCGCGAGCTGGCTATTCGTGTTCACCGTGTACTGAAATTGCGTGCTCGAGTTGGGGACAGGGGGCTGCCCGAGCACGCCGCCCGGCGCGACCTGATTCTGCGTTGTGAGCGCGGCGTTCACGTCACCGACCGTCAGGCCGAGCGCGGCCAGCGCATCCGGTCGCAGCCACGCCCGGATCGCGTAGCTGCGCGACGGGAACACGAAGAAGTCGCCGACTCCCGGGACGCGCAGCAGCGGATCGACGGCGTGAATCAGGGCGTAGTTGGCCAGGAACGAGGCGTCGTAGCTTTCCTGCGGCGAGTAGACGGCGAAGCCCATCAAGAAGTTGGGAGACGCCTTTCGCACGGTGACCCCGAAGCTGTTGACCGAGGCGGGAAGGTTCGCGCTCGCCGTGCTCACCCGGTTTTGCACCGCCACCGCGTCGATGTCCGGGTCGGTGCCCAGCCGGAACGTGACGGTGAGCGAGTACTGTCCGGACGCCGTGCTCCGGGACTGCGTGTAGAGCGCGTTGGACACGCCGTTCACCGCTTCCTCAATCGGGATGGCGACATTTTGCGCCACCACGGCCGCGCTGGCGCCGACATACGTGGTTTGGACCGTGACCGTGGGCAGGCTGATGTTCGGGTACTGCTCGCGGGGCAGGCCCCCGTACGACAGCGCGCCGACCAGGACGATCAACAGCGCGATCGACATCGCGAAGATGGGGCGGTGGATGAAGAATTGGCTCAACACGGCAGGCTCCTCGTTGGCCCGATCCGGCCGGTTATGTCCGCGTTCGGGCCGGGGCAGCGAGCAAGCCCCAGCGCGGCCGGGGGCCGTCGGGAGAGAAGAGGCCGGTCGGGAGCGCGGGCGCCGGCCGCTCCGTCGGAGTCACTTTGGCGCCCGGCCGGACCTTCTGCACCCCTTCCACGATCACGCGCTCGCCCGCCTGCACCCCGTTCAGGACGACAAAAAAGGAACCGTACGCGCCTCCGTCGGTGATGGTCCGCAAGACGACGGAGTTGTCCGCCGTGACGACAAAGACGGTCCTGGCGCCCTGCACCTCCTGCACAGCGGCCTGCGGGACGAGCACGGCGTTTGGCCGGTCGCTCATCCGCACGCGCACCCGCGCGTACATGCCCGGCCGCAGGAGGCCCTCAGGATTCGGGAACAGCGCTTGGGTCAAGATGGTGCCCGATTGGGGATTCACGGTGTTGTTGACCGTTCGGTACGTGCCGGGATGCTGGTACACCGTGCCGTCAGGGAGGATGAGCCGGAACGCCGGCGTCCCCGGAGCGGCCACGCCCGGGTCCCCTGTGCCGGACGCCGCCGCCCGCTTGGCGACGTTGAGGAACGTCACCTCGCTGAGGGGGAACTGCGCGATGATCGGGTCAACGGTAGACAGGGTCGCGACTTGCTGGTTCACGGCGACCAGGTTGCCCTGATCGACGCTGCGTAGGCTGATGACGCCGTCGACGGGCGCCTGCCCGGTCGTGTAGGCGAGATTGAGTTGCGCTTGCACCACCGCAGCTTCGGCCTGCTGGACGCCGGCCCGCGCCTGATCGATGCCGGTCTGGGTCGACAACGCCGTATTCTTGACCACGGCCTCCTGCGCGGCCACGTTGGCCGCGGCCGCCTTCATCGTCGCCACATCGTTGTCCAGTTGCTGCTGCGCGATGGCCTGCTGCGCCACGAGGTACTGATCGCGCTTAACCTGCACTTGAGCGTTGGCCAAGGTGGCCTGGAGCGCAGCGAGCTGGGCCTGCGCCTGCAGCAACTGCACCTGCTGGCGGGCCTGACTCAAGTTCGCCCGCGCGGTGGCGAGCTGCGCCCGGGCGGACTGGAGCGCCGCGGTGTACGGACGCTGATCGATGACGAAGAGCGTCTGCCCTCGCTTGACGGCCGTCCCTTCCTTGAACGACAGGCGCTCGAGGGTCCCCGCGATCTGAGCGCGCAGGGCGACCGACTGGAGCGCAACGGTTTGCGCAACGGCTTCCTCGTACACGGGAACCGTGTGCTGAATCGCCGCCGTCACAATAACGGCCGGCGGCGGAGGAGCCATCGACGAGTTCCGTACGCCGGCTCGGGAGGAGCCGCAGCCGGCCAGAACGCCGGCGGCCAGGAGCAGGCTCACCCAGCCCGTGCAGCGCCCCGCGGCATGGAACTTCAGCATCATCGATGCGTCCCTCAGCAATCGTAAACGGATTACCATGGGATCGGTGGAATCGCCGAAAAAATTCCTGCACGGTCCGCCCGGCGGGATAGCCGGGGCCAGGCGTCCCATCGCGATCGGCCGTTAGAGGTCGCGGAGGTCGGGCCGGTCGACCAGCTCCACCCTGACGCCGTCGGGATCACGGATGATGCCGAGGGGCCGCGGCCCCAGAAGGGAGTTACCGCGAGGGATTAGGGCAGACCGATGCGCTCCTCGAGCAGCGCACGCTCCGCCGGGTTCGCCGTCAGCGCGATCGCGCGCAGATCCGCTTCTCTTGCTTCCCCGCTCCGGCCCAGCGCCCGGAGCAGCTCCGCCCGCGCGGCATGAAAGAGGTGGTACCGGTCGAGCGCCCCTCCCAGGGTATCCACGGCAGTGAGCGCGGCTTCGGGACCGGCCACGTAGCGGAGCGCGATGGCGCGGTTCAGGGCGACGACCGGCGATGGATCGAACCGGGCGAGCACATCGTAGAGCGCCAGGATTTGAGGCCAGTCGGTTGCTGCCCACGACGGGGACTCGGCGTGGCACGCGACGATCGCTGCCTGCACCTGGTAGGGACCGGGGCGACCGATGCGGGCGGCCCGCTCGAGCAGCGCCGTCGCCACCGCGATCACGGAGCGATCCCACAGCCGCCGGTCCTGGTGCTGGAGCAGCACGAGCCGCCCTTCCTGGCCGAGACGCGCCGAGTCGCGCGCGCGATGCAGGCGGATCAGCGCAAGGAGGCCGAGGGTCTCCGGTTGTCCCGGCAGCAGGTGGTCGAGCAGCGTGGTCAGCCATTCGGCCTCCTCCGCGAGGTCTCGCCTAACCGCCGCGACATGACCCGTCGACAGGTATCCCTCGTTGAAGAGGAGGTAGAGCACCCGCAAGATCTCGTCCAGCCTCGAGGTGAGATCTCCCGCCGCCGGCACGCGGTACGCGATACGCGCCTCGACGATCTTTCGCTTGGCACGAACGATCCGCTGGGCAATGGTGGCTTCACTCGAGAGAAACGCGCGGGCGATCTCCGCGGTCGTCAGGCCAACGACGGCGCGCAGGGTCAAGGCGAGTTGCGCCTCGCGGCCAAGCGAGGGGTGGCAGCACATGAAGATCAGCCGCAGGCGGTCATCCGGTTCCGCCGGCGCGTCCCCGGGCTCCGACACAACTCGGGACAGCACCTCTTGGTAGCGAGCCTGCCGCCGCCAGCGGTCGATCGCCCTGCGCCGCGCAGCGGTCATCAGCCACGCGCCCGGCCGGTCGGGGATTCCCTCCTGCGGCCAGTGCTCCAGCGCCGCCAGGAGCGCCTCCTGGACGAGGTCCTCCGCCTCGTCGAAGTTGCCGATGAGGTGGACGAGGGCGCCGGTCAGCCGGCCCGCCTCGTCCCGGAAGACGCGCGCGATCGCGGCGCGGGTCGCGAGCGCGCGTTCTTGCCTCACGCCGTTAGGCCAAGACGGCCCCGCGCTCTTGGAGAGCCGCTACTCGCGCTCGACGATCGGCCGGATCTCCACCAGGTGGTTCTGGGGCGACGGCCACGTCTTGGCGATGGCAATCGCAGCGTCGAGGTCCTGGACCTCGAAGATCCCATAGCCGCCAATCGTCTCCTTCCCCTCGATGAACGGCCCGTCGGTGACCACGGGTCGCCCACCCTTCCAGCGTACGGTCGTTGCGGTGCCGCGCGGCTGCAGCTGATTGCCGCCGGCAAGGCGGCCCGCCTGCGCGTGCTCCATCCACCACCGCCCGATCGCCTGCATGTTTTGATCGGCGGGGCTCAGCTTCTGCCACGCTTCCCCGTCCGCCTGCACGAACATGAGCATGTATTTCATGATCGCCTCCTGACGTTTGTCGTTTCTGGTGCCCATTCACCTTCTCGACGAACGGGGACCACCAGAATTCGACAAGGCCCCGGGTGCGGCTTCCGGCCGGTTCGAGCTACGGCTCCATCGCCGAGCGTTCGCGGTCCGCCTTCTGAGAGACCTCCATGAACTGCCGCTGCCGTTCGCGAGAGCGGCCTTCGCCGCCCTTGACCGGGTGGAGGGAGCTGAACAACGCGGGACCGACCGGCTGAGTGCCCTCCTCGTAGATCGCCTCGGCAGCCTTGGCCTGGTAGATCTCGTGATAGAACCCGACCCCCTTGCCCTGGTGCTCCATCAGCCATCGCCACCATCGGGAATGGGGCTGCTTCCGCGCCCACCTATCGAGCGCGTCGTACGACCGCCAGTACTGCAACAATACCGGTCCCTGGGTGCTGATCAGGGGGCGATTGAGCAGCAATCCCTCGTCCCGCGCATGCTCCAGCGCTTGGAACATCTCGGCATCGATGCCGGCCTGTTCGTAGGCGCGCCGGCCCTCATCCGTGAGAAACTGTACGCCGAATATGGCCACGCAGAGAGCGGGATGCTCCCAGAGCGCAGCGACGTACGCGCTATCGGTGGGCGCGCCAGACATACCTGCCTCCCCGCGCTGTGCCGTGATGCGCGTCGAGTTCTTACCCAGCGACATGGACTCCCCTGCCTGGCAGCGGATACCCGACCGCGGCTAGTCCTCCCGCGATCGGAATGTCCCGAGCGCCAACCCGAGCATGACCACGAGGAAGCCGATGACCAACTCGACCTCGACCGCGCACTCCTCGAGACGTCCCGGCGCATCCTCGAAGAGAGCGGGATTTGAAACGCCGAATCCAAGAAACGCTCGGCCCTCTCGGCCGCTAGGTGTTGCTATCCTGAGGGGCAAATCCCCAGCGAACCTCCACATCCCGAACGACGCGCTCACAGATCTTCGGAGCCCTCTCAACCAGCCTAGGAGTCCCTGAACGGCGCAGCGAACACCCCGAACGCAGTCTTCCGGCACGACGGATTCATCCGAGGAGAGATCCCCATGACGGCCCGGGAAGTCGAGCCCGCGGCCGCGGTAGCCCCTGGGTCCGTGGCCCGTCCGGCATGGCGCGCGCGGGCGTTCGCGTCGTATGAAGCAGCGATCTACATCGCGTTGTTTTTGCTGTGCGTCACCGTCGCGCTGATCGCGCCGCGGTTCCTCCAACCGGATAACCTGTTCGAGATCGCCCGAAACTTCTCGTTCATCGCCACGGTGGGTGTAGGCGAAGCGATCGTAATCCTCGCGGGTGGCGGAGGTATCGATCTGTCCGTGGGCTCGGTCATGGGACTGGGCGGAGTTGTCGCAACCAAACTGCTCGGCCTGGGCTCCACGGTCCCTGTGGCGATCGGCGCCGGCGTCCTCGCCGGTTGGGCGTGCGGGACGATGAACGGCCTGCTGGTCACGAGGGCCCGGATGACACCCTTGATCCCCACGCTAGGAATGTTGTCCGTGGCGCACGGATTGTCGCTCGTGATCACGCAAGGCTACCCGTTGACGGACCTCGGCCCGAACGGACTCAGCTTCGTGTCCCTGGGCGCCGGCTACGTCGGCCCGGTGCCGAACCCAGTGTTGTTCATGTTGTTGGCCGTACTCGGCGCATGGTTTCTGCTCACCCAGACATCGTTCGGTTACAATGTATACGCCGTCGGCGGGAATGCTGAGGCCAGCCGCCTCAGCGGAATCGACGTGAGCCGGACCCGCCTGGCCGCGTATATGATCAGTGGATCGCTTGCCGCGCTGTCAGGCATCCTGCTGGCGTCGCGCCTGTCCGTGGGCGACGCGACAACCGGCCAGGGGCAGGAACTGAACGTAATCGCGGCGGCCGTGATCGGTGGAGTGAGCCTGCTCGGGGGCCAGGGATCGGTGTTGGGGTTATTTGCCGGAGCTGCGCTCATCGGCGTCCTGCTCAATGCAATGGTGCTGACGGGAGTCCCCGCATTCTGGCAAGAGGTTGTGATCGGCAGCACCATCATCGTCGCCGTCTTGCTTGATCGCGTGCGGGTGCGTCTGGCCGCCGAATGAGCGTCGCAAGTTGCTTACGCCGTGGACCGCGCCCAGAATCTTGAACTCAGGGAGGGATCGCGTATGCGTGCTCGGCACGTGCTTGTCCTGTGCGTCCTGTTGGCGCTTGTCGCCTCTCTTGGGGGAGCGCCGCCCGTCCGGGCCGCAAAGGTCCTGACGTTTGCCGTTGTGCCGAAGGCGATCAACAATCCCTTCTTCAACGACGTGCGGCGTGGGTGCGAGGCTGAGGCCAAAAAGCTCGCCGTGCGCTGTGAGTACACTGGCCCAACGGTGACCGAAATTCAACCGCAAATCCAGGTGCTCGAAGCGCTGATCCAACGGCACGTTGATGGCCTGGCGATCTCGGCCGTGGACGGCAAGGCGGTCATTCCGGTGATCAAGCGGGCGATGGCAGCCGGCATCCCGGTCGTCATGTTCGATGCGGACTCGGCGCCGGGGTCCGGGCGGCTGGCGTTTATCGGCACAAACAATTACAAGGGTGGCGTCGCGCTGGGGAGAGGGTTCGCAAAGTTGCTTCCTGCGGGCGGCAAGTACGCCGTCATCACGGGCGGGCTGGGAGCCGAGAATCTCAACGACCGGATCCGCGGCACCCGTGACGGCCTCAAAGCTTCGGGCGTCGCCGACAAGTTCAAGGAGGTGTCCGGGTCGCCGTTTCCGTGCAACGACGACATCAACAGGGCGGTGCAATTGATCGAGCAGGCCATCACCGCGAACCCCGACCTCGCGGGGGTAGTGGCTGTCGGCGGGTGGCCACTGTTCGCGCCGGAGGCGTTCAAGCAGGCGCTCAAGTCGAAGGTGGCCGCCATGAAAGCGGGCAAGTTCGGGCTGGTCTCGTTCGACACGCTGAAGCCCGAGCTCCAGCTGCTGAAAGATGGATATGTGAGCCTGCTCGTGGGACAGCGCCCCGTGCAGATGGGTGTCGACAGCATCGATGCGCTCTACAACTACGTGACGAAGAAAGTCAGGCCCAAGGATCCGACGGATACCGGCCTCGACATCGTGGACAAGAGCAACGTTGACAAGTTCCTGGCCAAGGCCGGCGGCTAGGGAGAGGCACAGAGAAGCCGAGCATCGCGATGGATCCACCGCTCGTCGACATGCGCGGGATTCACAAGCGCTTTGGAGCCGTTCACGCGCTTCGCGGAGTGGATCTTGCGTTAGAAGCGGGAGAGGTGCTCGGCCTGGTCGGAGACAACGCCGCCGGGAAGTCCACGTTGATGAAGATCCTGTCGGGAGCGCTGCAGCCTGACGCAGGACAGATCCAGTTGCGTGGCGTAGCGGTCCGGTTTGCGTCCCCCGCCGATGCCCGGCGGCGGGGCGTCGAGATGGTATACCAGGACTTCGCCCTCTGCCCGAACCTCGACATCGCACGGAATATCTTCCTGGGCCGCTGGCCGGTCCGCGCCGGATTTATCGTGGACGGCGCCGCGATGCAGCGGAATGCACGGGCGATCCTCGACCGGTTGCGCATCGACGTTCCGTCAGTCACCGTGCCGGTCAGCACGCTGTCGGGCGGCCGGCGGCAGAGCGTCGCCATTGCGCGAGCCCTTTCGTTCGGGCCCACGGTGCTCATTTTGGACGAACCAACCGCCAACCTCTCGCCCGGGGCCACGCACGAAGTGCTGCGGCTCGTCGCCGAGCTCAAACGGCACGGCGTCGGCGTCATTCTCATCAGTCACCGCATTCAAGAGATCTTTGAGATAGGCGATCGTGTCACCGTCCTCAAGCACGGCCGGCACGTCATCACGCGTCGCGTGTCGGAGGTAACTGAGGATGCGATCGTGGAGTTGATCGTGACGGGTGGCCGCGCGGCCGCCTCGGGCGCGCCCCCACCCTCCGCGCCAGCCTGAGCGGGTGCGGAGGCAGAGATGTGCGCTGCGAACGCCTATCCGAATATGCGACGGGGGCGACGTAGTCCTCAACGACCGCCGAACGACACCGTCCGCCTACCTGGCCGCGGCCCGGGCCGCGAGGGGCGGGACGGCGGGCACTAGCGCGGCCACCGGCCGAAATCGCGTCACGAACTCCTCTTCCTTGAGATGGCCTGCCGCCGCGAGCGCGCGGACTCGTTCGGGATCGGCGAGATCCTCGGTTTTCAGAC
>JACXTT010011572.1_pt1 | contig 11795 bp, 13 predicted proteins | sample 9270951 | NCBI WGS metagenome assembly JACXTT01 (sample SAMN15532306, study PRJNA645909) | rock metagenome | isolation source: weathered quartz diorite | place: Puerto Rico | collected 2017-06-21 | reverse complement strand
GCCATTCGGCGAGGATCTTCGCGACCGCGAGCGGGTGGGTGATGTACGGCTCGCCGCTCTGGCGGTACTGCCCCGAGTGCGCGGCACGCGCGACCTCGTAGGCCTGCTCGATCTGCTCGATGTCCTTCGGCTTGAGGTAGCCGAGGACGGAGGTCAGCTCCTGGGCGCCGGGGCCGGGAAGCGTGAGCCCGGGAAGGCGCGGGCTCGCAGGGACCGAAGTGTGGACACCGAGAGAAGGCATGGGCGCGCTTTACTCGGCATCCACGTCGTCAAAGGACGGGGGGCGTGGGCGCGGGCGGGTTCAGGAGCTCCCGTCCCACCTTGCCGGACGCGACCTCGCGCAGCGCGATCACGGTCGGCTTGTCCTTGTTCGGCTCCACGAGCGGGGTCGCTCCGAGCGCGATCTGGCGCGCGCGGTTGGTCGCCGCGAGCGTGAGCTCGAAGCGGTTGGGAATGTGCCTGATGCAGTCGTCCACCGTGATGCGCGCCATGGGCAAATCTCTCCGTCACTTGAATTGATCGAGGAGCTTCTCGAGGCGAACAGCCTGCTGCGCACGCGACACCCGGGCCGCGCGCACGATCCCGACAAGGTGATCCAGTGCCGTCTCGAAGCGCTCGTTTACAATTATATATTCAAATTCAAGAACATGCGAGACCTCGTCGCGGGCGCTCGCCATGCGCTTCGCGATCGCCTCCGGAGGGTCCTTGCCGCGCGACTGCAGTCGCCTCGCCAGCTCCTCGATCGAGGGCGGCAGGATGAAGATCCCGACCATGTGCGGGAAGAGCGCGCGCACCTGCCGCGCGCCCTGCCAATCGATCTCCAGCAGCACGTCGTGGTCGCCGGCGAGCTCGTTGTCGATCCACTTGCGGCTCGTGCCGTAGTAGTTGCCGTAGACGTCGGCGTGCTCGAGGAATTCCCCCGCGGCGATCATCTTCTCGAACTTCGCCCGCGCGATGAAGTGATATTCGCGCCCGTCTTTCTCGCCTTTGCGCGGCTCCCGCGTCGTGTAAGAGATGGAGAGCCGGATATTCTTCTCGCGCTTGAGGAGCTCGTCGACCAGCGTCGTCTTCCCTGCTCCCGACGGCGCCACCACCACGAATAGATTGCCTCTTGCCACGCGCCGTTGAGCGGCGGCTTTGCCGTCCGCTCCAACGGCCGCCCCGATGGTTTTTCTCGCGCCGCTCATTTCTTATTCAATGTTCTGCACTTGCTCGCGCACCTGCTCGATGAGCACCTTGAGCTCGACCGAGATGCGCGTGATGTCGTTGGCGACGGATTTCGAGCCGAGCGTGTTGGCCTCGCGGTTCAATTCCTGGCAGAGGAAATCGAGGCGTTTGCCGCACGCCCCGCCCTTGTCGAGCACGCGCGCGAACTCGCCCAGGTGCGCGGTGAGGCGCGAGAGCTCCTCGTCGACGTCGATGCGCGCCGCGTAGAGGACGATCTCCTGGTGGATGCGCTCGTCCGAGGGCGAGACTCCCGCCTCGGCGACCTTCGCGGCGAGCTTGTCGGCGAAGGCGCGCACCGCGCCCGGCATGAGCGGCCCGGCTTCCTTCACCAGCGCGCCCATGCGCTCGAGGCGCTCGCGCAGCACGGCTTCGAGCCTCGCACCCTCGCGCGCGCGCGTCTGGTTCAGGTCCGCGATCGCCTGCTGCATCAGCGCGAGCACGTCGTCCTTGAGGCGGTCGGCGGAGATGGTCTCGTCGGCGAGCACGCCGGGCCAGTGCAGGACTTCCGCGACCGACAACGGGCGCGCGTCGGGAAAGCGCGCGAGCACCTGGCGCGAGGCGCCCTCGAGCGCGGCGAGCGCCTGCGCGTCGGGGGCGAGCGAGCGCTTCGACGAGGCGACCGGCACGTAGGTGATGCGGCAATCGACCTTGCCGCGCGTGAGCCGCGCCGCCACCGCCTCGCGCAGCGCGGGCTCGAGCGAACGCAGCTCCTCGGGGATGCGCGCCTGGAACTCGAGGTAGCGGTGGTTGACCGTCTTCAGCTCGACGGCGAGCGTGCCCTGCGCGGTGTCGCGCGCGGCGGCCGCGAATCCGGTCATGCTGGCGATCATTGAGGAACGTCTGTCTGGATGGCGGCTCGTCCCTCGACCACGCGAGGACGGCTTTGGTTGGAGGGAATAGTCGCCTTTACAAGGGGCGGTCGAGTGCCGACAATTGAACCAAGAATTATATCGGAACCCCCCTGATGCCCCAGCAGGCGAATCAGCCGTTGCCCGCCGGCTACGTGCTGAACGGCTATCGCATCGAAAAGCCCCTGTCCTCCGGCGGCTTCAGCATCGTCTACCTGGCTCGCGACGAGAAGGACGTCCCGTACGCGATCAAGGAGTACCTGCCGTCGACGATGCCGCTGCGCACCGACGGGGTCGAGGTGAAGATCACCGACGAGGCGAACCTGTCGGTGTTCCGCCACGGCCTCAAGTGCTTCTTCGAGGAGGGCCGGGCGCTCGCGATGATCTCGCACCCGAACGTGGTGCGCGTGGAGAATTTCTTCCGCGCCAACGAGACCTGCTACATGGTGATGCAGTACGTGCGCGGGCGGACGCTGCAGTTCCACATCCAGAGGAACCGCCACGAGTTCACCGAGGCGTTCATCCGCCGCGTCTTCACGCACCTCATGAACGGGCTGCGCGAGGTGCACGCGAGGAAGCTCCTGCACCTCGACATCAAGCCGGCGAACATCTTCGTCAGCATGGAAGGCCGCCCGGTGCTGCTCGACTTCGGCGCCGCGCGCATCACGCTCTCCGAGGAGATGATGAAGCTCAAGCCCATGTACACCGCGGGCTTCGCGGCGCCCGAGCACTACCGCTTCAAGCCCGAGGAGCTCGGCCCCTGGAGCGACATCTACTCGGTGGGTGCGACGATCTACACCTGCATCGCGGGCACGCCGCCGCAGGCGGGAGACGTGCGCGAGGAGAAGGACCGCATGATCCCGCTGCGCACGCTCGCCACGCAGCGCTACTCCGACGATCTCTACGACATCGTCGATGCGTGCCTCGCCGTGGACCGGCTGCAGCGGCCGCAGACCGCCTTCGAGCTGCAGAAACGCCTGATGGAGGAGCCGCCCGAGGAAAAACCGAGCCTCCTCGACACCCTCAACCAGCCGCTCTCGAAGCTCTTCCAGCGGTAGGCCGGCGCGCCATGCGCTTCACCATCTTCCAGGACAGCCGGCAGGGCGACCGCCAGGGAAACGAGGACCGCATCGGCTACTCGTACAGCCGCGACGTCCTGCTGATGACGGTCTGCGACGGCATGGGCGGCCACCAGGACGGCGAGGTCGCCGCCGAGATCGCGGTGACCGAGATCACGCGCCGCTTCCAGCAGGAGGCGCGCCAGGTCCTCAAGCGCCCGTTCGATTTCCTCATGTCGGCGATCGCCTCCGCGCACCGCGCCATCGTCTCGCACGCGGTCGAGCACAACCTGCTCGAATGCCCGCGCACGACGTGCGTCGCCGCCATCGTGCAGGGCGCTCGCGCGTATTGGGCGCACGCCGGCGATTCGCGGCTCTACGTCTTCCGCCGCGGCCATCTGCTCGCCGCCACGCAGGACCATTCGCGCATCCAGCAGATGATCGACGCCGGCGAGATCACGCCGGAGGCAGCCGCGCGCCATCCCGACCGCAACAAGATCTTCAGCTGCCTCGGCGGCGTCGTGCCGCCGCAGATCTCGGTGGGCCGCGAGCTCGCGCTCGAGGCCTCGGACACGATCCTCCTGTCGACCGACGGCTTCTGGTCGCAGATCCCGCCGAACATCCTCGCGAACATGCTGCGCAAGCAGGCGCTGGTCGAGCTCATGCCGGGGCTGCTCTCGGAAGCGCACCGCCGCGCCAAGGGCGAGTCCGACAACGTCTCGGTCGTGGCGATGACGTGGGAGAACCAGGACGATGCGCGCATCGCCGACACGTCCAACCTCGACGACGAGCAGTTCGCCACTTCCGCGAACACCACGCAGCAGCTGGACGTGGACACGCCGGTGGAGGACGTCACCGACGCGGACATCGAGCGCGCGATCGCCGAGATCAAGGACGCGATCCGGAAAGTGCCGCGCTGACGATGGCGCGCGCCGACGGCCGCCGCGCCGACGAGCTCCGGCAGCTTCGCATCCAGCGGCGCTACACGCGCCATCCCGAGGGTTCCGTGCTGATCGCGATGGGCGAAACGCATGTCCTGTGCACGGCGAGCGTCGAGGAGAAGGTGCCGCCTTTCCTGAAGGGCAAGGGAAGCGGTTGGGTGACGGCCGAATACGGCATGCTGCCGCGCGCGACGCATACGCGCGGCGCACGCGAGGCGGCCTCGGGGAAGCAATCGGGGCGCACGCAGGAGATCCAGCGGCTCATCGGACGGAGCCTGCGCACGGTGACCGACCTGGGCGCGCTCGGCGAGCGCCAGGTCACGATCGACTGCGACGTGCTCCAGGCCGACGGCGGCACGCGCTGCGCCTCGATCACCGGCGCCATGGTGGCGCTCGCCGACGCGTGCGCGTGGATGCGGGCGCAGAAGCTCATCGCGACCGATCCGTTGCGCGATTTCGTCGCCGCCGTCTCCGTGGGCGTCGTCGAGGGCACGCCGATGCTCGACCTCGATTACTCCGAGGACTCGGAGTGCGGCACCGACATGAACGTCGTCATGACGGGCGCCGGGCGCTTCGTCGAGATCCAGGGCACCGCGGAGCGCCAGCCGTTCTCGCGCGAGGAGATGTCGAGGCTCCTCGATCTCGCGGGCAAGGGCATCGGCGAGCTCATCGCCGCGCAACGCTCCGCCCTCAAGTAAGTGCAAAGAATCGTCGTCGCCTCCAACAATCCGGGCAAGCTCAGGGAGCTGAAGGCGATGCTCGAGCCGCTCGGCTTCGACGCCGTGGCGCAGGCGGAGCTCGGGATCGGCGAGGCCGCGGAGCCGCACGCGACGTTCGTGGAGAACGCGCTCGCGAAGGCGCGGCACGCCGCCCGCGCGGCCGGGCTGGCGGCGCTCGCCGACGATTCGGGATTGTGCGTGGCGGCGCTCGGCGGCGAGCCGGGCGTGCATTCGGCCTACTACGCGGGAAAGGACGGCTCGCGCGAGGAGCGCGACGCGCGCAACAACGCGAAGCTCGTCGCGGCGCTCGCCGGCGCGCAGGATCGCAGCGCCTGCTACTACTGCGTGCTCGTGCTCGTGCACTCCGCGGACGATCCGGCGCCGGTCATCGCCGACGGCGAGTGGCACGGCGAGATCGTGCTCGAGCCACGCGGCACGCACGGGTTCGGCTACGACCCGTACTTCCTCACGGTGTTCGGCAAGACCGCGGCGCAGATGCCGCCCGAGGCGAAGAACCGCGTGAGCCACCGCGCGCGTGCGATGGCGGCGCTGCATGCGCGGCTCGCCGGCACCGCGGATCCGACGCCGCGCCCCTAGAGGATCACTCGGCGGCGGCGAGCGCCTGGGGCGCGCCGAGGGTGCGCCAATCGGTGCCCTTGGCGACGATACCCTCGAACGAACGCAGCTTCGCGTGCGGCACGCGGTCGGCACCCGCGCCGATGACGGCACCGTCCTTCGCGTACGCGCGCGCCGCTTCCACCATGCGGCGGCGGAATTCGACGATCGCGATGTCGCTCGCGCCGAGGCGCTCGAGGGAGCGGTCGGCGATCGGGCCCATCGTCTCCCACATCGCCATGTCCTGCATGGGAATGCCGCGGATGCCGGTCCAGTCGCCGGCGCGCATCGCCTCGCGATCCTGCAGGAAGTCGTTGCCGCGGTTGCGCCGCTTGCGGTAGCGCGCGTCGAGGTCGACGCCGGGCTCCGCGCCGCAGAACCTGCGCCACGACTCCTGGTCGATGCCCGGGCCCGTATCGCTCCACGCGATGAAGTAGAACGTGGTGTGCGTGTCGTCCTGCGGAACGTTCACGTTCGCGAGGTTGTACAGGTCGTTCGGCGGGATGAGCACGGTGGACGGCGCCACGAAGAGCGAGACGCGGATGTAGTCGTGCGTCGCCGAGCTCATGATCGGCCGGCGGATCGCGGCGTAATGGAAGCCGAAGGGCGTGTGCGCGAGCTGCAACCGCGGCGCCTTGTCGGTCGAGGGACGCGGCCACGACGTCCCGGTGGCCTTCGCGCCGTCGACGCGCGCGGGCGGCATGTCGGTCGAGTGCAGGCTCGAGCTGTGCGCGGAATCGATCGCGCCCTCGAGGATCTGCGCCCAGTTGCAGTCGACCTGCACCTTCACGATGCTCACGCGCGTCTCGCGCGAGGGCGCGAAAGCCGGCGGCTCGAAGGCCGGCATGGACTCCCGCGGCCCCATGTAGGTCCACACGAAGCCGCCCCACTCCTCCACCGGATACGCCGTGTGCTTCACCTTGCCGCACAGGCCGCTCGAGGCGGGCTCCGAGGCCATCTCGAGCACGTTGCCCGCCACGTCGACCTTCCAGCCGTGATAGAGGCAGCGCAACCCCCCGTCCTCGTTGCGGCCGAGCACGAGCGAGGCGCGGCGATGCGGGCAGTGCTCGTCGAGGACGCCGACGCGGCCTTCGGAGTCTCGGAAGACGACCAGATCCTCGCCCAGCCCGCGCGGCTGGACGGGAGCGCCATCGGGTCCGGGCACCTCCTCCGCGAGGCATGCCGGGATCCAGTGTCGGGGCATGGTCTGCCCCATCGGGGCGTCGCCCTCGACACGGCAGAGCAGGTCGTTTTCCTCGCGGGTCAGCATGCGGTCCTCCGGGACGCGTGCGATACTTAGCCTCCTAAGTTTAATCCTTGTTTCGACCGCCGGCGATGCCCCAGCTCGTCGTCACCGCGGCCGCCCGGGCGGCCGAGGACATCCACACTTTCGAGCTCCGCGATCCCGCGGGCGGCGACCTCGCGCCCTTCACGGCGGGCGCCCACGTGCAGGTTCGCTCCCCGGCCGGCCACGTGCGGAAGTACTCGCTCTGCAACGATCCCGCGGAGCGCGGCCGCTACGTGATCGCGGTGAAGCGCGACGCCGCGGGAAGCGGCGGCTCCATGGACCTCGTCGACAACGCGCGCGTGGGCTCGGTGCTCGAGGTGAGCACCCCGCACAATTCCTTCAATCTCGCGCCCAGGGCCCGCTCCTTCCTCTTCGTCGCCGGCGGCATCGGCATCACGCCGATCCTCGCCATGGCGCGCGCGTTGAACCGCGACGGCAGGCCCTACACGCTTTACTACCTCACCCGTTCGCCCGCGCACACCGCGTTCCTCGACGAGCTTTCGTGCGAGCCTTTCCGCGGCAAGGTCGTGATCCACCACGACGCGGGCGATCCAGGTCGATCGCTCGACCTGTGGCCGCTCTTCGAGAAGCCCGGGCAGGCGCACATCCACTGCTGCGGTCCGCACCCGCTGCTCGAAGCGGTGCGCGACATGACGGGGCACTGGCCGGCGGGCGCGGTGCATTTCGAGAGCTTCGTCGACGCGCTCGCCGCCGCGCGCCCGGGCGACAAGCCGTTCACCGTCGTCCTCGCGCGATCCGGCGCGCGCATCGAGGTGCCCCCGCGCGTGTCGATCCTCGAGGCGATGCGCGCGCGCGGCTTCGACGCGCCGAGCTCGTGCGAGAGCGGCACCTGCGGCACGTGCCGCACGCGGCTCATCGCCGGCGAGGCGGACCATCGCGACCTGGTCCTGATGGAAGACGAGAGACCCGGCAACATCATGCTGTGCGTCTCGCGCGCCGCGGGCGCCGAGATCACCGTGGACCGATGAGCGCGCGCCGCTTGCGGATCGGCGTGGCGGGACTCGGTCGCGCGTTCACGCTCATGGTGCCGGCGCTCACGCGCCATCCGCGCGTGAAGGTCGTGGCGGCCACCGATCCGCGTCCGGAAGCGTGCCGCCGTTTCGAAGCCGACTTCGGGGGACGCACGCACGCGAGCGTCGAAGCGCTGTGCGCCGATCCGTCGGTCGAGGCGGTGTACGTCGCCACGCCGCACGAGCATCACGCCGATCACGCGATCCTCGCGGCGAAGCACGGCAGGCACGCGCTGGTCGAGAAGCCCATGGCGATCTCGCTCGACGAGGCGACGCGCATGATCGACGCGGCGCGCGCGGCCGCGGTGCACCTCGTCGTCGGTCCGAGCCACAGCTTCGACGAGCCGATCCGGCGCACGCGCGCCATCGTCGAGAGCGGCGACGTGGGCGCGGTGCGCATGATCGCCGCCGCCAACTACACGGATTTCCTCTACCGGCCACGGCGTCCCGCCGAGCTGGACACTGCGAAAGGCGGCGGCGTCGTCTTCAGCCAGGCCGCGCACCAGGTCGACATCGCCCGGCTCATCGCGGGCGATCGCGGCGCGTTCGTGCGCGCGCTCACCGGGGCGTGGGACCGCGGCCGCGCGACCGAAGGCGCATACGCCGCCCTCCTCGGCTTCGATGGCGGCGCGTACGCGACGCTCGCCTACAGCGGCTACGCGCATTTCGACAGCGATGAATTCTGCGGCTCCATCGGCGAGCTCGGGAAGCCGAAAGCCGGCGCGTACGGCGAGGCGCGGCGCTCGCTGGCGCGCGCCGCATCGCGCGAGGCGCAAACGAAGGCCGCGCGCGGCTACGGCGGCGCCGAGTACCAGCCGGCGGCCGATCCCGCGCCGTGGCACGAGCACTTCGGGCTCGTCATCGTGTCGTGCGAACGCGCCGACCTGAGGCCCCTGCCCAACGGCGTGATGATCTACGGCGACGACGCGGCGAGGCTCGAGGCAATCGCGCCGCCCGCGGTCCCGCGCGCCGGGGTGATCGACGAGCTCGCCGACGCGGTCCTGCTCGACAAGCCGCCGCGCCACGACGGCGCGTGGGGACGCGCGACGCCCGAGGCATGCCTCGCGATCCTCGAATCGGCGCGGCGCAACGCCGACGTCGCGCTCCACCACCAATGAAGCGCGCCGGGACGCCGACACGCGACATCCTGCGCCACTGGCGCGAAGCGGTCCCCGACGACCGCCTCGCCCACCTGGTGAAGGACGCGACGCGCGCGCTGGTGCGCGCCCTCTCGACGCGGCTCGCCGCGCACGGCGTCTCCTTCGGGCACTGGGCATTCCTGCGCGTGCTGTGGGAACGCGACGGCATCACGCAGCGCAGCCTCTCCGCCGAGGCGGGCGTGATGGAGCCGACGACCTTCGCCGCGGTCAAGGCGATGGAGGAGCTCGGCTACGTGAAGCGGCGGCAGGCGCGCGACAATAGGAAGAATGTCTACGTGCATCTCACGCCAGCGGGACGCGCGTTGAAGAAACGCCTGGTGCCGCTCGCCGAGGAAGTGAACCGCATCGCCGTCGCGGGTCTTGCGCAGCGCGACGTCGCGCGCGTGCGCACGCTGCTCCTCGCCGTGATCGAGAATCTCGCGCGCGACGAAGCCCCCCCCGACAAGGGCGCTCGGGGGCAAGGCTGAGCTGATGTTCGAGCAACCGCCGCTCTCGCTGTACGTGCACATCCCGTGGTGCCTGCGGAAATGCCCGTATTGCGATTTCAATTCGCACGAAGCCCGCGGCGACGTCCCCGAGGCGGCGTACGTCGATTCGCTCGTTTCTGATCTCGAATCCGGTCTCGAGTCCGTCTGGGGACGGCGCATCCTCACGATCTTCATCGGCGGCGGCACGCCGAGCCTCTTCACGCCGGAGGCGATCGATCGCCTGCTCACGGGCATCCGCACGCGCGTCACGGTCGACCCTGCCGCCGAGATCACGATGGAGGCCAATCCCGGCACCTTCGAGATGCAGCGCTTCCGCGGCTACCGCGACGCCGGCGTGAACCGGCTCTCGGTGGGCGTGCAGAGCTTCGACGACGCTCGCCTCGCCGCGATCGGCCGCGTGCACGGCGCCGCCGAGGCGAGGCGCGCGCTGGAAGCGGCGGTCGCGATCTTCCCGACGGTGAACGCCGATCTCATGTACGCGCTGCCCGGGCAAGCCGCCGCCCACGCGGCGGCCGACGTGCGCGCGGCGGTCGCGATCGGCGTGGCGCACCTGTCCGCGTATCACCTCACGCTCGAGCCCGACACTCACTTCCACCGCTTCCCGCCGCAGCTGCCCGACGAGGATGCCGCCGCCGACATGCAGCAGGCGATCGAAGACATCCTCGCGCACGCCGGCTTCGAGCATTACGAGACCTCGGCATTCGCGCGGCCCGGGCATCGCGCGCGGCACAACCTGAATTACTGGACTTTCGGCGACTACCTCGGCATCGGCGCGGGCGCGCACGGCAAGCTCACCTTCCAGGACCGCATCGTGCGCGAGCGCCGCGCGCGGAAGCCCCAGACCTACATGCAGCTCGCGATGGAGGGACGCGCGATCGACGAATCGCACGCGGTCGCGCAGGCGGAGCTGCCGTTCGAGTTCATGCTGAACGCGCTGCGCCTCGTCGACGGCTTCGACGCGGCGCTCTTCCAGCGGCGCACGGGCCTCGCCCTCGCCGCCATCGACAGACCGCTCGCGACCGCCGAGGAGCGCGGGCTCGTCGACCGCGGCCACGCGTCGATCCGGCCGACGCCGAAGGGCCGGCGCTTCTTGAACGACCTCCTCGAGCTCTTCCTGCCGGCGAACGTGCCGCCGCGCCGGACGATCGCGATCAGTACTTCCCGGCCGGATACACGCCCGACTTGACGAACGGCGGCTCGCGGCCCACGAGCGCCTCGAGCATGATGAGCTCGGCGTCGCTGTGGTTGCGGAAGGGCCCCGGATCGGCGCGCATGGTGCCGCCCGCCTGCGTGATGAGCAGCGGCGACTCGTGGTGCGTCGTCTTCACTTCCTTCGTCGACATGCCCGGACCGTCGACGAGCGCCTCGCCGTAGCAGAGGCAGAAGTACACGCTCGACGCATCGACCTCGATGTAGGCGCCGGTACCGCGGATGCCGATCGAGGCGGTCGCCGCCTTGATCGCGACCGGCTTCTTCGCGAACACCGACAACACCTGGCCGGTGGCGACGACCATGTCGGTGAGCAGGCCCTCGCGGCCCTTCACCTCGATCGTCGTGTTCGAGCGCATGAGGAACGCGTCGGCGCCGACCACGACCACGGCCTGGCTGTCGCCGCCGGTCGAGATGCGGTCGCCGAGGCCGACCGGCGTCCCGACGCGCGCCGCGGCGCCGTTCACCGTCGCCGTTCCGCGCAGCTGGTTGACGCCGGGCGGCATGTCTCCCTTCGCGAGCGCGCGCGCGATCACCGCGCTCCCCCCGCCCAACGCCACGATGCGAAGCCACGTGCGCCTGCGTTCATCCATCGCGACCTCCCTTTGTCCTTTCGAACACGATGTCGAAGACGCCGTGCCCGAGCTTTCGCCCGCGCTTCTCGAACTTCGTTTCCGGCCGCGACGCCGGCCGCGGGGCGAAGCCACGCGCGGTGTTGGCGAGCCCAGGCGTGGCTTCGAGCAGCGCCAGAACCTCGTCGGCATAGTCGCGCCAATCGGTCGCCACATGCAAGACGCCGCCGGGCGCGAGGCGCGTGGCGGCGAGCTCCACGAAATCGCGCTGCAGGAGCCGGCGCTTGTGGTGGCGTTTCTTCGGCCACGGGTCGGGGAAGAAGATGTGGATCGCCGCGAGCGAGCCCGCGGCGACCATGTCGCGCAGCACCTCGACAGCGTCGTGCTGCACGATGCGCACGTTGCCGATCCCCGCCTCGCCGATGCGTTTCAGGAGCGCGCCCACTCCCGGCGTGTGCACCTCGATGGCGAGGTAGTCCGTCGCCGGATTGGCGGCGGCGATCTGCGCCGTCGTCTCGCCCATGCCGAAGCCGACCTCGGCCACGACCGGCCCCGCGCGCCCGAACGTCGCCCGCCAGTCCAGCGGCTCGGCCCGGTGGGGCACCCCGAAGCGCGGCATGAACTCCGCGTAGGCGCGGC